>Ga0105046_10009406_pt1 | contig 15294 bp, 13 predicted proteins | sample MAT03_FD_78385 | JGI IMG/M metagenome (GOLD analysis project Ga0105046, IMG submission 78385) | Freshwater microbial communities from Lake Fryxell liftoff mats and glacier meltwater in Antarctica - MAT-03 (megahit assembly) | ecosystem: Environmental > Aquatic > Freshwater > Ice > Liftoff...
CACGCGCGAAGCGGTGCGGATGATCGCGCGCCTTGGCGGCTTCCTCGGCCGCAAACACGACGGCGAACCCGGCATGATCGTCCTGTGGCGCGGCCTGCAGCGTCTCCACGACATCGCCACCGCCTGGGAAATCTTCACCCAAGCCCGGAAAGTTGTGGGTAATGCTTAGGTCGAGCCCCCGCAGTCCAAAGCCTCGCGGCACTCACGTGCCGCTTTGCGTTTGCCGGCAGCTTTTGGACTCACATTGAATCATGCCCAGTTCGCTCTGGAAAGGCGGTCGAAAAACACCCGCTTGCCAACCGCGCCGCGCCTGCTATTCCTCCGCCCCCCTTGGTGGCAGATAGCCACCGGTGGCCCAGCATTCGTCCAGTCGTTGACCCCGTCAATTGGCGTCGTGCGCATGCACAGCGCGCGAGTCGGCGGCAGGACGGAGCACCAGCCTCACGCATTGCACCCATGATCAAAGTCGAACAGCTCACCAAGAAATACGGCTCTTTTACCGCCGTGGACGGAATCAGCTTCCAGGTGGAGAAAGGTGAGATCGTCGGCTTCCTCGGGCCGAACGGCGCGGGGAAGAGCACGACGATGAAAATCCTCACCAGCTATCTGCCCGCGACCTCGGGCCGGGCGAGCATCGCGGGCTTCGATGTCTTCGATCAGAGCATCGAGGCGCGCCGGCGCATGGGCTATCTGCCGGAGAACACGCCGCTCTATCCGGACATGAAGGTCGGCGAATACCTGCGCTACCGCGCCGCGCTGAAGGGCGTGGAGCGCTCGAAGATGCGCGAGCGCGTGGGCGACGTGCTGGAACTCTGCCACATCGCGGATCGCGAGAAGCAGCTCATCGGCAGCCTTTCAAAAGGATACCGCCAGCGTGTCGGTCTCGCGGATGCGCTGGTGCATGATCCGGACCTGCTCATCCTCGACGAGCCGACCATCGGCCTCGATCCGAATCAGATCCGCACGGTGCGCGAACTCATCAAGAGTCTCGGACAGAAGCGCACGGTGCTCATCAGCACGCACATTTTGCCCGAGGTGGAGATGATGTGCTCGCGCGTCGTGGTCATTCATCGCGGGACGATCCGCGCGTCCGACACGGCGGAGAACCTGATGAAGAATCACCGCGCTGTCGGCGAATTGCGCTTCGAGGCGCGCGTCGGCGACGGTGCGGCGGGTGCGCTGGGCGGCATCGCGGGCGTGAAGGGCGTGGCCGCGACGCGCGATGGCGAATGGACGACCTTCAAACTGCGGCTCGATGCGAACGCGAGGCCCGGCGAGGAAATCATGAAGCTCGCCCGCGAGCGCAACTGGCCCGTGCGCGAGATGCACCAGAAGAGCGCGACGCTCGAGGATGTATTCGCGGATCTCACGACCTCGGACAAATGACTGGCCCGCGAAACACACGGAAGGACACGAAATGAAAAACACGCCGGGAACTTTGTCCAAGACGAGGATGGCTCGGATGCCTGAACCACGGATTTCACGGATGGGCACGGATGGGAGAGTGCAGGGCAAGCACATCAAAATGTGGGGGAGGCGCCAGCGGCGGGCCCAACGCCCAACGTCCAACGCCCGACGCCCAACTTCCAAAGCAAGCAAGGCTTCCCCGTTCAGTTTCTGCCCTTGGGCGTTGGGCGTTGGGCGTTGGACGTTGGGCGTTGAAATACTTCACACTGTTTTGCTGCGATTGCCCTGTGGAAGATCGCCCCGCTGCAAGGCATCCGTGTCATCCGTGGTCAAAATATTCGCGGAATCCCGCGGCCGGCTTTTTCAAAAGGGTTCCTGTTCATCAGTCGCGCGCAGCAACCCCGTTTCCTTCCACGCACTTTCGCGTATTTCGCGGGCACTTTGATTCCGCTCCACAAACAGCAAATCTTTCAGACCCACACCGCATGAGAACATTCATCGTCCAACTCCTCCGCGAACTGCGCAGCATCTTCCACACGCCCGTGGCTTACGTGGTCATCGCGCTGTTCGCCGCGCTGATGGGTTTCAATTTCCAGAGCAACGTCACCCTGCTGAACAAGCAGCCGACTGAATACACGCTGTTGGAAGCCACTTTCTTCAATGCCCTGTTCGTCTTCGTCTTCGCCTTCATATCCTCGCTCATCACCATGCGGTCCTTCGCTGAAGAGTTCCGCCTCGGCACCGTCGAGATGCTGATGACCGCCCCGGTGAAGGACTGGCATGTCGTGCTGGCAAAGTTTTTTGGGGCGGCGCTGTTCTTCGGGATCCTCCTGCTGCCGACGGCGGCGTTCTTCTGGATCTTCGACTTCGTCACCGGCGGCGCGCCTGCGGCAAGAAGCGTCGGCGCCATCGGGAGCACGTTTCTGCTGCTGTTCCTGATCGGTTCGCTGTTCGTCAGCATCGGCGTGTTCGCCAGTTCGCTGGTGCGCGATCAGATCAATGCCGCGGTCATCACGCTGGTGGTGACGATCTTTTACCTCTACATCCCGATGCTCATCGGGCGGCTGCTGAATGTCACCGACCCGCGCGTGCAGCAGGTGACGGAGTTTTTCTCGCCCATCGCGCATCTCGCGGACTTCACGAAGGGGCTCGTGGATACGCGGCGCATCGTCTGGTATCTGTCGGCGACCGCGTTCTTCGTGCTGCTCACGCACCACGTCTTCCACAGCCGCAAGCTCAAGGCCTCCTGATTCTGACCCAGCGGCATCCCTCATTTTACGAACCATGGAAACGACAAATACCACGCCGCCCGCCAACAGCAAAGGCGCCGGCACCGGGCGCATCGAAGTGGGCTTCAACATCATCGTGCAGATCGCGCTCGTGGTCGCCGGCATCGTGATGCTGAACTGGCTCGGCAACAAATACTACGCCCGCTGGGACTGGAGCCGTGGCAAGAACACCACGCTCAGTCCGCAGACCAAGGCGATTCTCGGCGGCCTCGAGAAGCCCGTGCAGGTGATCGTGATGTTTGCCAACGTCGGCGAGGCGGAGGGCGATGCGCAGGTGCTCCTGCGCGAATATCAGTTTGCCGCGAAGGGCAAGCTGACCGTCGAGGATGTGGACCCCTACGCGAACCTCGCGCGGGCGAAGGATCTCCAGGCGCAGTACAAGTTCGGCGGGAACGAGAACGTGGTCATCTTCACCTATGACGGGCGCCACAAGTTTGTGAACAGCGCCGACCTCGCGGAGATGGAACAGATGGACCAGATGACGATGATGATGAACCGGCGTCCTCCACAGATGATCGCATTCAAAGGCGAGCAGGTCTTCACCAGCACGCTGCTGGAATTGACCGAGGCGAAGCAGAACAAGCTCTATCTGACCGGCGGGCACGGCGAATACGATGTGAGTTCGCCCGAGCTCGCCGCGTTCCGCGAGTTTCTGACGCGGCAGAACCTGAAGTTCGAGACACTGAGGCTCGCCGACAAGGACAAGGTTCCAGACGACACCAGCCTGCTGATGATTCTCGGGCCGAGGTTCGATTTGTCCGCGCGCGACCTGAAACTGCTCGCCGAGTATTGGGAAAAGAAGGGGCGCATTTTCGTCGGCACCGGCTGGACGAATGGCAAGACGCCGAACCTGAACGACTGGCTCGCCGCCCGCGGCGTGCGCCCGCAGAACGACGCGGTGATTCGTGTGGTGAAGTTTGGCGACCTCACCGGGATGCAGCCGCTCGAGGGCGAGATCACCCACCAGGGATCACCGATCACGAAAGGCCTCGAAGACGTGCTCACGGAGATGTTCGGGCCGACGCAATCGCTCGAACTCGACCGCAATCTGGAGAAGCCGGCGCGACTTCAGCTCACGGGCCTGCTGACCGCGCCCAAGGAGTTCTGGGGCGAGACGGAGTACAATCCGGGCGACAACACGGTGATCCCGTATTTCGATCCGAAGAAGGATCATCCCGGTCCGCTAACGCTCGGTGTCGCGGTGGAGCGCGGCGGTTCCACCGACCCGAAGGTGAAGCTCGAAACGCCGCGCATGGTGGTATTTGGCAATGGCGATTTCCTCTCGGACAAAGGGCTGCAAGTCGGCCAGGCCAGCCTGGAACTCGCGCTCAACAGCGTGAACTGGCTGCTCAATCGCGACAGCCTGATCAGCATCCCGCCGAAGGTGAAGGAGAAGCAGAATCTGAAACTGACCGACGCGCAGATCAGCGTGATCCGCTGGTGGGTGATGGTCCTGATCCCGCTGATGATCGCCATATTCGGCCTTTATCACCTCATGTGGCGGTCGGGGAAGAATGTCTTCGTGCTCACGCTCTGGCTCGCGGCGGCATTCCTCGTGGCGGTGGTGCTGTGGCTTGCGGTGGAGTGGCAGCTCGGGCTGTGGAAGCCGACGATCAATCTGGGGGCCGGGTTCTGGGTGGCGATCGGCGGGGCGGTGGCTATCGGTGTCGCCGCCGCGGTGGCGAACGACCTCGAGCAAAAGAACCGCGCGAAGAATCAGGATTGAGCCGCATTTTTACCAAGCCATGAAAACCCGCAATACACTCGTCCTGCTCGTTCTCCTCGGTGGTCTGTTCGTCTATTTGAAATGGGTGGATCCCAAGTTTGAAGGCACGGATGCGAAGGCGGAAAAGAAGGGACGGCCCGTGCAGATCGATCGCGATTCGGTGACGGCCGTGACGATTCGCAACAGCGAGGGTTCGCTCCAGTTCGCGAAGTCGCAGGACGGCAACTGGCTCATCGAAACGCCGGTGAAGGACCGCGCGGATTCGGTCGTGATCGCGACCCTTTTCACCTCGCTCGAAAGCCTGCGCATGGACGCCATCCCCGCGGGCAAGGGCGGGGTGCTTGCAGACTATGGGCTGACGAACGGCGACGTGAGCATCAAGCTGAACGGCAAGAATCCGGTGGAACTGCTCATCGGCAAGGAGACCGCCGTGGAGGGGAAGGTGTACATGCGCATCGAGGGCAAGGATACCGCGTATGTGGCGTCGAAGGACCTGCGGGATCAGACGACCAAAGGCGTGAAGGATTGGCGCGACCACCGGCTCACCGACGTGACCGCGACGCAGGTGAACAAGGTCATCGTCAAGACCGCGAAAGGCGAAGTCGAAGCCGAGAAGACGTCGAGCCACTGGTCATTGACGCGCCCATTCAAGGGCCGGGCGGACGACCAGAAGGTCACCGACTTGATCGCCAATGTGACCACGCAGCGCATCGGGGATTTTCTGCCCGACACGAAGGACATCGGCGCTTTCGGGCTGAACGAGCCGCGTGCCACGGTGACGCTTTACGCGGAGGGCGTAAAGGACGCGGTGATCCTGCAAATCGGAAATCCGAAAATGCCTGAGCCGCCGGAGGAGAAGAAGGATGAGAAGAAGCCCGATGCCGCCCCGGCCAAACCGGCGACGCCGACGCAGGTGTATGTGAAACTTTCCAACCGCGAGGGCGTGATGACGGTGCCGGTGGCGATCGAGTCGGTGCTCAATACGCCGCCGAACGAACTGCGCGACCAGAATCTCATGCGTGTGCAGACGGACTTGGTGGACCGGATCACCATCGAGGCAGCGGGGAAGGGGAAGATCGTCCTGGGTCGCAATGGCGAAGAATGGGTGCGGAAAGCGGACAAGCAGAACGACACTCCGGTGAACGGTGGCGCAGCGAACAAATTGCTCTCGGATCTCACGACGATGAAGACCACGCGCTTCGTTGCCGATGTGGCCGGCGACCTGAAGGAATATGGGCTCGATGCCCCACAGGCGACGGTGACGCTCAGCAGCTACTCCACGGAGGGGACGCCCGAGAGCAGCCCGGGCGATCATCCTTTGGCGAAGCTGCTGCTCGGCAAGTTCGAGGGAGACGCCGGGTATGCAAAATTGGACGACGAACCGTTCATCGTGGCAGTCCCGTCGTCGATCCTCGAAAGCATCTGGTCCGACCCGCTGCAATGGCAGGAATTGAAGATCCAGGACCTGAAGCCCGGGGACATCTCCGACATTGAAATCACCAGGACCGGACAGCCGACGCTGGCCTTCCAGCACGAGAAGGACAAAGGCTGGAAGCTTGCCAAAGGCGATGGCGTCGTAAGCCAGGCGGCGGCGGATTCGCTCGGCAATGCCCTCGCAAACCTCCGCGCCGTGCGTTGGGCGGGCGCGACCGATGCCGCAGCCCATGGCTTGGACAGGCCGAACCTGATCATCGGCTTCACGCTCGTGAACAAGAAGACTGGCAAACTGACCGTCGGCAGCAATACCGCGGATGAAATGTGGCACGCCACGATCGATGGCAAAGCGGGAACTTTCTTGCTCAGCAGACCGGATTTCGATGCGTTGAACGGCGCGCTGATCGAGACGCCGAAGCCATCCGCGGATGCAGGTGCGGCGATCACTCCGCCCGGGACGGCCACCACGCCGCCGCCGGTAAATCCGCCGGGCTCCGCCACTCCGGCTCCGCCCCGCGACAGGCCGAAGCTCATCGGCGATTTGCCCGACGAGGCCAAGCCGGCGCCTGTTCCGAAAGCGCAGCCGTAACCGCGCATTTTTGTGACGATGGGAGCGAGGCCAGCGCTGACGATGGCGGATTGCACGGATGGTCACGGATGAGAGTGTTCCCGTTCTGAGCATCATCCCCGAGACGTGCGCGCCGCCGTGGTGGATCGGCGGCACACGGTCCCAACTTGAATGCCGGGGACGCATCAGCAGCGTGCGGCCCGGCCAGTGACTCGATCACGATGCCGGCGAGGAATCTGAATGCGGGTTTCACGGCGATTCATTTTCCAAGAATGACCGCAATGGGGCGGGCATCGGATGCTCGAGCTGGACGTGCTGCCGGCGCAGCGCCTCGCGCAGGCGTTCCGCAGGCACCGCGGGCAGTTCCACCTTCAGTTCCTTTGCGAGCGCCACGGCTGTGCCTGCGGCCTGGCCGAGCTGCATCATCGTGCGCGAGAGCCGGCAGCTCGATGCGGCGATGGAGCTGAAACTCGCCGCGCGGCAGGTGATGAGCAGATTGTGCTGACCCTTCGGAATGAGGCAGCGAAACGGCACGCCGTACGGCTCGCGCAGCGGCTTGATGCCCTTGTTGTGCCCGCCGTGCGTGTCGCACGGATGATCCGCGATGCAGATGATGTCGGCGTGCTTCTGCCCGCTGATGCCGGCATCGAGATCGTTCTGCGTGAGCACGTATTCGCCGACGACACGCTTCGTCTCGCGAACGCCGAGCACAGGCGCGATCGAGTCGAGCCGGAAGCCGCGGAACTCCGCGCATCGCGTCTGGATGTCGTGCCAATGCGCGCGCACGCGGCGCTCGCATTCGGTGCGCGCATCCACCCAGCCGAGCTTCATGAACTCCGCGCCCTCCATCGTCGGCAGCATGTTCACGTTCAGGTCGCCGTTCGGGTAGTGGTTGATCTGTGCGACGGGAAAATTTTTGCCCCACCAGCATTCCGGCGCGATGCCTTCGGGCAGCGGCTCCACGGCCGGAGATGTCACCGGCGTGACGCGATACAGCAGGCTCACGCCGTTCACGCGCGGCGTCGGTTCGTCGGGCGCGCCGGGTTCATCGAATTGTGTGCGCGCTTCCTGCCCGGTCATCATCGTGCAGCCGGCTTCCTCGCAGACGAGTCCGTCGCCCGTCGCATCCACAAAATAGTTGGCGGCCAGTGCGCGGCTTTCGACGATTGGCCGGCCATCGGCGAACCTGACCTTCTGAATGGTGACGCTCTGGATGCGGCCCGCGTCCGCTTTCACACGCTTGAACTCCGTCCTGAACAGCACGCGGCAATGACCCGTTTCTTCGAGCATCGCCAGCATGGTTTTCGCCATCGCGTCCGGCTCGAATACCACGCCGTGCAACTTCGCGTTGGCGAGGCCGTGCCGCTGCAGCGAGTCGAGATAAGAGCGCGCCGGATCAATCACCGTCTCGCCGCCGGGAAAGCGATAGGCTTCGCGCGCCGGATCGAAGGTGCCCATGTGCCGCGCCATGGAATAGATGCCCACCGCCTTCGGCTCGCGCGTGAGTCGCCGGTAGATATCAAACGGAAAGCCCGTGCCGCCGAGACCCGGCTCCCAGATGTTCACGCCGCCGCGCACCGAATTCCCACCGAGACGATCGCTGCGTTCCACGAGCACCACATCCACGCCGAGTCGCGCTGCCGCCAGCGCCGCGCCGAATCCCCCGCTGCCACCGCCGATCACCGCGAGTTCGCAGCGGATGGTTTCCGTCCCAGTCTCTGCGGCGAAAACAGGCACCAGTGCCAGCAGCAGGGCGGTGAAGAACATGGGGGCGTGTTTCATGATGTCTTTGCAGAGTCTTGAGAAGAGCAATAGGGCGGTGATGAGCGTGATGAAAAGGCGGATGCGATTCATCGGTGTTGTTGTGGGAAAGTTGTCACGGCGATGTCGCCTGTTGCCTTCGTTCATGTCCATGCTGACAGCCTCGGCTGCGGAAATCTGACCTGCGAAATTCAATGGAAGACTGGCCCGCCAAACTGCGGACGCAATTCCAAGCCATGTTGCAGCGGGCTATTTGGGCGGGGCCGGGATGGCAGCCGGCTTTGCCTTGGGCGGTGGAGGCACGTATTCCACAGACACGGGTTTGAAGTCCTTCAGGTCCGGCAGCGTGGTCTTCACACCCTCGGCGGGCACGTCGAGTTTCGCACTCCAGACGATGCCGTTCATAATGAACCGGCGCAGGTCTTCGTTCGCCCAGTTTTTGTAAAAGTGCGGCATCACGATGCCGAAGCCGCGCCCGCCATCGGGGCGCTCGATGCACCACGCCACGCGTTCGCTCTTCGGGGCATTCGGCGGCAGCATGGAGGTCGCCAGCACGGTGACATTTGCCGCTGCCTTGCTGTCCTCCTTTCCGAAGTAGTTGTTCGTGTAAGGCTCATCCTTCAGCGTGAACTCCCTCCATCCGCGCGCAATCGGATGCTGCGGCGATGCGGGTGTGATGGTGGCGGCATCGAAGATTTTCGCAAAGGACTCATGATGCGGGCACGAGCGATTCGCGAAGTAGCCACCCATCCAGCGCAGGAGCGGATGGTCGCCCTCCTTCGTCACATCCTCGCCAAACAACCCCGTGGCGTAATGCACGCACACGATGCCGCAGCCGCGCTTCATCATTGCTTCGAGGTCCGCGAGATTCTGCTGCGGGTTCGGAAACCTCCCTGCGGGAAAAGTATCGCCGATGAAAACAACAGTCGCCGCCGCATCGCGCAACGCCTGCGCCGGCCATTCGTAAACGACGTCCGCCTTCACGCCGGGCACATTCTCCATGTGCTCGGCGCAATGCTGCATCAGGCGTCCACCCGCCGCGACCTCATGCGATCCCGGCGGATGATTCGTGGGACCGACGACGATGAGAATGCGCGTCAGCTCCGCCGCGTTAGCCTGCTGTCCGATGCCGAATGAACCAAGGAACAGGAGTGAGAGAAGGATGCGTTGCATGGTGGGAATGGAGGAAAGTCAGCGTGCCGAGTCATCGCGTTGAAGCAAGCCGACGCACTTGCATGGGTTCCGTCGCACACAGGCACACGGATTGAATTGTCGCTTTGCGCGTGAGTTGCGACGGCGACAGGAATGTCGCCGCTCCTTGGCCTCGCACCGACGGGAACTTACGGCTGCTCTTTGATCTGGATGTGACGATACTCCATCTGCCCGCGATCGCCTTCGAGTCCGATGGGGCCGGTCTCGGGAAGCTTCAGCGCGGCTTCGAGGACCTCGCCGTTGCACGTGCAGTGCGCGACGCCGTCCTTCACCTCGACGATGATCTGATTCCAATCCTGCGCCTTGTACTGCTTCAGTTCCTTGTAAGGACCGGCCACGAGGTAGTCGCGGCACTGAAGCTGCGGCTTGCGCAAAAAGATGCCGCTGTCCGCATTCACCGAGGCGCGGAATTCGAGCTTCAGCACGAAGTTCTTCGGAAACTCAGCCGCGGTGTAAATCTGTCCCGTGAGTTTGTCCGCCTCGTTCGGGAAGCTCACCGTGAGCACGCCGTCCTTCGCCGTGTAGAGGCCGGCATCACGCGCCTCCGTCTTCCCATCGAATTTTTCGAGGATGTCGCCCGGCTTTGTCGCGGCCTTGTCCGGCTTTGCGCGGAAGCACCAGCCGGTGAGATCCTTTCCGTTGAAGAGCGAGGTAAAGCCGGCTTCGGGTTTCCAATCTTCGGCATGCAGGGCGGAAACGGCGAGGGTGAGGAGGAGGGCGATGTGTTTCATGTGTTTGGTTGTGGAGAATTGGAATGCTGGAGCCTTGGGGTTATGGAGAAACCGCGCTGCCCGCCCGGCTGTTAGCCTTCATCAGGCAACCGGTCTGAATAAATTGGATGAGCGGGAGGGTGTGGGAAGAAGTGGATTCGGTTTTCTGGATCGGTTGCCTTTTTGGGCTGAAGCCCAAACTACTTTCGCGCGGTGACACCCGTCATCGGATTGTGAATGACCGCATCCCACGCGAGTTCCTGCAGCGTTTTGTTAAGCGCGGGAAATGCGAATTCCTTGTTCTGCTCCAGCTCCGGCGGCATCGGCAGACCGACGGGACTGCGACGGTAGATCACCGCGTAGTGGCAGTAAGCCGCGAGCACTTTGAGAGGCATCGTCGGATGCCCCCACATGTCCGTGAACAGCCGCCACTGCACCTTCAGTCCCGGCACATTTCCGGCGACGATCTTCTCGCGCAACGCGACGCTCGCAGCGCCGACGGGCACGACGACGAGCGCATCCTTCCCGAGGCTCCCGTTGATCTTGCGGACGTGCTCCTCGATGTCGTGTTCGTAGCGTTCGTTCGCCTTGCGCAGCTCGGCGAGATCGGTCGCGTTGTGATCCACCACCTTCCGCGTATCGAGCGGATAGACCGGATTGTATTCGTCGTTCGGCAGCCAGTATTCCTGCACTGTGATGCGGCTGTTCGGATTGTGCTCAAATGCAAGCTTCGCGAATTTTTCAATGCCCTCATCCGGCAGCCAGATCGGCGAGAGTGTGAGCACGTCCACCTTTCCCTCGGTGAGAAGTTTCTTCGCCAGGTTTTTTTCCTCCGCCACATCCCAGTGCTGAATGACACGCGACCCGCCGATGGACGACACGCCCGCGACGGTGTGATCGCCGATGCCAGCCGCCTTCGCCATGGCCGCGGTCATCGGCGAAACCCACACATGAAAACTGTGCCCGCAGGTGAACACGCGCAGCCCGGCGGGGAGTGGCGCGGCTTCGTTCGCTGCGGCGAATGCGGACGGCGCCAGCGCGGCGCAAACAGCCGCGCCTGAAAAACTGCCAGCCGCAGCGAGAAAGCGGCGGCGCGAGATGGAGGGGATGGTTTGGGTTTTCATGTTGTCATTTGAGATGCTGAATCTCGCCGCGCGATTTGAGTTAGGTCTGACACTGCGCGCGCCCGGTCTTCGCTGTGTTGATTACTTCATGCCTTTCAAAAATTCCCCGCGCGTCACGAAGCCATCCTTGTCGGCGTCGAATTTCTCAAACCGCGACTTGCCGCCGGCCTTGTCCGATGCGGTCGCCATGAATTCTTCGGGGCTCAGTTTGCCATCGTGATTAAGATCGCGCTCGTTGAAGCGCGCGACTTTTGGATCCGTATCCTTCGCCGCCGGAGCGGGAGCAGCAGCGCCCTTCTTGTTTTTCTGCGCGCCGGGCTCCGTCTTGTTGGCGTTCGCATCCTCGCCGGTCTCGCCGCCGAAATTCTGCGACTGCTTCAGGAAAATCGGATCACGCGGGCCTTCGTGGCTTTTCAAAAGCGCCGCCAGCTTTGCCTTAGCAGCCTTCGCATCGGCGTCGAGCGCACCATCCGCGAGCGGGGATTTTTCGAGGTCGTCCTTCGCGACGTTGTAGAATTTTCCGTCGGTGTAGAGCTTGAAATTCTGATCGTGTGCGAACTCGAATTTCGCCCTCGGCCCGCCGCCCGGATTGTACCACACGTAGAGTCCGTCGCGCGGCGTGCCCTTCTCGCCGCGCAGTTGCGGAAGGAAACTGCGACCGTCAATTTTCAACTCCGCCGGCACCTTCACGCCTGTCGCCTCGCAGATCGTCGGCAGGAAATCCGTCACATCAATCATGTCCGTGCACACCTTTCCGCTCGCGAAATGCGCGGGCCAGTTGCCGATGCCGGGGACGTGCGTCCCCCACATCGTGCTCGTGCCTTTTCCGCCGACGACATCGCGGCCCGAAAAGCGCGACGGCGTGCCTCGTTCCGTGCCATTGTCGCCCATGATGAGCAGCACCGTGTTGTCGCGCAGCTTCAGTTCGTCGAGTTTCGCCACGAGTTTGCCGATGAGCTTGTCCGTGTAGGCGACCATGTCGGGGAAATGGCCCGCGACACCCTTCCCCTTCCCCTTGCCCGCCTTCGCGTCGATGTAGTCCTCGCTGTCCGGCGTCGCGTCGTAGGGCGAATGCGTGAGCATCATCGGGTAGTAGAGGAAAAACGGCGCGTCCTTTTTCCGCGTGATGAAGTCGAGCGCGTAGTCGTTCACCAGGTCCGGCCCGTATTCGTTCTTCGTGTAGTCGTGCTGCTTGCCGTTGATTTCGAGCCCGGGATTCTTGTAACGCCCCGGCCTGCGGTTGAGCTGCCACAGCGCGTATTCGTCGAAGCCGAAATGCCCTGGCCCCGCATAGTCGCCCGACAACTGCCACTTTCCCGTGATGCACGTCGCGTAGCCCGCGTCCTTGAGCAGATTGCCGAAGGTGCGCTGCGAAAAATCGAGGTGGCCGAAGTGCGTGTAGTTCCGCTTGTTGATGATGCCCGTCATCAGCGCCGCGCGCGTCGGCGTGCAGAGCGGCTGCACGTGGACCTGATCGAAGCGCACGCCCGTCGCCGCGAGCCTGTCCATCACCGGCGTCTTGTAGCTCTCGCCGCCGTTTGCGGTGACGCATTCGTAGCCGAAGTCATCAATGAGGATGAGCACGACGTTCGGCTTGCGCTCGGCGGCGTGGAGGGGCGCGAGTGCAGCGAGGAGAAGGACGAGGGGAAAAAGGATGCGGTTCATGTTCGGGGGGCTTGGTTTGCTTTGCGTAATAGCACGCCCGGATCTCTTTGCCCACTTTCCCAAGCCTCGAAAACTCCAGGGACACATCCGGGATTCTGCGGAAATCCGTCCACAGCACTACTTTTCTGCAACCTCCAGAGCGGAGACAAGCTCAGTCAAATTCATGCCGATGCCGTGGCTCAGTTGAGCGGTCACGCAAAGGGAGGGATTGGCTTTGGCGCGCTCGACCCTGCCGATCATCTCGCGCGAGATGCCGCTCGTCCGCGCCAGCGCATGCTTGCTCATGCCCGCCGCCTCCCGCAGTTCTCGCAGCCGACGCGGCAGCCGCGCGCGGATGCGCTCGGCGTAGTTGTGAGCCTCGTTATCCGGCGTCGTGGGAATGGTTTCGGACTTGCAAAGCCCATTCAAACTGACGCTCTGGATTTCCCGAAGCGTCAGAGCTTGATCCCGAAGGCCGCGAGCACGCGCACTTCGATCGTGTAGAGCCCGACTGTCAGCGCGGAACTGGCGAGCAGCGACGGGTAGAAGCCCCAGCCGCGCCGGAGCAGCCACGGCATCGCGATGAACAGCGCCAGCGACGGCAGCACATACCAGAGCGTGAGGCTGAGGAAGTCAGCGTGCTGCGCGGCGGTCGCGTGTTCCTGATGCTGACGCCAGAACAGCACGAGCAGCGTGGTGAGCGGCAGCGCGGTGATGAGCGCCGCGAGCCCGGTATGCCGTTTCGCCAGCTCGGTGATGAGCGTGAAGACGGCGGCGGAGATGAAGATCTTGAGGATGTAGAGTGGCATGGAATGGAACGGGGCAGCGGTGGTTCAACCATGCGCGGCGAGTCCGCGCCAGCCGTGCCACGCCATGTAGCTCGCGAGCAGCACGAGCAGCACACACGAGACGTAGGGGGCGCGGCGCATCGCTTCGCCGAAGCCGCGGAAGCGCTTCTGTGCGTGCTGCACGCTGAGCGCGGCGAGCGCACCGACGGTGACCATCGTAAGGGCGAGGCCGAAGCTGAACGACGCGACCATCGCGAAGCCGAGCGTGGCGCGCTTCAATTGCAGGCAGACGAGCAGGACGGTGAACGCGGCGGGGCACGGCATGAGTCCGCCGGTGATGCCGAACATGACGATCTGCGGCGTGGTGACGGTGCGGCCGGCGAAGCGCTGCTCGATCTCCCGCGCGTGCCCGCGCTCGTGGGCGTCCTGATACTCGCCGGCCTCGTTCGCCGCGCGCGGGGTCTCGCCCTCGCGGAACTGCACGCGCGACGTGTGGTCATGACCGCCGTGCGTGAAGGTGAGCACCGCATCGAACTCGTGCGGCTCGGGGATGTCGGTCGTGGATTCGTGAAAGCCGTCCTTCGCCGCGAACGCGAAGGTCTGCCGCGTGCCGTCGCCGCGTGCCATCTCAAGCGTGAAATCGGCGGGCGTCTCTTTCGTCCCCCCGGCGAAGGCGAGGCGGAATGCCGGCGGCGTGTCCTTTTCAAAAATGGAAAGCTCCGCGTCGCCGTGGCCGGTCGGCACGAGGATGCGCTCGTCGTGCGCGTGATGATGGCCGCCGGAGCCGTGGTTGTGTGGGTCGTGCGTGTGTGAGTGGTGCGAATGCGCGTGCCCGTGCGCCTCGCGCAATTCACGGCGCGTGCGAAAAAACATCCACGCCGCCAGCGCGGGGATGAAGACCGCCAAGCCGATTTGCAGATACGGCTCGACGGTTTCGGCGTTCCACTGGCTGCCGAAGTAAAGCGCGCCGGCGGCGAGCACCCAGATGATGAGCGATCCGTGTAAGTGGCGACAGGAAGCGCACCGAGGCGGTAATTTTCGTCGCCCTTGCGCGCCGCATCGCGGAATTTTTCAGCCGCGTCCGCCGGCCACTTCGCCATTTCCGCGATGTGAATGTCGTAGGCGGCACGATGTTCGGCGAGCTTCCGCCCGACTTCGCGCAGGGCGACATCCAGCGCCACCTCCGCCTGCGACTCCCGCGCTTTCACAGTCGCGATGCTGCCCCCGTTGCGGTTGAGCACCGGGAGCGGGATGATCACGCCGAGGCCGAAGATGCGCTGCAGGTCGTCCGCTTTCTCGCTCTACACGTACGGTGCGACCGTGACCGTCGGCCAGCGTTCGTTCCCGCTGAGCCGCACTCGAAGCCCCTGCTGCTCCAGTTCGGCGATCCGTGCGCGGATGTCGAAGTTCTGCCTCCGCGCCACCTCGAAGGCGCTGCTCGATGTCCGGCTTGTCGCCGAGCCCGGCCTTGTATTCCGCGAAGGTGAGTTTGCCGTCGTGGTTTGAGGCCCACTTTTTGAAAATCGCGGCGCGGTCGAGCGTGGCGGCCTTCGGATTGGCCGACGGCTTGTTCGCACCTTTCTGGGCGCGACCATTGTCCTGTGGCTGGCCGCTTGCCGTAGCGGCGTCGC
>Ga0105046_10009409_pt1 | contig 15290 bp, 19 predicted proteins | sample MAT03_FD_78385 | JGI IMG/M metagenome (GOLD analysis project Ga0105046, IMG submission 78385) | Freshwater microbial communities from Lake Fryxell liftoff mats and glacier meltwater in Antarctica - MAT-03 (megahit assembly) | ecosystem: Environmental > Aquatic > Freshwater > Ice > Liftoff...
GACACGACGCTACGACCGAACGGCCACAGCGCGTAGCGAGCGATGCGGAACGAGGCGATTCCCCACGGAATGGTGATGATGAGAATGCAGCAGATGACGCCGGCCAGCATGTAGCCAAGGAAGAGCCAGAAGCCAGACAACACCAGCCAGATGATGTTGAGAAGCGTGTTGAGAAACTTCACGCTTTTGCAAGCTTGGATAGGATCGCCGCTCGAAGGTCTTCGGGGGCAGTCTCGGCGCAGGCCTTGCGCACTTTCATCGTGAGGGTGATACCCACGAGGTGCTCACCGGTGCAGTCTTCGCAGTTGGCGAGGTGGTCGGTGATGTCGGTGAAGTCCTGGTCGCTCAGCTCGCGGCGCAGGTATTCCTCGAGCTCGGCCTTGGCTTTGTCACAACCGCAGTCGGTCATTTCGTGCTCCTGGTGGTGGTGGGGGTGACGGCGATGCCGCGGCCGCGTGCGTAATCGGAAAGCAGGTCGCGCAGCATCCGGCGGCCTCGATGGAGTCGGCTCATGACCGTTCCGACGGGGGTCTTCATGATGTCGGCGATCTCTTGGTACGAGAAGCCTTCGACATCGGCGAAGTAGACGGCGAGGCGGAAGTCTTCGGGGATCGACTGCAGGGCATCCTTCACTGCACTGTCAGGAAGGTGGTCGATCGCTTCGGCCTCCGCAGACCGCGTTGACAGCGACTGTGTGACCGATTCGGCGCCGCCCAACTGCCAGTCTTCGAGGTCGTCGATCGTGCCCTGATAGGGGTCGCGCTGCTTCTTGCGGTAGTTGTTGATAAAAGTGTTGGTCTGGATGCGGTACAGCCAGGCCTTCAGGTTCGTCCCCTGCTGGTACTGCGCAAAAGCCTGGAAGGCTTTAACAAAGGTCTCCTGCACCAGATCGGCTGCATCGGACGGGTTTCGCGTCATCCTCATTGCAGCCGCGTAGAGCTGGTCCATGAAGGGAAGGGCCTGCTCCTCAAACAGCGCACGTTTGTCTGCCGCGGCTCTTTCGGCGGTCACATCAGCTGGTTCGGGCAATTCGTCGGTACTCATTAGCGCCAATTCTAGGTCGCCACCCGATGACGCGCCTGGGCGGGTTGCCAGTGCAGTATTCACGCGGCCTCCTTCCCTGTGCTCAGTGCCGCTGTAGGGGTTCAACCGCGCTCCTGCGTCGCCTATTCCGGGGCCGCCCGGGCGAGTTGGCGATACTCTGGATGCCGATGGCCATTTCCAAGACGGCACAGCCGCAGTTCAACCCGTACGGTGACGACGACCCGACCCCCGAGGTCGCGCCTGGCGCGTGGCCAGCCCCCACCGCAACGTCCGCTCTCTCGGCGGTGCTACGCCTTCCCGGCTCCAAGAGCCTGACCAACCGTGAGCTCGTGCTCGCGGCTCTCGCCGACGGACCGTCGCTGTTGCGTTCGCCCCTGCATTCACGTGACAGTGCCCTGATGATCGAGGCACTGCGCACTCTGGGAACCTCCATCGTCGAGGTCGACGGCTCCGGTGGTTTCGGCCCTGACCTGCTCGTTACTCCCGGCGAACTCGGTGGTGGCTCCATTGACTGCGGCCTAGCCGGCACCGTGATGCGCTTCCTGCCTCCCGTTGCCGCGCTCGCCCTCGGCCCGATCGCGTTCGACGGTGACGAGGCCGCCCGGCGGCGCCCCATGCGCACCACAATCGATGCTCTGCGTGCACTCGGCGTCGACGTGAGCGATGATGGGCGAGGCGCTTTGCCGTTCAGCCTGTATGGCACTGGTGAGGTCGCCGGTGGGGAACTCGAAATCGACGCATCCGCCTCCAGCCAGTTCGTATCGGGACTGCTGCTCGCGGCACCCCGATACACCAACGGACTACGGCTACGCCACACCGGTCAAACGCTGCCGAGCCTCGCCCACATCGACATGACGATCGCCTGCCTGTCCGCGCGCGGAGTCGCCGTCGAAAATCCCGAGCCCGGTGTGTGGGTCGTTCACCCCGGCCCCATCCGCGCGCTCGACGTAGACATCGAGCCCGATCTCTCCAACGCCGGACCTTTTCTGGCCGCAGCCGTCGTGGCCGGGGGCAGTGTGGCCGTTGAAGGGTGGCCCGAACGCACAACGCAGGTCGGAGCGCGCATGGCGGAGATCCTCGCCGCCATGGGCGGCGAAGTGAGCTTCTCGCCCGCGGGCGACGGGATCGGCACACTGAGCGTTCGTGGCACGGGCAGGATTGCGGGCATCCGGCTGCATGAGGCAAGCGAGCTTGCGCCGACGATCGCCGCGGTCGCCGCGCTCGCCGACTCAGAGACGGTGCTTACCGGCATCGCTCACTTGCGCGGTCACGAGACCGATCGACTCGCCGCGCTCGTCACCGAGATCTCTGCTTTGGGCGGGGATGCGACCGAGACCGAGGATGGTCTCATCATTAGGCCCGCGACACTGCACGGCGGGTTGTGGCACGCCTACGAAGACCACCGCATGGCCACAGCGGGCGCGATCATCGGTCTGGCCGTCGACGGAGTCGAGATCGACGACATCGATTCGACCGCGAAGACTCTCCCCCAGTTCGTGCAACTGTGGACGGCACTCTTGCACGGCGGCCAGTCAACGGAGTCGGTCGGCATCCTGTGAGCTGGTTAACCGACGGCGACGATGACGGCGAGTACTCCGAGTACGACGAGTCGGCGGCGAAGGTTCGGCCCAACCCGAAGGCCAATAAGCCGCGAAGCAAGATCCGGCCCGAGCACGCCAACGCGCTGAGCGGACGGGTGTTCAGCGTCGACCGCGGTCGGTTCGGCGTGTGGGTCGACGAAAACTCAGCGCAGGAACGCCAACTCATTGCCACCCGTGCACGGGAGCTGCCAAAAAAGTCGATCGTCACCGGCGACCGCGTTGACCTCGTGGGCGATGTCACCGGCGAAGAGGGCAGTCTCGCCCGCATCGTGCGGGTGCAGCCGCGCTTGACTCTCTTGCGGCGCAGTGCCGACGACACTGACTCGGTTGAGCGAATCATCGTGGCCAACGCCGACCAGATGCTCATCGTCGTGGCCGCGGCCAATCCGGAGCCCCGGCCGCGCCTGGTTGACCGTTACCTCGTTGCCGCCTTCGACGCGGGCATCACGCCCATTCTCGTGATCACCAAAACCGACCTGCAGGATCCGGCCGAGTTTCTGGCAAACTTCGCTGGGCTCGACCTCGACATCATTCAGAGCCGCTCCGACGACTTCCCTCTTGACGATATTCGGGCGCGCCTTGAGGCTCACACGACGGTCGCCGTCGGCCACTCGGGCGTGGGAAAGTCCACGCTGGTCAACGCGCTCGTGCCCGATGCCAACCGTGCGGTCGGCCGGGTGAACGACGTGACCGGTCGAGGGCGGCACACGTCGTCATCCACCATCTCGTACCGCATTGGCGCGGGCTGGATCGTCGACACCCCCGGTGTGAGATCGTTCGGGCTTGGCCATGTGGACCCCGCGAACATTCTCAAGTCATTCACCGACTTGGCGCTGCTTGCCGAGAACTGCCCCCGCGGATGCACTCACCTACCGGATGCACCGGACTGCAACATCGTGGAACAGGTGCAGGCCGGAGCACTCGGGGAGAACGGCACACTGCGGCTTGACTCGTTCCAGCGCCTCATTACGACACTCGGCAGCGCTAGTTTAGGCACGTGACCGAGTACACCCCTAGCGACGATCTGGCCCTTGCCCTCTCCCTCGCCCACAGCGCTGATCTCATCTCGTTCGACCGTTTCACCGCGGCGAACCTCGACATCAGCCTCAAAGCCGACAACACCCATGTGACGGATGCCGACACCGCAACCGAACGCAGCATCCGATCGGGGATTGACAAGGCCCGGCCCCACGACTCGATCCTCGGGGAAGAATTCGGAGTCCAGGGCGACTCCTCGCGTCAATGGATCATCGATCCAATCGACGGTACCGCCAACTTTCTGCGCGGCGTTCCAATCTGGGGCACCCTCATTTCCCTCGCGATCGATGGGGTTCCCATTGTCGGGGTCGTCAGTGCGCCAGCGCTGCGCAAGCGCTGGTGGGCGGCGACCGGCGAAGGTGCCTGGGCGCAGGAGCACGGTGCGGATCCCCACCGGATCCATGTGAGCACGGTGGCCACCCTCGATCAGGCCAACATCAGCTACAACAGCCTGCGTGGCTGGGACGAGGTCGGTGAGCTGGACACCGTGATCACGCTGAACCGGGCCGTCTGGCGATCTCGGGCAATCGGAGACATGTGGTCGTTCATGCTGCTGGCCGAGGGCGGAATCGACCTGGTTGCCGAGTACGACCTCAAGCCGTACGACATGGCAGCGCTGATCCCGATTGTTGAGGAGGCTGGCGGCACATTCACCTCGATGGAGGGAGTACCCGGGCCGTGGGGAGGAAGCGCGCTGGCAACCAACGGATTGCTGCACGAGACCGCGCTAAGCATTGTAAAAACTAGGTAAATCGCTCGTCACAATTGGGTAAGGAATGGGTAGTCCAACCCCCCACTGGGTATCGCGCTTTGGATAGGCTCAAACACATGCCACCCGTGCCAACACAGCGCGGGCACAGACTAGAGAGCGAGAACGAGCATGACAATCACATCTGACAAGGCGTGGAGCCGCACCCTGGCCCTCCTCACCGTGGGAGCCGCAAGCCTGGCGCTTGCCGGCTGCAGCCTCCTGGGCAACGTCACCGGAGGTGGAACCACCGATCCCGGCACCGACCAAGGAGACGACGTCTTCAGCATCGCGCCCGGTGACTGCCTGAACGACGCCGACGTGACCGGAGAGGTCAGCGCGGTTCCGACCGTGGACTGCGCCGAGCCGCACGACAGCGAAGCCTTCTATGCCGAAGACCTGCCCGACGGCGACTTCCCCGGCTCGGACGAAATCAACGCGAGTGCCGACACGCTCTGCAGCCAGCCGTTCATCGACTTCGTGGGCAAGTCCTACGACGAGTCGGCGTACGACTACACCTGGTACTCCCCTACGGCAGAGAGCTGGGGCAGCGGCGACCGCGAGATCCTCTGCGTTGCATACGCAGACTCCCTCGAGAAGATGACCGGATCCATCAAGGGTCTCGAAAAGTAAAACTCGTTCCGACAGAGCGTGCAAGTCAGAAGGGCCGCACCCGTGGGTGCGGCCCTTCTGTCGTTCTCACAGCTGTCAACAACGCGATAGCGACCTGTGCCCTTGCGGCACCATGGTGGAGATGGGGGGAATTGAACCCCCGTCCACTGCTGTAATTCCACGCCTTCTACGGGTGTAGCTCGTGCAAGCGTTCTACTCGGCTCTAACCTTTGCCACGAGCATCCAGGTTAACAAGCCCAGCCTCAGTAAGAGTCCCGCGTGCCCCTGAGACTCAGGTACGCAGCAATCCCTCTCAATGACGTCAGGATCCGGGTAGAGGGCATTCCCGGACTGACGGTCTCATAAGTTGCTAAAGGAGACTACGCCGCGAGGGCGAGGTCTGCCTTGGCAGAGACAGTGCGATTGGAATCGGCACTTATGTTTTGCAGAGGTCGTTAACGAGATAACCCTGCATCCTCGACCCGCTTCTCGTAGTTTTGCAGGCAATGTCGAAACCGATCATCCCCATGCGTGGGTCGCTATCGCGCTGTTGAGTTACCAATCCTGCCTCCGGGGAGGCAGCCTTCAATTATACGTCGGATTTCTCAAGGACGCGACCCCGCGACGAGACTCGTCTAAAGTGCTCGCGAAACGTCGTGGGAGCTTGGGTTCATCCCCGCAATCGGCGAGAATCTAGACGACACCCGACGGACTACACCCGACGAAGGAGAACCATGGCAGACACCATCATCACTGTGCAGGGCGAGTACTCGTCGTGGTACCCCGCCGAGCGGGCCACCGTCAGCGCGGGAGTTCACGTTGACGGTCCCCACCGCGACGCTGTCTTTCAGCGCGCGGTAGAGGCATCCGACGCTCTTCGCACCCTGATCGCGGGTCTGTACGACACAGAGACCGGGCCCATCACGTGGTGGTCGTCTGAGAGCGTACGCGTGTGGTCAGAACGGCCGTGGAACAACGCGGGCAAGCAGCTCGCGCCCGTGTTCCACTCGGCGGTCGACTTCACCGCAAAATTCAAGGACTTCGACGAACTGGCTCGATGGGTCGAGTCGGCAGCCGCTGTCGAGGGTGTTACGGTGGGCGGAATTGGCTGGGACCTGACCGATGCGACCCGCACGTCGGCGACTGTCGACGTACGCTCTCGCGCGGTGAAGGATGCCGTCGCCAAGGCCACCGTATTCGCCAAGAGCATCGGGCTCGGCACGGTCACCGCGATCGCACTGGCCGACCCCGGGATGCTCGGCGATCCCTCCAGCGGGGGTGGCGGTTCGGCGTCCCCCGTGTTCGCCCGCGGCGCGATGATGAAGTCTGAGGCGTATGACTCAGCGCCCACACTCGCGTTGAAGCCCGAAGAGATCGCCGTGGCATCCGTGGTCGATGCCCGCTTCATCGCCAGCTGACACCAACGCGAACGCGCCGACTACTCGTTGAGGTTTTTGCGAGCTGACATGGCGCGGTCCGCTTCGCGCTTGTCTTGGCGTTCGCGGAGGGTTTGGCGCTTGTCGTACTCGCGCTTGCCCTTGGCGACGGCCAACTCAACCTTCGCGTTGCCGTCGAGAAAGTAGATCGAGAGGGGAACGAGCGTGTAGCCGCCCTCTTTGATCTTGTTGTGGATCTTCAGGATCTGCGCCTTGTGCAGCAGCATCTTGCGTTTGCGACGGGGCGGGTGGTTGTTCCATGAACCCTGGTTGAACTCAGGGATGTGCACGGCGTCGAGCCATGCTTCACCCGACTCGATGTAGCCATAGCCATCGACAAGGCTCGCTCGACCCAGCCGCAACGACTTCACTTCGGTACCCGTGAGCACAAGGCCCGCTTCAAAAGTGTCTTCGATCGAATAGTCGTGGCGCGCTTTGCGGTTGCTGGCAACAACCTTTTGGCCGCGGTCCCTGGGCATGTTCTTCTCCGTTAGTGTGCTCGCCGGTCGCGAACAGCCCATCAGTCTAACCGCCGCACCGCGAATGGCACTACCGAGCGCGAAGCGGCGGATCAGACCTTGAGGTAGCGACTGATTGCCACGCCCGCGGATGCGGCCGCCAGCGCCGCGCCCAGCACGATCAAGATCGGCACCACAACCAGCGCATCGCCCAACCCCACGAGGGTCGTCGTCGTCTGAAGCGAATTGACGAGGTACCCCTGAACGAAGAACTGCACGATCGCCACGATCGCACCGCCCGCCAACAGCGAACCCACGAGCGCCGCGAAAACGCCTTCGAGAATAAACGGGGTCTGGATGAACCGGTTCGAGGCACCGACCAGGCGCATGATCCCCAACTCCCGCCGTCGGCTGAAAGCGCTCAGCCGGATCGTCGTGGCAATCAACAGCACCGCCGCGATCAGCATCAGCGCCGCTAGTCCGATGGCGGTGATACTCGCCGCGTTCAGCACGGCGAAGATCTGGTCGAGCAGGCCGCGCTGGTCGGCCACTTCTTGCACACCCGCCTCGCCGGAAAGGCTTTCGATCAGAATGTCGGCCTCGTTGGGGTTGACGAGGTTCACGCGAAAACTCTCGTTCAGCGTTTCGGGGGTGACGAAGCTCGCGATGGGGCTGTCAGAAAACTGGGCCTGGAAGTTGTCATAGGCCTGCTGGTGAGTCTCGAACTCGTACTTCTTGATGTACGGAGCCAGAGCATCCGAATTGAGCTTGGCATCGACCGCGTCGATCTGGGCCTTCGTCGCCTCGGTCTGGGTGCAGTTTCCGGTGGTGTCGACATCCGTGCACATGAAGATCGCGACCTGGGCCCGGTCGTACCAGTACCCCTTCATCTGCTGGATCTGAAACTGCAGCAGAATCGCGGCACCCACGAAAGTGAGCGAGATAAAGGTCACCAGCACGACGGAGATAACCATCGAGACATTGCGGCGCAGGCCGTTCGCGACCTCGCCAAGAATCAGGCCGAGCCTCACGGTGCAACCTCTTCCGTCGCCATGCGCCCGAAGGACTGAGTGGGTATCGCGGATGTTTGGTACCCGCCCTGGCGCTCGTCGCGCACGATCTGCCCACTGATGAGTTCAATCACTCGACGCTTCATCTGGTCAACGATGCCCGCGTCATGGGTTGCCATGATTACGGTGGTGCCGCCCAGATTGATGCGCTCGAGAAGCGTCATGATGCCCGCGGATGTCGCGGGGTCGAGGTTACCTGTCGGCTCGTCCGCCAACAGGATGGCCGGCTTGTTCACCACGGCGCGCGCGATCGCGACGCGCTGCTGCTCACCACCAGAAAGCTCGTGCGGGTAGCGGTTGGACTTGCCCGCGAGTCCCACCATCTTCAGCGCATCCGGGACCGCCTCCTGAATGAACCCCCGACTCTTGCCGATCACCTGAAGCGTGAACGCGACGTTGTCGAACACCGTCTTGTTGGGCAGCAGTCGGAAGTCCTGGAAGACGACACCCAGGTTGCGACGGAAGTAGGGAACCTTGCGGCTGGCAAGCGTGTTGAGGTGCTGCCCGAGCACGTGGACGGTCCCCTTGGAGGGGTTCTCTTCCTTGAGGATCAGGCGCAGGAAGCTCGACTTACCCGAGCCCGATGCGCCAACGAGGAACACAAATTCACCCTTGAGGATCTCGAGGCTGACGGAGTTAAGCGCCGGCCTGGAGGTGCCAGGGTATGCCTTGGATACGGAGTCGAAGCGGATCATCGGGGTAAGCGTAAGTAGACAAGTCAGGTATGCGACCAAGCGACACTCGTGCATGTCATTTTCACAGAATTCGACGTGCGGGTGGGCGAAGCTAATCCTTGTCGCGTTTGCGCCATTTGATACCGGCGGAGATGAACCCGTCGAGGTCACCATCGAAGACGTTCGAGGGGTTATTGACCTCGTACTCGGTGCGCAGGTCTTTCACCATCTGGTAGGGCGCCAACACGTAGCTGCGCATCTGGTCGCCCCAGCTCGCGGTGATAACGCCCGCGAGCTCCTTCTTAGCGGCAGCCTCCTGCTCGCGCTGCATGATGAGCAGTCGCGACTGTAAAACCCGCATGGCCGCTGCACGGTTTTGAATCTGGCTCTTCTCGTTTTGCATCGAAACCACGATGCCCGTCGGAAGGTGGGTGATGCGTACCGCAGAGTCCGTAGTGTTGACCGACTGCCCGCCAGGGCCGGACGACCGGAAGACATCGACACGGATATCGCCTTCGGGAACCTCGATCGCGCCAGCCTCTTCGATCAGCGGGATTACCTCAACCGCGGCAAAGCTGGTCTGGCGTTTACCTGCCGAGTTGAACGGACTCATGCGCACCAGGCGGTGCGTTCCGGCTTCGACGCTGAGTGTGCCGAACGCATAGGGCGCGTCGATCTCGAACGTCGTGGACTTAATGCCAGCTTCTTCGGCGTAGCTCGTGTCCATTATGGTGACCGGGTACTTGTGCTGCTCGGCCCAGCGCAGGTACATGCGTTGAAGCATCTCGGCGAAGTCCGCGGCGTCGACCCCGCCCGCGCCCGCGCGAATCGTAATGACGGCCGGGTGGGCATCCCACTCGCCATTGAGCAAAGTCTGAACTTCGAGTTCGCCCAACACCTTCTGGATGCTGGCGAGCTCGGCGTGCACGTCGGCAGCGGCAGACTCGTCAGACTCTTCATTGGCGAGTTCGACCATGATCTCGATGTCGTCGAGACGGGAATCGATGCTGTTGATTTTGGCGAGCTCGGCCTGGCGGTGACTCAGCGCACTCGTGACCTTTTGTGCCTTGTCGGTGTCGTCCCACAGGTCGGGCGCACCGGCCTGCTCACTGAGGTTGACGATTTCGGTCTCGAGCCGGTCAACGCCGACGACTGAGCGGATGTCCGCGAAGGTCGAGCGAAGTGCAGCGACCTGCTCAGAGATATCCAGTTCGATCATGACGGCACCAATCCTATCGTCGGGCCCGGGCAGCAATTTTTGTACCGTCGTTAAACTCATTACCACCAAACAGGGCGACCCGGGCTAGACCGTCTTCAACCATTACCGCTGATCGATGCCGGAGTAGCATCGAGAGCGATGTCTGCCTCCGATACGCCCTTCCGCTGGAAGTCGATTGCGCTGCCAGCGCTACTGCCCACACTGCTCTTTTCGACGGGCGAGGGCGCCATCATCCCGATCATCCCGATCGCCGCGGATTCCCTCGGCGCGTCACTGGCGATCGCAGGCCTCGTCGCGGCGGTACTCACACTCGGAGAACTATTCGGCAACATCCCGAGCGGTTGGCTTATCGCGCGAATCGGAGAGCGCCCGGCGATGATCGGGGCCAGCGCCCTGTCGGTCATCGGTCTGGTGATCTGTGTTATCGCCCCGAATCCAATCGCACTCGGATTCGGCGTGCTGCTGGTGGGACTGTCGGCAGCCGTTTTCTCCCTGGCCCGCCACGCGTTCCTCACGAGTTTCGTTCCGCTTGCCTACCGAGCCCGCGCACTGTCGACACTCGGCGGCACGTTCCGCTTGGGGTACTTCATCGGCCCGTTCATTACTGCGGGCATCATCCATTTCACGGGCACGGCGTCATCCGCTTTCTGGATCGGAGTGGTCGCCTCTATCGGTGCGGGCATCATCCTCGTCACCCTGCCCGACCCAACGAAGACATTCGGCGCGGTCGCCACGGTGCGCCTGGCTGGCCGCGCCATGCGCGAAGGCGAGGCTCTGGCCGAGCGGGAGTCGAATGGGCTTTTCCGCACGATCTCCAACAACCGTGCCGTGCTCACGCGCCTCGGCACCGGGGCCGCGCTGATTGGTGCGCTGCGCGCGAGCCGTCAGGTGATCCTCCCGCTATGGGCGGTGAGCATCGGAGTCAGCGCACCGAATACCGCGCTCATCATTGGCCTCGCCGGTGCCGTCGACTTCGCTCTGTTTTATACGGGCGGCCAGATCATGGATCGGTTCGGGCGCCTCTGGACTGCGCTGCCGTCGATGATCGGGCTCGGGGTCGGGCACCTTGTGCTCGCGTTCACGCATGAACTCGATGCTCGAGTCTCGTGGTTCATCGCGGCAGCCGTGTTCCTGTCACTGGCCAATGGCATCGGTTCGGGCATCCTGATGACTCTTGGTGCCGACCTGGCGGATCGCAGCAATCCCGCACCGTTTCTCGGCGCCTGGCGGTTCACAGGCAATTTGGGCGGGGCCGCCGCTCCGCTGCTGGTTGCGGGTGTTACAGCGGCGGCCTCGCTCGCGGTTGCGGCCGGCGTGATCGGCGTGCTTGGTCTCTTCGGCGCCGGGGTGCTGCTGCGATACCTTCCCCGGTTCTCGCCGCCGCCATCGCGGGTGCCGCTAGGTTAGCGATCATGATTCCGCTGGCCAACCTCGTCGCATTCGCGATCGTCGCGATCCCGCTCATCCTGGCGCCCGGACCCAGCGTGCTGTTCGTGATCGGTCGCTCACTGTCGCTCGGCAAGATCGGCGGGCTGTTGAGCGTCGTTGGTAATGCGATCGGCGGAATCGTGGTGGTAATGGCGGTCGCGTTCGGCGTGGGCATCCTCATCGCACAGTCCGTAATCGTGTTCACGATTGTCAAGATTGTCGGTGCCGCTTACCTGATTTACCTCGGTGTGCAGGCTATTCGCCATCGTCGAGCCACCGCGGATGCCGCCACAGCCCCGATTGGCCGCAGTGCACCGTGGCGCGTGCTCGCGCAGGGGTTTCTCGTGGGCGTCAGCAACCCGAAAACGATCGTGTTCTTCATCGCCGTTCTTCCGCAGTTTGTGGATTACACCGCCGGCAATATCTCTCTCCAGTTGCTGACCCTCGGCACGCTCTTCATCGTGGTCGCCTTGGGCACTGATGCCGTCTGGGCGCTGGTCGCGGGTGTCGCCCGCGACTGGTTCGCACGCTCACCGCGGCGCATCGCCGGGCTCGGCGCTACGGGCGGTGTGATGATGATCGGTATCGGCGTCGGTTCACTCGTCATCGGACACGGCAAGGATTAGTCGCCCGTCAGCCGAAGACACTGCGCGCAACGCTCGTGACCTCGATGCGAAGCCCGTCGGGCACGAGCAGCGACACGATGGGCGCGCTCCAGTAGCACGAGAGGGTGACCGTTGCGCTGCGCCCATCGTCGGTGCCTGCGCTCTGCAGTGCGAGCGAGTCGAACGTGTCGGGCATCGCGTCGAGGTATCCCCGCACCGCCGCCTCGACGGTGGGGGACGTCAGCGTGGGGCGGTATCCGCTGGGGGTCTCAGTTACATCGTCGAGGTCGAACGACTCCGCCCCCACGAGCGCTGCGCCATCCGCAAGGGTGAATAGTCGCTTTCGCTCAAGATAGAGCGAAGTCGCCGAGACGACCGCGAACACCAGCACGAGGCAGAGCATGCCGAAGAAGAGGGCCAGCGGCAGTGTCGAGCCGTCGTCGCGCCTCACCCCGCACCCCAAAATCGTGACACCTGCTGCGTTGCCTGCGAGCGAAGCGGAACCTGCAGGGGAAAAGTACCCTGCAGCACGGGAGGGGCGAGCGGCAGTGGCACAGCGAGATCGATCGACACCGTGACGTAACCGCGGCGGGTGAGACAGGAGTCCGGATCCGGGCTGCAGGTGACGGTGATGGTTGCCGATTCGGGGTCAATTCCGTGGTCGGCCAGCGCGAACTGCACCGCGCGGGCGGCCGCGGCCTGGGCATCCGTCACCGTCGGCGACTGCACAAACACTCGCACCGCCTGCCGAGCCGCCGATTCCGTTGCCAGCGCACCAGCCTGAATCGACGCGACCGCGAGCACGAGGTAGACGAGCGGAAGCAGCAGTATCAGCCCGGCTGTCACAAACTCGAGCGACGCGGACCCGCGGTCGTTAGTCCAGCGACTCCACGGCGGCATGGCCAGACACCTCCAGTGCGTTGTCGAGCCCGACAAGTCCCAGCAACGGCAATGGGGCACGAACGGTGACGACGACCGCAGGGTGACCGAGATAATTCGCGGTCGTCACGCTGATGTCGCGTGCGTAGTCCGGGCCGATCGCCGTGGCGATCAGAGCGGATGCCCGTTCCGCGCCCGCGGCGAACGAGGTATCTGCCAGGGCGGCGAACCGTGCCCCCTCAGCAGCGGCATCGATCAGCGTGTTGCGGATCAGCAACGCCAGCCCCAATTGCAAGACGCTCAGGCACAGCACCACGAGCAGAGCGGAGACCATCACGAACTCGGCAACGGCCGACCCGCTCTCGCTCTTCACCCTTAAAAGCCCGTGACCCGCTCGATCGCCTGCTCGAACACCGAGCTGAGCGCGGGGCCGGCGAGCCCCCAGATAACCACGACGAGCCCCGCGGTCATGAGGGTGATGAGCACCCAACCGGGAACGTCGCCGCGGTCGTCGAGCAGTGACTTCAGGTATGTACGCATGCGTACAGTGTGCACAACGACGAACGGCCGTACTGCCGACTATCCACAGTCGGCAGCACGCGCGCTCAAGGCCGTGTATTTAGTGTTACAGCGGACTCGAAGATCATCGGCCAGTGGCAGCATTACCTCATGCCAATGTCGAAATCCGAGCAAAGCGAGCTATTCGCGCAGGTGCTCGCGGTGGTGAACAAGTACGACTTCTGCGGTCTTCAGCCTGGGGCCGAAGCACAGTCGCCAATCGACGAATATGAGCCGGAAGCACGCCCGATTGAGTCGATTCTGGTCAATCGGGGGCGGATTGAGGCAGCGGACATTCAGGCGATTTGGTACGAGTGGTTCAGTGACGACTTGTCCGGTCTCGAGGCGACTGTCGCGTCTATGGCGAATGAGCTGAACGCTTTGATCTCACGTCGTTCGCGCTGCGACCTAAAACCCTAACTGCAGCACCACAATCCCCGGGAAGATTGCGAAAGCGATCGTGACGGGGAGCACACCAAACACCAGCGGCACCATCATCGCGATTTCCTTCTTACCAGCCACTTCCAGCAGGTGCTGCTTTGCGTCGTCCCGCGAGTCCTGCGCCTGGGCACGCAACACCTCGGCCAGCGGGGTTCCCCGTTCCAGAGCGCCCACGATCTGTTCGACGCAGCGAGACAGCGCGGGGAGGTCGAGGTCGGCGGCGAGCGCGGTGAGCGTCTCGCCGAGCGGTAAACCGGTGCCGACGGATGCCACCACCGCTCGCAACTCCCCCGCCAACTCACCGCGGCTCACCCGGCCCACCCGGCGTAGGCCGTCGAGCATGCCTTCGCCCGCAGACAGGCTCAGCGTCAGAAACTCCAGCACGACGGGCAGCTCGGCTGAGAGCCGGGCCAGCCTCCGGGTTGCGGCGCGCTGCAGCACGTAGTCGCGTAACAGCACCCCACCCGCGGCGGCAACCGCGCAGATCACGAGCTTTACGGGTAACGGGAGATGCGGCATTCCGAACGAGGCAGCAACCGCAACCATCACGCCCGCGATCCCGCACAGCAACTGTTGTGACCGGAACGCCTCGAGGGTCAGCGTTGATCCCGCCTGTCGCAATCGGCGGCTGAGCAGGTGGCCCGCGCCGAACAATGGTCGCACGCGAGCAGCGAGAGGCTCGACAAGAACACCGAGCACCGACAGTGGCCCCGGCCGTACCGGTGCAATGATTTCGCGAGCACCCGCCGAGATGTCGAGCAGGTACGGCGCGATGCGACGAGCGAGCCGCGGTCGATTGAGGGCCGGCATAAGGCTCACGAGTGACCACAGCCCGAATCCGAGCGTCGCCCCGGTGAACACGGCCCACGCGCTCACGCGAACCATCGCTTCTCTTCGGGTAGGCGCCCGACGGCGATCATCACGCGGTACGCGACCACCGACACGATGAGGCCACTGACGATGAGGGATGCCCCTCCCGCCGAGTTGTAGGCTGCGGCCGCTTCGGGTCTCGTCGCGAGCAGCACCAGCACCACCCACGGAGCGGCAACACCGAGCCGTGCGGCGTTCACCACCCACGACTGTCGTGCCTCCACTTCGGAGCGGATCGCGCCCTCGTGGCGCAGCGAAGCTCCCAGCGCCCGCAGAACCGCGGTCAGTTCACTTCCGCCCACCTCGCGCGACATTCGGAGTGTTTCGAGGATGCGGTCGGCCACCGGATCGGCAAGTCGGGCCTTGAGCGCGTCGAGAGACAACGCGAAGTTGCCGGTCGCGCGATAGTCCGCTTCGAATAGTTGGAAAGCCGAGCGAGTCGCCGTCGGACCGGAGCGTGCCAGGACGACAACGCTGTCGGGAAGGGCGAGGCCCGAACGCACCGCCGACACGAGTTGGTCGACGACGTCGGGCCACACCACCCGCGTCGCCCGCCGTCGCTGGCGCGCACGCCACCCGATGATCACCGCAGGGCCCAGCGCCGCCACC
>Ga0105046_10009411_pt1 | contig 15288 bp, 11 predicted proteins | sample MAT03_FD_78385 | JGI IMG/M metagenome (GOLD analysis project Ga0105046, IMG submission 78385) | Freshwater microbial communities from Lake Fryxell liftoff mats and glacier meltwater in Antarctica - MAT-03 (megahit assembly) | ecosystem: Environmental > Aquatic > Freshwater > Ice > Liftoff...
CCGTTCCACAAAATGGTTTTTGACTTGCCGATGATTTCACTAAAAATACCTACAGCCTTTGCTCCAATATCCAGGCCCAGCCATCCATCAGGGATCTGGTCGCTGGGGCAATCTTTTGTATTGGCATCTGCAGCAAACTTATCGGCAATGATGGAAGTTTCCGGTAAATGAATGCTTACATTTTTTTGTTTGGCTTTCTCTAAAATTTCCAGTGCAATATCAAGCCGGTCATCTTCACAAAGTGAGTTGCCAATTTTTCCACCTTTGGCTTTTATAAAAGTATAAGCCATGCCTCCACCAATAATAATATCAGTGGCACGCTCCAGTAAATTTTCTATAATCAGAATTTTATCTGAAACCTTTGCCCCGCCAATGATGGCGCAAAATGGTTTTTCTGATTGATGCATAACTTTTTCTGCACTCTTTACTTCGCCTTCCATCAGCAAACCAAACATTCTTTTATCTGCATCAAAATATTTTGCAATTACGGCTGTAGAAGCATGCGCCCTGTGAGCCGTACCAAATGCATCATTCACATATACATTGCCCAGTTTTGATAATTTTTCTGCAAATGCTTCATCGCCTTTTTCTTCTTCTTTATAAAAACGAAGATTCTCCAGCAACAAAACTTCGCCGGGGGCAAGCATAGCTGCTGTTAACCCCGCCTGAGTGCCAATGCAGTCTTCGGCAAAAAATACTTTTGTTGATCCTCCCAATAATTCATGCAAATGATTTACCAGGTGCTTTAAAGAATATTTATCTACAGGCCCGTCTTTGGGGCGGCCAAAATGACTCATTAAAATAACACTGCCGCCATCGTTCAATATTTTTTTAATGGTGGGGATGGTAGCCGTCATACGGTTATCGTCGGTTATATTGAAATTTTCATCCAATGGAACATTGAAGTCTACCCGAACAAGTGCTTTCTGATCTTTAAAATTGTAATTGCTGAATGCTGACATAGAGATAAATTTAATTAAAAACCGCAAAGATGTGAGACGTAAAAATTAGAATATAATTCTCCACGGCTTCATGTCTTTGCGGTTTAAAAGATGAATAATGATATGTAGTACAAAAGGCCGGCAGGTACTGCCATTGAAACTTAATAGCAACACTTAGGCCTGGTACAAAAAATTATTTAGAAATCAATCCGGCGAAATGTTTAACGGTACGAACCAACTGGCTTACATAACTCATTTCGTTATCATACCAGCTTACAGTTTTAACCAATTGTTTGTCACCTGCTGTCATTACTTTAGTTTGTGTTGCATCAAACAGTGAACCGAATGAAGTACCAATTACATCAGAACTTACAATTTCATCTTCAGTATAACCAAAACTTTCATTGCTGGCCGCTTTCATGGCTGCATTTACTTCTTCTACAGTAACTGTTTTATTTAAGATACTGGTAAGTTCGGTAAGAGAACCGGTAATTACAGGAACCCTTTGTGCACTTCCATCTAATTTACCTTTTAATTCTGGCAATACAACACCAATGGCTTTTGCCGCTCCTGTACTGTTTGGAACAATGTTGGCTGCAGCGGCTCTTGCCCTGCGCAAATCACCTTTTGCATGAGGTGCATCAAGGGTATTCTGATCATTCGTATATGCATGAATGGTAGTCATGATAGCGGTTGCAATGCCATACTGATCATTTAAAACTTTGGCCATGGGCGCCAGGCAATTGGTAGTGCAACTTGCACAACTGATGATAGTTTCAGTACCATCAAGAATTGAATGATTTACATTGAATACCACTGTTTTTAAATCGCCGGTTGCCGGAGCAGAAATCACTACACTTTTTGCACCTGCAGTAATATGGGCTTCCGCTTTTGCTTTATCGGTAAAAAATCCAGTGCTTTCAATTACTACATCTACATTGTGTGTACTCCATGGAATTTGTGCAGGATCTTTCTGTGCATATATTTTAATATCATCTCCGTTTACAACGATAGAATTTTCTGTATGAGTTACGTCCTGGCCAAAACGGCCCTGGGCGCTGTCATACTTTAATAAATGAGCTAATACCTTGGGGCTTGTAAGATCATTGATTGCAACTACTTCAATTCCTTCCATATTATATACCTGACGAAAAACTAAACGGCCAATACGTCCAAAACCATTGATGGCAACTTTTACTGTACTCATAATCTTAATATTTAAACTTAAAAATAAATTTTGAAGTGCAAAATTACATGATGTAAGGATAATAAAATACACTTATTTATTATGCTTTTATTATAAATGCCAGATGCAATAGTAAGATGAATTAAAACATGAGAACAGTTTGCTTTTTTTTACTGTTTGCTGACAAGAATCATGATATATTCAGCCTGCACTTTGGCTAAACTTCAAATGAATGAGAAGGAATGGTTAATTTGTTGGGTTATGCAGAATAAAAAAGCCTTTCAAATATGAAAGGCTTTTTGTACCACGTACGGGATTCGAACCCGTGATTCCTCCGTGAAAGGGAGGCGTCTTAACCCCTTGACCAACGCGGCGTCTTTTAAAGGACGGCAAAGATAATGACCTGAGGTTTTTCAGCCAAATTTTTTAATGATAGTTTGAAAGTATTTTTTATTTGTCAACTCAACAGCACTAAAAGTATATGAAGGATATGTTCCCACTTCAATAGTTTATGTATCTTAAGCCCCGATTGTTTGCAACATATAATCTGAAACACTTATTTCATGACACAATATATTCTTGCTCTTGACCAGGGCACCACCAGCAGCAGGGCCATTATTTTTGATAAACAGGGTTCTATCGTAAGCATTGCACAAAAAGAATTTAAACAATATTTTCCCCAGCCCGGTTGGGTAGAACATGATGCCAATGAAATATGGAGTTCGCAATTAGGAGTTGCCACAGAAGCAATAGTAAAAGCAGGACTCAGTGTAGAAAACATTGCTGCCATTGGTATTACCAACCAAAGGGAAACAACAGTAGTGTGGGAACGAAGCACCGGCAAACCTATTTCCAATGCAATCGTTTGGCAAGACAGGAGAACTGCATCCTTCTGCGACGAACTAAAAGCAAAAGGCCATGAAACAATCATCAAACAAAAAACCGGACTGGTCATAGATTCTTATTTCAGCGGCACCAAAATAAAATGGATATTAGATAACGTGCCCGGGGCCAGGGATAAAGCCAACAAGGGAGAACTGGCTTTTGGCACCATCGACACCTGGTTGCTTTGGAACCTTACCAGAGGGCAGGTGCATGCAACAGATGTGAGCAATGCCAGCCGCACCATGTTATGCAATATACATACGCTGCAGTGGGATGCAGCATTGCAGGAGATACTGGATATACCCGGCAGCATGCTGCCGCAGATACGCAGTAGTAGCGAAGTGTATGGAAGCACTCAAAATATTTTAACCGCTAAAAATATTCCTATTGCAGGTATCGCCGGCGATCAGCAGGCTGCGTTGTTTGGCCAAATGTGCACACAACCGGGCATGGTAAAAAATACGTATGGCACCGGCTGTTTTATGCTGATGAACACCGGCGAAAAACCGGTTTACTCCAATAATAATTTACTCACTACTGTTGCATGGAAAGTAAATGGCATTACGCATTATGCTTTGGAGGGAGCTGTTTTTATTGCGGGCGCTGTGGTACAATGGCTAAGGGATGGCCTGGGCATTATCCGGCATTCTGCCGAAGTAGAAACACTGGCGGCAACAGTAAAAAGCAGCGAGGGTGTGTATATGGTACCGGCATTTACGGGCCTTGGTGCCCCGCACTGGAACCCCGATGCAAGGGGAGCTATGTATGGTATTACCCGTGGCACCAATGCAGGCCATATTGCCAGGGCAGCACTGGAAAGTATTGCTTTTCAAACCATGGATGTATTAAAAGCCATGGAAGCAGATGCTGGTATTGCTATTAAAGAACTCAGGGTAGATGGCGGCGCCACTGCCAATGACTTATTAATGCAGTTTCAATCGGATATTTTGAACACACAGGTTTTGCGTCCTACCGTTACCGAAACAACAGCTTTAGGCGCCGCTTACCTTGCAGGACTGGCAGTGGGTTATTGGGAGCATATTGAAGAAATTCACGAACAATGGCAGATAGATAAATTATTTAAACCGGTAATGAGCGAGGATGAAAAAGCCTCATTGACCAAAGGATGGGCAAAAGCTGTAATAGCAACCATTGCCATGACTAAATAAAAATATGAACAGAACGGCTATGCTGCAAACGTTGAATGATGAAGCCCACTGGGATATCATCATTATTGGTGGAGGCGCTACAGGATTAGGCGCAGCAGCAGATGCAGCCACAAGAGGGTACAAAACTTTGCTGCTGGAGCAGGAAGACTTTGCAAAAGCTACCAGCAGCCGCTCTACCAAACTATTGCATGGCGGTGTGCGTTACCTGGCACAGGGCAATTTTAAGCTGGTACTGGATGCACTCAGAGAAAGGGGTATTATTTTAAAAAATGCACCGCATGTGAGCCAACATTTTTCTTTTATTATTCCTGCATACAAATGGTGGGAGAAAATATATTATGGCCTTGGTTTAAAAATGTATGATATGATGGCGGGTAAACTGGGGCTGGGCAATACCAGGATCATTTCTGCAAAAACTGCCACGCAACTATTACCTACCCTTAAGCATGATATACTAAAGGGCGGCATCGTTTACAAAGACGGGCAGTTTGATGATACCCGGCTGGCCATTAATCTTGCTCAAACGGCCGCAGAAAACGGGGCAACCATTTTAAACTATTGCAGAGTAACTGGGTTGATAAAAGAAAATAAAAAAATAAATGGAGTAATACTAACGGATAGCATTAGCCGAAAAGAATACAGGGTTCATGCAGCCATGGTGATTAATGCTACAGGCGTTTTTGTAGACAGCATTTTGGCAATGGATGATCATAACAAACCGGCAATGGTTTCCCCATCACAGGGGGTACATATTGTGCTTGATAAAAAATTCTTTCCGGGCAATGAAGCCATGATGATACCAAACACTACCGATGGAAGGGTTTTGTTTGCAGTACCCTGGCACAATAAAGTGGTAGTGGGTACAACAGATACACCCATCGCCAATATCTCATTGGAACCTGTGGTGTTGGATACAGAAATAAATTTCATTCTCCATAATATCAATGCTTATCTTAATGTAGTCATTAGCAGAACAGATGTGTTGTCTGTTTTTGCAGGCCTGAGACCATTGGTTAAAATCAAAAGCGTAAACAATACTTCTATAATGCCAAGAGATCATACTATTGTAATGTCGGATAGTGGCCTCATCAGCATCACCGGTGGCAAGTGGACCACTTATCGCAAAATGGCTAAAGATGTAATTGATAAAGCTGTAAATGCCGGTGGATTTATAAAAAAAGAATGTGTAACTCATCAATTAAAAATTCATGGCTGGGTAAATGAAGTAAACCAAAATGACCCCCTGCATTTTTATGGTGCAGATTTGGAACCCTTAAAAAAATTAACCAAAGAAAATCAGGAATGGGATGCGTACCTGCATCCTGCTTTCCCCTACACAAAAGCATGTGTGATATGGGCCGTAAGAAATGAAATGGCTATGACCGTAGAGGATGTATTGGCAAGGCGAACAAGAATGTTATTTTTAGATGCCCGTGCAGCTATTGAATCAGCGCCTGTTGTAGCCCACCTGATGGCCGAAGAAATGATGAAAGATCAGCAATGGATAATTGACCAAACCAATTCCTTTATTACATTAGCTAAGCGATATTTACTTTAACCCAAAAACAACCAGCATGACTCCATTTATTTCAGAAATGTTAGGAACCTGCCTGTTAATTTTATTAGGCAATGGTGTGGTGGCCAATGTAGTATTAAACAAAACTTATGGCAACAGTGGCGGCTGGATTGTTATTACATTTGGCTGGGCCATTGCAGTATTTGTAGGGGTATACGTTACTGCTGCCGCCAGTGGTGCACATTTAAATCCTGCCATCAGTATCAGCCTTGCTTTTAAAACCGGCGAATGGAGTATGGTGACTGTGTATATTGCCGGACAAATGCTGGGTGCAATGCTTGGCAGCACATTGGTATGGCTGCATTACCGCCTGCACTATAATGATTCAGAAGATGCCAATTTAAAAATGGCAACATTTTGTACATCTCCTGCCATTAAAAATAATCTTCAAAATTTATTCAATGAATTGCTCGGAACCTTTGTATTAGTATTAGGTGTTTTATTTCTTTCTCAGCCGCAAAATACTTTGGGATCCCTGGATGCTTTGCCTGTAGCATTGCTGGTATTAGGCATCGGTCTTTCGCTGGGAGGAACCACTGGTTATGCCATCAACCCGGCCAGGGATCTTGGCCCGAGAATTATGCATGCTATTTTGCCCATCAAAGGAAAAAGAGACAGCAACTGGAGTTATAGCTGGATACCAATAGTGGGGCCTATTGCAGGAGGTTTGCTGGCTGTGTTATTATTTAATATTTTGCAATAAACAAAACTAACCACTTACAATAAAAGGAGCTGATGGCTTCTCTAATTATAATAATATTAATTGCCTGAAATAAACTTACAAAAGTTTAATGAAGTAATTTGAAAATTTTCAGAATTACTTACCCCAATACAAATTTATTTTTTTCGATGCCATGCTTATTAAAACTGAACCAAAGAGACATGGCTGCTGACAGCATAAAATAAATTAAAATAAAATATTTAATCAAAGGATTAAAAGCAGAAATCCCAAACCAATCGCCAGTATATAATAAAATACCTGCCCCCACTGCAGCGCTTATCAATCCCCAAACAAAAGCAAACCGGTTTCCATCCATCAACTCTGTAAAAGCATACACGAATAAAAACACAAATGCGCCATAAATAAACATACCGGGGCTGCCAATAATAGCGATATTACCAAACAGGTAACTCACCAGCAGCAGCAACATCACAACCTGAAACCATATCCAAACCAAAAAGGAGGTTGAACAGGGAGTATCATATTTTTCAAAATCATACACATCTTCAATTTTGTAAACCGGGTATTTTTCTATTACATCTGCAGGTCGCCATCCGGTGGGCATAAACCAAATGCGAAATTTATCTTTCCTGTTTTTGGTTCGCCATGCATCCTTAATGAGTAATGACATGTGCATAAAATTTATCTTGATGGGGTTCCATGTTTTTACCGGCCTGGTAACACCGTATACAGCCGGCACTTCTTTTAACTCTTCCTGAAAAGTGCCAAACATTTTGTCCCAAAAAATAAATATCTGCCCATAGTTTTTATCCATATACTCTGGGTTAATGGCATGATGCACCCGGTGATGAGAGGGCGTAACCATAAATTTTTCCAGGAAACCCATTTTACCAATATGCCTTGTATGATACCAGAACTGTGCAAACAAATGTAACGGCGCCACAACAGCTATTACTTCTTTGGGCACCCCCAATAAAGCAGCAGGTAATAAAAGAATGACAAACAAACGCACAAAAACTGATACACTTTGCCTTAATGCGCAGGCAAGGTTATATTCCTCGCTGCTATGATGTACGATATGACTGTTCCAGAAAAAATTTATGCGGTGATCCAATGCATGAACAACATAACCCGCAAAATCCAATACAATAAAAGCTATTAGATAAGTGAGCCAGGTGGCTTTGATAGTAGTAATGGCCAGGTGATTTACAAGCCACCCGTAACTGATTAATGCAATACTTAACCCCAGCACATCTTTTGTAACATTGGTAACTCCGCTGCTAAGGCTGCTGATCATATCCATATTGCGCACGGTATCAAAACCTTTGCGCCATCCATACCATTTTTCAAATAATACCAGCAATAGAAAAGCTGGCATAGCAACCAATAAAATTTTACCGTAGGCTTCCATAACAATTAATTAATTCAAATTTATTTATATTTATCCAATTTTAAACTAATAAAAAATTAATGTTTGAAAGGTCAAAGGTGAAAAGTGAAAAGAGAAAGGTGAAAGCCTGCCGGTTGGGCAGTGTGAAATCTTTGAAGCACTATTTGAATGTACAAGTAGAAAAAACCTTAAACCTTTAAACGTTAAACCTCTTAAACTTCTTAAACCTCTTAAACTTTTTAAAAACCCAGGTTAACAAATGGCTCATACTATCATTATTGGCGGCGGCATCATTGGCTTATGCAGCGCCTATTATTTACAAAAGGAAGGACATAATGTTACTGTTATTGATCGTGGAGATATTACCGATGGCTGTTCATTTGGCAATATGGGATACATGAGCCCCAGCCATTTTGTACCACTGGCTTCGCCCGGTATTATTGCAGAAGGTTTTAAATATATGCTGAGCAGTAGCAGCCCATTTTACATAAAACCAAGGTTAAACATGGAGCTGATACAATGGGCCTGGCATTTTTATAAAAACAGTACGGCTGCTCATGTAAAAAGATCGGCTCCACATCTAAACAATATTCTTCAACTCAGCCGCAGGCTCATCAATGATATGCGCACACAAATAGGCGATAGTTTTGATATGGAAGCAAAGGGTTGCCTGATGATGTGCAAACAACCAAAAACTTTAGAACATGAATTTCACCTGGCAGATGATGCAGAGAAATTAGGATTGATTGTGCAAAGATTGAATGCATCGGAAGTGCAGGCACTGGAAACGGATGTAGAAGTAAAGGTGGCTGGTGCCGTTTTGTTTAAAGACGATTGCCATTTTCATCCCGGTAAATTGATGTTATCATTAAAGTCATACCTGCAAAAACAGGGCGTACAGTTTCAATTAAACAGTACCGTTAGTGGCTTTGAAAAAGCAGGCAATATCGTAAATGGAGTAATAACCAACAACGGAAAATTTAATTGCGACAACCTTGTAATTGCCGCTGGAAGCTGGATACCTGCTATAAGTAAAATGCTGGGCATTCATTTATTACTACAACCAGGTAAGGGATACAGTTATACTTATGATGATGTAGAAAAAAATATTAAATACCCCGCCATACTTGTAGATGGCAGGTGCGCCATTACTCCATGGGGAAATCGTTTACGCATTGGCGGTACCATGGAACTAAGCGGCATCAACAATAAAGTATTGGTAAATCGTATGCAGGGCATTTACGATTCTGCCAAATCATTTTACCCGGGCCTTCAAATTGATTTTCCTCCAACTGATAAAATATGGAATGGCTTAAGGCCGGTAACACCTGATGGACTGGCATATATTGGCAGAACATCAGAATACGATAATGTGGTTATTGCCGGAGGGCATGCCATGTTGGGCATATCGCAGGGAACAGGCACGGGCCTGATTGTTTCTCAATTAATAGAAAATAAAAAGACTGAAATAGAAATAGAAGCATTTAAATTAAAACGCTTTTGAGCTTACAACACGATCCTGAATAGGATATAATACTCATTTTCAAAAATAACAGATTGGGGGAATGGGTAGATTCATATTTGGAATTTGTTCCATCATACTCCACATAGTATATGATTGGAAAAATAAAAGCATTTGTTGCGGTGAAGTATAAAAAAACCGCATACTATTTCTGTATACGGTTTAAACTTCTTAATAATAAATTATTAATTTTTTAACTTTATTACCGGCCTTAGTTTATAACCTGCGGCTCCTTCATTTTTTATGGAAAGTGCTGCATCAAAGTCTATCAATAGAGAATCTAAAGTAGTATTTAATCGCCTGTTTATTTTTATTTTCAAACCGCTTTCACTTCCGCTGGGAATGGTGAGTGGGTGAACAACTCCAAAGCTATCTACTACGCTGTTATTACTCCCTAGTATTAATCGGATCTCTTTAACATATCCTGTTGGAACGGGACCATTAGCAATCAAAGTGTCTCTGCCATTTTGATAACTCAGCAGATCATAAATTCCAGCGTTAACAATGAGCGTTTGCCATCCTTGATCGCCTGTAACAGTTGTGTCATCGCCCATTTTTACTCTTACTTCCCTAATGTCTACATATACAGAATCTAATTCTCCTATTGGGGCATCTGTAAGGTTTACCCTTAAATTAGTAGTGCCATTACCAGATGAATCATCTTTGCTGCAGGCAATAAATCCAAAAATGGTAATGGAAAGTGCAAGAATTAGTACGTTTGTCTTTTTCATATTGTGTGTGGTTTGTTTTCTAATTAGAAATTTTCATGCCACACTGTTCTTTTATAAAAAAGAGTTTGAAGCAATATGGCCAGTATTTAAACGGAGTGCCACAGAGCCATGCTTTTGTTTATATGAATGTAATATTTTTTTAGTATGAAAAATAGGGGAAAACTGTACAGGATATTATCAATAAAAGTTATTTAAAAAAAAGACCCGCAACTTATTGTAGGTCTGAAAATAATATCATTTTAATCTATTAACCTAATCCCACTTCTTTATGTCTTTCCGGTATCTGCACATCTGCATAACCTTTGCGAATTAATCTTTCTCTAAAGTCCTGCTGCACTTCATACTCGCCGTGCACTAAGAAAAGGGTTTGCACGCTACGTATTTCCTGGCAGCCTAAAAACTGCAGCAGGTCATCATAATCCCCATGAGCACTCATGCTGCGCATTTCTCCGATTTCTGCATTTACTTCATGCTCCTGGCCAAAGATGCTCACTTCGGTTGGTTTTGGTTTATGCACAAGGCGGCCCCCGAGCGACCTGGGTTCGCAATAACCGGTAAGTACAATACTATTGCGGCCGCCTTCAATATTATTGCTGATGTGATGTTTTACCCTTCCTGCATCGGCCATGCCACTGGCACTGATAATCACACAGGGATTTTTATAATAGTTCAGCATTTTAGATTCATCCACCGAATTCACCATTTTTAGCCCTTTGAAGCTAAAGGGATCGCTGTCATTTAACAATACTTTTTGTATACGTGCATTAAAATCCTGCGGGTATCTTTTTACAATTTGAGTGGCTTTGATACTTAGCGGGCTGTCTACAAAATATTCAAGATCGGGCAACCTGCCTTCTATTTCCAATTGATTGAGCGCATACAATAATTCCTGTGTACGGCCCACACTAAATGCGGGCAAAATAAGTTTACCCTTTTTTTTCAGGCATGTTTTTTCTATCCACTCCAGTAACACATCCGGTGTGGGATGATGCTCGTCATGCAAACTATTGCCATAAGTAGATTCCAAAATAATAAAATCGGCCTGCTCAAAAACTGCAGGAGATTTTAAAATAACATCTCTGTACCTGCCCACATCACCGCTAAAAGTAAGCTGCCTGCGTTTATCGTTCTCCGTTATACGTACATGCACACAGGCACTTCCTATGATATGGCCGGCTTCCGTAAAGCAAAATTCTATACCGGGTTCAATGGTAAACCAGGTATCATAATTCACTGTCACAAATCTTTCAGCGGCAATCAAAGCGTCCTCTGTGGTATATAAAGGTTTTAAGTACTGCAACCCTAATAATGCTCTTCGTTTATTGGCATATTTTGTATCCGATTCCTGTATGCCTGCAGAATCTTCCATTAAAATAGAAGCAAGTTCTTTGGTGGCAGGTGTTGCATAAATCGCTCCATCGTATCCATCTTTTATCAACTTGGGAATGAGGCCGCAATGGTCGATATGTGCATGCGAAAGAATTAAATAATCCACTTCAGATGGTTCAAAACCCCATTCCATGTTCATCTCCTCTGTTTCTTTGCCCATACCCTGGAACATTCCGCAATCCAATAATATTTTTTTGCCGTTGGCTAATGTAAGCAGGTGCTTGGAACCGGTAACGGTTCTGGCTGCCCCGTGAAATGCTATTTTCATGCCCCCTGCCCCCCTGAAGGGGGAACCTTAATTCGAGATACACCGCTGCATAGGCCAGCGTATATCGAACTAAGCATTTTGATAAAAAGATTCCTATGCAAATCCTATTACTTGAGTTGAACAATTTAAGCCTAATTTTTAGAACAAAAAATGATTTTACTATCAAAATTCTGCTACAGAAAAATACATTTTTTGTTTACCAGCATTTGTTCCCTGTAGCATCATCGTTGCTACGCTCAGTTAAACAGTTGTATTTCTATTTAACTATTATTGAAGCGAATTGATAAAAGCATTTGTATCTATAAAGAATAACAATTCTAAGTTCCCCCAGGGGGTTAGGGGGCTGCTACCGCCATCCACGCCATCATTCCCATTCCCTGTTCTATTGCTCCTTCATCTATATTAAAGGTAGGCGTATGCACACCAATGGTAATCCCTTTGTCTTTATTGCCTGCTCCCAGCCTGAAAAAACAGGCGGGGATTTTATGTGAGTAATAAGCAAAATCTTCGGCGCCCATGCGCAGTTCTGTTTCAGTTACATTTTGTTCTCCGGCAAAGGCTTCGGCATTTTTTCTGGCAGTTGCACAAAGTGCTTCATTGTTTAAAACAAATGGATAACCCACATCAATATGAATAATGGCTTCGGCGCCCATGGCTGCAACCAATTCAATTGTTTGTTTAGTTATCAGTTCATGTGCCTTAAAACGCCATTCTTCATTCATAGCCCTGAAAGTGCCCATCAGCTTTACTTCGGATGGTATAACATTGGTAGCATTACCGCCCTGGAAAGAAGTGATGGATAAAACGGATGGATTAAAGGGATTATTATTGCGGCTTATGATCTGCTGCAGGCTTACAATAAGTTGCGATGCAATTAAAATGGTATCTGCCGTAAACTGTGGTGCCGCTGCATGGCCTCCTTTTGATTTGATCGTAATATAAATTTCATCTGCACTGGCCATTACCATACCTCCACGAAAACTAAATTCTCCCACTTCCAAACCAGGGTGCACATGTAATGCAAATATTTTTTGTGGTGCAGGATTTTCCAACACTCCTTCTTTAATCATATAACTGGCGCCGCCCGGATTTTTTTCTTCTCCGGGTTGAAAAATTAATTTTACGGTGCCTTCCCAGTTTTCTTTGGTTTCATTCAAAATTTTGGCAGCCCCCAGCAAACAGGTGCTATGCACATCATGTCCGCAGGCATGCATGATGCCGGGCTTTAAAGATTTATACGGCACATCGTTGGCTTCATTAATTGGCAATGCATCCATATCTGCACGGAGTGCAATAATTTTTGAAGCAGGATTTTTACCTTTGATTAATCCAACAACACCGGTGGTAGCTATTACCTCAAAAGGAATATTCCAGCCTGCCAGCTTTTGCTGAATAAATGCAGATGTTTCAAATTCTTCATAACTCAATTCGGGGTTGGCATGAATTTGACGACGGATGGCTATAAATTCATCTGCATATTCTTTTGCCAGTTTTTTTATTGTCTCAAGCATTTATTATTATTTATTCATGTGAAGTTATACAACAGGGCAATAAAAAAGAGTTTCCTTTTAAGAAACTCTTTTTAAAAATATAATAAATTGTCAGGAATATGTATTTAGTTGGCAAATACCTTACAGCCCATTAGGGGCTAAAGCTTTGTGCAAAAATATTGTTGATGCTATATTTATTTTGGGAAATTGTATTCAAAGTGTTGCTCCTAAGGAGCAATTGGAAACGCTTTTTTTTATTGCTACAAAGCTGTTGCTCTTAAGGAGCAAATGCAAGTTGGAGATTAAGATGCGAACAGAATATAAAATCCTTATAAATTGTTTATTCCTGCTCTTCGTTTATTTCAGGTTTTAGTTCAATATTCTCTGGTATGAGGTAAATATTTCCAGGCACCATGTTTTGTCTTAACAATTGTTTTTTAAAATTTTCTGCCTCTTCCCTATCTACAAAATTGCCCATTTTAAGTTTGATAAATGGATTTTGGTAAACCATATATACTTTATGTTCGGGATATTGCTGCAATAGTTTAGAACGTAATTGCATAGCCAGGTTGCGGTCGTTGCTGCTCAATACCATTAAACGGTAACCTTTGCCCGAACGGATATTTTTTGCCAGGCCTGCATTATAGGCATACATTTTTTCGCCAAGTATATCAATCCTTTTATCTTTTTGAATGGTCACATTGGCATAAGTTACTGTATCAGCAGGTACAAAAGCCTGTGCATAGGAACCGCCAGTCAATATTATCATCGTAAGCAATACCAAACCTTTTTTCATGTCACAAATTTAAGATTCTGTATGGGCAATAATCATTCCACTGTTTTTCACAACATTTATTTAACTAAAAGATGTGTTCCTATTCGGTTAGCACCTGCCTGTATAAAAGAATCTATTTCTTCCCTGTTGTTGAAATCTCCTGAAACTTTTATACCCACAGGATTGGCTAAATGTTTTCTCACCAACTTTACCGTATCTGTTTTTGGCAGTGCCGGTGTTGTGCCTGTTGAAAGCGAAAAATAATTTACTGCAGCCGCTCCGTAAATATCACAACATTTTATTAATTCATCGGCTGATAACAAACTGCTTTCTACTACTACTTTTAATACTTTTCCCTTGCCTTGTACGATAGGCAAAATTGTGTTGATCTCCCTGGCAAGATATTGCCAATCCTCATTTTTAAGTGCAGTAATATTTATATTCATATCTAATTCATCTGCCCCATCCACCATGGCCAAAATAATTTCTGCCAGTTTTGCCTCAATGGCACTGTACCCATACGGAAATCCAATCACTGTATTTACTTTTACCAAGGAGCCGGATGTAAACTCTTTTGCTTTTTTTACAAATAATGGAGGCAAACAAACTGCAGCAAAATTATGTTTGATGGCTTCTTTACAAAGTTGTTCTATATCACTAAGTGTGGTGGTTGGTTCTAATAATGTATAATCTATAAAAGAGGAGATATCTGAATGCATTTTAATGAAGTGGTTTATTAGCCAGGGCTTGCGAAGTTAGAAAAGCGATTTATTGATTTAGTATTAATATTAATGATGTTTTTATTTTGCTAAGCTTTTTTTTTGACTAGTCGCCCCATGACTTCAGTCCCGGCTGGCTTTCTGCTTTCCTGATTTGAAGAGAATTATCAAAACACTATAAGGTTCCCTCGCCCACCGTCCGACACACAAACACTTATAGCCTGCCTGCCGGTAGGCAGGGTTTTGGGCAACCATTCACTTTTCACCTTTTGTGTCATGTCCTGAAAAAAGTTGACTTTTGACTTTTTACTTTTTACTTTCAATATCCCGCCTTTGCCCCACCAATGTTTTCAATCGGGTGCCAGGTAGTTTTTATTTCCTGGGTGTCCATAATAAAGTAAGGCGATTGTCCCGATTCAGCCTGCCAGTTGGTATCATCATACATGATTACTCTTTTCATATTTAAGGATGCCTTTTCCTGAATCATCTTTTGCATAGCCGCATCTTTTTCGCAACAAACAATGGCGTTCACATCCATATGATCTGCAAAATAAGGAGCCAGTTC
>Ga0105046_10009413_pt1 | contig 15286 bp, 15 predicted proteins | sample MAT03_FD_78385 | JGI IMG/M metagenome (GOLD analysis project Ga0105046, IMG submission 78385) | Freshwater microbial communities from Lake Fryxell liftoff mats and glacier meltwater in Antarctica - MAT-03 (megahit assembly) | ecosystem: Environmental > Aquatic > Freshwater > Ice > Liftoff...
AAGGCGGCGTAACGCTCGTGCAGATCAAGTGCTTGGTCGGGCCTCCGTGAGGCTCGGTCACTGCATCCTCAAAATGATGAAATGGGGATGAAAGTGGGGGCAGAAACCACTCGTTTCATTTTATGTAGTCATTTCAAGTATTTAGAAACCGCCGTTGGTGGAGCTGAGGAGGATCGAACTCCTGACCTCGTCATTGCGAACGACGCGCTCTCCCAGCTGAGCTACAGCCCCGTCCAACGGATGGCGCATTTATCGGCGGGCCCTCCCGGCTGTCAAGCGCCGCTCGATGGGCCTGCAGCCACGCCGTTCAGGCGGTTTCGTTTGACCGCATTGCGTTGCCGGCAATATTCATTGCGTCGTCGTCGATGGGAATGAAATCGCTGGAATGCGGAGAAGCTGCACATGCGCGGGGAAGTCCTTCACTACGATCCGGCCCAGGGCTTCGGCTTCATTACCGGGGCGGACGGCATTCGCTACACATTTCGCCGCGAAGACGTGAAGGGCGGCTCGTTCGCCATGTCCAGGGGCGCCGTGGTCGAGTTCCGGCCGAACGGCGACCATGCCCGCGATGTCTTCTCAGACGCTACAGCCTCAACCTCGGCTACGCAGATTGTCCAGACCGGCCCCGCTCCGCAGGCCGCCGGGACGCACGCGCAGCATTTCGGTCGCAATGCTGTCGCCGGCAGTATTCCCGCGGAGCCGACGCCATCGACCGGACTCTGGAGCTATTTCCGGGACTGCCTGACGGCTCGCTACGCCACGTTCCAGGGCCGGGCGAGGCGCAAGGAATATTGGGCCTTCGTGTTGTTTTCCATCCTGGCGCTCATCATCGCGGCGCTGATCGGCTTCGCTGCGGATGCCGCCCTTGGCAACTTCGATCCCAACGGCAACGGCCCTGTCGCGATTCTCGTGGCCGTCGCGCTGGCGATCCTGGCCGGCTTCCTGCCCGGCCTTGCCGTCACGACCCGCCGCTTCCACGACGTCGGTATGTCGGGCTGGTTCTACCTGCTGTTTCTCGTGCTGTCGTTCTTCACGATCGGCGGTCTGATCATCCTGGTGATCACCCTGATCCCCTCGCAGAAGCGGGAAAACAGATGGGGCCCGATCCCGGGCGGGGTGGAGGTGCCGCCGCCCTACATCGCTCCGCCCGCGCCAGCTACCTGAAGGACCGGCTACATCAGGAAATGCGCGATGATGGCGTCGCCCATTGCCACCGTGCCGACCTCGGTCATGCCGTCCGACATGATGTCCCTGGTGCGCAGGCCGGAATCGAGCACGGATGCGATAGCCGCATCCAGCCGGTTGGCTTCCTCGATCATGTCGAAGGAATAGCGCAGGCACATGCCGAACGACGCCATCATGGCGATCGGGTTGGCAATGCCCTGTCCCGCTATATCCGGCGCCGAGCCATGCACCGGCTCATAGAGCGCCTTGCGCTTGCCCGTCTTGGCATCGGGCGCGCCGAGCGAGGCCGAAGGCAGCATGCCGATCGATCCGGTGAGCATGGCCGCGATATCAGACAGCATGTCGCCGAACAGATTATCGGTCACGATCACGTCGAACTGTTTTGGCCAGCGGACGAGCTGCATGCCACCGGCGTCGGCCAGCATGTGATCGAGCTTCACGTCGGCGTATTTCGCCTTGTGCGTGGCAGTCACCACCTCGTTCCACAATACGCCCGACTTCATGACGTTGCGCTTTTCCATCGAGCAGACCTTTTTGCCACGGGTCCGCGCCAGTTCGAAGGCGACGCTGGAGATGCGCTCGATCTCGAATGTATCGTAGACCTGCGTGTCGATGCCGCGCTTCTGCCCGTTGCCGAGGTCGATGATCTCCTTCGGCTCGCCGAAATAGACGCCGCCGGTCAGCTCGCGCACGATGAGGATGTCGAGCCCTTCGACGACCTCCTGCTTCAGCGAGGACGATGCGGCCAGCGCCGGATAGCAGATGGCGGGCCTGAGATTGGCGAACAGTTCGAGGTCCTTGCGCAGCCGAAGCAGCCCGGCCTCGGGGCGCACGTCATAGGGCACCGCATCCCATTTCGGCCCGCCGACCGCGCCGAAAAGGACGGCGTCCGCCGCCAGCGCGGGTCCCATGTCGTCTTCCGAGATCGCCTTGCCATGCGCGTCATAGGCGCAGCCGCCGACCAGCCCTTCCTCGGTTACAAAGCCGCTGCCGAACTTGTGGTTCATGGCGGAAATCAGCTTCTTGACCTCACCCATGGCCTCCGGGCCGATGCCGTCGCCGGGGAGGAGGAAGAGTTTTTTCGATGCCATGGGAAATGTTCCGGTTTGAAATCGCCGCCTTGCTAACCGGCGGGACGGTCTAGCGCAAGGCTGGTCGTCACCCCGGAGTAACGACTTAACGTGCCCTCAGCGCCGTGACCTCGATCTCGATCTTCATCTCGGGCTTGTTGAGCCCGCAGACGACCATCGTGGCGGCCGGGCGGATGTCGCCGAACGTCTCGCCCAGGATGGGAAACACGATGTCGGCGTAGGCGGCGTGGGTGATGTAGTAATGCGTGCGCACAACATCGGCCATGGCAAAGCCGCCATCGGCGAGCGCCTTGCCGATCGTGGCGAGGCAGTTCCTCGTCTGCGCCTCCACGCTCTCGGGCATTGTCATCGTGGCGTAGTCGTAGCCGGTCGTGCCGGCGACGAAGCACCAATCGCCCTGGACGACCGCGCGGCTGTAGCCAGCCGTCTTTTCGAAGGGCGAACCTGTGGAGATCAGTTTGCGCATCGAACCCAGCAAATCCAGGAAAAGTGGAATCCGGCTTTCGGTCTGGAAGTGTGATCCATCACATCACGCCCAGGGACGGCGCTCGGCGAGCTTCTGTTCGTAGCTCGCAATATCTGAGGCCTTCTCCATGGTCAGGCCGATGTCGTCGAGCCCGTTGAGCAGGCAGTGGCGCTTGAAGTCGTCGAGGTCGAACGTGATCACGCCGCCGTCTGGCCCGCGAATCTCCTTGGCCTCGAGATCGACCGAAATGGTGGCGTTGGCGCCACGCGAGGCGTCATCCATCAGCTTTTCCAGATCCTCGGGGCTCACCGTGACCGGCAGAATGCCGTTCTTGAAGCAGTTGTTGTAGAAGATGTCGGCGAAGCTGGTGGAAATCACGCAGCGAATGCCGAAGTCGAGCAGGGCCCACGGCGCATGCTCGCGGCTCGACCCGCAGCCGAAATTGTCTCCCGCCACCAGAATCTGCGCGTTGCGGTAGGCCGGCTTGTTGAGCACGAAATCAGGGTTTTCAGAGCCGTCGTCGTTGAAGCGCATTTCCGCGAAGAGGCCGACGCTGAGGCCCGTGCGCTTGATCGTCTTCAGATAATCCTTCGGGATAATCATGTCGGTGTCGACATTGACGATCGGCAACGGCGCGGCGACGCCCGTCAGCTTGGTAAATTTTTCCATCGCTTAAAAACCTGTCTTTCCGGCCCGTTTTCGCTTGTTGTCGCTTTACACAAAGCCGGCATGGAATCAAAGAGCCGGCGAAAACCGTCAGATCACGTTGAGTTCGCGATACGGCCGTTTTTCCCTGATCCGTTCGTAACCGAAGGCCGAACAGTCGATGGTGCGGTAGCCGCCATGCACGATCAGTTCGGCAAGCGCCCTGCCCACTGCCGGCGCCTGCTGCAGCCCATGGCCGGAAAATCCGTTGGCGAAAATGAAGTTGCCAACCTCCGGATGCGGCCCGATCACCGCATTCTGGTCGAGCGTGTTGTAGTCGTAGTGGCCGGCCCAGGCCCGCGTCGCCTTGATCGCCTCGAAGGCGGGAATGCGGGTGGCGACCAGCGGCCAGACCGTCTCTTCGAAGAGCGGCCAGTCGGGCTCGAAGTCGGCCGGGTCGGCTGCCCTTTCGCCGTCCTCGTCCTCAGCTCCGCCGGCGATATAGACCGCGCCTTCCGGGCGCACATAGACACCGCTGGGATCGACGACCAGCGGCATGTCGGGGAACCTGTCGCGCGCCTCGAACACGAAGACCGACCGCTTGCGCGGCTCGACCGGCAGGGCAAGGCCGGCCAATGCCGAGACGCGACCGGCATTCGGTCCGGCCGCGTTGACGACGATGCCAGCCTCCAGCCGCCCGCCATTGTCGAGCGTAACGGCGGCGATCCGGTTGGCCTGCCGCTCGATTGCGGTGACGGATGCGGTGACGAAGTCGACGGCCTTGGTGCGCAGCGCCTTGCGGAAAAGCTGCAGATAGGCATGCGCATCGAACCAGCCCTCGCCGGTGCGGCCGAAGGCGCCGGCGGCGATCCCCTCGAGCGACAGCCACGGAAAGCGGCGTGAAAGCGCTTCGGCGTCCTCGACGACGATATCCGCGCCCTCGGCCTGCTGCGCTTCGTTGTTGGCCCGCAGCACCGGCAGGCCCTCGTCGGTGGACAGGATCAGATAGCCGTTTTCGCGGAAACCGATATCGGCGTCGGGACCGAATTCCTCCTTCAGGCGGCGAAAAAGGCCGAGCGTGAACTGCGACAGGCGGATGTTTTCGGGAATCGAGAACTGCTGGCGTATCGAGGCGCAGGAGAGCGTCGTCGCCGCATGGGAGAACTGCGGATCGCGGTCGATCAACGCAATCGAGCCGGAAAAGCCCTCCTCGCGCAGATAATAGGCGACAGAACTGCCAATGATCGCCCCGCCGATGATCACCACGTCGTATTTCGCCATGTCCGCTCCACTGTCAGGGCTATTGCATGTCGCGCAAAAGGCCTCGGTTTTGCGACAACGACATGCATCAAACAACCACCTAAGGCGCGTCGTCACACGACGCACCTTAGCGCGAAACATTGCCGGCGCGCCCTTGCAAGGGCCAGCTTTGCCGGGCAAGAAGGCCAAAAGCCAGAGAATTCCCGATGCCCGACCCCAAACCCGAGACCATTCACCGCCCCCGTCGCGCAGTGCTGTTCGTACCGGCCACCAACGAGAAGGCGCTGGCCAAGCTGCCGTCGCTCGCTTCCGACGCGGTGATTTTCGACCTCGAGGATTCCGTGGCGCCCGAGGCAAAGGCCGCGGCGCGCGAGCGTTTGCGGAACTGGTTCGCGACTCGCCCGAAGGAGGGACCAGAATGCATCATCCGCGTCAATCCGCTGGCCAGCGAATGGGGCACGGAGGATCTGCTCGCAGCCCGCGCCTGCGCGCCAGACGCGATTCTTCTTCCCAAGGTGGACACGCCGCGCGACATCCATGATTTCGACGACGCGCTGGACGAGGCCGACGCACCGGAAAACCTGAAGCTCTGGATTATGGTCGAAACGCCCAAGGCGATGCTCAACATCGGCGCGCTGGCCGAGTTCGGCCGCAACCGGGCGGCGCGACTCGACTGTTTCGTCGCCGGACCCAACGACCTGATCAAGGATACCGGGGTGCTGGCCACGCCAGACCGCCGCTACATCGTGCCCTGGCTGCTGCAGATGGTTCTGGCCGCGCGCGCCGGCGGGCTGGACGTGCTCGACGGCGTCAGCAACAATTTCAGCGATATGGACGCCTTCACGCTGGAGTGCGCCGAGGGCGCTGCCATGGGCTTCGACGGCAAGACGCTGATCCATCCTGCGCAGATCGAGCCTGCGCTCAAGGCGTTTTCGCCCTCCGCCGAGGCGGTTGTGGAGGCCGAGGCGATCCGCTCCGCGTTCGCGCTCGCCGAAAACGCCGCCAGGGGCGTCATCTCGATCGGTGGCAGGATGGTCGAGCGGCTGCATCTTGCCCAGGCCGAACGGCTGCTGGCGCGAGCAGGGCGACACTAGGAGGAAGACGATGAGGCTTTACCGTTTTCTGTCCGGACCCGATGATTCGAGCTTCTGCCACAAGGTGACGGCGGCCCTGAACAAGGGCTGGCATCTTTATGGCTCGCCTACCCATGTCATGGACCCCAAGAAGAAGGTGATGCGCTGCGGCCAGGCCGTGGTGAAGGACGTCGACGGCGTCGACTACGACCCAGGCATCAAGCTGTCGGATTATTGATCCGCGTTTTCCTCGATCGTCTCCATGTCGTCGTCCGACAGGCCAAAATGGTGGCCTATCTCGTGGATCAGCACATGGGTGACGATCGAACCCAGCGTCTCCTCGTTCTCCGCCCAATAGTCCAGGATAGCGCGGCGGTAGAGCGTGACGCGGTTGGGGCCTTCCCCGGTCTGCGGGTTCCAGCGCTCGGCGATGCCGCGCCCCTCGAACAGGCCAAGCAGGTCGAACGGCGTCTCCAGCGACAGATCGTCCATGATCTCGTCGGTCGGGAATTCCGTCATCTGGATGACGATCTCGCCTGTCAGCGCCCTGAACTGTTCCGGCAGATGCGCATAGGCTTCGAGCGCCAGCATCTCCATCTCCTCCATCGAAGGCGAGAGTTGGTCGTGCCATGAACGGGTCTGGTAGATGCGGGCCATTCTTGGCCATATAGCGGTTAAACGGCATGGTTTCGAGGCTGCACCGTCATTAAGGAAAACGGACGGCTTTCCACGCGAGGAATAAATTCTCCGCTTGACTCTTTCGGGAGGCTCTGGAATCTATTGGAACATAACAGGAACAATTTTCGAAAGAAACGCCGCCATGGCCTCGTTTGCCGTGGCGCGGGGAACCATTGCGACCCTGCGCCATCAGATCGCCAAGATCGAAGGCCGCCTCGCCGAGCAGTTCGACGGGGCGGGGCGTGAGGATGTGCAACTCAGCCGGCATCACGGCCGGGCGCGCGCCGATCTTCTGACCACCGGTGTCGCCCGTTTCGACGCGGCGCTCGGCGGCGGTCTGCCCGGCGCCGGCCTGACCGAGATTCATGCCGCGGCCACCCGCGACGCCGCCGCCGCCGCCGGCTTCGTGCTGGCGCTTGTCCGACTGCTGTTGGAGAAGACGTCTGCTCCCATCCTCTGGGTCGGGATGACCGAAAGCTTTCGCGAGGCCGGATATCCCTATCCTCCGGGCATCCGCTTCCTGTTTGGCATCGACCCGTCCCGTCTGCTGGTCGCGCGGGCCGACAGGCTGGCCGACGCCCTCTGGATCGCCGAGCAGGCAGCTGCCCTGGACGGCTTCGCCGCCATCCTCCTGGAGACGCGCGGCAACTCCGACCGCCTCGACCTCACCGCGACGCGCAGGCTGCACCAGCGCGCCAGCGATGCCGGGCATCCGTTGTTCCTGCTGAGGCAGGCCGCCCTGCCCGAGCCGACGGCCGCCCCCTTCCGGCTGGTCGTGCGATCCGCTCCGGCCGGGCTGCGCCATGTGCTCGGCCCCTCCGCGCTGGACCGGCCGCTCGCCCGTTCGATCGGCCCGCCGGGATTTCTGGTCGAGATCAGCAAGAACAGAACCGCGCCACCCGACCAATTCACGCTGGAATGGAACAGCCATGCACGCGCCTTTCAGGAAAGATGGGCTTTTCAAGAAAGAACGGCGGAGGATCCTCTCCTTGTGGTTCCCGCATCTCGGCACGGAACGCCTGCTGCGGCAGCGGCTGGGTCGCTTCTGGCGTTCCCTGCCTCGGCAAGACAGGCCGCCGCTGGTCATCAGTCGCCAGGAGAACAACACCCAGCGCATCGCCGCCTTGGATGAGGAGGCGTCGCGCCTCAGGCTGAAGCCGGGCATGGGCGTCGCCGATGCCCGCACCATGTATCCCGGTATCGAGGTGGTCGCTGAGGATGCCGAGGCCGACCGCCGCCTGCTCGAGGCGTTGGCCGACTGGTGCGACCGCTACACGCCGCTTGTCGCGCTCGACGGAACGGACGGCCTCTTCCTCGACATCGCCGGTTGCGCGCATCTCTTTGGCGGCGAGGAAGTCCTTCTCGACGCCATGCTGGCCCGCTTCCGGGAACAGGGCTTTCTGGCGCGCGCCGGGCTCGCCTCGACGCCGGGCGCCGCTTGGGCGGCCGCGCGCTTTTCCGCCGGCGCGGTCATCCTTGAGGAGGGGTCGGAAAACTCCTTTCTCGGCAATCTGCCTCTTGCAGCCCTGCGACTCGGCGAGGGCACGATAACAAAGCTTGAGAGCGTCGGCCTGAGGACTGCGGGATCGGTCATGTCCGCGCCGCGTGCGCCGCTTGCCCGCCGCTTCGGCGCCATGCTCCTTCTGCGGTTAGATCAGGCGTCGGGAGAGATCGAGGAAGTCATCTCGCCGCGCCTGCCCGTGCCGCCCTTTTCGGTCGAACGCCATCTTGCCGATCCGATCGGCCTCGTCGAGGACATCGAGCGGCTGGTCCTGCTGCTGGCGGCCGGCCTCAGGCAGGATCTCGAACGGCGCGGTCAGGGCGCGCGGCTTTTCGAACTGCTGCTTTTCCGGGTCGACGGCGCCGTCTCGCGCATCTCGGCCAGTGCGTCGCTGCCGATACGCGATCCCGCGGCCATCGGACGGCTCTTCCGTGAAAGGCTGGCCGCGCTCGGTGCCGCGCTCGAGCCCGGCTACGGCTTCGATCTCGTTCGTCTGGCGGCATGCGCGACCGCGCCGGTCGAGACTGCGCAGGCCGACCTGGGCGGCGAAGACCAAAGCGGCGGCGAAGGCATCGCGCTTTTCACCGACCGCGTGCGGGCCCGCCTCGGGCGGGAGGCGATGCTGGCGCCCCGGCTCGTCGAAAGCCACCTGCCCGAACGCGCGGCGTCGTTCGTTCCCGCCGATGGAGGGCCGCCCGAAAGAAGGATGCCGCCTCCTCAGCGAGGGGCAACCGATTTCTTGCCGTCCCGCCGCGCGCCCGAACGGCCGCTCAGGCTGTTTCGCCGCCCCGAGCCGATCGACGTTCCGGCGACGGACGTGCCGGAGGGTCCGCCGCTCAACTTCCGCTGGCGGCGCGCCCTGCATCGCGTCGCGCGCGCTGAAGGTCCCGAGCGCATCGCTCCCGAATGGTGGCGGGAGGAAAAGGAGACGCCCACGCGAGACTATTTCCGCGTCGAGGATAGCCAGGGGCATCGCTACTGGCTCTTCCGCGAGGGCCTATATGGCGCTCCCGGCGCCAGCCCGCGCTGGTATCTGCAGGGCATCTCCGCATGAGCGAGCCCGCTTATATCGAGTTCGCCGTCCAGTCCAACTTCTCCTTTCTGCGCGGCGCGTCGAGGCCGGAGGAACTGGTCGCCGCCGCCGCGTTTCTCGGCCACGCAGGCATGGGCCTGGCCGACCGCAACACGCTGGCAGGCGTCGTGCGAGCCTGGAGCCAGGCCAGGCATATCGAGATCGATAAGGGCGCTCCGGTCGTCCTTCCCTATCATCCCGGCGCCCGGCTGGTCTTTTGCGACGGCATGCCGGATGTGCTCGCCTATCCCAGGGACCGCGAGGGCTGGGGCCATCTCTGCCGCATGCTGACGCAGGCAAACCTGCGCGAGGAAAGCGGGAAGGGCGCGCCGTTGCTCTATCGCGGCGACCTGATGGAATGGGGCGACGCGATGTCGCTCGCCATCCTGCCCGACCTAAATGCCGACCCGGAAGCCGAGGCGGACGGCAACCTCAAACTCCTGCGCGATCTGGTCGGGCGCTTCGGGGCGGCGATACGCCTCGCCGTGGCTCCGACCTATCGTGGCGACGACCGCTTCCGGCTGGAACAGGCGGCGCGCCTCGCCGGTTCGGCCGGCATGCCGCTGATGGCCGTCAACGACGTGCTCTATCATGCGCCCGGGCGACGCTCACTGCAGGATGTGCTGACCGCGATACGCCTCAACGTACCGGTGGCCGATGCCGGGCTCGATCTCGCCGCCAATGCCGAAAGGCACATGAAGCCTCCCGCCGAGATGGCGCGGCTCTTCAGGCATCATCCGCTGGCGCTGGCCGAGACCACCCGTTTTGCCGAAGAACTGTCGTTTTCACTCAACGAGCTCAAACACAACTACCCGGAAGAGACCACCGCCGAGGGAGTGGACCCTCAGACCGAGCTGGAAAGGCTGACCAGGGAAGGCGCGCAAAAGCGATACCCCGCGGGCGTTCCGGAAAAGGTCGACAGGCTCATCGCCCACGAACTCGAGATCGTCGCATTGAAGAACTACGCACGGTATTTCCTCACCGTGCACGATATCGTCCGCTTCGCGCGCTCCGAGGAGGTCGGCATCCTCTGCCAGGGACGCGGTTCCGCCGCCAATTCCGTGATCTGTTATTGCCTTGGCGTCACCGACGTGGACCCCGCTCTGACGGATGTCCTTTTCGAGCGCTTCGTTTCGACGGAGCGCGACGAGCCTCCCGACATCGATGTCGATTTCGAGCATGAGCGCCGTGACGAGATCATCGCCTACATCTACGAGAAATATAGCCAGAAGCGCACCGCCCTTGCAGCAGCCGTGATCAGCTACCGGGGCCGCTCGGCGCTTCGCGAGGTCGCCAGGGCAATGGGTCTTTCCGATGACATCCGCGGTGCGCTTTCGGGTTCGATCTGGGGCTGGTGGTCGTCGAAACTGGGCGAGAAGGAAGCCCGCGCCGGCGGTCTCGACCAGGCCGATCCGCGATCGATGCACGTCATCGGGCACGCCAACGAGATACTCGGTTTTCCGCGCCATCTCTCCCAGCATGTCGGCGGATTCGTCATCACCAGGGACCGGCTCGACGAGATCGTGCCGATCGTCAAGACGGCGATGGACGAGCGCAAGATGGTTGAGTGGGACAAGGACGATCTGGATGCGGTCGGCATTCTTAAGGTCGATATCCTGGCGCTCGGCATGCTGTCCTGCCTGCGCCGCTGCTTCCATCTCCTGCGCGACCACTACGATGTCCGGAACGAGGACGGCCACTCCGTCGCCGACCTGTCGACGCTGCCAAAGGAGGCGCCCGAGGTCTACGACATGATCTGCCGCGCCGACACGCTCGGCGTCTTCCAGATAGAATCGCGCGCGCAGATGTCGATGCTGCCGCGCCTCAAGCCGCGCAGGTTCTACGATCTCGTCATCGAGGTCGCGATCGTTCGCCCCGGTCCCATCCAGGGCGACATGGTGCACCCCTACCTGCGCCGTAGGCAGGGACTGGAGAAGGTAGAATATTACAAACCGGAATTGAAGGCGATCCTCGGGCGCACGCTGGGCGTCCCGCTCTTTCAGGAGCAGGCGATGAAGATCGCCATCGACATCGGCGGGTTCTCTCCCAACGAGGCGGACAAGCTGCGTCGCGCCATGGCGACCTTCCGGCGCAACGGAACGATCCACAAATATCGCGACCGGATGATCGAGGGGATGGTGGGCCAAGGCTATCCCGAGGAATTCGCGCAGCGATGTTTCAAGCAGATCGAGGGCTTCGGCGAATATGGCTTTCCTGAAAGCCACGCCGCTTCCTTCGCGCTTCTCGTCTATGCCTCATGCTGGTTCAAGACCTTCTATCCAGACGTCTTCTGCGCGGCGATCCTCAACTCGCAGCCCATGGGGTTCTATGCGCCGGCGCAACTGGTGCGCGATGCGCGCGACCACGGCGTCGCCATCCGCGAGGTCGACATCAATCTCTCCCAATGGGACTGCACGCTGGAAAAGTCGGAATTTGATCCGGGCCGCATTCTGGCGAAACATGCCGAGATGCGCGGCGCCATAAGGAGCGCGCATGCCGTCCGGCTCGGTTTCCGTCAGATAAAGGGCCTGTCGGCCAAGCGCATGGCGGCCTTCGTCGAGCGCCGCGGCGTCGGCTACGAATCCGTGCGCGACCTGTGGCTGCGCTCAGGCATCGATGTCGACGACATCGAGAGGCTTGCCGAGGCGGACGCTTTCCGCTCCATCGGTCTCGACCGCCGCGCAGCACTCTGGCAGGTGCGCGCGCTCGACCGCCGAGCCGCCGCCGAGACAATGCCCCTGTTCGACCGGCCGGGCGTCCGCCTGCGCGACAACGAGCCGGCTACAACACTGCCGGCCATGCCGCCCGGCGAACACGTCATTCACGACTACCGTTCGCTTGGCCTGTCACTCAAGGCACACCCGGTTTCCTTCCTGCGCCCGCGTCTTGACCGTTCCGGGGTGACACCCAACGAACGGCTCCCCTCCGTGCGCAACGCAAGCCGGGTCACCGTCTGCGGTCTCGTCCTGGTGCGCCAGCGACCGGGCAAGGGCAACGCCATTTTCCTCACCCTTGAGGACGAGAACGGCGTCGCCAACATCATCGTGTGGAAGCGTGACTTCGACAGGCTGATGCCGGTCATCATGGGATCGAAGCTGATCCGCGTGGCCGGAAAGCTGCAATGCGAATCCGGCGTCATCCATATCGTCGCCAACCGGATGGATGACCTCACGCCATGGCTCGCGGAACTATCCGAGAAAGCGGGCGCGATCGACACGTTGGCCCGTGCCGACGAGGTGAAGCGCCCGGGTATCGACCATCGGACGAAGGACGACACGCGTCAGGCAAGGGCGCAGGCCGAAAGCGAACTTTTCATCGAGGCAGAAAAGGTGATGCCGAACGGGCGGAACTTTCAGTGACGGCGGGATTTCGGCTCAGGCCTTTGGCGCGGACGACGATGGTTCGTCAGGATCGATCGTCCGTGCCTCCGAAGGCAGCAGCACCGGAATGCCGTCCCGCACGGCATAGGCCAGCTTTGCGACCCTGGAAACAAGCTCGTTCCGCTCGGCATCCCAGACCAGCGGCCCCTTGGTCAGAGGGCATGCAAGCAGTTCGAGCATCTTCACGTCGATGCCGGATGCCCGTTCAACCTCGCTCATCCCGTCATCTCCCCTGACCCGCTACTGCAGGCTCGATCCGAAATCCTCGCTGTCACGAACCAGCGCCATCTCGGTCAGTGCAATCAGCGTCTCGGCCCGCGTCTTGAGATCCGGCGCCTCCAGCAGCGCCTGCTTCTCAGCCGGCCCGTAAGGCGCCATCATCGACAGCGCGTTCACCAGCATCACGTTGTCCGCGCGGCTGACGCTCCGCCAGTCGGCGTCGAGGTCGTTGGCCTCTAAGTAGGACCGGAAAGCCTTCAGCAGCGCCGGCCGGTTGACCTCGGCGCCAGAAGGGTCCTCGTCGAGATCGGCGACGAAAGGCGCAACCCGGCACTGTCGGAACGGCGTCTTGACCGCAAGTTCCTCCAGAACGCGGAAGCGGCAGACGCCCTGCAGGGTGATCATGTAGCGGCCGTCGCCGGTCTCCGAAAGCGATGTGATCCGCCCCATGCAGCCGACATTGACGACTTCCGGTTCGCCGTCGTCGCGCAACGCGCCGTTAAAACCCGGCTGGATCATGCCGATCAGCCGCGACTCGGCCATCGCTTCGTCGATCATCTGCAGGTAGCGCGGCTCGAAGATGCTGAGCGGCAAGCGTCCGCCAGGCAGCAGCATCGCGCCCGAAAGCGGGAAAACCGCGATTGTCTCCCGAAGGTCGACCAGTCGCCGGTAATTGACGTTTCCTGCCTGCACTGGCTGCTGCTCCAAACTCCCCCAGAAAGCTAATCTGGTACAGCTAATCTGGTATCGTGCCGTCGCTCCGCAAGTCCCGGCAAGAGCAATTCCGGCAAGAACGCTGCGTCGTGTCACATCCGGCACCGCGAAAAAGGCAGCAAGCAAACAGTCCGTCGACGGGATAGCCGGAGCCGCTCCAGAGTCGTCGATTTTACGAAAACAGCGCCGAAGACAGTTTTCTGCGGGCCGAAAGCGTCGCCTCGTCGGTCATTCCCCAAGCCTCGAAGAACTTCAGCAACTGCGCCCGCGCGCCGTCGTCGTTCCAGGTCCGGTCCGCCTTGACGATGACAAGCAGGTTGTCCGCCGCCTCCTGCCGCTTGCCCTGCGCGTTCTGGATCATGGCGAGGTCGAAGCGCGCTTGATGATCCCCCGGGTTCTCCGCCAGCCTGCGCTCGAACGGAGCCGCGTCGCCAAGGTTTGCCGCCTCCGCCGCCAGCTTGATCCTGGTCTTCACAGCGGCGATGGCGGCAGCGTCCTGCTTGCCTTCGGGCGCCCGCGCAAGAACCTCTTCCGCGCCTGCCGCGTCGCCGGCCTCGAAAAGCAGGTCCGCGAGACCGGCGATCGCGTCGAGATTGTCCGGCTGCTCCTGGAGTACGGCGTCGAAGATTTCCGCCGCGGTCTGCAGGTCTCCCGTCTCGCGCGCCTGTTTGGCGGCGGCAAGCGCCTCGGCGACCTGCGGCTGACCGCCGTTCTTGCCCACCAGCTTCTGGATGAAATCGCGGATCTGGGTCTCGGGCACCGCGCCCATGAAGCCGTCGACAGGCTGTCCGTTGTGGAAGGCGATGACGGCGGGGATCGACTGGATGCCGAGCTGGCCGGCGATCGCCGGATGCTCGTCGATGTTCATCTTGACCAGCTTCACCGCGCCCTTTGCCGCCGCCACGACCCTTTCGAGAGCCGGCTGGAGCTGCTTGCAGGGGCCGCACCACGGCGCCCAGAAATCGACCAGCACCGGCTGCTTGCGCGAGTCCTGGATGACGTCGGCCGCAAAGCTCGCGGTCGTGACGTCCTTCACCTGCAACGCAGCGGGCGGCGAACCGTTGGCCGGGGCCGCCGCGGGCGCGCCATAGCTTACGTTGGTCGAATACTGGCCGCCCATGCCGCCAAACGGGTTGTTCTTGTCGCTCATATTACCCTTCCGAAGCCTTGGGCTTACAAAGTTGTCGGCGCCGTGTGCACCGGCCACCATGTGGCGATCAGCCCGATACTTTCAAGATGGCCGGTTCGTGGCCCGTCGCCCTTGCAAAGGCGACGAGATCGTCCGCCTTGATCGACGTGGTCGCCTCGTTGCTAAGCGGATGCGCGTTGATCGTATCATACGCTATCAGATCCCGATCGACCACGAACCTCACCGCAGCTTTCGTGTCATTAATCAGGCCGAAGGCCGTCACGGCCCCGGGGATGACGCCCAGCAGCTCCATCAGCGCTTCGGGCCTGCCGAACGAGACACGGCTTGCAGCACCTATCACATGATGGATCTGCTTGAGGTCGACCTGCGCATGCTCCTCGACGGTGACCAGGAAATAGTTGTCCTTCTTGTCCTTGAGGAACAGGTTCTTGGTGTGTCCGCCAGGTATTTCGCCGCGCAATGCCTGCGAATCCGCGACCGTGAAGAGCGCCGGATGCGCCACGGTCGAGACCTTGATGCCCAGGCCTTTGAGATAGTCGAAGAGTTCGTCGGGTGTTTTGTGCATGAGATGCGGGTGTCCAAGCCTGTGTCTGGCCGCCACCTTTAGAGGCAAACCTGCACGGGGAACAAGACCGTCCACGGCCACGGCGTCCTTGCCGACCGGGCAGTGCGCGTGCGGCACGCCTCCCGCCTTCTTGTTGATATTCCCTGTTGCAATAACAAGGCTCTTCGGCCATATAGGCGCGGCTTGTGGCCGTGAGGCCGCGCGAGCGGGTGTAGCTCAGGGGTAGAGCACAACCTTGCCAAGGTTGGGGTCGAGCGTTCGAATCGCTTCACCCGCTCCAGTTTTCC
>Ga0105046_10009416_pt1 | contig 15282 bp, 11 predicted proteins | sample MAT03_FD_78385 | JGI IMG/M metagenome (GOLD analysis project Ga0105046, IMG submission 78385) | Freshwater microbial communities from Lake Fryxell liftoff mats and glacier meltwater in Antarctica - MAT-03 (megahit assembly) | ecosystem: Environmental > Aquatic > Freshwater > Ice > Liftoff...
CCTCAATGAGCGGCAGGTTCTCAAAGCGCTGCACCGGGTGCTCGGTCTTGATCTCATGCACCCGCGCGGTGGCGGCGTGTTGCTTCACGAAATAGCCGATCTGCAGCCCCCAGATCTGGGAGTACATTTCATCCGACCAGCCGTACTCCGGATGCGGCGCGGGCGGCGAGGCGGGCGGCTGCGTCCCTTCCGGAGGAAGACGCAGCCCTCCGACAAACCAGACCTTTCCTCCACGCTGCAGTGTCACCGCGATCCGCTCGACCAGCGGCTGCATCGGATTCTCGCGCATCATGTAGGGCTTCACGTTCTCGTAAGCGTTGTGGACTTCCGGGTGCGGGATCGGCGGGATCGTCTCCCACGGCACAGCGCCGCGATAGTAGTACTGGAAGCCAATGCCACAGTAGAATGGTGAGACGAGGATCAGATCGCGCGGCGCGGCCTCCGTCTTCAACCGCGCCACGACCAAGTCCATATTGGTGCGCCGCACTTTCGACCGCGCCCACAGCGCCGGGATGCTCGCGCCGATGACGATCAGCACCAGAGCCAGCCGGGCGATCCGCACTTTCTCCAGCCGCAGCCACGGCATGGCCGCAAACTCCACCGCGCCCACGACCAGCCCCATGAAGGGGATGTAATACCACTCTTGGGTGGGATACCCGGCCCGCTTGTTGAAGAGAAGTAATGCGATGGAAGCCACGGAGATCGCGATCGCGGCGAAGATACTCGCGCGGCTCTCCTCGCGCTCGCCAGCTTCCCGGCCGGCGCGCACCGCCAGGGTGATGGCCAGGGCCAGCACGCCCACCATCAACGCTACCCAGAGCCACACGAAGCCCCCACCTGCCGATCCCAAGGCATCTGCGGCACGTTCGAGAAACCAGCCGTAGGTGAGCTCGGAGCGGATGAGCACATTCCAATCATGCACATGCTGGATCGCGCGAATGTGGATCATCAGCGAGAGCGCCCCCGCCAGGCCCACCCCGAGCGCCAGCGCGCTGCGCACCCACATCCGGCGCAGCGCGGCGACCACCGCTCCGGCGACACACACCGAAAGTATGAGGCTGGCGTTTTGATACGTCGCCTGAGCGTTCAGGATCGAAAGCCCCGCCGCGAGCGCGACCATGCCGCGGGTGGGCCGCTCCACCACTCGCCACACCGCGCCCAAGAGCAGGATGATCAAGAGCGCTGCCAGCCCGTAAGCGCGCAGGGAACTCCCCCAGTAGTACATCGTCGGATTGAAAAGAAAGAGCGCTCCGCCGAGCAGCGGCAGCGTCATCCCCGCCCCTCGCGTGCTCCACCACAAGGCGCCCATGATGCCGAGGATCGGAATGAAACCCCAGTGGTGCAGCCAGTCATCGCCCGGGCCACCGACGGCGATCCAGAGCCGGAGCACGGTATTGAAGAGGGGAGGAAAGGAATCCTGCGCCACCGATCCGTACATCTGCCCCCACGTCGGGAGCTGAGCGAGACGCGCACTGCCTACTTCATCGCGCCAGAGGCCGCCCGCATTTCCCTCGAGCACGACGAGGAGCCAGAGCAGCACGACGATCGCGACGCCGGCGAAGAGGCGCTCGACCAGCGTCAGCCGCGCAGCCAATCCCGATGGAGTCGAAATAGATTCGTCCGGCGACAGGGGGGAAGGCATGGCGTCGGGAGGTTAGGAACGCGCCGATGTCCCACAAGCTCAAAGCGGACACTCGTCATTCTCATCCTCGTCGTCTTCCCATTCCTCCCCGTGGGCGGAAAAGAAGGGGAGGAAGAGGAAGCGCCCAAGTCTGGTGCCGGCCGTTCTACGGCCTCTCCTCCACCGGCGCCTGCGGCCGATAGAAAATGTAAACCACCCCTCCGAACAGACACACGGCCAGCGTCATCGCGAGGACGATGACCGACGCAGCCAGCGCCTGTTCCTCCGGCACGCGCAAAACGACACCGAGGTAGAGCACCAGCAGATACTCCCGCACCCCCAGGCCCGCGATCGTGATCGGCGCCGCATTGGCCGCGAGCAGGATCGGCACAAAACCCAGCCAAGTTCCAAAAGGCGCGGTGATTCCAACCGCATCCCCCGCCAGTCGATACAGGAAGCAGAGCAGAACCTGCGTCACCACCGCCGCCGCGATCACCTGGGCGACCGCGCGCCGATTGCGCACGAGCAGGTCGCTCATGTGGGCGAGCTGCCGCCGCAGCTTTCCCTCGGGAAGAAAGCCGAGCGCCCACGTCCGCATCCGCTCCAGCCGCGCACGATTCAGGGCAAAGAACAGCAACCCACACGCACAGATCACGGCACCGCCAGAGAGGATTCCGCACGCGAGTAAGAAGGCCGGGCGCGACGATGACATCACGTCCCATTGCCAGGGGATGCAAAGCACTGCGAGCCCGAGCACACTCGCCAGGCCAATGCAGCGATCGAGGAGCACGGTCGCGCAAACCTCCCCCACCCGATCCTGGGCGATCCGGGAAAGGTAGAGCATCCGGGTGAGGTCGTCGCCGGCCGGTCCAGGCAGGAAGAACATGAAGAATTGCCCGATCTGCGCGATGGCCGTCACGGCAAGGAGTGAGACTTCGAGCTGGATCGCCCGCAGCAGCCGATGCGACCGCCAGCCCGCGATCACCACGGTCAGGAAGGAGAGCACGGTGCCGAGAAGGACCGGCCCGATGTGGGCCTCGCGGACATTCGCCCAGACGCTCGCCGCATCCGTCTTCCGGAGCAGCCACGCGATCACGCCTGTGGCGAAAGCCAGCTTGGCGAAGACGATTGCGACCTGGCGTCCCTTCATGGCAGCTCCGGCGCCGCACGATACCGCACGCCTGCCCGGCTCAACCTCGCCACTACTGCGCGCGCGATCTTTGGCGGCAGCCCGACATAGACTTCACTCCCCGCCGGCACCTCCGCCGGTCCCTGAATCGGTCGCCCGAAGTGTTCCCCTCCGACCCGACCCGGATCTTCATCCACAAAAAACTGCACCGCGTCCGCGAGCTCCCCATAGAGCCACGTCCCCGCGATGGAGGTGCCAAACAACCCAAACCGGTCCGCTTCGCTGGCGAAACGGCGACCATCCGCAACCACTGCTGCCAGCCAACCCAGCATCGGTCCCGCTTCCCGCACCGCTGCTGGGACGCGCCCCGGCACCGGCGCTTCATTCCGCGCCACCAGCGTCAGTTCCTTCGGGATCCAGCAGTCGCTCGTCTGCACCAGGCGGAAGCCCTCCCCCTCCAGCAGCGCCGACGCCGTCTCCAGCCCGTAGTGCGTGGCGTGATCGGCGATCAACAGCTCGAACGGATTGTCCGCGTAGTGCGGCAGCTCGACGATCAACCAGCCCCCGGGCCGCAGCTTCGCCTGCACCGAGGCGAGGAAACGGCGTGGGTTCTCGATGTGCTCGAGCACGTGGATGAGCGAGATCGCGTCGAATTCCCCCGGCACCTCCGCGAGATCGCCCGTGTAAAGCCGCTCGACGCCCGGGATGGCTTCGACCTGGGTCCGATACTTCGCGTCGTATTCCACGCCGGCCAGCGTCCAGGCAGGAAAGCGGCGCGCAAAACTACCGAGGAATCCGCCATTCCCACACCCCACATCCAGCCAGCGCCCACTGGTTGGAAGCTCCACCTGCTCGGCGAGCCTGGCCACCAGCCGATCCGACCGCGTCGCCGCCGTCCCCGAAGTCTGATCGAAGACGCTCTGTTCCGTTCCGCCCGACTGATAGTAGATGGTGTAATCCCGGTAGATTTGATCGGCCTCGGCGCGCCAGCGCTCATCGATCGCCGCCTGCACGCAACCACACGCCGCGCAGACCCCGAGTTGCCCGCCCGCCGGCCAGGGCTTGCAATCGGAAGTCACGCGCCGCAGTTGAGCGAAAGCAGTAAAGATTTCGAGCGTGTCGCATGCACAGACATGGCAGGGAGATTTCATACGAGTGAATCAAGCAGTTCTCCGACGATCTGCGCAATCTCGGGCAGGCGCACGCCCAGTTCGCGCGCGGCCCTCCCGGCATCCAGCACGGAGGACCGGGCCGGACCGTCTGGGGTCTCGGTGGGGATCACCAGCGATTCGCGCACCCCGAGCCGGCGGGCTAGCGCAAACGCGAGATCCGCATACGACATCTGGCCGCTGCCGGAGAGGTGCGTGATACCGGACAGGCGCCGGCTCGCAATCGCGTAGAGCGCCTCTGCCACATAGGCTGGGGTAATCGGGCTGAAGTGTAGATTTGCAAATGCGCGCACTGTTTCCCCGCGCCGGAGCAGATCCGCCCAACCGCGCAGCAGCGGCATCCCGGGATGCACCACCTTGGAGAGCCGCACGATCGCGGTTCGACTTGGCCACTGCCGAAGTCCCGCCTCCACTCTCACCTTCTGCCGGGCGTACTCCGTGACTGGGCAGACTGAGTGCCCTTCGAGGAAGACCGGGCGATGGCCATCGAAGACGAGATTTGTCGAAGGAAAGACCACGAATGCCCCTGCCTCGACTAAACGCCGCGCGAGTTCCAGCGTCCGCTCCACGTTGACGCACGCCGTGCGTTCCGGTTCCGCTTCGCACACCTGCAATCTCGTCTCCGCCGCGCAGAGATAGGCAGCGGAAAGACCCGCCGGCACCTGCCACTCCGCCGGATCCGCCGCGAGATCGAGTTGCCACTCACCCGCCTGCGCGGAACGCCCCGCCAAAACCATCGGCGCGCCGCAAAGGCCCAAATGCTGCGTGATCGCGCATCCCAGCAATCCTTTGGCTCCGACGATCAGGTGCATGGCTCAGTTTCCACGCATCACCGGCTCCTCGATCGCACGGGCCAGCACCACTCGGAATCCGCGGTCCCAGAACCCTTGGTCCGGGTAGTCTCGCCGCTTTAGACCGAACAAGCGATCCGCGGCCGCGCGCTCGTATGGATCGGACTTGTTCCATCCCTCTGCGCGCGGCTGTAGGTCGCCAATCACATTTGCCCATCCGCCTCCTGCGGAAACCTTGAACTGCTTGGCATCACTCGCCCAGTCGAGGCACCACTCCCACACGTTTCCGATCGTGTCGTGCAACCCGAGGCTATTGGGTCGAGTGGTGCCGACGGCCTCCGTGTGCCATTGCACTTTAGCAAACGACATCACCGCGTCATTTGGCAAAGCTCCCGCCGAAAACTGCTCATGCTCCGACGTAGTCGGCAGACGGTAAATAAACCCAGATGGCAGGCGCCCCTCCCTTTCCTCCGATACCGACAATCGGCGGCAGAAATTCGCCGCCTCGTTCCACGAAACGCACTCGACTGGGCGGCCCGCATCCTTGAAGAGGCTGGGATTGGATGCCATCACCCGTTCGAACGCTTGCTGGGTCACTTCGTGTTCGCCCGCCCACCAACCCCACGGGAGCGAGATCATCTGCATCCCAACCCCATTGGTGAAACGTTTGGACGGCGGCCCGGCCTTCGGTGCGAATCCCACTTTCCCATCGCGCGACCAGGCAGGCGTCAATGGAGTCGCAGGTTTCAGCACCTGGGTCTGAAGGATTGTCAGACCGGAGAGAAACTCCGCAAGTTCGCTTGCGGAGCCGAACCAGGAGAGCCGGAGATATCGGAGGGCGATGTCCCAATCGGTTTTTCCACCCCCGTTCCGATCCACTTTGAGCAGGATTTGCTGACCAGCGGGATTGATCCTCTTGAATTCGTTCGGAATCACCGTCGTTCGCACCAGAGTGTTGAGGATCTCCGGAGGCATGTAGAAGCTTCGGTTCCATGGAACGTGATGGGTCACGAATCTGTTCACACCACCGAAGGCACCGGCAAACCCATAGATCTCGTACACATGTTGCTTCGTAAGGCTGAACTTGTCGGGAATGAAGATTACGGAACTCTCGCGCACGATGTCGTTGTGCGCGGCATTGTGCAGGAGCGAGCGGCAAAAGACCCATTCAGCACGCTCGGCCACATACTCCGGAGTCACCTGACTGCCCAGGATTACCACAGTACAAGCACACACCGGGGCAAACGTCCGACTCGCATAAGCTCCCTTCCACCAAAGCAATGGCCGCATCGCCGCGAAGACCAGCACCGCTGCAGGCAGACCAGTCAGCAGAAGATGGTGGCTATCCTCACCCACTGGATTCGCGATGAAGTGCTTGCCCGCGACCGCATATGGAAACACCGCCAAAAACAAGGAGCCGACGCCGAACGCGGCGAGGCTCGCCGCCGTCACCGAGCTACGTTCTGTCTGCCAATTCCGTGGAGCCCATTTTACCCAAGCCACCACCGCAGCAATCATAAGAACCGTGATGAACGGATGATCGATCGGCCACCCCAGTGTTCTCCAGAAATGAAATGGGACGACGTATTTCGCGAAGGACCAAAGGCTGTCTCCCACCTTGTGCAGGTTCGCGCCGATCGAATTGTAGTGCTCGTACCAGCCGTATTGCGGGGTGAAATAACCGCGGCACACCCAGGCGACCGGCGGCAAGGCCAACAGATCCGGGAAGCGCGTGCCGAACCGAAACGCACCCGCTGCCAACGGCAAATCCTGGATCGCACGATACCGGGCGAAGAGAACGATGTAGAGCGCACCATAGAAAACGAGTAGCCCCGCATTGCTAAAGCACATAAGGAACGCCGCCACCGCCACACCACGGAGCACCCAATGCCTCCATCCCGCTGCGTCCAGCGCGAGGACTGCGAGCAACGCTGCGGCAAGGAAGACGGTATGGGTGAAGATGAAGAAAAACATGATGCAGTCCTGTGCCGCGAGAAACAGCGGCATCGCCACGCTAAACGCTGCCACGGCCAGCGCCTCCCCGTTTCCGAGAAAACCGAGACCGATACCGAGTCGATAGGTCAAAATCCCGCTGGCCAGCAGGCAAAGAAACGTCGCCCACATAAAGGCGCCGACGATGTTCCCAACATACGCAAACGGCCAGTAAATGACCGCGTAAAGCGGAAGTCCGACCGAACTAAAGAACTCATTGATCGCTGGCCATTCCTTCGCCTTCAGCCACGCGACCACAAACCAACTGTCCCAAATCCGCCCGTCATTCGTTAGCATGAATGCATGACAGAACGCGGCGACGCCAATCAGCACGATATATGGACCCGCGGAGGAAAATCGGCCTCGCCATGACTCCGGACGGTATAGATTCGTCGGATCTCTCCCGCTTGTGCCATCTCCATCAACAGAATCATCGTCGTTGCGAAGCTCTGGGTTCGTGTCCTCCGAGTTCATGGCAAATCTGCTCTCCCACGCCGACAGTTCACAACCACTCTGCCATCCTTGCGCGTTCCTGTTCAGCGAACGCGATGACTTGCCCGGCGTCAGGCCCGTCGGGGCAGTTCAACGGAATTTGGGTGTCCTCATCACCCTCAAACGAACTCGTCGAAGTAAAACGCGCAGCAATGTCGCCGAGAGGCACCGCATTACGGGCTCCGAGTTCCACGATTCCGCCTGTAGTCCCAAGCAAGTCGATGATCCGCCGGCCAATCCACTGCACATCCGCATAGGCGTATTGGGTTTCGGCGGAGACATAAATCGGACGACAGGAAACGATGTCGTGCAACACATCCCGGACACGGCCTCCGCCGAACAATGGGCCCAATCGAATGACCTGCGCCCCGACCGCGAGTACAAGCAATTCGCAGGCACGGCGATTCCTTCCGTAACTCAGATTCAACTGCGTGCGGCAGGAAAGGCTGGACACCAGCAGGAACGGCTTGCCCTGCGCAGCGGCGAGCAACCCCGCCGTCTTTTCGACGGTCTCGATGAAGTCGCGTTCCGGATTCTGCTCCGCTTGAAAACGCCGCGCGGGATTCGCAGCATGGATGACAAAATCGGCGCCCGCAAAAAGTGTTTCAGGACATTCACCCCGGCGAACCGGAATCAGGCGACAACCGCCGTCGGCCAGAACGGCTCGCGAGATCTGAGACCCAACGTATCCCGCAGCGCCGGCGACGGCGATACTTTTGATTGAAGGCTTCACCGCTTGCCGGTGTTCTTGCTCGGATCGTAGTCGGGATCCTTCGCCTTCATGTGGGCGACATACTGTGGATCGAAGGCGACCAGGTCTTCGTACACGATCGGTCGCTCGCAGGAGTCCCACGGCTTCGTGAGCATGGAGATGCACACGGCCTCGGTGATGGCGTGGACCGCGTGGGCAGTGCCCGGTGGCGTGCGGAAACAGACCCCACGGCTCGCGTGCATGTTGATCTCCTTTCCAGTTTCGGGATCGGTGGTAACCATCACAACCGAGCCCTCGACAATCAAGAAATACTCCACGAACTCCGGATGATAGTGATTCCCCCGGATCTTATTGGGAAGAAAGTAGAGCAGGTTGAACTCGAGGACAGGTTGGTCTGGGAGCCAGGTAAAGATCGCGCCACGCCCATCCTGGACCGTGCTGATATTACAGGAGGCGGAGAGGACTTCGATGTTGCCGAGTTTCTGGGACATGCGGGTTCAGGCTCCTTCCACGGTGACAAAATGCGGGTGCGGTAGCGGGACGAAGAGATGCACCTTCTGGCCGCCCTTCAGGCGTTTGCGGATGATTTTCACGAAAGCCGCCGTGTAGTAATAGGGGAGAACAAAAAGGTATTCCGGCAGCTTATCCAGGTAAGTGGTCTCATCGACGATGGGGATGAGCGAGCCGGTGGTGCGGGTGCCGATCTTCTTCGTGCTGTTGTCGAGGATGCAGGACATGCGGTCGGTGCCGATGCCGAGGAGTTGGAGGATCATGTTGCCCTTGGTGCTGGCGCCGAAACCCCAAAGCGGACCCTGCCGCGCGACGAGATGATCAACGATCGCGCCGATGGAACTGCGCAGGAGGTGGGTGCGGCTATTGAAGGCGTAGAGTTCCTCGTAGCTGTTGGTGTGGTTTTCCTGCTCAAACTTCACAATGCTTGAGTAGTCGCGCCGCCAGAGCGTCTTGGGAAAACTGTCCGGCTGCTTCACGATGTGGGCGCGGATGCTTCCCCCGTAACTTTGCACCAGCCGCGCCTCAGCGATGTGCAGGCCGACGCGACTGAGCAGTGCCTCAAGGGAAGCCAGGGAGTAATAGGCGACGTGCTCGTGGACGATGTTATCGAAAATATTGTCCCGCAGCATCGTGCCGAGATACGTCATCTGCAGCACCCACACGGAGTCGTCGGACATGATCTCGGCGACGTTCCGGCAGAAGGTCAGCGGGTCATTGAGGTGATAGAACATCGCCACGCTGGTGATGAGGCGCGGATTCGGCAGGCCGAGCTTCTGATATTCGCCCGAAGTAAACCGGGCGTGGACGTGAGTGTAGTCCGGCGCAGTGACCGATTGTTTCACATCGGCGGCGGCGTCGATATTCACCCGCGCCTTCACCGGTTGCCCGATGAGATTGAGGAGCGTCCCGTCGTTGCCCCCGATGTCCAGCACCACATCCTCCGCCGTCAATTCGACGACCTGCGCGGCATCGTCCACGACGTCCTGGAGGATCTGCTTCATCGTCGCGGTGGAGCCGCTCTCGTACGGATAGTGGTCGAAGACGTACTGGAGGTCGTATTCGTTCGAGAGCTGGACGAGGCGGCAGCTCTCATCCGAACAGCGCGTTACGTTGAGACTCGACGCCCGGAGTCCATCGAGGATGGGATCTTTCTCCGCGAGGAAGATGGCGCTCGGAAACTGGCACCCGATGTGGACGACATCCGCGGGCAAGGGCGTTCCGCAGGAGAGGCAACGTTCACGTTTTTTTTCGATGACCATAAGGGCGAACTGGGGGGTGATGAAAGTGCCGCGTCAGGTGGGCGACGCGACTGGCTTGCTGGCGGGGAGTTTGAATCTCGCGGGGTCGCGAAGATAGGCAAAGGCGAGTTGAAAGACAAAGCGCGCGCTTCGCAGCGCGGCCGTGGCGGACATCTTGGAGTTTCCATAGGTGCGGTTGGGCAGAATGATCGGCAACTCCGCGATGCGCAGGCCGTTCTTGTGCAAAATGAACAAGCTCTCGAAGAAGAACGAATACTCGCGTGAGCGAACGAGGGGAAAGACTTCTCGCGGCACGCGATCGAGGCGGTAGGCCCGAAATGCGCCGCTGGCATCCTGCGGGATGCCGAGGACCCACTTGGTCAGGAAGTGCCCGCCGTTGGTCATCGTCCGGCGAAACAGGTTCCAACCGGGCAGACTATTCGCCTTCACCCAGCGCGAGGCGACGGCGACATCGGCGTCTTCCACGAGGCCGATCATCGCCGGGATGTCGGCGGGCGAATGGCTGAAGTCCCCGTCGAGTGTGACGAGCGTGACGTAGCCCTGATCATACGCCCACTCGATGGCCTCGGCGTGCGCGCTGCCGATGCCGAGTTTGCCGGTGCGGTGATGCACGATCAATCGCGGGTACTTCGATTTCAGTGCGTCCAGGATACGGCCCGTTCCGTCGGGCGAGTTGTCGTCCACAAACAGCACGTCGGCGTCGATGCCGGCCGCGTGAATCGCCTCACACATCAGCGGGGCGTTGTCAGCCTCGTTGTAGGTCGGAACGAAGATGAGAGTCCGGTGGGGCATCAAGTTGGGCGTGCAGCATTTCCACCACCATATCCTCAAACGAGACTGTGTTTGTCCAGTTCGCGGCGGCGCGAAGTTTCGAGGGGTCGCCGATCAGCGTGCGATGCGGTTTGGTGAGGATGGCGGGGTTTTCCCGGATGTGGCGCCTCCAGTCGAGACCCGCATGGCGGAAGGCGATCTCGACGAACTCCTGAATCGAGTGGGTCTGTCCGGTCGCAATCACAAAGTCATCCGGCTCGGGCAAGGCCAGGATGCTCCGCATCGCCCGCACCGCATCCGGCGCATGGCCCCAGTCAATGCGCGCTGCGGTGTTGCCCAGGATCAAATGCTCCTTTCGCCCGGCGAGAATGTCGGCCACTCCGCGGACGATCTTCTGCGAGACGGCGGTGGCCCGCCGGAGCGGCGAGTCGTGATTGAAAAGGATTCCGACGGACGCAAAGACTCCCGAGTTCTGGCGGTAAAAGCGACAGCACTGCAGTCCGCTCGCTTTGGTGATGCCGTAGGCGCAGGTCGGATTTATCGGAGTCCGCTCCGTCAGCGGGGAGTCGGCCGGTTGCCCAAAGACATGCGCGGAAGCGCAGTAGAAAAGCCGCGTGGACGGGCTGTTCCTCCGAATCCCTTCGAGGACGGCGATCAGTCCGCCGACATTGACCTCAAAGCTTTTCGCCAGAAGTTCGGCGCAATCTCCGAGATCGTCATCCGCCGAGTGATGGTGCGCCGCGACGTAGTAGGCTTCGTCCGGGCGCTCTCGTTCCACGACACGCATCACGGCGGCTCGATCGGCCAAGTCGATGTCCTTCCTTCCGAGCCCGGTCACGGAATAGCCGTCACGCTGTAAACTCTGAGTCAGCAACTGGCCATCCTGCCCGGAGGCGCCAATGATGAGAGAGCGTTTCATTGCGTAACAGTGAACCGATGGGCTCAACGCTCCCGCAGACGCGCTGGCTGGAGTGGGGCGGGCGGAGGGCCGGCGAGGACGACCCGGAAGCCGCGGTTCCAAAACGCTTGATCGGGGTAGTCGCGACGCGCCCGCCCCGCGAGACGTTCGAATGAGGCGGCGGTTAACCACACACGACGCGATATTGGAAATCCGTGATCCGAGTCGTGCCAAGCCCGCGGTTCGAGGTGGTCCGCTTCGCTCGAGAAAGCACCGCCTTTCGAGACTTTGAACCGGTGCTCGTCGTCCCAAAAGTCGGCGCACCACTCCCAAACGTTCCCCACGGTATCGAAAAGGCCGAAGCGATTGGGCTGGAAGGTCCCTACACCAGAGGTTTCCCATTTTACGTCTCTCCGGATGATCGCAGAACCGCTGAACCAAGCGTCCGCTGCCAGTTGGTCCCATTCCGCTCCAGTGGGCAAACGATAGACGAATCCCGAGGGGAGGCGCCCTGCTTCCGCTTGCGTGAGCTGGCGACAAAACTCCACCGCATCATGCCAGGTGACTCGCTCCACGGGACGCCACGGATCGATGAACAGGCTCGGGTTACGACTCATGACGCGCTCATATTGCGCCTGAGTGGTCTCGTACTTCCCCGCCCATCCACCCCACGGGAGCGGGACAAACTCCATGCCGATGGAGTTGGAAAACGGCCCGGACGCCATCGCGGTCGAAGCCGTCCGCGGGAGGCGCGGTGGCTCCGTGGCGGCCACCATGAAAGAGCGTTCTCGGAGAATCCCAACCGCAAGGGAAGTCAGGGAGATGAGAAATTGATCATGCGCGTCCTTCACACCAGCCCAACGCAGCCGGACATCGCGCCACGCCAGCTCCACATCGGTGGCGGAGCCCCGATTGCGGGTCGTTGAAAACTGAATCTGGGTTCCCGAGGGGTCGATCCGGTTGAATTCATTGGGCACCACGGTGGTGGTCAACGCGTGCCACTCGGTATCGGATGGGAGGTAACCAAAATCAATGCGCGGTGCGACCGGGACGACGAGACGCGTAAGCCCACCAAAGGCACGCGCAAATGCGCACGTCCCGTAGATTCGTTGCCGCGTTGCGCTGATGTCGCCGTTCAGGATGATCGAACTGCGCCGGAAAATCTCCGCCCGACCCGCGATGGCGAGCGCGGACTGGCTGAAGAGGGTCTCGATCCGCTCCCGCAGATAGATCGGCCAATACTGGCTGCCAAAAACGAGCACCATCGCCGCGACCAACCCTGGCAACACCCGGCTGCTCGCCATTCCGCTCCAGAAAGCGGCAGATCGCACCAGCGCCAGGAGAAGCACGGCCACGGGGATGTTCGTGAGCATGCAGTGCCGGCTCGGCTCGCCGACCGGGAATTCATCGAAGAATTTCCCGCCCGCCGCGACCGGAAAAACCGCAAAGACCAGGGCCACGCTGCCGAACGAAAGCAACTGCGATGTGCGGACGCCACTCCTCGTCATTGCCAGGCTTGGCGGGGCCTTCCACAGCCAGAGTGCGAATCCAACCGCGACCAGCAACGCCCCGATCGGATGCTCGAGGAACCAGCCGCCGGTCGTCTTGACATGATAGGGGACGACGTTGGCAAAGAATGACCAGAACGTCTCGTGGATGAAGTCAAAGTGCGCACCGGGTTTGTTGTAGTTCTCGTACCAGCCGAACTGCGGAATAAAGACCGTCCGCGCTGCAAAAACGGCGGGCGGCACCAGGAAGAAATCTGGAAAACGCAGGATGAAACGCCGGATCGCGACCTCCCACGTGGCGGGGTGCAACCGCCGAAAGCGCACAAGGAAGAGCAGCCACGCTGCGCCATAAAAGACCAGGAGCGCGCCATTGGTGATGCAGGAAAAGTAGAATCCGATGAGAGCCGCACCGCGCCACCACCAGTGCCGGGCGCCACGAGTATCCAGCGAGCGCGCGGCGGCAAAGACCGAGGCAAAAAAAAGGGTCCGGAAGACGATGAGCCCGAAGACGGGGAAATCCTGCGCGGCGGAAAACATCGGGATGGCCTGCGCGAGCAGGGTCACGGACAGCGCCTCGCCGAGCGGCAATCCCGCGAGTTTGCGCGCGAGTACGAAGATCAGGAATCCTTCCGCGACGAGACACAGGAAAGAGGCGCACATGAACGCGGGAATCATGTGCGGCACGAACGCGAAGGGCGCGAAGGCCCACAGCGTATAGGGCAAGCCCTGCGCGCGGGTGTATTCGAGCATCGGCTCCCAGCGCTTGAACTCGAGCCAGTACTGCCAGTACCAGCCGTCCCAGATGGGGCCGTCATTGGTGAGGATGAACCAGTGACAGTAGAGCGTGACCAGCGCGATGAGCGCGTAGGGCCACCAGCGGCCCCATCCAGACGGCGGCGCGGCGGAATCAGCGGGCGAGTCCTGCACCGGGGAATCGGATGGACCGGCGGCGGCGACGCTCATGAGTCGATGCTGCGCAGCGCGCGCACCGCCTTGTCGAGTTGCGCGCGTCTGCGCACGACCACGTCGTGTGCGGGATCGGAGAAGGCACGCCGGCGGTGATCCGTGGGAAGGAATTCATTGAGCATGATGCAGCACCACTTGATGCGGTACACGGGGAGCAAAGTCGAGACGCGCTGCCGCAGGCCCGGTGTGTCGAATTCCCCAAGACCGCGGACGAAGGCGTTGAGAAACTCTTCCCCGACTGGAACGGCCGGCTGGCAGAAAAAATCGCAGACGAGCTTCGCCGGATCATCCCACCCGGCGTACTCGAAATCGACGAAGCGCACCGCGCCGTCGGGGGTGGCGAGCGCATTGTGAAAGCCGAAGTCGGACGGCGAGAGGCAGCGGTCGGCGGGATCCAGCGGGCGGTCCTGCTCGGTGGTGGCAACGACTCGCTGGGCGCGGTCGAGCACGGACTGCCAGGCGGGAGTCAGTTCATCCGCGACGAAGGCGGCGGCGCGCGCGGCGATGTCAGAATCGGGCGCGATCTGGCGCAGGCGATCGACCCGCCGGGCGACGCGGTCGAGGTGCTCGCTCACACTGAAGCAGGCTTCGGACGCCTGGGGCAGCGCGCGGGCGGCGGCGCTGTTGCGATGCGCATTTGCCTCGGCAAAGAAACGCAGCGCGGCTTCGACGAGTTCCGGCGTGGCGCGCTCCGGGCGGGTGCCGGCGACGCATTCAAACAAACCCAGCCGCCGCTCCGCGTCCCAGCGCAGCGGCTCGGGCGTCGAGCGGACTCCGGCATCCCAGAGGAAGGTGCAGAAGGCCCGCTCGGTGGCGAAGCGATCGCGCGGGTCGCCGGGGTGGTGAAAGTAGCGCTTGAGGACGTAGCGGCAGCCCGCATGTTCGATACGGAAGACGGCGTTGTTTCCGGTGCCGCCGATGGGCGTGGCGGTGCAGTCGGAGAACCAGCCGGCGTCGGCGAGCAGCGCGGGGATGGAATCGGCGGCGGCACTCATGGCCTGGAGAGAGGGCGCCCACGCCCCGAGGTTCCGCAGTGACGCACCGGGCTGAGGCAATCGGTCTTTGTCATCTTCGGCCTTTCGTGCGGGGGCGATGCATGGGGCGGTGGCAGGGGGCAGATCTGCGGCGCCGGCCTGATCCTCTCCCAGCCTTGGGAACTCGGGGCGAGGGCGCCCCTGCTCCTTGCAGGACGGTTACTCATACGGCCAGATACTGCCTCATCGCAGTCCACGAATCGACAGGCGTAACCCCGGGCTGCGGAGGATGAGCACGCAGCGGATCGAAGAGAATACCCGCGACCCCGGAAGGGAAATTCGGCTCGGCGAGTAGTTCAGGGAGATCGTCGAGAAAGTGGGTGCAACCTTCCTCTCCGATACGCGCGAGCTTGGCGGCCTTGGTGAGTTCGAAGTGGATGCGCTCGCGCGGGATGAAATCGAGGACACCCCAACGCTCCAGCCAGCG
>Ga0105046_10009421_pt1 | contig 15277 bp, 12 predicted proteins | sample MAT03_FD_78385 | JGI IMG/M metagenome (GOLD analysis project Ga0105046, IMG submission 78385) | Freshwater microbial communities from Lake Fryxell liftoff mats and glacier meltwater in Antarctica - MAT-03 (megahit assembly) | ecosystem: Environmental > Aquatic > Freshwater > Ice > Liftoff...
CGTGATCGAGGTGATCTCGACCGTGGCGTAGGTCTGCCGGTGGCCCCACCGACGACGGTTGTTCGACTTGTTCTTGTAGCGGAAACCGACGATCTTCGGTCCCTTGATCTCACCGGTGATCCGGCCGGTCACGGTCACCCCTGCGAGCTGCTCGGCGGCAGCGATGGTGCTGTCCCCGTCGACCAGCAGAACCGGGCGGAGCTCAACGTCGGAGCCGATCTCGCCCAGGCGCTCGAGCTGGACCGTCTGGCCCTCGGACACGCGGTGCTGCTTACCGCCGGATTTGATGACTGCGTACATAACGCCCCCGACCTTACAGGCTGACCTGGATTCCCACGAAGTCGGGGCCATCAGGGCGACGTCAGCGTCCCAGGATGTCCGTCCCGGCCACCACGACACCCCGTGTCTCGGTGGAACCATCCTTCACCGCGAAGCTCTGCAGCAGGCCCTCGCCGATCCGTTTGCGTGTCATTTCGACGAGCCCCAGATCCGAGACGGCGTAGACCTGGGTCCGGGTCTTGTCCCGAGCCAGTGCATCCTTCAGTACCCGCACCAGCTCGTCTCGATTGGCCTTGATCTCCATGTCGATGAAGTCGATCACGATGATCCCGCCGATGTCTCGGAGCCGAAGCTGCCTCGCTATCTCGACCGCCGCTTCCAGGTTGTTCTTGAACACCGTCTCCTCGAGGCTGGACGAGCCCACGTTGCGCCCGGTGTTGACATCGACAACGGTCAACGCCTCGGTCGCTTCGATGATCAACGACCCACCCGAGGGCAACCAGACCTTGCGGTCCAATGCCTTGGTCAGTTGCTCGGTGATCCCGAACCGTTCGAACAATGGGAGTGGCTCGACCGCCGGATCGTACAGCTCGACCCGGTCAGCCATGGCGGGCGAGATGGCCAGGACATAGTCGTGCACTCCCTGGAACAGCGCGGGATCGTCGATGACCACGCCCCGATACGCGGCGTTGAACTCCTCTCGGATCAACCGAACGGCGGCCTCGGGCTCCCGGTAGAGAAGCGTCGGACGTTGCTGCTTGGCGGCCAGTTCCTCGATCTGGGTCCACTGGGTGACCAGACGGCTGACGTCTCGTTCGATCTCGGCCGCCGTGACGTTCTCGGCGGCCGTTCGAACGATGATGCCGTGCTGCTTGGGCTTCGCCTTGTCCAGGATCTGCCGGAGCCGTTTGCGTTCCCCGTCGGGAAGACGCTTGGAGATGCCGTACGTGGTCGAGTTCGGCACCAGGACGACGAAGCGGCCGGGGATCGACACCTCCTGGGTCAGACGCGCCCCTTTGTGACCGATCGGGTTCTTGGTGACCTGACAGATGATGAGTTGGCGGGCCTTCAGGACGTCTTCGATCCGTGCCTCGGTGCCCTTGGGTACTCCCACCAGGTCGTCGGGATCGAGCTGTAGGTCACCGCGGTACAACACGGCGTTCTTGGGCGTGCTGATGTCGATGAACGCCGCCTCCATGCCGGGCAGCACGTTCTCCACCCGCCCGACGTAGATGTTGCCGTGGATCTGGCTCACATCATCCGAAGGTCGCGAGACGTAGTAATCGATCAGTGACCGGCCCTCGAGGGTGGCGATGTGGGTGTCTCCGGCGGGATCCACGTGGACGTTCATCTGGTAACGACCCACGGCCTTGCCGTTGCGGCTCCGGCCGCCCCGCTTGACGAGGTTCTTCTCGTCGAGCTCGATGGGATCATCGTCGCCGTGGAGCAACGCTTCGATCGGCTGCGGGGCGCCGGACCCTCGACGCTGTCCGCCAGAACCGCCACCACCGCGCTGCCCGCTCGACGACTTCGTTCCCTGGCCACGACCGTTCTGACCCTGACCCTGACCCTGACCCTGACCCTGACCCTGACCCAGACCCAGACCCTGACCCTGACCGGCCTGAGCCTCACCGCCACCGCTCTTGCGACGTCGGCGCCGGCGGGCGGAACTGGACGTCCCTTCACCGGGCGTACCGGGCTGGCCCTTGGGACGGGGAGCGTCGCCGGTCGAGGGCGCCGGCGCGGCGTCGGCACGAGGCAGCGGGGGCGGGACCTTGGGGACGAGGAACGGTTCGGGACGGGATTCGTCGGACATGTTGGGTCTTTCGTTGGTCACCCGACCCCCGAACGGGCCAGCGGTGCCAGCACGTCGGGATGCATGGGCGTGAGCGGCCCGTGGTCGGAGGCGATGAACTGGTGACGACGCCGGACCCGCACGAGCGGGACATCGGCCTCGAGGGCGGTGAGGAACTCGGCCGGGCGGACGCTGCGCCCGGAGGTGAGCAGTTCCACCAGCAGGGTCAGCTCGTCTGATGAGTCGCGGTGCGACTCGACGCTGCTGATGACCGGCCGGAGGTCGATCGACGTGGGCTTGGATTTGCGGATCACGTCGATCGGATGGGTCTCGGACGCCAGGATTTCGCCGAGTCGGTCGGTGATGCCATCGGCCCCGGTGGGCACCACACACTCCCAGACGACGGAGTCCACCATCTGCTGGAGGCTGCCCGACCGGTCGAGGACCTCGCCGACCTCGCAGATGTCCAGTCCCGGCGGCATCAGATCGCTGAGGAGCTCCGCCAGCCCGTCGAGCGGCATCGTCTCTCGGAGGTCGATATCGAGGTACTCGGCGTCGGATTCGTGTCCCACGCTGAGCGCCAGTCCGAAGTGGAGTTTGGGTCGGGTGTGGAACCCTTCGGTGTAGGCAATCGGCAACTTGGCCCGCCGGATGACGCGCTCCCACACCCCAGCGGTGTCCCGGTGGGAGAGGAAGCGGATCTTGCCGTTGGCGTTGTGTTTGACCCGGACCCTCACGTGACACCCGCCGGCGAGCGTGGGAGCAGGACAACCGGGACCGAGACACCGTTGGCGAGGTCCTGGCCGGTTCCCTGACTCCCGCCGGCCGGGGGCGTGGCGGAGGCGACGACGTGTTCGATCGAGTACCCGGTGCACGCACCGCAGTCGTAGCACGGGGTCCACCGGCAGTCGGGCAAGCCGACCTCGGCCAGCGCATCGCGCCAGTCCTGCCAGAGGAAGTCCCGGTGCAGGCCGGCCGAGAGGTGATCCCAGGGAAGGGCCTCGTGTTCGGTCCGGTGCCGGTACACCACGTCGTCGACCTCGATGCCGGCCGTGGCCATGGCATCGAGCCACACATCGAGCCGGAAGCACTCCGACCATTCCTGGAAGGTGCCGCCAGCGCGCCACGCCTCCTCGATGACCCGGCCGATTCGGCGGTCACCTCGGCTCATGATCCCCTCCACCAGCGTGGCGTTGGGGTCGTGCCACTTCAAGTCGACCCCGCGGTGTCGACGAGCGGCGTCACGCAACAGATTGACCTTGCGCTGCAGCTCGGTACTGGTGTTCTGCCCGAACCACTGGAACGGCGTGTGCGGTTTGGGGACGAAGCCGCCCACCGACACCGTGATCGAAGCACTCGAATGGTGCTTCTTGCCGATCTCCACACAACGCCTGGCCAACTCGATGATGCCGAGCGTGTCCTCGTCGGTCTCGGTCGGGAGCCCGATCAGGAAGTAGAGCTTCATCCGGCGCCAGCCCTGGCTGAAGGCCGACTCGACCGCTGCGTACAGGTCCTCCTCGGAGATCAGCTTGTTGATCACCTGGCGCATTCGCCACGTCCCCGCCTCGGGGGCGAAGGTCAGCCCGGTCCGGCGGGCCTTCTGGATCTCGGCTGCGATACCCACGGTGAAGGCATCGACCCGTAACGACGGCAAGCTGACCGACACCTGGCCGCAGTTTCCTGGATCCTCGACGATCTCGCGGACCACATCGCCGATGCCGGAGAAATCGGCGGTGGACAGTGACGTCAGCGCGACCTCGTCGTACCCGGTCCTGCGGAGTCCCTCCACCACCATGGTCCGCACCTGATCGGCGGGCCGCTCCCGAACCGGACGGGTGATCATGCCGGCCTGACAGAACCGACAACCGCGGGTGCAACCCCGGAAGACCTCGACGTTGAGGCGGTCGTGGACAACTTCGGTCAGCGGAACGAGTTGTTCCCTGGGATACGGCCACTCCCCCAGATCAGCGATCGTTCGTTTCTGCACGGTGGCGGGCGCCGCCGGGTCCGTGGGGTGGGTACCCGACAGCAATCCCTCCGGGGTGTATGCGGCCTCGTACAGTGCCGGCACGTAGACGCCGTCCACGCCGGCCAGGGCCCGAAGCACCGACAAGCGGTCTGCGCATCCGGCCCGCTTCCACTCCCCGACGACCTCGGTGATCTCGCCGATGACCTCTTCGCCGTCGCCGAGCACCACGATGTCCACGAAGTCGGCGATGGGCTCGGGGTTGAACGTGCAGTGACCGCCGACGGCGATGATGGGATCAGTGAGCACCCGCTCGGCGGATCGCACGGGAACCCCGGCCAGGTCAATGCAGTTCAGGAGGTTCGTGTAGGTGAGTTCCGCCGAGAGGTTGAAGCCCATGATGTCGAACTCACCAGCCGGACGATGGGTATCCAGGCTGAACAACGGCACCCCGGCGGCCCGCATCTCGGCTTCCAGGTCGGTCCATGGCGCATAGGTCCGCTCGGCGACGGCGTCGGGCCGCTCGTTGACGATCTCGGTCAGGATCTGCAGGCCCTGGTTGGGCAGCCCGATCTCGTAGGTGTCCGGGTAGATGAACAACCAGGCGACCTTGTCCGGCGAATGAATCGGGTTCGGGGCGCCGTCCTCACAGCCGATGTACCTGGCCGGCTTGGCGACCCTGGCCAACAGAGGCTCCACAAGGGGCCAGATCGAGGTCATGACGACGTCAGTTTACCGACGCGTGGCCCGGCGTCGCGAACCAGCTCAGTTGAAACGGCGCATGTGCACATTCATCACCAGTCCCATGGCAGCGAACGTCGTGATGGTCGAAGATCCCCCATAGGAGACGAAAGGCAGTGGAATACCGGTCACCGGCATGATTCCCAGGTTCATCCCGATGTTCTCGAACACGTGGAACACCAGCAGGCACAGCACGCCGACGCACATCAGCCGACCTGTCTCGTCCCGCGCCAGATGGGCGGTTCGCCACACCCGATAGGCGATGCCTCCGAGGAGCAGGATCAGCACCGAGGAACCCACGAATCCCAGTTCCTCGCCAGCGACCGTGAAGATGAAGTCGGTCTGCTGTTCCGGGACGAAGCCGCCCTTGGTCTGCGGGCCCTCGAAGAGTCCCTTGCCGGTGACCGAACCGGAGGCGATCGCCGTCTGGGCCTGACGGGTGTTGTAGATGATCTTCTCCGAGGCCGAGTCCGGGGAGACGAATGCCGTGAGCCGATCCTTCTGGTACTGATCGAGTTGACCCGAGTTGAGGATCCCGATCACGCCGGCGACCCCGACCACCATCAGCGCAACGAGGTAGCGGGTGGGGACGCCGCCCACCACGAACAGGCCGACGCCTACGACGAGGAACACCAACGCGGTTCCGAGGTCCGGTTGCTGCAGGATCAGGGCCACCGGCAGCGCCACCATCACGAGCCCCAACAACAGATCTCTGAACCGGATCCGCTTACCTCGCTCGGTGACCACCCCGAGCGTCGAGGCCAGTGACACGATCAGCGCCACCTTGGCGAATTCGGCCGGCTGGATCTGGAAGGGTCCGATGTCGAACCACGCCCGGATGTTCTTGTGCACCGCCCCGACGCCAGGGACGAGCACCAGCACCAGTGCGGCCACGGACGCTGCGTACACCACCCGACTCCAGTCACGGAGCTTCTGATAGTCGACCGCGGCCGTGAGCGCCATGGCCAGGACGCCGAGCGCCACGTAGATGGCGTGCTTCGAGATGAAGGAGTTCGGATCTTCGCCGTGGTGTGTGGCGCTGTAGATCATCACAGAGCCGAACGCCGTGGTCAGCCCGACCAGCACGCACAGAGTCACGTCCACGTGGCGCCACGCAGCTGACATGTCGTGGCCCTTGACCCGGGTCCGCTCTGGCATGGTCATCATCCCGGAGCTCCGATCGTCGGGACCGGTGTGGGCGCAGGGGTCGGAGTGGGGGCGGGGGGCGGCCCGGCGGCTGCGACCGCCTCTGCCAGCTTGGCGGCCGTGGCGTCTCGTAGTGCCCGGTCGCGGTCGGAGATGGTCTCGGGGACCGTACCTTCGGACACCGGCTTCAGGATCTGGAAGGCGAGCGGAGCGGAGACTTCGGAACCGAACCCGGCCTCCGGGATGATGACCGAGATGGCGTACTCAGGCCGCAGTCCGGCTCCTGCCGGCCCGAAGCCGGCGAAGATCGAGGTGTCGGCCTTGCCGTTGACCTGGGCGGTACCGGTCTTGCCCGCCATCGGCCACGCGGTCCGATTCGCCAACCAGGGTCGGCGAGCCGTCCCGTCGCCCGACCCCACGACTCCGACCAGTCCGTCCAGGATCTGCTGGTAGTGGTCACCGGTGAACGTCACCGTGGCGAGCGCCTCAGGTGCCACCGTGGCCACCAGTTCGAAGTTCGACGGGTCGGCCGGCGCTTCACCGGTATCGATCGGGCGAGTGACCTTCAAGACGATCTGCGGTCGATAGCGGGTCCCTCCGTTGGCGAACGTGGCATAGGCGTCGGCCAGTTGCAGCGGCGTCACCAGCACGTCCCCCTGACCGATGGCGGTGTTCAGGTTGTCACCCGTGAACCACTTGCCTCGGGGGTAGGCGTCCGGATTCTCTGCGTTGAGTTGGGCCAAGAGACCGGGGGTCGGCAACCGCCCTGTGGCCTCGCCGGGCAGGTCGACTCCCGTGCGATCCCCGAGCCCATACCGGCCGGCCACGTCCTGGATCGGCTGCTCGCCGAATCGGTCGCGACCCTGCCAGAGCTGATCGGCGATCCAGTAGTAGAAGACATCAGAGCTGACCGTCAGCGATCGAGCGACGTTCACCGTGCCGTGCCGCACCCGCCCGGCGTTCTGGAACTCGCACTTGCCGCCCTTGCATCCCGGCACCTTGTAGGCACCACGGTCCACGAAGGAGTCGTTGCCAGGGGCCAGGAAACCGGTCTCCAGGCCGGCCGTAGCGGTGAAGAGCTTGAAGGTCGAGGCCGCCGCATAGGTGCCCTGCAAGGCCCAGTTGAACAGCGGTTGGCCGGCCGCCTTGTCGTTGAGGCGGGCCCAGAGCACTGAGTCGATCCCGTTGACCAGCTGGGAGGGATCGAACGTCGGGTACGACGCCATGGCCAGGATCTCGCCGTTGTTCGGGTCGATGATCACCGCCGACCCCTGAGGGGCCCGCAGCGACCGACCGTCCTTGTCGGTCCCGGCACGAACACCCGCCAGACGCTCGGCCAGCAACTGTTCGGCCATGGCCTGGAGGTCGATGTCGATGGTCAACCAGACGTCGTCGCCTGGCTTCGGCTCCGCTTCCTTGACGGTGGTGACGTACTCGCCCCGGGCGTCGACCTGGATCACCTGTTCGGCGGGGACGCCGCGCAGCGCTGCTTCCTGGGTCGCCTCGATCCCGCTCTTTCCGATCTCATTGCCACCCACGTAGGTCTTGCGTTCGCGGCTTGCCCCGGACCGACCGGTGTCGTCCGGGACCACACCCTGGCCCCGCTTCTTCTCCAGCTCGCGATCGTTGATCTCGCCGATGTACCCCACAATGTGCGCGGCCAGCCGGCCGTACGGATAGGTGCGAACCGCCGTGCGTCGGACCACCACGCCCGGGAACTCCTCGGAGTGCTCAGCCAGGAACAGATCAAGGTCGGGCGGAACATCGGTGGCGATGGGCACCAGCTCCAGCGGGCCGTAGCGCTTGTCCAGATAGAGCTCCTCGATGGAGGGGGCCTTGGTCGGGAACCCGAATCGAGTCAGCTCAGCCGCCAGGTCATCGAACATGGCGACTCGTTCAACATCGTCGACTCCGCCCATCTTCGACCGGTCCAGGCTGACAACGTTTGACACCCTGTTGTCCACCAGGACCTTGCCGTTCCGGTCGAGGATCCGGCCGCGCGTCCCCTCGGTGTGGATGACCCGCAAGTTGATGTCGTCGGCGCGGACCGCGTACTCGCTGTCGTTCACGATCTGGAGGTACCAGAGGCGGGCCAGCAACGAGGCGAACAGCGAGATCACCACGATCCCGACGATGGCCAGGCGAGTCGTCGACGGTGATCGCTCAGACATCAACGCTCCCGAGCACGCCTTCGCGGGAATCAATCGCCCCCGGCCCCTCGGCCCACCTGGCCAGGGGCACCGCGACCACCGAGAGCACTCCCGCGGTCGCCGACACGACAAACATGATGGTCCACGGATGCCCCACTGTCAGCGCGTGCCCGCCCAGCACTTCGTTCCCGGCACTGAAGATCAGCAGCGCCACGAACGATCCGCCGAAGACCACCAGAGCGGCCAGCACCCGGCGAACGGTGATGACCGAGACCAAGAGGGATCCGACGCCGTAGGCGCAGACGGCATAGGCCAAGGCACTCAAGCCCAACGGACCCGGGCGCATGAGATCGAACAGCAGCCCGCACCAGAACCCGATGATCGCTCCCCGGCGCGGGCCGGCCGCCACCCCGGCGGCCATGGCCACGGCCAGGAGCAGGTCGGGGACGATGCCTACAACCGGGAAATCTGGGGCCAGACCGATCTGGAACACCGCTGCTGTCACGACCACCAGCGTCCACCGCAGGACCACGCCCGAGTCGATCATGCTTCTGGCTTCCACTTCAGCACCTGGACGAAGTCCAGCCGGGTGAGATCCGCAGCCAACTGGACCTCGAGGATCTGGATTTGCTGGCCCTGATCGCGAGTCACCTTCACGATGGTTCCGACGGGAAGACCCGGCGGGAACTTGGCGCGTTCCAACCCCGAGGTCACCACGGGATCTCCTTTGAGCGCCGGATCGGTCAACCCGATGCCGCGATCGACCACCCAGTTGGCCCCGCTCCCCCGGCCCCGCCCAACGCCGAGATCATCGGACTTGAGCTTGATGCCGATGGCCAGATCCGGGTCCGTGATCAGGCGGACCACCGATCGGTTCGGGCTCACCCGGTCGATGTTGCCGATCAGGCCGGCGGCGGTCACGACCGGCATGCCGACCTCGATACCGGAGCTGGATCCCTTGTCGATCTGTGCGGTGTCATCGTCGAACGACGAGAAGTTTCCTGAGGTGACCTGAGCCACTTCGGTCTCGATGCCGCTGACGAACGGGACGTCGAGCTGTTCTTTCAACCGCTCGAGCTGCGCGATGGCATCGGCGGCGGACACGCTCTCGCCACGGAGGCCGTCCAGCTCGTCACGCAGGCGTGCGTTCTCCTGCTTGAGGTCGCCGTAGTCCGAGATGCCACCCCAAGCGTTGCGGACCGGCGTCGTGACCCAGCGGAACGCCCCGCCGACCGGTTCGAGGATCGACAGCATGCCCGAACGGATGCTCGAGACCACCGGTACGTCCTTGGCGTCGAAGACCAGGATCGTCGCCGACAGCAGCACCAGGACGAGGATGGTGAAACGGGGACGACGCCGTCCACCGGCCGGGACCGCCACGAGTCAGTCCCGAGCGGACCGGAGCACCCCACCGAGCGCCTCGAAGGCACCGAGCGACTGACCTGATCCCAACGCCACGGCGTCGAGTGGATTGGGGGCGATGCGGATGGGCATGCCCGTCTCGTGGTTCAGCCGTGTGTCGAGGCCGATGAGCAGTGCACCGCCGCCGGCCAGAACGATGCCCTGGTCCATGATGTCGGCGGCCAACTCCGGTGGCGTCCGGTCGAGCGTCACCTTCACCGCGTCGACGATGGCCGAGACCGGCTCCTCGATCGCCTGGCGGATCTCGGAAGTCGTCGTCACGATGGTCTTGGGAAGTCCCGTCACCAGGTCCCGGCCGCTGACCTCGGCCTGCAGCTCCTGCTGGAGGGGCCACGCCGACCCCAGGTGGATCTTGACCTTCTCCGCAGTGCGCTCCCCCAGGGCGAGCGAGTACTCCTTCTTCACGAACTGGATGATCGCCTCGTCCAACTCGTCGCCGGCGGTTCGAACGGACTGGCTGGCCACGACCCCGCCCAGGGAGATGACCGCCACCTCGGTGGTCCCGCCGCCGATGTCCACGATCATGTTGCCGCGGGGTTCCTGAACCGGGAGCCCCGATCCGATGGCCGCGGCCATGGGTTCCTCGATGATGTACACCGGCTTGGCCGCACCGGCGAACTCCGCGGCCTCCTGGACGGCTCGCTGCTCGACCCCGGTGATCCCACCAGGCACGCAGATGACCATGCGCGGGCGGGCGAACCGCCGGCTGTGGACCTTCTGGATGAAGTACCTGAGCATCTTCTCGCAGATGTCGAAATCGTTGATCACGCCGTCACGGAGCGGGCGAACCGCCCGGATGTGCGCCGGGGTCCTGCCGATCATCCGCTTCGCCTCGACACCCACAGCGAGCGGCTGACCGGTGTGGGTGTTCACCGCCACGACCGATGGCTCACGGAGCACGATTCCCTCGCCCCTGACGAACACCAGCGTGTTGGCGGTGCCGAGGTCAATCGCCATGTCACGACCGAGTACGCCGGAGAAGTTGGAGAACCGGGCCATGGTGGTCCCTCATCGTAGTCCCGCCGGGCAGGCCGGAACCAGGGCACCCCTGACTCCGCGCTCAGAGTTCCGGGAAGAAGATACCGATCTCTCGAGCTGCGCTCTCGGCCGAGTCCGAACCGTGGATGAGGTTCTCGGTGAACAACACGCCGAGGTCGCCGCGGATCGTGCCCGGCGACGCCTTCAGCGGATTGGTGGCCCCCATCATGTCCCGGACGACCTGCCAGGTGTCCTCCGGACCCTCGATCACAGCCACCAGGGCCGGGGAGCGGGTGATGAACTCGATGAGATCACCGTAGAAGCCCTTGCCCTCGTGCTCGGCGTAGTGCCTCGCCGCGGTGTCGGCGTCGATCCGGCGGAGTTCGGCGGCCACGAGGGTCAATCCCCGTCGTTCGAACCGGGAGAGAATCTCGCCGACGAGGCCCCGTTCGACGGCGTCCGGCTTGGCGATGATGAAGGTGCGGTCCATGACCGCGACCCTAGGATCGGCCCGAAGCGGGGGGCGAATCAGGTCCCGAGCAGGATCTGTTGTCGAGCCGGTCCGACCAGGTAGTAGCTCCCGCACACCAGGACGAGGTCCTCTTCCGACGCCCGGGACAGCACGGTGGCCACGGCGACCCGGGGATCGTCGATCCGCTGCACGGCGATGCCGGCCTCGTGACACGCAGCGACCAGGCCCGCCGGATCGGCGCCGCGGGGCGTCTCGGGCCGGGTGGCGATCACCGCATCGAGACGTGCTGTGGCCAACGCCTCGACGAACGGTCGCGGGTCGCGGCCTTGCAGCATGCCGATCACGGCCAACCGTGAACCGATGACCGAGAACTCCTCGTCGATGGTCGTGGCCAAGCTGAGCGCCGCTTCGGCATTGTGGGCTCCGTCGACCACGATCAGCGGCTGATGACCCAGCACTTCGCTGCGGCCCTCGAGGATCACCTGGGCCGCAGCATCGGCGACCACATCGTCGTCGAGTGCCCGATCGAAGAATGCTTCGACCGTGGCGGTCGCCACCGCGAAGTTGTTGGCCTGATGGGCTCCGTGGACCAGGAGCGTCACTTCGTCGTGCCGCGCCCACGGGGTCACGAAGTCGATGTCCCGGCCACCCAGGGCCAGTTCGTTGCGCGTGACGTCGATGTCCCGACCGACTGCGATCACCCGGCCCGGGTGTTCGGCGGCCACGGCCGCGTCCAGCTCCGCGTCGAGTTGGCCCAGCACGACATCGCCGCCCGCCATGATGATGCCGGCCTTCTCCGAGGCCACCTTGGATCGCCACCCCAGCGCGAAATCGGTGTGATCACCGCCCACGTTGGTGATGACCGACACCGTTGACTCCACCACGTTCGTGGCGTCGAAGCGACCGAGCAGGCCGACCTCGATCACTGCGACATGGACACCGGACTCGGCGAACCAGCGGAAGGCCGCACAGGTCACCAGTTCGAACCACGATGGCGGCGTGTCCATGAGCGACGCGATCTCGATGGTGGCGTCCAAGACCTCGGCCAGGTCGTCGTCTCCGATGGACTCGCCGTCACGCCGTATCCGCTCGTGGACCGACACGAGGTGTGGACTGGCGTAGGTCCCGACCGTCAGGCCGGTCGCCACGAGGAGTCGAGAGATCATGGCGGCCACGGAGCCCTTGCCGTTGGTCCCGGTCACGTGGATGACCGGCACGGCGAGGTGCGGATCCCCCGACAGTGCACACAGATGTCGCATGACATCGAGCGACAATCCGTCGATCGCCCCGGCCGTGATCCCCGACGACGATGCGACCTCGTGATTGGTGAAACGGTCGAGCCGCGCGAGGACCTCTGGGAGCGACGGCGTGGGGCTCACCGGTGACGGGTCATGACGCAGCGCGTCGGGGCCGGCTGGCCCGGGTGACCTCGGCACGTGGCACGAGTGTCGGATTGACCTTGTCCCGAACCACGTCGCCGTCGATCACACAACGTGCGACGTCGGTGCGCGACGGGAGGTCGTACATGACCCCGAGGAGCACCTCCTCGAGGATGGCGCGCAGACCACGGGCGCCGGTCTTGCGGTTCAGCGCCTGGTCGGCAATGGCCTCGAGCGCGTCGTCGGTGAACTCCAACTCGACGTCCTCGAGCTGGAAGAACCGCTGGTACTGCTTGACCAGTGCGTTCTTCGGCTCCACCAGGATCTCGATGAGCGCAGCACGGTCGAGGTGATCGACCACGCCGAGCACGGGAAGACGACCGATGAACTCCGGGATCAGCCCGAACTTCATGAGATCCTCGGGGAGGACCTGGTCGAACAGTTCGCCGGTGTCGCGTTCCACCTGCGGACGGATGTCGGCGCCGAAACCGATGCCGCGCTTACCCACCCGCTGCTCGATGATCCGCTCGAGTCCGGCGAACGCGCCGCCACAGATGAACAGGATGTTGGTGGTGTCGATCTGGATGAACTCCTGGTGCGGGTGCTTGCGACCGCCCTGCGGGGGCACCGACGCCTGGGTCCCTTCGAGGATCTTCAGCAACGCCTGTTGCACGCCCTCGCCGGAGACGTCCCGGGTGATCGACGGGTTCTCGCTCTTGCGGGCGATCTTGTCGATCTCGTCGATGTAGATGATCCCGGTCTCGGCCTTCTTGACGTCGAAGTCCGCTGCCTGGATCAGCTTGAGCAGGATGTTCTCCACGTCTTCGCCCACATAACCGGCCTCGGTGAGCGCGGTGGCGTCGGCAATGGCGAACGGGACATTCAGCATGCGCGCCAGCGTCTGGGCCAACAGCGTCTTGCCCGATCCGGTGGGACCGATGAGCATGATGTTGCTCTTGGCCAGCTCGACCTCGGAGTCACTGGTGCTGTGCTGGACGCGCTTGTAGTGGTTGTAGACCGCAACGGAGAGAATCTTCTTGGCCCGCTCCTGACCGACGATGTACTCGTCCAGGAAGCCACAGATCTCACGAGGCTTTGGCAACTCGTCGAAGTGGACCTCACTGGTCTCGGCCAGCTCCTCCTCGATGATCTCGTTGCAGAGTTCGATGCACTCGTCGCAGATGTAGACGCCCGGACCGGCGATCAGCTTCTTGACCTGCTTCTGGGACTTCCCGCAGAAGGAGCACTTGAGGAGCTCTCCCCCATCGCCGAACTTCGCCACGTCAGGCCCCGATCACGGTCTCGGGCGGCGACGCCGCCCTGGTGGATCGTCCATTGTGCACCATCGGAGCCCTCGTGTCGGCGATCAGGAGACCGCTGAGATCGGACCGGAGTTGTCCACCACGCCGCGGGTCTCGAGGATCTCGTCGATGATCCCGTACTCCTTGGCCTCAGCGGCCGTCATGATGTGATCCCGGTCGGTGTCGACCGCAATCCGCTCAGCGGTCTGACCGGTGTGGAAGGCCAGGATCTGTTCGAGGGTGGCCTTGAGTCGCATGATCTCGGCCGCGGCCAGCTCGATGTCCGAGGCCTGGCTGTAGCCCGATTGGGCGTAGGGCTGGTGGATCAGGATCCTGGCGTTCGGCAGGGCGAGCCGCTTGCCCGGGGTACCGGCGGCCAACAGCACCGCTGCGGCGGAGGCCGCCTGGCCGAAGCAGAGCGTGGTGATCTCTGGCCGGATGTACTGCATGGTGTCGTAGATGGCCATGAGGGCGTTGATGTCTCCGCCGGGACTGTTGATGTAGATGCTGATGTCCTTGTCCGGGTTCTCGGACTCCAGGAAGAGCAGCTGGGCGCAGATCAGATTCGCCACGGTGTCGTCGATCGGGGTGGCCAGGAACAGGATGTTCTCCCGCAGCAGCCGGGAGTAGAGGTCGCTGTAGCGCTCACCCCGGCTGGTCTGCTCGATGACGTTCGGGACCATGTAGTTCTGGGCCGGCACTGCGTTCTGGGCCGGCACTGCGTTCTGGGCCGGCACTGCGTTCTGGGCCGGCACTGCGTTCTGGAGATTCATGTGCGCTCGTTTCGCTTGGTCGTCAGTGATCGTGATCGTGATCGTGATCGTGGTCGTCGTGGTCGGCTTCGTCGGGATCACTGAGGTCCAGCTGATCGCGACTGACCGGCAGCCCGGCGTCGTCCACGATGGAGATGATCTCAGTGAGCCATTCGAGCGCGGCACGGTTTCCCAGGTCAGCGGCGAGCGAACCCATCTGATCGCCTTCCTCCAGGTTCGCTCTCACCACCTCGGGCTCCATGGAGAGCTCGGCCGCCATCTTGTGGATCTCGGCCTCGATCGCGTCGGCATCGGGGAGCATTTCCTCCGCCGCGGCAACCGCCCGAAGCGCCAGGTCGACCCGGCACGCTTCGTCGGCCGTGTTCCGCAGGTCGGCTGTGAAGGCCTGGGGGTCGGTGCCGGTGACCTGGAGGTAGGTCTCGAGCGAGATGCCCTGGGCGGAAAGCCGCCGGACCATGTTGTCCAGCCGGGCGCGCATCTCGTTGTTCACGAGAGCGTCGGGGATCTCGTCGGCGACCAGCGCTGCGAGTTTGGTTCCCAGACCGGACTGAACCGCCATGGACGACTGGGCTCGGCGGGTCCTCGAGAGCCGCGACACCACGTCGTCGCGAAATTCGTCGACGGTCTCGAACTCCGTGACCTCGGCCACCCACTCATCGGTCAACTCGGGCAGGATCCGTTCCTTGACCTCTTTGACCGTGGCCGTGAAGTGCACGGGTTCGGTCTCGTCCGGGTCGGGATGGTCTGCGTCGAACTCGACGGTCTCGCCGGCTTTCAGGCCCCGCAACTCGTCGTCGAGGGCTGCCACGATCGTGCCCGAGCCGAGTTCGTAGCTGTAGTCCTCGGCCACCAGACCGTCGATGTCCTCGTTGTCA
>Ga0105046_10009422_pt1 | contig 15275 bp, 15 predicted proteins | sample MAT03_FD_78385 | JGI IMG/M metagenome (GOLD analysis project Ga0105046, IMG submission 78385) | Freshwater microbial communities from Lake Fryxell liftoff mats and glacier meltwater in Antarctica - MAT-03 (megahit assembly) | ecosystem: Environmental > Aquatic > Freshwater > Ice > Liftoff...
AGCAGCCGCCGCGTTCGCTCGTCGAGCGCCTCGACGCGGCGGGTCACGGCGGCGTGCACGGAAGGCGCGATCGGCAGCTCGCGGTAGTCGGCGGTGTCGGCGTCGAAGGGCGTCGCCCACCGGCCCTGGGCGTCGAGGTGGATCAGGCCCAGATCGAAGAGGTGCCGCAGCGTCTCGATCGCGAAGAACGGGTTGCCACCGGTGGCGCGGCCGAGGCGAAGAGCGAAGCGCTCGGGCCGGGCCACGCCCGACAGGCGCGCCACCAGCGTGAGCATGGCCGGCTGGTCGAGCGTGGGCACGGCGATGCACGCGGCGCCGGGCTCCTGCAGCGCGGCGCCGAGCGCGGCGGCGGCTTCGGCGCGGGCCTCGCCGGGCCGGGCGGCGACGAGCAGCCGCACCTCGCCGCTCTGGCCGTGCCACCACAACCACCACTGGGCGCTGGCGTCGTCGACGAACTGCCAGTCGTCGAAGAGATGGCTCTCGCTGCCGGCGAAGCACGATTGCCAGGCGACGCGCAAGGCCTCATAGAAGCGTAGCCGCTGGGCGTCCCCGGTGATCGGTGGTGGTGCCAGGCCGAGCTCGGGCAGCAGGCGGCTGAGCTCGGCGCTGACCCAGGTCGGCCACGCCGGGCGCGCGCACGCTGCGGCGCCGAGGCCGGCGCGCAGCCAGCGCACCAGCGCCGCGAACGGCACGTGCGCGTCGCTAGCGCGCGCTTGGTGCAGCGTGCGTCGCGCGCGATGCGCGCAGAGCGAGCGCAGCAGCGTACTTTTGCCGACGCCGGGAACGCCTTCGATGACGGTGAGGCGCGCGCTTGCGAGGCGGCGTTCGAGTTCTTCGAGCAGTGCTTCGCGACCGACCGGCGCCGCCAACTCCGGCAGGGCCACGGCGAGGGCAGCGTTGCCTGGTCCAGGCTCAGGCCATGCCGTCGACGCACCTCGGCCGCTGCGGATCCGCTCGGCCAGCTCGCTCGTCGCCGTCAGCGGCCGCAATCCCAGTTCGCGACCGAGGGCGCGCCGGCAGCGCTCGTAGGCGTCCAGCGCCGCTTCGCGTTCGCCGAGCAGGGCGTGCAGCGTCATGGCGCGCCGGTAGTGACCTTCCTGCAACTGATCTTGCGCGATGAGCGTTTGCGCAACAACGAGGGCACCGCGCAAGTCACCGCGTTCCTGAAGCGCCCGCGCGTGGGCATCGGCCTGCGCGCGCCAGGCCTGTGCCAGGGCTTCGCGCCGTGCCGCCAGCCAGTCGTTGAAGGCGGGCGCGGCATGCAGCTCGAAGCCGGGCAGCAGGCCGGTGGCATACAGGGTGAGCGCGGCAGGCGCGTCGCCGCTCGCACAAGCGCGGTGGAAAGCGGCGATGTCGAGCTCGACGTCGGGCTGCAAATCGAGCGTCGGCCCGCTGCTGTCGAGTACGCCGTCGAGGCCTGCGTCGCGCATCCGGTGCAGCTCGCGGCGCAGGTTGCGACGTGCGTCGGTATCGCCTTCGGCATCCCAGAGCAGCGTCGCGATGCGCTCGCGCGGCACGCTGCCGTCGCTCGCGACCACCGCCAGCAGCGCGACGCAGCGGCGATCGGGGAAGCGAAGCTCGCGATCGCCGACGAGGACACGCGGCATGCCGAGGAGCTGCAGCCGGAGGGCGGGGGTGGGTGGCAGCGACGCGGCGCGCATGGCGCGATCATGCGCCAGCGACGGGCCGGTCAGGCTGTTGCGGCGCATGGCGCAGACCGTGGCCCACCTGGTCGACCACGTCATCCCGCCAGTGCCGGTGCGCCAGTGGGTGTGGTGTTTGCCATTTCGGCTGCCGATTCCGCTGCGCCTGCTGCTGGCTGCACAACCGAACCTGGTGACACCGGTGCTGCAGGTCGGTCACCGAGCCATCGCGCGCTTCCTGCCCCAGCAGGCCGGGGTGAAGGCCGACGAGGCCGACAGCGGTGCGGTCACGCATCAGCAGCGAGGTGCCGGGTTCGGGCACCGGCGCTGCCGTGAAAACGAGTTGGCCGCCGCGGAAGGCCACCTGCATGCCCTGCGGCAGTTGCCAGGGCACGAAAAAGTTGGCGCCAATCGCAGAGGTGAACACCCGCCGATCTATCGTGTTCTGGACGCTGATGCCGCCATCCGCCTGCAGCCACCGGAAATGATCGCCGATCTGCGGTAGGTATCCATCGGTCAGGTAAAACCGAACCCGGCCATCGTTGATCAAAGCCGCACCGATGACGTACAGCTGGTCGGCCAGCGTGGCGCCGGCCAGTTCGAGGTCGAAACTGCTGCTGATTGCCGTCACGCTGCCGTCGATGGTGAGGGTGCCCGGCGAACTTCCGGGTGACACGACGGTGCTTGTCAAAGTCACCGGGCCGACCAGGCCGCCGCTCCCGGTGAGTTGCCCACCGAGAAAAGTCAGTCGGCTGCCTTTGAGCACGCCGTCGACATGGGTCGTGGCCTATCGCTGCGAATAACTGCCAGCGCCCACCACTTCCGCGCCCCGCAAGACGGTGAAGCTGCCACCGTCCTCGTTGCGGATCGTGCCGCTGTTGTCGAGCATGCCACCGACCACGAATGTGCCCCGGTTGAAGATCGGCAGGTAGTTCGGGCCCCGATGGTTCATCACACCGTGGGTCTCGACCTGCTGTTGTCAAAACGCAGGCCGCCGATCGCGATCGCCTGCTGGATGGTGCCCAGATTGGTGAAGGTGTTGGGAAAGTAAAAGAGGTCCGCGGGCAGGCCGCTGTCAATCCTCACCGACCCCGATGCCGACAAGTTGCCGGCATTGACGAACCGGGACTGGCCGGACAGCTTCAAATCGACAGCCCCGCCATAGTCGCCTGTGAGCACCAGCCTGTGCCCGCCCGTGAGCACCGTGTTCAACATGGGCGCCGAGACGCTGTGCAACTCGGTCCTGCCGTTGCCCGCCAGTTGCCCCTCGCCGGCGATCAAGTCGCCCACCCGTCAGCAATCCGTTGTTGAACAGCGTGCTGCCGAGTATCAATCCGAGGCCGCCAATGCCGCCCCCGCCGGTGGTGAGCACCGAACTCAGGCCGATGTCGAGGGTGGCTTCGCCGGCATTCAATACCCCTGCCTGGGCGAATCCGCGGAGCTGGCCTCGCACGCTGCTGTCGAAGTGGCTGATCCACACGGTGGTGCCGGGTGCCACATTGACATCGTCGTACTGGATCGGTGCCAGAAGATTGTTCCAGTTGCGGCGGCTGTCCCAGAAGCTGAGGCGCTCGCAACGAGAGCCTGAATGCGCGTTGCAAAAGCCCTGCCAGTCCAGCACGTACTGAAACTCGTGCGTTTCAAGTGATTCGCCGTTGAATGGGGCGAGACGGGGCGTGATCACCTTCAATTCCCCGGACGCCCTGCCGGCCCTGCCGGCCCTGCCCGCCGTACCCGAGCCGTCGTCATTGGCGCTGCTGCTGGGTGGTGGCGCGGCGCTGGCGGCTTGGCGGCGGCGCCGGCCAGGGTGAGCGCGTCGCCTCAGCGCCGAAACGCCTTGTGCGCCAGCAGCGCGGGCCAGCGCACATCGGCGTGCAGCCGGGCAAAGCTGGGGTCGATCGGGATCTGCAGCGCCTGGGGGTCGAACTCGGCCAGCGCCCGGCCCAGCAGCGCAAAGGCCGCATCGGGCCGGCCGCGCCAGGTCTCGAAGATCGCCAGCAGGTAGGGTGACAGCGGCCGGCCGGCCTGGCTGTGCAGCGTGGCCGCCACACGCTCGTCGGCCTCGCCGGTGCGCCCGGCCAGCGCCAGCGCGCCGGCCAGCGCGATGCTGCAGCCCGGGTGCTCGGGCGCGGCCGCCACGGCCTGGGTGTAGTGGGTGATGGCGGCGGCCGCATCGCCGCGAAACATCGCCAGCGCACCACGCAGTCCGGCAATCGCCAAGGTCAGCGGCGCGATGTCCTGCACCGCCGTGAACTCGGCTTCGGCGTCCGCCGGCCGGCCCTGGGCGATGCGCAGGTTGACCATGTGCATGCGGGTGTTGAGGTACTGCGGGTCGAGCTGGCGGGCCCGCAGCAGTTCTCGCTCGGCCTCGTCCAGCGCGCCGTGCAGCCATAAATGGCAGCCGTAGGCCGAATGCACAAAGGCCATCTCGGGCGCCAGTGCCAGCGCGCGCTGAAAGCTGCGCCGCGCCGCCGGCCAGTTGTGCTCGAACTGGTGCTGGATGGCGCCCATCAGCGCATGCGCCACGGCCTGGTCGGGGTCGATGGCCAGCGCGTGGCGCAGCGCCTCGCCGGCATGGGCCGAGGCCATGGCCGGCTCGTGGTGCCAGCCCACCGCCAGGTTGAACCAGGCCCGGCCCAGGCCGACCAACGCCGGCGCGTAACCGGGTGATTCGCGCAGCGCCTCGTCGAAACGCTGCACTGCCTGCGCCAGTGTGGCCTGGGTCAGCGACTGCCGCAAAAAGTGCTCACCCCGCTCGACCAGGTCACGGGCTCGGCGGGTGGCGTCGGGCGCCTGCGCGGCCGGCGCCCGGTTGGCGATCAGCGGCACATAGCTGCCCACCGGCAGCTCGATGCGCAGCGCCGAGGCGCGGCCTTCCTGCCGGTCATAGGCCGCCAGGCGGGCGCGCAAGCGGCGCGCCTCCACCCGCACGATGGTGTCGGTGAGCGGGTCGAAGCGGGCCGGCGCGCGGCCAAACACCTCGACCGCGATCACCGTTTCTTTCAGCGCGCCCAGGTCATCGGCCAGCCGCCGGGCCACCAGCCAGCGCAGCAGCGCCCGGTGCCGGGGCGAACCGCGGAAGGCGGCGCTGCTCTCCACCAGCGCCAGCGCCAGCTCCACCTGTTCGGCGGGCAAGGCGGTGGCGGCGATGGCGTCGGTGTCGCGCTTCATGGTGGCGCGATCATGCCGCCTGCCGGCCGCGGCGCCATCCCCGGCTTGCGTGATCAGCGTGAATGGCGCCGGTGGCGGCCGGGGCGTGGCCGGGGGTGGCCGGGGGGTAGCCGGGCGGTGGCCGCTGCTGGCGCGGTTGCCGCCGCCCGGCCGGCCGCTCAGCCGCGTGGTTTCAGCGCCGCAGCGCGGGCGGCGCGGGCCTCGGCGCTGCTGGCGGCCAGCGCGATCTGGTCATGCCCCATGTGGCCGGCCAGGTGGTGCAGCGCGTTGGCCACGGCGTTCACCGTCTCCTTGCTCATGCGCACGGCGGCGGCGGGCATCGCCAGCGTGGCGGCGGCCACGGCCCGGGCTTTGGCCATCGCCTCGCCGTGCGGCGCGGTGTAGTCCACCAGGCCGATGGCCAGCGCCTCGGCGGCACCCATGCGCTCGCACAGGATGGTCAGGCGCTTGGCGCGGGCCGGCCCCACCAGCGTGGTCAGCCGCGGGATGGCGCCCCAGGTCAGCGGGATGCCCAGGGCGATTTCAGGCAGCGAGACGAAGGCATCGTCGGCCAGCACCCGCCAGTCACAGGCCAATGACAAAGCCAGGCCGCCGCCCACCGCATAGCCCTCGATGGCCACGATGCTGATCTGCGGCAGTTCTTCCCAGGCCTTGCACATGCGGTAGCCCAGCGCGGCCACCTCGCGCCGGGCCACCAGCGGCAGCGCGTCGTCGGCCCAGGCGCGGGCATCCTTCAGGTCGGCCCCGGCGGTGAAGCACGCGCCGGCACCGGTGAGCAGCACCACGTCGATGTCGCTGCGCTCGGCCAACGCGTGGGCGCAGGCGATCAGTTCGCGCATCAGCGCCTGCGACAGCGCATTGCGCGCCTCGGGCCGGTTCAGTTGCACCACCGCCAGGCGGTCTTCGGTGGTCAGGGTGAGCAGTTGGTAAGCCATGGGTGGTGTGGGTGGTGCTGCGCTGGGGCAGTGGGCTGGGGAAGCACCCACTGTATGCCGGCCGCCGCCTGCCATTCATCAAGCAGGCCCAGCACGACGCGCCCAGCCGCCGCGGCCGGGTTGGCTGGCAAACCGACGGGCGCGCCGCTGTGTGCCACGATGGCGGGCCAGCCCATGCAAACCACCCTGGCTGCGCCACCCGCAGCCGCCGCACCGCCAGGAGCCGCCATGCCCTCATCTCCCACCACCCGCACCGAGACCGACAGCTTCGGCGCCATCGAGGTGCCTGCCGATGCGCTGTGGGCCGCGCAGACCGAGCGCAGCCGGCGCTTTTTTGCCATCGGCCAGCAGCGTTTGCCGATCGAGATCGTGCATGCGCTGGCGCAGATCAAGCGTGCTGCGGCCGAGGTCAACGCCGACCTGGGCCTGCTGGCGCCTGCCCGGGCCACGGCCATCACCGCGGCGGCCGCGCGGGTGGCGGCGGGTGAGGTTGACGACGCCTTTCCGTTGTCGGTGTGGCAAACCGGCTCGGGCACACAAAGCAACATGAACGCCAACGAGGTGATCGCCAACCTGGCGTCGACCGCGCTGGGCGGGCAGCTGGGTGGCCAGCGCTTGGTGCATCCGAATGACGATGTGAACCTCGGCCAATCGTCGAACGACGTGTTTCCGACCGCCATGCACCTGGCCGCCATGGCCGGCGTGCGCCCGCTGCTGGCCGCGCTGGCCCGGCTGCGGGCGGCGCTGCAGCACCAGGCGGCGGCCTTTGCGGGCATCGTCAAGACCGGCCGCACCCACCTGCAAGACGCCACCCCCGTCACGCTGGGCCAGGAGTTTGGCGGTTACGACGCCCAGCTGGCCCTGGCCGAGGCGGCGCTGCGCCAGGCGCTGCCGGCGGTGCTGGCGCTGGCGATCGGCGGCACCGCGGTGGGCACCGGGCTCAACACCCACCCCGATTTCGGCCGCCGGGTGGCGGCCGTGCTGGCCACCCGGCTGGGTGAGCCCTTCTGCGTGGCCGACAACCTGTTTGCCGCGATGGCCGGCCACGAGGCGCTGGTGGCGCTGCATGCGGCGCTGCGCGGGCTGGCGGTGGCGTTGAACAAGATCGCCAACGACATCCGCCTGATGGGCAGTGGCCCGCGTACCGGCCTGGGTGAATTGCGCCTGCCCGAAAACGAGCCCGGCAGCTCGATCATGCCGGGCAAGGTGAACCCCACCCAGGTCGAGGCGCTGACGATGGTCTGCGTGCAGGTGATGGGCCATGACGTGGCGGTGGGCATCGCCGCCAGCCTGGGCCAGTTTGAGCTCAACGTCTACAAGCCGCTGATCGCCTTGAACGTGCTGGACAGCCTGCGCCTGCTGGGCGATGCGATGACCAGCTTTGCGGCGCACTGCGTCGAGGGCCTGGTGGCCGACGAGGCCCGCATTGCCGAGGGCCTGGGCCGCTCATTGATGCTGGTGACCGCGCTGGTGCCGCACATCGGCTATGACCGGGCAGCCAAAGTGGCGCGCCATGCCCACGCCCAGGGCCTGGCGCTGCGTGACGCGGCCATCGAGGTAGGTGGCCTCAGTGGGGCGCAGTTCGACACTTGGGTCGACGCCCGCCGCATGTTGGGCCCGGCCTGATCAGGGCCGCGGCTCGGCCGGTTTGCGCCGGCGGCGCGGCTGGCTTTTGGTCGGCGCTTGCGGGCTGCCGGCATCTTTCGCAGCCTGCGGCAACTCCGCCGCCTGCGTGCCCGAGACCAGGCCTTCTGGCGGCGAGCCCTCGGCGACGAAGTCGGCCTTTTGTTGCGTCAAGGTCAGTGGCTTGGCAGCGGGCGTTGCGGGCGGCTTGTTCGGGGGTAGGGTCATAAAATAAGTCTGCACCCGTCGGGCGGGCCGGTCTGTGCGCCAGGGAACACGGCAGGTCAATGCCCCGGGTGGCCCCCGGATCGCTACGATGGCCCGGCCGAACCCGGCCGAACCCTGCATGACCCACAAGGCCTGACCATGCCCCTGCCCGACCCTGCCGCCCAGGCCACGCTGGAGCACCGCGCGCTGATGCTGTTGCTGGTGTTCGTCACGGCGGCCTTTGGCTGGGTGCTGCTGCCGTTTTTCGGCGCGATCCTGTGGGGCGCCGTCATCGCGCTGCTGTTCAGGCCGGTCTTCGGCGCGCTGCTGCGGCGCATGCACCGGCGGCGCACGCTGGCAGCGGTGCTGACGCTGTTGCTGGTGGGCCTGATCGTGATCCTGCCGTTGGCGCTGATCACCGCCGCGCTGGCCCGCGAGGCTGCCGGGATTTACCAGCGGGTGCAGACGGGTGCGCTGGACCCGGCGGGTTACTTCCGCGGTGTGTTCGATGCCCTGCCCACGGTGATCACCAACCTGCTCGACCGCTTCGGCCTGGTCGATTTCGACGTGCTGCAGCAGCGCCTGACCGCCGCGCTGGCCCAGGCCTCGCAGTTTCTGGCCACCCAGGCCTTTGGCCTCGGCCAGATCACCTTCGACTTGGCAGCCAACCTGCTGATCACGCTGTACCTGGCGTTTTTCATGATCCGCGACGGCGACCGCCTGGCCCACGCCGTGCGGCGTGCGCTGCCGCTGGCGCCGGCGCACCAGCGAGTGCTGGCCGACAAGTTCGGTACCGTGATCCGCGCCACGGTGCGCGGCAACCTGCTGGTGGCGGCGATCCAGGGCGGCTTGGGCGGGCTGGCGTTCTGGTGGCTGGGCGTGGGCGGCGCGCTGCTGTGGGCCGTGTTGATGGCGTTTCTGTCGCTGCTGCCGGCGGTGGGTGCGGCGTTGGTGTGGGCGCCGGTGGCGCTGTACTTCTTTGCCAACGGCGCCGTCGGAAGCGGGTTGGCGCTGTCGGCCTGGGGCGTGCTGGTGATCGGCCTGGTCGACAACCTGCTGCGGCCGCTGCTGGTGGGCAAGGACATCGGCATGTCAGACGGGCTGGTGATGATCACCACGCTGGGCGGCATCGCGGTGTTCGGCCTCAACGGCTTCATCCTCGGCCCGGCGATCGCGGCGATGTTCATCGCCGTTTGGCATCTCTACGCACCCGACAGCGACGACGCCCCGGCCGCATAAGGCCCGGGGGGCGCACCCGCCCAATGTTGGCAATGAACCGCTGCAAGGCCGTGCCGTTTGTACGGCGCCGTTTGTACAGCGCCGTTTGTACCGTGCCGTTTGTACCGTGCCGTTTGTACAGCGCCGTTTGTACCGTGCCGAACCCCGGTGGGAAAGCGGGCAATGTAAGGTCGGGCCCTCGCCAGCCGACGGAGCCTGCATGAAACACATTCAAACCGACGTGGCCATCATTGGCGCGGGCACGGCCGGCATGTCGGCCTACCGCGCCGCGCTGGCGCACACGCCAGCGGTGCTGGTGATCGAGGACGGGCCATACGGCACCACCTGCGCCCGCGTCGGCTGCATGCCCAGCAAGCTGCTGATCGCCGCGGCCGACGCGGCCCACGGCGCGGCGCACGCCGCCATCTTCGGCGTGCACGCCGGGCCGCTGCGCATTGACGGCGCGGCCGTGATGCAGCGGGTGCGCGACGAGCGTGACCGTTTCGTCGGCTTCGTCACCGAGGCGGTTGAGCACTGGCCAGCCGAGCACCGGTTGCTCGGCCGCGCCCGCTTCATCGACGGGCACACCCTGCAGGTGGGCGAGCACACCCAGGTCAGTGCCGGGCGCATCGTGATAGCCACCGGCTCGGTGCCCAGCGTGCCGGCGGCCTGGCGCGCCGCGGTGGGTGACCGGCTGATCGTCAATGACGACGTGTTTGCCTGGTTGAGCTTGCCGCGCTCGGTGGCCGTGCTGGGTGCCGGGGTGATCGCCATCGAGCTGGCGCAGGCGCTGCACCGGCTGGGCGTGCGGGTGCACCTGTACGGCCGCGGCCAGCGCCTGGGCCCGTTGACCGACCCGCGCTTGCAGGAGGAAACCCGCCGTGTGCTGGGCGCCGAGTTGCCGATGACGCTGGGCGCCGGTGAGGTGCAGCTGCGGCGCGAGGGTGATGAGGTGATCGTGCGTACTGGCACCGGCAGCGGCTTCAGCAGCAGCACCGCCGGCGGCACCGGCAGTGGGGCCGACGAGCAGCGCTTCGAGTGGCTGCTGGCTGCCAGCGGCCGCTCACCCAACTTGCAGGGCCTGGGCCTGGGCGCCACCGGCTTGCCGCTCGATCCCAACGGCGTGCCGGTATTCGACCGCCGCACCGGCCAGGTGGGCACCAGCGGCGTGTTCATCGCCGGTGACGTCAACAACGAGATGGAACTGTTGCACGAGGCCGCCGACGAAGGCCGCATCGCCGGCGACAACGCCGGGCGCTTTCCGGACGTGCGGGTGCGGCCTCGCCGTGCGCCGCTGGCGGTGGTGTTTTCCGATCCGCAGATGATGACCGTCGGCGCTGGCCATGCCGGCTTGCTGCAGGCCGGCACCGGCTTCGAAGTGGGCGAGGTGTCGTTCGAGGACCAGGGCCGCAGCCGGGTGATCGGCCGCAACCAGGGCCTGCTGCGGGTGTACGGCGAGCGCGGCAGCGGGCGCTTTCTCGGCGCCGAGATGATCGGCCCCGCGGCCGAGCACCTGGGCCATCTGCTGGCCTGGAGCGTGCAGCGCGGCGACACCGTGCAGCAGATGCTGGACAGCCCGTACTACCACCCGGTGATCGAGGAGGGCCTGCGCACCGCGCTGCGTTACTTGCAGCGCGCGCTGCACATGGGCCCGGTGCCGGTGGAGCACTGCCTGGATTGCGGCCCGGGGGGGTGAGTTTTAGCCCCCGGCTTCGGGTTGCCGAAGCCACCCCCCGAGGGGGTGCTCAGGCCGCTTGGGCGCGGCCCGGCGCTGGCCTGAGCTGCCAACTCCGGCTTCAAGCGGCCATCGCCAGCAGCGCGATGCTGGTGGCCAGCCCGGCGGTCCACACCAGCGTGCGCAGCGTGCCCAGGCCCATCAGGTAGGTGGCCACGTACACCACCCGGATACCGACGAAGGTGAGCGCAAGTTGGTCGATGCGGCCCTGGTCGGCCTGCGCCATCTGCGCCAGCAGCACCGCGGCGATGAACAGCGGCAAGGCCTCGAAGCCGTTGGCCTGCGCAGCGTTGGCGCGCTGCTGCCAGCCGGTGAGCCGGGCGGCCCATTCACGCGGTTGCTGGTTGTTGTAGGCGCCATCCTTGCGCGAAAGCCGCGCTGTGCTGGCCTTGGCCAGGCCCACGGTCAGGATCGGCAGCACACAGGCCGCCAGCACGCACCATTTGGCAATCGTCATCGTTGTGTCCTTGGTGGCCCTTGGGGCCTGGGTCGGTTGGTGGAAGACGCCCCGGCGGGCCTACCAGCGGCGTGCAGGGGCCAGATGGCGTCAGGTGTTGTCAGGCCGAGGATCGTACCGCCCCGCCGCCTCGGCGCCTCTGCCCCTGGCGGCGGCGGCAATAGACACTGGCCCCTCGGTCTGGTGGTGCTCGATTCAGCCGTGGGCAGCTCGCTGGCAATGTGTGTCAACGCACTGACGCGTTGCAGCACCGGGTGCAGTCTGCAAGCCTCACCGACGACTTCCCCGGAGATTTCCATGAACCTGCCCCCCACTACGCCGTCAGACACCGTAGCAGTCGACGGCGACCTTGCCGAGCAGGCGCATTCCGGCCGAGGCGTTCCCTCGCAGGATCCAGAGTCGGCAGCGCAGTTTCCGTTGGCACCCGAGGAAGCCGAGCGCGAGGCCAAGTCGGTATTCGTGGGTGGCGGCGCGGTGGCCGGTGCGGCGACCGGGGCCGCCATCGGTGTCGCGGTGGCCGGCCCGGTGGGTGTGGTGGTGGGCGCTACGCTGGGCACCGTTATCGGCGCACTGGGCGCTGTCGCCGCGGGCACCGTGGTGAAACCGGAAGCCCCCAGCAGCGCCAACACAGCGTCCGCGGACAAGGTGCATGTGCACACCGACGACAGTGCCGGTGGCGGGCAACCATCGGCACAGATGGACAAGTAATTGCAGCACCTGCGCCGACATCTGCATTGCCCTGACGACACAGCGATGCCGCGCCAAGCCAAGCTGATGTCGACACGTCAGCTCGGTGCGTCGAGCAACCTGCTGACTAGAAGAAGACCCGGTCTTTGATGCCCGACGGGTTGGCAGCGGTCAAAAAGCTGCTCGGAAGCACCCAAACCCGTTACGTCTTGGGCCCGCTGCCCAGCACCACCTCGCCCGACTCGCCCAGCGCGGCGGGCTTTTCGCCGCTGAACACGGCCTTGGCCATCACGAACAACTGGGTCAGTTTGTTCTCGGTCACGTTCCAGTAGTGGGCGTGGCTCACCGTCACCCGAACCAGGGCCAGATCAGGATCGTCCACGCCGCCAGGGAACCAAGCTTGGGCGAACTTCGTCCACAGCGCCTGGCGCTGGGCTTTGTCATCAACCACCTGGGCTGAACCCGACACCGACACGTAGACATCGTTGCCCGGGTCGGCATAGCTGATGTTGACCTGTGGTTGCCGTGTGATCTCTTGCGCCGTGTCGCCCGTTGCTGACATGAAGAACCACAGCTTGTCGTCCGGCATGGTTCTGTTCTGCGTTGTCATTGGGCGAGAGTGCAGAAGGGCGTTGCCGTGGTGGCTGGTGAACATGGCGAACTTGATGCCCTTGATGAGGGGCCACAGGTGCTGTTCGGCGACGGTGTCTCTAGGCATGTGCTGGTTGTCCGTTGGTGGTTTGTGAAGTGCCGGCGTTTGCCCGTCAGCCGACAACTTGTATCAACAACGCGTCGGATGCATGGATTCACGGCCCCGCGAAAACGCCGCTGCAGGCGTGCGCTATCGCAGCGCCCGATGATTTGCGCCGCAGGTGTCGGCGTCTGTGCGTTGGCCCACCGTGCGGCGGCTTCGGGCGGAGGCCAGGGCCTGGGCACGACTCATGCCATGCGCGCCAAAGCCCAGCGGCCCGCCGTTGCCGCGGCGGCGGTGAGCGCCGTGCCCCAGGCGATATCCACCAGGGCCAGGCGCAACGGCCAGCCGCGCAGCGTGGCCAGGTTGCTGAGGTCATAGGTGGCGTAGGCAAAAAAGCCGAACAGCGCGCCAGCCAACACCACGCGCAGCCAGGGCACGTCTGCCGGCGCTGCAAGGCCCCCGGACCACGCCGCGGGTGCAACGGCAAAAATCATCACACCCACCGGGTACAGCAGGTAGAAGACGGCACCCGCCACCAAGTTGGGTGGGTCTGCCATCAGATGCCCGATGCCGTCGCGGTAGAAGGATTTCGCGATCAAGCCGAGCCAAGCTGCGTCCAGTGCCAGCATCACCGCCGCAGTGGCGCCGTAGGCGGCGAGGTAGTTCAGCATGTCGGTTTCGTCTTGCTTCAAATTGCTGGAAGATGACATTCGTGGCGCCTGTCGGGCGTTCGTTTGGGCGCTCATTTATGCGCCCATTTGTGCGCTCATTTGGGCGCCCATTCCGCCAGAGACCGTGGGGCGCGTCTGTGCGCAGCGCAACAAAGCATCGTGGCATTTGGCGGCATGCCGGCATGCCCGCATGCCCGCATGCCTGCCTGCTTCTTGCGGTAGCCGCTGCAGCCGAACCGCCTGGCCACATGCCGCGGCGATCAGGGTGCGACAACGCACAGACCCGTTCGGCGCCCGCGGCTTACTGTCCAACGTCATTGCCCGGAGCGCTGTGCATGGAAACCTCGATTCATCGATTCTCCGACCTGTTCGCACAACTGGGCCTGCCCACTGACGGGCCTGCGATACGGGATTTCATCGCGCAACACGCGCCGCTGGATGCCTGCATCGAGTTGCACGACGCGCCGTTCTGGCAGGCGGCCCAATCGCGCATGCTGCAGGAGATGACATCCGACGATGCCGACTGGGCCGAACTGGTGGACCAGCTCGACGTGGCCTTGCGGCTGGGTTGCGCCCCGCCTGACGCGCCCAACGTTGCCACGCCCGACAATCCGCATTTCCCGGCGCCGGCCGATAAGGCGCGGCCGTAAATCGGGCCTGTTTTGGCCTATCACCCGCGCGGTCGACGGGCCGACGCAACGCCTGCAATGATCCCTGCCGCCAAGACCCCCGACACCATCAGCCACAACATCGAATCCATCGCGTCGTTCTACAAGCGCGAGCACGACAAGGTGACCGTGCTGCAACGTGTTGTCGAGCGCATCAGCCAGTTTGCCGCGCAGCCGCGCTTTCTCGGCGCAACGCTGCTCTTCGTCGCACTTTGGATCCTTGCGAACGTCTGCCTAAGTCTGCTGAATCTGGCCCAGTTCGACCCTCAGCCCTTCTTCTGGCTGCAAGGGATTGTCAGCTTGCTTGCGCTGCTGACGACATCGGTGGTGCTGATCCGCCAGGAGCGGCTGGCCAAGCTCGACGAACGGCGCGACCACCTCGAACTGCAGCTCAATCTGCTGACCGAACAAAAGACTACCAAGCTGATCGATCTGCTCGAGGAATTGCGGCGCGACCTGCCGATGGTCAGAGACCGGCTGGACACCGAATCCGAGGCCCTGCAGCAGACAACCGACCCGCAGCGCGTGCTGGCCGAGATCGACGAGGTCGTCATCGCCCCGGCCCCGGCGGGCAGCCCGCCCAGCGGCGAGAAGACCGCATAAGCCAGTTGGCCGCCCCCCCCCTGTTGCACACCCGTGCCACCCTGGGCCCGTGAGTCGCACGATGGATCGCACATCCGCTGCCGCTGCGCACGTCACACGCAGCGTGCCGAGCAGCCTGTTCCGGCCGTCGGGTCGCGCAGCCGACTCAAGGGGGTTTGGGGTGTGCCGCAGCGGTAAGCACGCGCCCAAGTACTCTCTGGCGCTCAGCGACTGCCTTGCCTGGCTTTCGGCGCGCTGGAGGCCAAGTACCACCGCATCGGTTCGCCCTTTTGCACGGCAGAGCAGTTTGGCACCCTCGACATCATCGACCCGCGCGAAACACACCCGCTGTTGTGCGACTGGATGGAAGTTGTGCACGCCTTGCTGGACACCGACGCACCCGTGCATCAACAACCGGTGCGTGGGCGACGTGGCCACCTGACCGGCGCCGCGCCAGCCAGCCCAGCACACCCAGCCCGCCCAGCAGCAGGCTGGTGCTGGCAGGTTCGGGCACGGCCGCCACGGCCAGGCTGCCGTCGATGTACAGGCGGGACGCGTCCCACACCAGGCCGCCCGCCAACGGTGCCCGGGCAAAGTCCAGGATTTCAAACGTGCCTTGGCTGCTGCCCCAGTCGAACAGGTCAAACCGCTGGCCGGCCTGGGGCGAGTATCCGTTCCAGGCCACCACGGCCAGCGTGCCGCCAAAACCAAGCGTGCCGGCCACCCCATAACGGTCGAACTGGATGCCGTTGCCCAGGGCGTCACCGGGCGCCGTGCCGCCAATTTCTGCGGTGTAGGTGTTGCCCGCGCCGAAGGTGACGCTGCCTGCATCGCTGCCCAGGCCGGGTGAATTGCCCACGGCCAGGCCGCCTTCATAGTATTTATGGCCCGTGCCTGTGAAGCTGGCACCGCTGCGCTGGTTGACGCCACCAAAGAAGGTGGCCACCGCGCCCTGCGACACCCGCAATTCCGCCCCGCCCTGCA
>Ga0105046_10009423_pt1 | contig 15268 bp, 13 predicted proteins | sample MAT03_FD_78385 | JGI IMG/M metagenome (GOLD analysis project Ga0105046, IMG submission 78385) | Freshwater microbial communities from Lake Fryxell liftoff mats and glacier meltwater in Antarctica - MAT-03 (megahit assembly) | ecosystem: Environmental > Aquatic > Freshwater > Ice > Liftoff...
ATGGAAATTCGCTGGCCTCCCCCATCAGACGCTCTGACGGACATCGACAACTCCGAGAGGATACTAAATGAAATCCGCCCTCTATGCCGGCGCAGCAGCGATCGCCCTGACGGCCGTCGCGGGCTCATCGGCCTTCGCGCAGTCGCGCGACCAGATCCGCATCGTCGGCTCGTCGACCGTGTTTCCGTACACCCAAGCCGTTTCCGAACAGTTCGCCGGCATGACCGGCGGCAAGGCGCCGGTCGTTGAATCGACCGGCACCGGCGGCGGCATGCAGATATTCTGCGGCGGCGTCGGACCGACGCATCCCGACATCACTGGCGCGTCGCGCGCGATGCAGCAGTCCGAATACGAGACCTGCACCGCGAACGGCGTCGACAACATTACCGAAGTGCTGATCGGTTACGACGGTTTGTCGATCGCCCATGCGATGAGCGGGCCGGATCTCGACCTGACGAAGGCGCAGATCTTCCAGGCGCTGGCCTCCGAAGTCGAAATCGACGGCGCGATCGTCGCCAACCCCTACAAGATGTGGAGCGAGATCGACCCGGCCCTGCCGGCCACGCCGATCCAGGTCTTCGGCCCGCCGCCGACCTCGGGCACCCGCGACGCGTTCGTCGAACTGGTGATGCACGAGGGCTGCAACGAGTTCCCCATCATCGCCGCGCTCGAAGAGAGCGACGAGGACCGCTGGGATGCGGTTTGCGGGCGCATGCGTCAGGACGGCCCTTTCATCGAAGCGGGCGAGAACGACAACCTGATCGTCCAGCGCCTCGGCGCCGATGCGAACGCGCTCGGCATCTTCGGCTATTCGTTCCTGTTCGAGAACACCGACAAACTCAAGGCGGTGGCGATCGACGGGGTGCTGCCGAACGCGGAGACGATCGAGTCCGGCGACTACGCCGTGTCCCGACCGCTCTTTTTCTATATCAAGAACGCCCATCGCGGCGTGATCCCGGGCCTCGAAGACTTCGTCTCCGAGTACGTTTCGGAAGAATCCTTCGGTCCGGGCGGCTATCTCGCCGAGCGCGGTCTGATCCCGCTGCCCGACGACCAGCGCGAAGCCGTGCGGACGGCCGTGGAATCCGGCACGCATCTCGAGCGGTTCAACTGACCCTTCGCACCCGGGGCGCCCTTTGGGCGTCCCGGGTTTTTCTGTCGACGTCGCTGCGGGGGTTCAGGTGCTTGGATATCTCTTTCTGACGATCATCGCGCTCTCGCTCGTCGCCTATTATGTCGGAGCCCTGTCGGGCAAGAAGTTCGCCGCGGCCTGCGGCAGCGAGGTGCATTCGCTGCCGAGCTATCATGGCGCCTTCGTCGCGATCTGGGTCGGCGTTCCGGCCCTTATCCTCGTCCTGCTCTGGTCGGCGTTTCAGGGCGGGGTGATCGACAGTCTGATCTATTCGAGCCTGCCTGCAGCGCTGACGGACGGTCTTTCCGAGGCGCAGCGCAACCTGACGCTATCGGAAATCCACAACGTCGCCACCGGACAGATTTTCGCCGAACCGGCGCCCGAGATCACGCTGGCGGCCGAGCGTCTCAACCGCTGGGAGACGACCGTGCGCATCGCGGTGTTCGTGGCGACGCTCGCGGTGATGATGCTCGGGTTCTTTTTCGCGCACTCCAAGCTCGCACCGAGGTTCCGCGCCCGCAACGGGGTCGAGACGGCGCTGTCGGTGTTCATGGTGTTCTGTTCGGTCATCGCGATCCTGACGACCGTGGGCATCGTCGTCAGCCTCGTCTACGAGGCCTGGGCTTTTTTCGCGCTGGTGCCGCCGTCGGAGTTCTTCTTCGGCCTTCGCTGGGAGCCGCAGATCGCGATCCGTCCCGATCAGATCGCCGGCGCAGGCGCGTTCGGCGCCGTTCCGGTTTTCGTCGGCACGCTGGTCATCTCGACGATCGCCATGTGCGTCGCGATCCCGATCGGCCTTTACACCGCAATATATCTGGTGGAATACGCCTCCGACCGGGTGCGGCAGATCGTCAAGCCGCTGATGGAGATCCTCGCCGGCGTCCCCACGGTGGTCTACGGGTTCTTTGCGGTATTGACCGTGGCGCCGGCCATTCGAAACGCGGGCGGGCTGGTCGGCGTTGGCGTGTCGCCGAACTCGGCGCTCGCTGCGGGTCTGGTGATGGGCATCATGATCATTCCGTTCGTCTCCTCGCTGTCGGACGACGCGCTGCGCGCGGTGCCGCGCTCGATGCGCGACGGCTCGCTCGCGATGGGCGCGACGCGCGCCGAGACCATGAACCGTGTCCTGCTGCCTGCGGCGTTGCCCGGCATCATGGGCGGCGTGCTGCTCGCGCTGAGCCGCGCGATCGGCGAGACGATGATCGTCGTGATGGCCGCTGGTCTGATCGCCTCGATGAACGTGAATCCGCTCGAGTCGGTTACGACCGTGACGGTGCAGATCGTGTCGCTGCTTATCGGCGACACCGCCTTCGACAGCCCCAAGACGCTTGCGGCCTTTGCGCTCGGGCTGGTTCTGTTCGTCGTGACCCTGATGCTCAACGTGGTGGCGCTCACCATCGTGCGTCGCTACCGCGAGCAATACGAATGATTGGCCCGGCCAGGAGAGCCTCGATATGACCGACGCCGCCGCCACAGCGAGCCCGCACTATTCTTCCTCCGAAGCCGCGGCCGCCAAGCGCCGCCGGCGCTATGCCGCCGACGCAAGATTGCGGGGCTACGGCATCGCCGCGATCTCGCTGGCGCTCGGTCTGCTCGGCGTGCTGATCACCACGCTGGTCGTGGGCGGCTATCCCGCCTTCACCCAGACCATGGTCCGGGTCGATTTCCCGATCTCGACCGAGAACGTCGATCCGGCCGATCCGGCTGCAGGCAACTTTCGCAGGGTCATGTCGGCGGGCGTGTCCGAACTGCTGCCGGGCGCGGAAAGTCCGGCCGAGGTCCGCGCCATCACCTCGATCCTGACCAACAACACCCAGTTCATCCTGCGCAACGCGGTCGTGGAAGACCCGAGCGTGATCGGCGGCACGCTGGCGCTCAAAGTGCCGGCGTCCGATCCTTTCGACCAGCTCAACAAGGGCTTGATCAACCGCGACACGCCCGAAGACGTGCGCCGCCTCAACGATCAGCAAATCGCCTGGTTCGACAGCCTCAGGGAACAGGGGCGCATCTCGACGCCGTTCAACTGGGGTCTGTTCACCAACTCCGACAGCCGGTTCCCGGAAGTCGCGGGTCTCGCGGGGGCGATCGTGGGATCGGCGTACGCGCTGATGGTCTGCTTTCTGATCAGCTTTCCGGTCGGCATAGCGGCCGCGATCTATCTTGAGGAATTCGCGCCGAAGAACCGCGCCACCGACGTGATCGAGGTCAACATCAACAACCTCGCGGCGGTGCCGTCGATCGTGTTCGGTCTGCTCGGTCTCGCGGTGTTCATCCAGATTTTCGGACTGCCGCGTTCGGCCCCGATCGTCGGCGGCATGGTGCTGTCGCTGATGACGCTGCCGACGATCATCATCGTCACGCGCAACGCCATCAAGGCGGTGCCGCCGTCGATCCGCGAAGCAGCCTACGGCGTCGGGGCGTCGAAGCATCAGGTGACGCTGCACCACGTGCTGCCCCTGGCCTTGCCGGGCATCCTGACGGGGACGATCATCGGCCTTGCGCAGGCGCTTGGCGAGACGGCGCCGTTGCTGCTCATCGGCATGAACGCCTTCATCACCAGCCCGCCGGGTGGCGTGTTCGAGGCCTCCACCGCATTGCCGACGCAGATATTCATCTGGGCCGACAGTCCCGAGCGCGGTTTCGTCTCGCGCACCTCTGCCGCGATCCTGGTGCTTCTCGGGTTTCTGATCATCATGAACGGCATCGCCGTTTTCCTGCGCCAGCGCCTCGAGCGAACCTGGTGAGCGCCGACAGAGGAGACTGCAATGAACACCGTGGTTGACGACATCATGATGAAGCCGATGAGCCCAGTGGCGGCGGCGCCAGCGGCGAGCAACCGGCCATCGAAGGTGTCGGCGCGCAATGTCACCGTGCACTACGGCGTGAAGCAGGCGCTGTTCGACGTCAACGTCGACATTCCCGCCAACCAGGTGACGTCGTTCATCGGACCTTCGGGCTGCGGCAAATCGACGTTCCTGCGCTGCCTGAACCGGATGAACGACACGATTCCGATCTGCAAGGTCGCTGGCGAGATGAAGCTCGACGATATGGACATCTACGATCCGCGCATCGACGTCGTCGAATTGCGCGCCCGCGTCGGCATGGTGTTCCAGAAGCCGAACCCGTTCCCGAAGTCGATCTACGAGAACGTCGCCTATGGCCCGAAGATCCATGGCATGACCCGCAACAAGACCGAGCTTGACGAGGTCGTCACCGGGTCGATCAAGCGCGCGGGGCTGTGGAGCGAGGTGAAGGACCGGCTGAACGAGCCCGGAACCGGCCTGTCGGGCGGCCAGCAGCAACGGCTGTGCATCGCGCGGGCGATCGCGACCAAGCCCGAGGTGCTGCTGATGGACGAGCCGGCCTCGGCGCTCGACCCGATCGCGACCGCGATCATCGAGGAGCTGATCGACGAGCTTCGCGCCAACTACACGATCATCATCGTCACCCATTCGATGCAGCAGGCCGCCCGCGTTAGCCAGCGCACGGCGTTCTTCCACCTCGGCAAGCTGATCGAGGAGGGGCGGACCGAGGACATCTTCTCGAACCCCAAGCACAAGCAGACCGAGGACTACATCACCGGCAAGATCGGCTGAACCGGCCGCGCGCAGGCATCTTGTCGAAGCGGTCGGGCGCGGGCGTCGGCTTCCACGCGACACGCCTTGCCGTCGTGGCAGGCGCTAGGGACCGTGGCTCCGGGCTAGGAGGCGAATACCTGAACGACGACGGCCGCGACGTAGATCGCGAGCAGCAACGCGCTTTCGCCGCCAATGCGGGCGAGACCCTGTCGCTCGCGCAGCACAAGCCCGCCGAGCAGCACGCCGGTCGTGAGCATCGCCACGGCGACCCAGAAATAGTCGCCGAGACCCACGGCTTGATACAGCGAACCCTCGCGATAGGAGATGTCGGCCGCAGGAAGGAACAACGTGTCGAAGGTGTTGCCGTCGATGATGCCGCCAAGCGCGAGTTGCAGGGCGCCGCGCTGCACCGCGGCCACGGTGGTCACCAGTCCCGGCAGCGAGGTGACGACCGCCGTGGTGAGCGCCCCGACCAGAGTAGCCGAGATCGCCAGGCGGTCGATGAGAGCGAAGGACGCTTGCGCGATCATCCAGCCCGCGGCGCCCATGAGAACCATCAGCGCGCCGAAGCCGGCGAAGATCGTCGACGTGCGGGTCGTACCCCGCCATCCTCGTCTTCATCGTCGGGCCGGTCGATCCGGGTCTCCCTGGTCTCGACGGGCGTCCACATCGGCGCCCGGTTTACCGAGCGTGTCGCGACGAGGCCGAGCGCATAGGCGGCAGGGATCGCGAACGACACGGGATGGATCGCCCAGATCGTCACGTCGGGCGTCGTCAAAGCGACGAGCGGGAGCGTGAGCAGCACCATCAGCACGAGGCCCTGAAAGATGTTTGCGAGATCGGCCGCGGCATGTTCGAGGTTGGCGCGACGATGCACGAGGTCGGCGAACGCGAGAAAGACGGTTTGCGCCGCGATGCCGCCGATACTGTTGGAGAAGGCCAGCGAGGCGCGCCCGTCGAGAACCGCCGTGATCGATACGATCGTGACGCTGAGCGAGGTCGCCGATCCGAGCAGGACGCCCCCGATCAGCGCCTCGCCGATGCCGGTCCGATCGGCGATCCGGTCCGCGAGTTCGGTGATCCGCAGGCCAAAAAAGAAAATGACCCCGCCGGCGGCGAGGAAAACGAACCGAAGCGCGTACTTCGGCCAGTCCGTCGCCAGGGGTCGCTCCTCGTCCAGACCCACCCACGACTGGTCTCGGCGGAGCGGCGCTTAAGGTCGTTCAGTAAGCGCGAAAGGGCGTTCGTGGTTCCGTCGGCCTAGCGAGAGGCCCTCGAAGCTTCCGGTCGGAGCGGTCAGCTATCCGATGGGGTTTACGCCAATGACCGCCAGATAGACCGAATAGAGCGACGTGGTGCCGCAGATGAACAGGCGGTTCAAGCGCGGCCCGCCGAAGCAGACGTTGGCGACCAGTTCGGGGATGCGGATCTTGCCGATCAGCGCGCCCTCGGGCGTGTAGCAATGCACGCCGTCGGCGGCGCTGGTCCAGATCCGGCCGTCGGTGTCTAGGCGGAAGCCGTCGAAAAGCCCGGCGGTGCAGTCGGCGAAGACGCGGTTCGCGCCGAGGCTGCGCCCGTCGGGGTTGACGTCGAAGGCACGGATGTGCCGAGGTCCGGCGGGGTCGTGCGAGGCGCCGGTGTCGGCGACATAGAGCAGGCTCTCGTCGGGCGAGAACGCGAGGCCGTTGGGTTTGTCGAAGTCGTCCAGCACCACGGCGATCGCGCCACTGGCGGGGTCGATGCGGTAGACGTGGTTGATCCCGATCTCGCTCTCGGCCTTCGCGCCCTCGTAGTCGATCAGGATGCCGTAGGGCGGATCGGTGAACCAGATCGAGCCGTCGGATTTCACGACGACGTCGTTGGGCGAATTCAGCCGCTTGCCCTCGTAGCTGTCGGCGAGGATCGTAACCGAGCCGTCGTGCTCGGTGCGGGTGACGCGCCGTCCGCGATGCTCGCAGGTGACGAGGCGACCCTCGCGGTCGACGGTGTTGCCGTTCGAGTTCATCGACGGGTGGCGGAACACCGAGACCGAGCCGTCGCACTCGTCGTAGCGCAGCATCCGGTCGTTCGGGATGTCGGACCAGACGAGGTAGCGCCCGGCGGCGAACCAGGCCGGTCCCTCGGCCCAGCGCGACCCGGTCCACAACCGCTCGACCCGGACGTGGCCGATCATGCAGGCGTTGAAGCTCGGATCGATGACCTCGAAACCGGTCCCCTCAGGCGTGCCGTAGAACATTCACTTCCCCCGTGTGGGCCGGATCTCGCGCCCGGCTGACAGAGGGGAGACTAGAAAGCCGCTGAGCCGTGGGCAACCTAATTCCGCCGCGTCACGCCCCAGCAAACCGCGCTTCCAGTTCGGACCGGCGGGCGTCGTCGAGTTTGGCGAAGAGGACGGGGGGGACGTCGAAGGGGTGGCCGCCGGGGAGGGTTGCGAGCGCCGAGCCTGCGTCTTCGGGCCAGCCGGCGGCTTCGAGGTGGAGGGCTGTGAGCATTGCTTCGGCGGCGTCGGGGATGAAGGGGCGGGAGAGGGCGGCGTAGAGCCTGATCAGGTTGAAGGCGAAGCGGGTGATGGCGGCGGCGCGGTCGGGGTCGGTCTTGATCGCGGTCCACGGGGCGGCGGCTTGCAGGTATTCGTTGCCGACGACCCAGATCGCGCGCAGCTCCTGCGCGGCCTTGCGCAGCTCGATGGCGTCGAGGTTGTCCTGATAGGCGGCGAGGCGGCGGGCGATCTCGGCCGTCACCGCGGCTTCCGCAGGGCCGTAGACGCCGCCGGCGGGGATCATCTCGCCGAAGCGGGCTCGGGCGAACTTGGTGACGCGGCTGACGAAATTGCCGAGCACATCGGCGAGATCCTTGTTCACGCCGGTCTGGAAGCTTTCCCAGGTGAAGTTCGCGTCCGAGCTCTCGGGGACGTTCGCCATCAGCCACCAGCGCCAGTAGTCGGCGGGCAGGATGTCCAGCGCCTCGTCCATGAACACGCCGCGGCCCTGGCTCGTGGAGAACTTTCCGCCGTCGTAGTTGAGGTAGTTGAAGCTCTTGATGTAGTCGACGAGTTTCCACGGCTCTCCCGACCCGAGGATCGTCGCGGGGAAACTGAGGGTGTGGAAGGGCACGTTGTCCTTGCCCATGAACTGGAGGTAGCGCACGTCGGCAGCGCCCTCGTCGGTGCGCCACCAGCGGCGCCAGGCGGCTTCGCCCAAGCCGTGGGCGTGCGCCCATTCGGCGCAGGCGGCAATGTATTCGATGGGCGCGTCGAACCAGACGTAGAAGACCTTGCCCTCCATGCCCGGCCAGGGCTCGGTCCCGCGCATGACGGGGATGCCCCAGTCGAGGTCGCGGGTGATGCCGCGGTCGCGCAGGCCCTCGCCGTCGTCGAGCCATTTGCGGGCGATCGAGGTGGTCAGGATCGGCCAGTCGGTCTTGGTGTCGATCCAGGCGCTGAGGTCTTCGCGCAGGGCCGATTGGCGCAGATACAGGTGCTTGGTCTCGCGCACTTCGAGGTCGGTCGAGCCGGAGATCGCGGAGCGCGGGTTGATCAGGTCGGTGGGGTCGAGCTGTTTGGTGCAGTTCTCGCACTGGTCGCCGCGGGCGCGCTCGTAGCCGCAATTCGGGCACGTGCCCTCGATGTAGCGGTCGGGGAGGAAGCGGCGGTCGGCGAACGAATAGACCTGCTTCTCCATCACCTCCGCGATCAGGCCGGCCTCGGCGAGGCGGCCCGCGAAGGCTTGGGTCAGCACGCGGTTCTCGGTCGAAGACGAGCGGCCGAAATGATCGAAGCTGAGGCGGAAGCCGTCGGCGAGGGATTTCTGAACCGTCCACATCCGGGCGCAGTAATCGGCGACCGGCTCGCCGGCCTTGGCGGCGGCAAGCTCGGCGGGGGTGCCGTGCTCGTCGGTCGCGCAGAGAAACAGCACGTCGTGGCCGCGCGCGCGGGCGTAGCGGGCGTAGACGTCGGCGGGGAGCTGGCTTCCGACGAGGTTCCCGAGATGCTTGACGCCGTTGATGTAGGGCAGCGCGGAGGTGATCAGGATGCGGGCCATGGCGTGTCCGGTGCGAGGATGCCGTCGGGATAGGCGAATTGGCGGGGGCATGCCAGTGCCGCGCCCGAAAATCGCGCGACGCGGGCGGCAGGTGGGACAGGGAACGGTGAGCCGCGTGGGGCGCTGGACATTCGGCCCGCGCCCGCCCAGCTTGAGCGGCGAGCCCCTCGGGAAAACGCATGATGAACCGGACCGAAACCCTGCGGCGGGCGCTGCATTCGCGGCGCGACCGGCTGATCGCACTGACGCAGGCGATGATTCGCATTCCCACGCTGAACCCGCCGGGCGAGTTTTACCGCGAGGCCTGCGAGCTAATCGCGGCCGAACTCGCGCCGCTCGGGTTCGACTGCCGCATGTTGCGCGCAATCGGCACGCCCGGCGACAGCGACCGCCATCCGCGCTGGAACCTCGTCGCGAGGCGGACCGGCGCGCGCCCCGGCCCGTGCGTTCACTTCAATGGCCATACCGACGTGGTCGAAGTCGGGCAGGGCTGGACCACCGACCCGTTCGGCGGTGCGCTGATCGACGGGCGCATCCATGGCCGCGGCGCCTGCGACATGAAGGGCGGGATCGCCGCGGCCATCGTCGCGGTCGAGGCCTTCATCGACCTCCATCCCGACCACCCGGGCGCGATCGAGATTTCGGCAACCGCCGATGAGGAGACCGGCGGCTACGGCGGGGTCGCCTGGCTGACCGGGCTCGGCATTTTCGCCCATGTCGATCACGTCATCATCCCCGAGCCGCTGAACAAGGACCGGGTCTGCCTCGGCCACCGCGGGGTCTGGTGGGCGGAGGTAGAGACGTTCGGGCGGATCGCGCACGGCTCGATGCCGTTCCTCGGCGATTGCGCGGTGCGCCACATGGGCGCGATCATCGCCGAGATGGAGGCGACGCTTCTGCCCGCGCTGGCGCGCAAACGCACGGCGATGCCGGTCGTTCCCGAGGCGGCGCGCGCGTCCACGCTCAACATCAACTCGATCCACGGCGGCCAGGCCGAACCGCCGCCGGACTTCACCGGCTGGCCTTCCGCGGTGGTGCCCGACCGATGCCGGATGATTGTCGATCGCCGGTTTCTCGCCGAGGAGCCGATCGCCGAGGTCAAGGCCGAGTTCCGCGCCACGCTCGAGCGCGCCCGCCAGCGCCGGCCCTTCGCCTACGCGGTTCGCGACATGCACGAGGTCGCGCCGAGCATGACCGACCGCGACGCGCCGGTCGCCGCAGCGCTCGCCCGCGCGATCGGCGCGACGCTGGGGCGCCCGGCGGAATTCGTCGTTTCGCCCGGCACCTACGACCAGAAGCACATCGACCGGATCGGCCGCCTGAAAAATTGCGTCGCCTACGGACCGGGCATACTGGATCTCGCGCACCAACCCGACGAATATGTCGGGGTGGACGACATGCTCGACGCAGGCCTCGTCATTGCGCTTGCGCTCGCCGATCTGCTCGGCGTCCATGCGGGTTGAACGACGGGCGATGCGACCGTCGGCCCGACTGCGGAGGCTGCGATGAAGCATATCCTGACGGCGCTGGCGCTGGGGCTCGCGACGCTGCCGGCTCCGTCCGTGGCGGCCGAGACCGAGATCACCATCGGAATGCAGCTCGAACCGCCGATCCTCGATCCGACGGCGGGGGCGGCGGCGGCTATCGACGAGGTCGTCTACGCCAACGTTTTCGAGGGCCTCACCCGCATCGGTCCGGACGGATCAGTGCTGCCGGCGCTGGCCGAGAGCTGGGATGTCGCGCCCGACGGGCTGTCCTGGGTGTTCCACCTGCGCAACGGCGTAACGTTTCACGACGGGATCGCGCTCACCGCGGAGGACGTCGTCTATTCGTTCGACCGCGCGATGGCCGAGGGGTCGCTGAACGCCCAGAAGGCGCTGTTCGACGGCATCAACGAAGTCACCGCCATCGACGACGTCACGCTCGAGATTGGCCTCGACGCGCCTAATGGCGCGCTGCTGTTCAACCTCGCCTGGGGCGACGCGGCGATCGTCTCGCCCGCCACCGCCGACACCAACACGACGAACCCGGTCGGCACCGGCCCGTTCAAGTTCGAGCGCTGGGTTCAGGGCGACAGCGTCTCGCTCGTTCGCAACGCCGAATACTGGGGCGAGGCGCCCGCGCTCGGGCGCGTCGTCTTCAAGTTCATCTCCGACCCCTCGGCCGCATTCGCCGCGATGATGGCGGGCGACATCGACGCCTTCCCGGTGTTTCCGGCGCCCGAGAACCTGGCGCAGTTCGAGGCCGATCCGCGCTTCGCGGTCATCGTGGGCTCGACGGAAGGCGAGACGATCCTCGCGATGAACAACGCCAAGGCGCCGTTCGACGACATCCGCGTGCGGCGCGCCATCGCCATGGCCATCGATCGTGGGTCGATCATCGACGGCGCGATGTTCGGCTACGGCACGCCGATCGGCAGCCATTTCGCCCCCCATCACCCGGCCTACGTCGATCTCAGCGCGACCAACGCCTACGACCCCGCCGCCGCCAAGGCGTTGCTCGCCGAGGCGGGCTATCCCGAGGGCTTCGCGACCACGCTGGCGCTGCCGCCGCCGTCCTATGCGCGGCGCGGCGGCGAGATCGTTGCGAGCCAGCTTCGGGAGATCGGCGTCGAGGCCGGGATCGTCAACATGGAATGGGCCCAGTGGCTCGAACAGGTTTTCGGCGCCAAGGACTTCGGCATGACGATCGTCAGCCACACCGAACCGATGGACATCGACATCTATGCGCGCGACGACTATTACTTCGGCAGCCACGATCCGGTGCTCCAGGCGATGATGAAGGGCCTCGAGAGCGTGACCGACGCCGAGGATCGCGCCGCGGTGCTCCGGGCGATCCAGGCGCGCATCGCCGAGCAGTCGGTCAACGTCTTTCTGTTCCAGCTCGCCAAGACCGGCGTCGCCGACGCCCGCATCGAGGGGCTCTGGGCGGACGCGCCGACGCAGGCGAACGACATGACGGCGGTGCGCTGGCGCGAATGACATCGAGGCGCCGGGGGTCGCCGCCCAGTCCCGGTCCCGCGGTCCGCTACCAGCTCGATTTTCGTCGATCTGCGCTACTATGCGTTCGTCGTCGGCACTTCGGCGTCGGTTTCGGACGTCGCGATCACGTCGCGCCCGATGCAAGTCGCGACGATGACCCATTCGATCGCCTCGTTCACCTTCAACGCGGTGCTCCTCGCCATCGCCGTCAACGCGGCCATTAACATTGTGGGCGCCTGAGGCGCGGCGCCGGTTCGGCCCGGCCGGACGCTCGTCAGCGCCAGATGGTCCGCCACGTGCACTCCGCCCGCCACCGGTCCGGCTGGATAACGCCGGCCGCCCGGCCTAGGTTAGCGGCGATACTCATCGAGGGGGCCCTGCGGCTGTGATCCGATTCGCGTTCATGAGGATTGCGTCGCTCGCCGTCAGCCTCGTCGCGGCGAGCCTGGTGGTGTTCGCCGTCATCGAGGTCGTGCCCGGCGACCCCGCAGCCTATATGCTGGGCATGAACGCGAGCCCCGAGGCCGTCGCGGCGCTTCGCGCGGAGCTTGGACTCGATATGGGGCCCGTGGCGCGTTACGTCGCCTGGACCACGGGGATGCTCCGGGGCGACTTCGGCGTCTCTTATACGTACCGCACGCCGGTGGCGGGAATGATCGCGGATCGTCTCTGGATATCGCTGCCCCTCGCGCTCTATGCGCTGGCGCTCTCGACGCTGATCGCGTTTCCCGTCGGCGTCTGGGCGGCGGCGCGTCGGGGCGCGGCGGTCGACGCCGGCGTGATGGGCGCGACCCAGCTCGGCGTCGCGGTGCCGAACTTCTGGTTCGCCATGCTGCTCGTCCTCGTCTTCGCGGTGAACCTGCGCTGGTTCTCGGCGGGCGGGTTTCCCGGCTGGGAGGCGGGCCCGCTCGCCGCGATCAAGGCGCTGACGCTGCCGGCGATCGCGCTCGCGCTGCCGCAGGCGAGCATCCTCGCGCGTGTGATGCGCTCGGCGCTGCTCGACACGCTCGACGAGGATTTCATCCGCACCGCCCGCGCCAAGGGCCTCAGCCGCGGCCAGGCGCTGCGCCGCCATGCGCTGCGCAACGCGCTCATTCCGGTGCTGACGATCATCGGGTTGCAGTTTTCGTTCCTGCTCGCCGGCGCGATCATCATCGAGAACGTGTTCTTTCTGCCCGGGCTCGGCCGGCTGGTGTTCCAGGCGATCAGCCAGCGCGACCTGATCGTGGTCGAGTCGGTCGTGATGCTGCTGGTCTTCGCGGTGATCCTCGTGACGTTTGTCGTCGATCTCGCGTATGCGGCGGTCGATCCGCGCCTGCGCCGGCCCGTCTGATGCGCGCGCTCTGGATCGGCGCGGCCCTCGCCACGGCGTTCGCCATCGCGGCGCTGGTCTCGTTCTTCTGGACACCCTATGACGTCGCGAGCCTCGACATCGCGTCGAGGCTCCAGCCGCCGTCGGCCGCGCACTGGTTCGGCACCGATCATTTCGGTCGCGACGTCCTGTCGATGATCATGGTCGGCGCCCGCGTCTCGCTCGCGGTGGCGCTGGTCGCGGTCGGCATTGGCATGGGGCTCGGCGTGCCGCTCGGGCTCGTCGCCGCGGCGACGCGCGGCTCGCTGCTCGACGAGACGATCATGCGCGGCAACGACCTCGTCTTCGGCTTTCCGGCGCTGCTGATCGCCATCCTGATCACGGCGGTCTTCGGTCCCTCGGCGGTGAACGCCATCATCGCCATCGGCGTCTTCAACGTCCCCGTCTTCGCCCGCGTCACCCGCGGGGCGGCACTTTCGCTGTGGCGGCGCGACTTCGTCCTCGCCGCCCGGACCGCCGGCAAGGCCCGCGCCCGCATCTCGGTCGAGCACGTGCTGCCCAATCTCGCGAACCTGCTGATCGTGCAGGGCACGATCCAGTTCTCGCTCGGGATCCTCGCGGAGGCGGGCCTTTCGTATGTCGGCCTCGGCGCGCAGCCGCCGACGCCGTCCTGGGGCCGGATGCTGGCCGAAAGCCAGACGATGATCGCCTTCGCCCCGTGGCTCGCGCTCGCGCCCGGTCTCGCCATCGTGCTGAGCGTGCTGGGCCTGAACCTGATGGGCGACGGGTTGCGCGACCTGATGGACCCGCGCATCCGCAAGGTGCGCGCGTGACGCTGCTGGCGGTTTGCGACGTTTCCGTCGCCATCCACGACGCGCCGATCCTGCGCGCGGTCTCGCTCGGGCTCGCCTCCGGCGAGGTGCTCGGGGTCATCGGGGAAAGCGGGTCCGGCAAGTCGATGACCGCCCTCGCGATCATGGGGCTCCTGCCGCAAGGCGCCCGGGTTTCGGGGCGCGTCCTCCTTGACGGCGTCGACCTTTTCGCCCGCACCGAGGCGGAGATGTGCAAGGTCCGCGGTCGCGACGTCGGCATGATCTTCCAGGAGCCGATGACCGCGCTCAACCCGCTGCAGACCATCGGCGACCAGGTGGCCGAGACCGTCCGCATCCATGGCGCGGTTTCGCGCGCCGAAGCGGTGGGCGTCGCGCGCGCCACGCTCGACCGCGTCGGGCTCGCGGCGTTCCCGCTCGCGCGCTATCCGCACGAGCTGTCCGGCGGCCAGCGCCAGCGCGTCGGCATCGCGATGGCGATCGCGCTCCGCCCCAAGCTGCTGATCGCCGACGAGCCGACCACGGCGCTCGACGTCACGACCCAGGCCGCGATCCTGACGCTGCTGCGCCGCCTCGTCGCCGAGGACGGCATGGGCCTCGTGCTGATCACCCACGATCTCGCGGTCGTCGCCGAGACCGCCGACCACGTCGCCATCATGACCGAGGGGCGCGTGGTCGAGGCGGGACCGACGCGCGTGGTGCTGCGCCAGATGCGGCACCCTTACACGCGCACATTGCTCAGCGCGTCCGCGCACCAGCCCAAGCGGCTGCCGCGCATCGCCCGCACCCCGCTGCTGAAGGTCGAGAACCTGGTGTGCGACTATCCCGGTCCACGCCGCGGCCTGTTCGGTCGCGCGCCGGCCTTCCGCGCCGTGCGCAACGTCAGCTTCACGCTCCACGCGGGTGAAAGCCTTGGGCTCGTCGGCGAGAGCGGCTGCGGCAAGTCCACGTTGACCCGCGCGATCCTCGGCCTCGACGAGGTCCAGGGCGGGCGGATCACGCTCGACGGCGAGGAAATCCACGCCGACGCGCATATGCCAAGGGCGTTGCGCGCCAAGATGCAGGTCGTGTTTCAGGACCCCTACGGCAGCTTCAACCCGCGCCACCGCGTCGCCCGCCTGATCACCGAGCCCTATCATCTGCTCGCGGACGCGCCGCACGGCCTCGCGCGCGCGGCCGCCGTCGCGCAGGCGCTGGAGGCCGTCGGTCTCCACGCGTCCGACGCGACGAGGTTCATCCACGAGTTCTCCGGCGGGCAGCGCCAGCGCATCGCCATCGCCCGCGCGCTGATCATCCGGCCGAAGCTCATCGTTCTGGACGAGGCGGTGTCCGCGCTCGACGTCCAGGTGCGCGCCCAGATCCTCGACCTTCTGGCCGATCTCTCCATCCGCCTCG
>Ga0105046_10009424_pt1 | contig 15267 bp, 12 predicted proteins | sample MAT03_FD_78385 | JGI IMG/M metagenome (GOLD analysis project Ga0105046, IMG submission 78385) | Freshwater microbial communities from Lake Fryxell liftoff mats and glacier meltwater in Antarctica - MAT-03 (megahit assembly) | ecosystem: Environmental > Aquatic > Freshwater > Ice > Liftoff...
ACTGTCAAAGTCGGGTCAGAGGCTGAGAGTTTTTCGAGCGTGCCAGAGCGGCGCGCTGAAACGTGCCTGATCAAGGCGCAAAGCGCAGCCATAGCGGGCTATGGCGAGCATTTGCAACGACGAGCAGGTGCGTTTTGGCGTGATGAGCGGGCATGAACGAAAGACTCTCAGTCTCTCGGGCGGGGATGTCACCGACGTCGCGGTTGGTCTTGCCCTTGGCCACCGAGGACAGCACCTCGGTTTCACGCGGAGTCAGCGCGGCGGTGGCCAGGCGTGACGCCACCGCCTGATCGGCGGTTTGCAGGCTGAGCAGCCACATCGCCCCGCCCATGCCGACGTCACCCGCCGCGCCGCCCCGCTGGCCTGATCCGTTCGGTTCACAGGCCGGCGTGCACCTGACCGCACAGCTGTCACTGCCAACGTCCAACATCAAGGGCACCGGCTGCGGCATGCCGCGGGCGCTGTACACCAGTCCACAACCCAAGTCCTGAGGATGTCTTCCATGGTCAAAGCTCGCATGTCCCACCGGTTTCCGTCGCTGGCCATCGTCGCCACCGCCGCCGCCGCCACTGTGCTGGCCGGCCCCGCTGCTGCTAACACGCTGACTGGCTGGGCCCAACTGCCCGCCGCCACCTTCAGCGACGGCCCCACGTCTGGCCAGTTCGCCTTCACCAACAACAACAGCCCGGCCAACAACCCGCCCTACCTCAACCGGCAGCCGGTGCAGGGCTTCTCGGGCGTGCTGCAGGGTGCCAACGGCAGCTTCCAGATGCTGGTGGATAACGGCTTTGGCGCCAAAGGCAATTCGGCCGATGCGCTGTTGCGCATGTACGCCGTGCAGGTGGACTGGGCGGCCAAGTCGGTCTCGGCCGCCAGCTTCCAGTCCGGCGCGGTGCTGCCGGGCTACACCGCCGCCAGCCGCATCACGCTGAACGACACCAACCGCAAGATGCCGTTTGCCATCGTGGCCGACGGCACCACTTACCCGGGCAGTGCCATCGCGGTGGATGCGGCGATCAGCAGCGGCCGCCTGCTGACCGGCGGTGATCTGGACATCGAATCGGTGCGGCGTGACCGCAACGGCAACCTGTGGTTCGGCGAGGAGTTCGGCCCCTTCCTGGTCAAGACCGACGCCACCGGCACGGTGCAGAGCGTGTTCCGCACGCCCAACGTGCTGGGCCTGGGCGCCAACCCGTGGGTGCAGTCGCCGTCCAATCCCATGCCCACCGGCGCCAACAACCTGCCGGGTTCGGGCGGCTTCGAGGGCATGGCGCTGAACGCCAGTGGCACCAGGCTCTACACGTTGCTGGAGCGGCCGCTTGCCACCGACACCAACCAGAAGCGCCTGCTGGTGCAGGAATTCGATGTGGCCGGCGAGGCCTTCACCGGCAACTGGTTCGGCTACAAGCTCGATGCCGCCGGCACCGCGATCGGCGACATGACGGCCCTCGACGACAGCCGCTTCCTGGTGATCGAGCGCAATGGTGTCACGGCCACCAGCGCCAGTGGCACGCCGTTCAAGAAGATCTTCCTGATCGACAGCAGCCAGAAAGACGCCGAGGGCTTCGCCAAGAAGACCGAGCTGGTGGACCTGATGAACATCGCCGACCCCAGCGACCTGAACGGCGACGGCAGCACCGTCTTCACCTTCCCCTACGTGACCATCGAGGATGTGCTGATCCTGGACAGCCAGACCCTGCTGGTGGTCAACGACAACAATTTCCCTGGCGGTGGCGGCCGCAACCTGCTGTCAGACAACACCGAGTTCCTGAAGATCAGCCTGACGGCCCCGATCCCCGAGCCCGGCACCTGGGCGCTGATGGCCGCCGGCCTGCTGGCCGTGGGCGCGCTCGCCCGCCGTCGCCAGGCCTGATCCCCTAACCAACAGAAGGACCGAACCCATGAACCCCATGCTCCGTACCCTGGTGGCCAGCGCTGTGCTGGCCACTGCCGGCCTGGCCGGCACCGCGCCGGCCGCAGCTGCCGGATGGACCACCCTGTCGGGTGCTGCACCCCTTGTCATCGGCCACCGTGGCGCATCGGGTTACCGGCCCGAGCACACCCTGGCGGCCTACGAACTGGCCATCGCCCAGGGCGCCAACTTCATCGAGCCCGATCTGGTGATGACCCGCGACGGTGAGCTGCTGGCCCGCCACGAGCCGATGCTGGCCCGGGTGGACCTGAACGCCGACGGCAGCATCAAGCGGGTCAACGGTGCGCCGGTGATCAACCGCACCGACACCAGCACCAATGTGTGGGAGCTGCCGAAGTACGCGAGCCGGCTGCAGGTGAAGACCCTGGACGGTGTCAAAGTGGGCGGCTGGTGGGCGGAGGACTTCACCGCCGCCGAGATCCGGGCCGATATCTTCGCGCAGGAGCGGCTGCGCGACCTGCGCACCGGCAACAACGCCTACAACAACCAGTACCGCATCCCCACGCTGCAGGAGGTGATCGACCTGGCCAAGGCGAAGTCGAGCGCGCTCGGCCGCACGATCGGCATTTATCCGGAGACCAAGCATCCCAGCTACTTTGCCGGGGTGGCACAGGCCAACGGTGTGCAACGCATGGAGGACAAGCTCGTCGCCATCCTGCACGCCAACTACGGCAACAGCGCCGGCGCGCCGGTCTACATCCAGTCGTTCGAGGTCGGCAACCTGCAGTACATCAACAGCGTGACCAACATCCGCATCGCGCAGCTGCTCAGCGGCGGCGGCCGGCCGTACGACTTCGTGCTCAGCGGTGACAGCCGCAGCTATGCCGACCTGGCCAAGCTCAACGCCACCGGCCTGCTGTTCATCGACGGCTACGCCGACGGTGTGGGCGCGAACACCAACCTGATGATCCCGCTGGTCGGCGGCAAGCTGGGCACGCCCACGACCCTGGTGGCCGATGCGCACAGCCTGGGTCTGGAAGTGCATGGCTGGACCTTCCGCGCCGAGAACGTGTTTTTGCCCAATGAGTTCGACAGCAGCACCAACCCGGCAGCCTTTGGTGACATGAAGGGCCAGATCCAGGCCTTCGTGGCGCTGGGCATGGATGGCTTTTTCACCGACCAACCCGATCTGGGCGTGGCTGCGGTGGTGCCCGAACCCGGCACCTGGGCGCTGCTGCTGGGGGGCCTGGGACTGGTGGGCGTGGCGGCGCGCCGCCGCAACGCGGGCTGAGCTTGGTGCCGACGACGGCGCAGGTGACGCTGAACCGGATCTTCGGCGGCATGATGCCGTTCATGGCCATTCAGGTGGTGGCCTCGGCGCTGCTCTACACCTTCCCGCAGATCGGGCTGTGGCTGCCCCGGATGCGGTACAAATAGTGCCCCAGGGCGGGCTGCCCATCAACCCAGCTCCCGCGTGGCCAGCGCGGTGGCGGCGGCGCGGGTTTCCACGCCCAGCTTCTCGAACACATGCTCCAGGTGCTTGTTCACCGTGCGTGGGCTCAGGCCGAGGATGTCACCGACGTCGCGGTTGGTCTTGCCCTTGGCCACCCAGGACAGCACCTCGGTTTCACGCGGGGTCAGCGCGGCGGTGGCCAGGCGTGAGGCCGATGCCTCACCGGCGGTTTGCAGGCTGAGCAGCCACATCGCCTCGCCCATGCCGATGTCACCCAAGCGCCGCGCCAACAGCGTGCGGCCATCGGCGGCGGTGTGGCGGCACAGCGTGGTGGCGGGCTCGACCGCGCTACTGGCCAAGGCACTGGCCGCGCCGGTCGCGCCGGTCGCGCCGGTCATGCCGGCCAGCCAGCGGGCGCAGCCGGCGGCGGGCGCCGTGGGAAAAAACTGCCCCAGCCAGCGCCCCGCCTGGGGTGATTGCCAGGCGATGCGGCCGTGTGTATCGACCATCAGCACGCCGTGGCCGCCCACATCCAGCGCCTCACGCGCCAGCCGGGCTGCGCGCGCGTTGCGCACATGGGTGGCCAGCCGGGCCAGCACCTCCTGCGCCCGCACCGGCTTGACAACGTAGTCCACGCCGCCCGCGTCGAAAGCCTCCACGATGTGGGCCGTCTCCGACAAACCGGTCATGAAGATCACCGGGATGTGCGCGCAGGCGGCATCGGCTTTGATGCGGCGGCAGGTCTCGAAGCCCGACAGCCCCGGCATCAGCGCGTCCAGCAAGATCGCGTCGGGCGTGACCAGGTCCAGCCGCTGCAACGCGGCCTCGCCACTGTGCGCCACCAGCACGGTGTAGCCCTCGGCCTCCAGCTCATGCGCCAGCGCGCCCAGTGACTGCGGCAGGTCATCGACCAGCAGCACGATGTCGCCGCTGGGGGTTGGCGCCAGGTCGCTCACAACACTCATGCCGCCTCCGCATCGCGGGCATCGGCCGCGCCCTGCTGGCTGGCACGCAGGCGGTCGAGCAACTCGTCGAAGGCAAAGCGCTCGACCGGGCCGCGCAGCGCATCGGCCTGCAGCTTGTGCGCCGGGTGCTCGGCCACCAGCCGGTCCAGCGCCTGGTGCAGGCCCTTGACATGGCCCAGGCGGGCCAGGCGGATCAGCGTAGCAGCGTAATCGCCAGGCAGCGGTGCCGCGCTCACCGCCAGGTCAGCCAGCCCAGGCAGCAACGGGGCCGCCCAGCCGGCCAGCTTCAGCTCGGCCACCCATTCCAGCTGCAAGTGGCGCTGCAGCGCCACCAGCAGCTCGGACTCGATCACCGGCTTGTCGACGAAGGCCTGGGCGCCGGCGGCGGCCAGCTTGTCGGCCTGGTTCTCGAAGGCATTGGCCGACACCATGATGATCGGCAGGGCTGCCACCGCCGCGTGGCCGGCGCCCAGGGCCTCGGCCGCACGCTGGTCGGCAGCCCGCAGCCGCCGTGCCGTCTCCCAGCCGTCCAGGCCGTCCATCGTGATGTCGAGCAGCACCGCATCGGGCCGCTGCTCGGCCACGCTTTCCAGGCATTCATGGCCGCTGGCCGCCTCGCGGATCTCAAAACCCAGCGGCAGCAGCATGCCGGCCAGCATCTGGCGCTGGGTGGGGTGGTCGTCGACCACCAGCAGGCTGCGGCGCGCGCCCAGGTAACCGGTCACCGGGCGGTGCAGCGCCAGGCTGCGCTGCGCCGGCGCGGCAACCTCGCTGAGGTAGAGCCGCACAGTGAAGGTGCTGCCCTGGCCGGGTGTGCTGTGCACCGTCAGCTCGCCGCCCATCAGCTGGGTTAGCAAGTGGGTGATGGTCAGGCCCAGGCCGGTGCCGGCGTCCCCGCTGCGGCGGCCGGCGCTGCCACGCTCGAAGGGCATGAAGATGCGCTCCAGGTCCTGCTCGGCAATGCCGATGCCGGTGTCGATGACCTGCAGGCGCGCCACCTCGCGGCTCATGTCCAGCCGCAGCGTGATGCTGCCGTGGTCGGTGAAGCGGATGGCGTTGCCCAGCAGGTTGATCAAGATTTGGCGCAGGCGCTTGGCATCGGCGCGGATGTACTCGGGCAGCCGGCCCACCGTCTGCAACTCGAAGGCCAGTTGCTTGGCCGCCGCCTGCGGGGCCACCATGCGCACCAGGTCATCGAGAAACTCGCGCATTGGCAGCGGTGCCGGGTCCAGCCGCAGGCGGCCGGCCTCGATGCGGGCCAGGTCGAGCAGGCCGTCGATCAGGCCGTGCAGGTGCTCGCCACTGCGGTGGATGGTGGCCACCGCGCGGCGCGGCTCGTCGGCCAGGCGCTCGTCCTTCAACAGGATCTGCGCATAACCCAGGATGCTGTTCAGCGGCGTGCGCAGCTCATGGGTGATGCCGGCCACATAACGGGTTTTGGCCTGGTTGGCGGATTCGGCCTGGTCCTTGGCGGCCTGCAGCGCGGCATCGGTGCGGCGGTGGGCCTCGATCTCACGCGTCAGCAACTGGTTCTGGCGGTTGGATTCTTCCTCGGCGCGGTGCCGGCTTTCGCTGCCCAGCACCATCCACCAGGCGCCCACCGCCAAGGTGAGCGACAGCAGCGCGAAGGCTTTGAGGAACGGCGCACGCAGCGCCGCCGGGTCCAGGGTTTGCAGGCCGTTGAGGCCCGCCTGCTGCTCATAGACCACGCCCAGGATCACGCCCAGCAAGGCGATCAACGACACCGATACCACCAGGTAGTGCGCCACCCGGAAGTTGATGCGGGCCGACAACTGCGCCGGCAGCAGCGCCGCCAGTGCGTTGCGCACCTGGTCGGCGCTGCGCGAGTCGGTTTTGCAGCGGTCATGGCAACGTGATTCAAGCGTGCAGCACAGCGAGCAGATCGGTGCGCCGTAGGCCGGGCACCAGGCCATGTCTTCGGACTCGAACGGGTTTTCACACACCGAGCAGGCCACCGATTCACCGGGCCGCCAGCGCGGCTTGTCCTGGCGCGCCAGGTACCAGCGGCCCCGGGTCCACCAGGCCAGCAGCGGCGACAGCGCCATCGACGCGAACAGCGCGATGAAGGGCGCGCAGGCCTGCGCCAATTCGCCGAACGCACCGGCATAGGCCACCACCGCCAGCGTGGCCGCGCCCAGCATCGCGCCCAGCCCGACCGGGTTGATGTCGTAGAGGTAGGCGCGGCGAAACTCGACGTGCTTGGGGCTCCAGCCCATCGGCTTGTTGATCACCAGATCAGCCACCAGCGCGCCGACCCAGGCGATCGCCACGTTGCTGTAGAGGCCCAGCACCCGCTCCAGCGCCTCGAACACGCCCAGCATCATCAGCAGCACGGCGATCAGCACGTTGAACACCAACCACACCACGCGGCCCGGGTGGCTGTGCGTCAGCCGGGCGAAGAAGTTGCTCCAGGCCAAGGAGCCGGCATAGGCATTGGTCAGGTTGATCTTGACCTGCGAGACCACGACAAACAGCACCGTGGCCGCCAGCACCCAGCCCGGCGAGGCAAACACGTAGGCGTAGCCCGCCATGTACATGTGGGTGGGGTCGATGGCCTTGTCGGTGGGCAGTTGCTGCTGCAGCACCAGGAAGGCGAGAAACGCACCGCCCAGCATCTTGACCATGCCCGGCAAGATCCAGCCCGGGCCGGCCAGCACCACCGCCGTCCACCAGCGGCGTGCGCTTTGCGGCGTTTTTTCAGGCAGGAAGCGCAGGTAGTCCACCTGCTCACCGATTTGCACCACCAGAGAGAACGCCACCGTGGCGGCGGCACCGAACATCACCGCATCGAAGCCCGAGCTGCCCGACACCCGCCCGGCCAGCGAGGTGAATTCACTGAAGCGCTGCGGCTCTTTCCAGGCCACGAAGGCATAGGGCAGCACGCACAGCAGCGCCCAGATCGGTTGCGACCACAGCTGCAGCCGCGAGATCAGCGTGATGCCGTGCATCACCAGCGGAATCACCCCCAGCGAGGCCACCAGGTAGCACAAGGGCAGCGGCCAATCCAGCGCCATCTGGATCGCCAGCGCCAGGATCGCGGCCTCCAGCGCGAAGAAGATGAAGGTGAAGCTGGCATAGACCAGCGAGGTCAGCGTGCTGCCCAGGTAGCCGAAGCCGGCGCCACGGGTGAGCAAGTCCATGTCCAGCCCGTACTTGGCGGCGTAATAGCTGATCGGCAGGCCGGTGAGGAAGGTGATCAGCCCCACCACCAGGATGGCCCACAGCGCGTTGGTGAAGCCGTAGCTCAGCGCAATGGCGCCGCCAATGGCCTCCAGCGCCAGAAAGCTGGTGGCCCCCAGCGCCGTGTTGGCCACCCGCGCCTCGGTCCACTTGCGAAAGTGCCGCGGCGTGTAGCGCAGCGCGTAGTCCTCCAGGGTCTCGTTGGCAACCCAGCTGTTGTAGTCGCGGCGGATGCGGAAGATTTTTTGCGGGGCGGACATTTTCTGGGTTGACTGGCGCACGGGTGAGGCCCGGCGGGCCCCACGCTCGCGGGCTGGCGCCGCAAGCTCGCGCCACAGAGCCGTACGCAAGAAGTGATCCCAGCATGGGCCGGCGCAGCGCACACCGGGGCAGCGCACACCGGGGCGCCCGGTCTGAGGCGTGCGCGAGTCTGCCGCCACAGCCCGTGCCTGCCACTGCGTCGAATGACGTATTCAGCCTGCGCGGCCCTTCTCCTACCGTTGGGCCCATGCCGTCGCCAAGCCCCGCCCCCTGGTTTGCACCGGGCTGATGCCCCGCGATGGTGCGTTTTGCTGTACAGCGCCCCGTTTTGCACCGCTTGCCCTGTTTGCCCTATCCCTCAGGAGAACCGAATGTCGAATGACTTTGACCGTGATCTGAAATCCACCCAGCGCCGCCGCCTGCTGCAAGGCGCTGCCGCCCTGCCGCTGGCCGGGCTGCCGCTGCTGGGCCGCGCCGCCAATCTGCCCACCGCGCAGGTCAACACCACCAAGCTGGCGGTCACCGACACCGAGGTCACCGTGGGCCAGCTGCACTCGGGCACCGGCACCATGGCGATCAGCGAGACCGGCGCCATTCAGGCCGAGCAACTCGCGATCGACCAGATCAACGCCATGGGCGGCATCCTCGGCCGCAAGATCAAGGTCATCAAGGAAGACGGCGCCAGCGACTGGCCCACCTTCGCCGAAAAGAGCAAGAAGCTGCTGATCAACGACAAGGTGGCCGCCGTGTTCGGCTGCTGGACCAGCGCCTCACGCAAGGCGGTGCTGCCGGTGTTCGAGAAGGAAAACGGCCTGCTGTACTACCCCACCTTCTACGAAGGCCTGGAGCAGAGCAAAAACGTGATCTACACCGGCCAGGAAGCCACCCAGCAGATCCTCTACGGCCTGGACTGGGCGCAGAAGGAGAAAAAGGCCAAGACCTACTTCCTGATCGGCAGCGACTACATCTGGCCGCGCACCTCGATGAAGATCGCACGCAAGCATGTCGAGAACTTTCAGAAGGGCAAGATCGTTGGCGAGGAGTACTACCCGCTGGGCAGCACCAACTTCGGCAGCCTGATGAACAAGATCAAGCTGGCCAAGCCCGACTGCATCTTCACTGCGGTGGTGGGCGGCAGCAACGTGGCCTTCTACAAGGCACTGAAGGCCGCCGGCATCACCGGCGACAAGCAGCTGCTGCTGACGCTGGCGGTGACCGAGGACGAGATGACCGGCGTCGGTGGCGAAAACTTCGCCGGCTTCTACTCGTCGATGAAGTACTTCCAGTCACTGGACAACGCCAACAACAAGGCCTTCGTGGCCGCCTTCAAGGCCAAGTACGGCAAGGATTCGGTGATCGGCGACGTGACCCAGGCCGGTTACCTCGGCCCCTGGCTGTGGAAGGCTGCGGTCGAGAAGGCCGGCAGCTTCGACGTCGACAAGGTGGTGGCCGCCTCCGAGACCGGCACCATCGAGCTCAAGACCGCGCCCGAAGGCTACGTCAAGCTTGACAAGAACCACCACCTGTGGAGCAAGTCGCGCATCGCCCAGGGCCAGTTGGACGGCACCTTCAAGGTGGTGTCGGAGTCGCCTGAGCTGATCAAGCCGGACCCATTCCCCAAAGGGTATCAATAAGCCCCCCCCCGAAGCGGCCAAGGCCGCTCCCCCCCAGGGGGGCCACGCCTACGGCCCGGCAAAGCCGGTTCCGTCGCGCGTGCTTGATGTAGGGCCCTCGCCTTCGGCTTTGGGCCGCCCCCAGGGGCCACGCCTGCGGCCCGGCAAAGCCGGTTCCGTGGCGTGTGCTTAGTTGACCTTTGACTTCACCGGTGCGCCATGTCCTTTTCTGAACTGCTGAACATCGGCCTGATGCAGGGCTTTGCGGGGTTGAGCCTGTTTGCGGTGCTGCTGCTGATGGGCCTGGGGCTGGCCATCATCTTTGGCCAGATGGGCGTGATCAACATGGCGCATGGCGAGTTCATGACGATCGGCGCCTACACCATCTACCTCGGCTCGCACCTGACCAGCACCTTGGCGCCGGCCTGGGTGCCTTATTACTTTCCGGTGGCGGTGGTGCTGGCCTTCGGCATCGCCTTTGTGGCCGGCTGGTTTGTTGAATGGGCGCTGATCCGCCACCTCTACAAGCGCCCGCTCGACACCTTGCTGGCCACCTGGGGCATCAGCCTGGCGATGCAGCAGTGCTTTCGCACCTTCATCGGCCCGAAGGAGGTGAGCCCCACGCTGCCCAACTGGCTGCTGGGCTCCTGGGCGCCGTCACCTGGGCTGGACATCCCCATCAACGGCATGTTCGTGATGGCGCTGACCGCGTTTGTCACGGTGGCCATGATGATCGCGATGGCCAAGAGCCGCTGGGGCTTGCGGGTGCGCGCCACCGTCAGCAACCGGGTGATGGCCAACGCCATCGGCATCAACACCCGCAAGACCGACCGGCTGACCTTTGCCATCGGCTGCGGCATCGCCGGCATGGCCGGCGCTGCGTTCACCACCATCGGCTCGACCGGCCCAACCTCGGGCTCGCTCTACATCGTCGACTCCTTCCTGGTGGTCACCTTCGGCGGCGCCGCCAGCCTGCTGGGCACCGTGGTCTCGGCCTTCGGCATTGCGCAGACGCAGTCGATCACCGAGTTCTTCATGACCGGCTCGATGGCCAAGGTGATCACGCTGTCGCTGATCGTGCTGATCCTGATGATCCGCCCGCAGGGCCTGTTCGCCAGCAAGGTTCGGCGCTGAACGCCATCCCCCTCCCGGAGCCCCAACGATGAACCGCCTCAAGGATTTGATCAAGCAATACCAGCTCACCAGCCTGCTGGTGCTGACCCTGCTGCTGGCGGTGGTGCTGCCGCTGGCACTGGACATCTTCCGCCTCAACCTGGTGGGCAAGTACCTGACCTATGCCTTTGTCGCCATCGGCCTGGTGATGGTGTGGGGCTACGGCGGTGTGCTCAGCCTGGGCCAGGGCGTGTTCTTCGGCCTGGGCGGCTACGCGATGGCGATGTTTCTCAAGCTCGAAGCATCCGACCCGATCACCACCAAGATCCAGTCGACCCCCGGCATCCCCGACTTCATGGACTGGAACCAGATCACCGCTTTGCCCACTTTCTGGCTGCCCTTCAAGAGCCTGCCGCTGACGCTGATCGCCATCGTGGCCGTGCCCACGCTGCTGGCCTGGATCGTCAGCTATGCGATGTTCAAACGGCGGGTGGGCGGCGTGTACTTCGCCATCATCACCCAGGCGGTGGCGCTGATCTTGACGGTGCTGATCATCGGCCAGCAGGGCTACACCGGCGGCGTCAACGGCATGACGGATTTGAAGACCGTGCTGGGTTGGGACACCCGCACCGACTCAGCCAAGTACATCTTGTACTACCTGTGCGTGGCGTTGCTGGTGGCCAGCATCCTGTTGTGCCGCTGGATCCAGACCGGCAAGGCCGGCACCCTGCTGCTGGCCATGCGCGACAAGGAAGACCGGGTGCGCTTCTCGGGCTACGACGTGGCCAACTTCCGCATCTTCACCTTCTGCCTGGCCGCCGCGCTGTCGGGCATCGGCGGGGCGCTGTTTTCGCTGCAGGTGGGCTTCATGTCGCCCAGCTTCGTGGGCATCGTGCCCAGCATCGAGATGGTGATCTACGCCGCAGTGGGCGGCCGCATGAGCCTGGTGGGTGCGGTCTACGGCACGCTGCTGGTCAACGCCGGCAAGACCTTCTTCTCGGAGAGCTTCCCCGACCTGTGGCTGTTTCTGATGGCCGCGCTGTTCATCGGGGTGACCATGGCCTTCCCGATGGGGCTGGCGGGGCTGTGGGAAAGCCATGTGGTGCCCTGGTGGAACCGGCGGCGCGCCGGCAGCCCGGCCACCAGCCCGGCCACCACCCCGGCCACCAGCGCGGCGGCGCCGGCTGCCCCGGCCGGCATGCCGGCAGCGGCCGGCAACAAAGGCACCGCCGCGCTGCCGCCCGGCATCAGCGGCCAGCAGGCCTGACAACGGAGCCACGCCCATGAGCAACACCGACTACGCACTCGCCATCGAGGACCTGACCGTCTCCTTCGACGGCTTCAAGGCCATCGATGCGCTGACGCTGTACATCGACAAAAACGAGCTGCGCGTGATCATCGGCCCCAACGGCGCCGGCAAGACCACACTGCTCGACCTGGTCTGCGGCAAGACCAAGGCAGCGGCCGGCAGCATCAAGTTCAAGAACACCGAGCTGACGAAGATGGCCGAATTCCAGCGCGTGCGGCTGGGCATCGGCCGCAAGTTCCAGACGCCGTCGATCTACGAAAACCTGAGCGTGTTTCAGAACCTGGAGGTCTCGTACCCGAAGGGCCGTTCGGTGTTGGGCGCGCTGGCCTTCAAGTGCAGCGCCGAGGTGAAAGCGCGGGTGCAGGCGGTGGCCGCGGACATCCACCTGGCCGACAAACTGGGCACCGAGGCCGGCCTGCTCAGCCACGGCCAGAAGCAGTGGCTGGAGATCGGCATGCTGCTGATGCAAGACCCCGAGCTGCTGCTGCTGGACGAACCCATTGCCGGCATGAGCGCCCGCGAGCGCGAGCTGACCGCCGAGCTGCTGCAACGCATCTGCAAGAACCGCTCGGTGATCGTGATCGAGCACGACATGGATTTCGTCAAGCAGATCGCCCACAAGGTGACGGTGATGCACCAGGGAAAGATCCTGGCCGAGGGCTCGATGGACAAGGTGCAGAACGACCCGAAAGTCATCGATGTCTACCTTGGCCATTGAAGGAGCAGCGCGCATGTTGAGCGTCAAAGACCTGTTCGTCGCCTACGGCCAAAGCGAGGCGCTGCACGGCATCTCGTTCGAGGCTGCGTCCAAAGAAACCGTGGCCATCATGGGCCGCAACGGCATGGGCAAGACCACGCTGTTCAAAAGCCTGATGGGCGTGCTGCCCACGCGCAGCGGCTCGGTCAGCGTGGCGGGCCGGGAGATCAGCCACGATGAGAGCTACCGCCGGGTGGCCAAGGGCATCGCCTACGTGCCGCAGGGTCGCATGATCTTCCCAACGCTGAGCGTCGAGGAAAACATCCAGACCGGGCTGGAAAACTCCAAGACCCGGCGCATCCCGGACGAGATCTACGCGCTGTTTCCGGTGCTGTGGGACATGCGCCGGCGCAAGGGCGGCAACCTGTCGGGTGGCCAGCAGCAGCAGCTGGCCATTGCCCGTGCGCTGGTCACCGAGCCCAAGGTGCTGCTGCTCGATGAACCCACCGAGGGCATTCAACCCTCGATCATCAAGGACATCGCCAAGGCGCTGAACGAGATCCGCAAGATGCGCGACATCACCATCGTGGTGAGCGAGCAGGTGCTGAGTTTTGCGCTGGAGGTGGCCGACCGCTTGTTCGTGATCGAAGGCGGCCGCCTGGTGCACGAGACCCGGCGCGCCGACACCGATGTCGCCCACATCAAGCAGTATTTGTCAGTCTGACTTTCACCCCCGCCACACCCAGGAGATGAGCATGGCCGAAACCCTGATCAGCGTTGACCTCACCAAGAGCCCGCTGGACAACGAGAACATCCACAACCGCTGGCACCCGGACATCCCGATGGCCTGTTGGGTCAACCCGGGTGACGACTTCATCCTGGAAACCTTCGACTGGACCGGCGGCTTCATCAAGAACAACGACTCGGCCGACGACGTGCGCGACATCGACCTGACGACGGTGCACTACCTGTCGGGCCCGGTGGGCGTGAAGGGCGCCGAGCCCGGCGACCTGCTGGTGGTCGACCTGCTCGACATCGGCGCCAAGCAGGACAGCCTGTGGGGCTTCAACGGTTTTTTCAGCAAGAAAAACGGCGGCGGCTTTTTGACCGAGCACTTTCCGCTGGCGCAAAAGTCGATCTGGGACATCAAGGGCATGTTCACCCGCTCGCGCCATGTGCCGGGCGTGCAGTACGCCGGCCTGATCCACCCCGGCCTGATCGGCTGCCTGCCCGACCCCAAGATGCTGGCGTTGTGGAACACCCGCGAGCAGGCGCTGATCGACACTGACCCGACCGGCAGCCTGGCCAACCCGCCGTTTGCCGGCACGGCGCACATGGGACGCCTGACCGGCGAAGCCAAGGCCAAGGCCGCCGCCGAAGGCGCGCGCACCGTGCCGCCGCGTGAACATGGCGGCAACTGCGACATCAAGGATTTGTCGCGCGGCGCCAAGGTGTTCTTCCCGGTCTATGTCGATGGCGCGGGCCTGTCGGTCGGCGACCTGCACTTTTCCCAGGGCGACGGCGAGATCACCTTCTGCGGCGCCATCGAGATGGCCGGCTGGGTGCACATGAAAGTCACGCTGATCAAGGGCGGCATGGCCAAGTACGGCATCAAGAACCCGATCTTCAAGCCCAGCCCGATCACGCCGACCTACAACGACTACCTGATCTTCGAGGGCATCTCGGTCGACGAGAGCGGCAAGCAGTACTACCTGGACGTGAACGTGGCCTACCGCCAGGCCTGCCTCAACGCCATCGAGTACCTGAAGAAGTTCGGCTACTCGGGCGCCCAGGCCTATTCGATCCTGGGCACCGCGCCGGTGCAGGGCCACATCAGCGGTGTGGTCGACGTGCCGAACGCCTGCGCCACGCTGTGGCTGCCGACGCAGATCTTCGACTTCGACATCAACCCGAATGCCGCCGGGCCGGTGAAGTACCTGGACGGCTCGGTGGTGATGCCGCTGTCGCAAGACGTGGTCTGAAGCCGGAGCCGCTGCGATGCCGACCTATGACTACGCCTGTGGCGGCTGCGGCGGCTTCGATGCCTTGCGCAGCCTGGCCGACCGCAACCAGCCCGCCACCTGCCCCGCGTGCGGCGTGGCGTCGCCCCGGGTCTTTGCCACCGCGCCGCGCCTGGCGCTGATGGACGGCGGCACCCGCAACGCGATGGCCACCAATGAGCGGGCCCGCCACGAGCCGATGCGGTCCGGCGAGTACGCGCGGCTGAAGCACCCGGCCGGCTGTGGCTGCTGCAGCACCGGCAGCCGCAAGGCCACTGTCACCGGCGCCAACGGTGCCAAGGCCTTCCCCAGCAAACGGCCCTGGATGATCAGCCACTGAGCCGGGCAGTGGCCAAGTAGTGGCCAAGTAGTGGCCAAGTAGTGGCCGGGTCATGGCCGGGTGGCCAGGGTCGTTGCGCTTGCACGGTCGCCGAGAATGCGGGCGCCCGCCCGCAACCCGCACCCATGACCGCCGCCCACCCCACTGCCAGCCCTGCACCCAGCCCTGCCCCCACCCCGCACGACACCCTGGCGCGCCTGCGCGCCGGGCGGCTGGCCGGCGCCACCCGGCTGGACTTGCGGGGCTGCGGCCTGCAGGCGCTGCCGCCCGAGGTGCTGGCACTGGCCGACACGCTGGAAGTGCTGGACCTGTCGGGCAACGCCCTGCACACCCTGCCCGACAGCCTGTTGCGCTGCACCCGGCTGCAAAAGCTGATGCTGGCTGGCAACCGGCTCAACCGCCTGCCCACCGGCCTGGCCGCGCTGCAGCGGCTGCAGCTGCT
>Ga0105046_10009425_pt1 | contig 15267 bp, 8 predicted proteins | sample MAT03_FD_78385 | JGI IMG/M metagenome (GOLD analysis project Ga0105046, IMG submission 78385) | Freshwater microbial communities from Lake Fryxell liftoff mats and glacier meltwater in Antarctica - MAT-03 (megahit assembly) | ecosystem: Environmental > Aquatic > Freshwater > Ice > Liftoff...
GACATCACGACAAACACGTGGGACGGAGAAAACCGGCTGGTGCAGGTGGAGCATCCGTCGAGCGATGTGACAACGTATGCCTACAACGGCGACGGATTACGCGTGTTGAAGGATGACGGCGTTGAGATCACGCTTTACGTCCACGACGGCAACAACGTGCTGCTGGAAACGGATGGTGTCGGCACGGTCGAAGCGGAGATGACCTACATCCCGCTGGAGTATGCGGAAGTCATCAGTCAGCGGCGAACCGGGGATTCGAGTTTCTACCTGTTCGACGGGATCCAGAACGTCAGGCAATTGACCGACGATACGCAGGTCGTGACGGATGAGTACAGTTTCGACGGCTGGGGCAATGTCATCAACCCCACCGGTAGCACGGCCAATTCACAGCTCTGGAAAGGCCAGTCCCTCGCCTACCGCCAGGCCCCCGACGCCGGGCCGGAAATCCAATACGCGCTGCATCATCGCAACTACAACCCCAAAACCGGTGTCTTCACCTCCGCCGACCCGATCAAAGACGATTCGAATCTCTACAGGTATGTGAAGAATAATCCGGTCAACAGGGAGGATCCTCGCGGGCTGCAGGATGACGAATCCGAACTCCGAAAACGCGGATATTACGGGGAGATTCAGCGGAGATATTGGTCCGACCTGCGTTGGCAACATGGATACAAGCCGCTGGATCACTGGACCAGGGTGCTTGAAACTACAACCGATCCGGACGTTGCTGCCAATGCTCGTGAAAACATTCAGTTCGCTCGCCAGCAGATTGATTGGTATTCGATCGCCATTGAGCGGGACGCTGCTGCAGAGCGTGCGGTGGAGCGAGCCACTCAGCGAGGCCAGACACCTCCGCCGCTGAACGGTGAAGGAGGCAGTGAATGGCATTCTTCACGTCGCGAACTCGATCCAACAATGGATATTGTTGAGGAAGGCACAAAAGGTTACGTCAAAGTATACCGAACGAAGACTCCAGCCGGAGCCTTTGAGGTTGCCTATCGGTATTTCGGCGGAGTTCAGCAATTTGAACGTGAGGACGTGCCTTGGCTTGTCATTGAATACTCACGGTTGGAAGAATTTGCAGAAGCACTCGCCGTTTGGGATGCCCGTCGACTCCGCAATGCAGAGTCTCTGAATGAAGCGAAAGATCGAATGGCCACCGGCATTGCGGCAGCGCCGGAAAATGCCATTCGCATGGTCTCGCCGGTTCTCGATGCGGTCGGAACTGGAATTGACCTCAATGAAAAGAGAAAAACCGACGGGCTAACAAGCCGCGATGCTTTGGTGGTGACGCTGTATCTGGTCGTCATTGGCGGCATGGTCATTGAGCGAAAAATGGGTGGTGCTGGAGATGATGCTGCTGATGGTTCAAAAGCTGCAAATGATGCTCCAAACAGCACTCGACCTCTTCTGCCGGGAACAATCAAAGCGGCGGCAGAAGCTAGGATTCCAGTCAAACCGGGCCAACTTCACGAGTCTTCGCATCTTGTGACGGGAGGAAGGCCGGGACATGTGAAGGCGGCTCACGGCTGGGATGTAAATGATGCTCGAGTGATTGATATTCGCAACAATCCAGACAAGATTTACATTTCGACAAATCCCAACAATCCGGTGGTAATCTTTTGGAAAGACGGGGACGTTGCCATCGCTGAAATCAGCGACTCGACTTCCCTTCGTACTGCATATGGCAAAAGTGCTCCGAAAGATCCAAAATTCAAGGCTGACGTTTGGGCGAGTGACGCTGATTTTGTTGAAGTTAAGTGAGGGAAGAAATGAAGTATTTCGAGATGCTCCAAGCAGTTGGTGACCAAGCTCGGACGTTTGATGCGGTTGCTTGGAATGAACTCTTACGATTTTCGATTACATCCTTAAATCAATGGCAGGGATGCACTGTTGAAACTGAGACTCTCGAAAACGGGTGTGTCGGAGAAGGTGTAGCCGGAGGATTCTGCCTGAAAATATTGAACGCCTGTCCGTCAGGGAACGAAGTTTTCCGCTGGAAAGGTGTCTTAGGGGCGACAATCGTGGATGGCAAAATACGAGTGAGCTTGGATATGTTTTTGTATAGTGGCTCGCATCGTTTAGTTACAAAGAACGGAGAGGAATTCGCAGAATTCGTTTTGGAAACAGATGCTTCGGGTCAAATCGCTTGGAAGTTATACGGGTGGTTCAAAGACAGATACGGTGAATTCAGTCAATATTGACGCCGGTCGATTCTGCATGCAAAAAGCAACCAGCCATAGCCACTGCACCGGCGATTTTCGAGGTCATGTTCCGTGGCAAGAGGGCAAAACAGTACTATCCGCCCCAGACGGAACTTGAACCGCCATTCAAATGAAGAGCGTCAGCGGCACCCAGTGTTTTTCAGGGGTGGGGGAAAGGTACGCGTGCCATGGACTTGAAAATACAAACCCTCACGCTGACCTACGACAAACTCGGGCAGCGAAACACGATGACCGTGCCGGACGGTGGAGCCGTGACCTATACGCATGATTCGGTGCGGCAGTTGACGGAACTGGAGAATCAGCATGCTGAGGTCACCGGTTTTGACTACGATGATGCGGGCCGAAAAACGCAGTCGGAACAGGCCAACGGCACAAAAGCCAGCATGGTCTACCTCTGTAAAGGGTCGGCTGGAAATTATTTTTCGGATTGTGAAATTTCGGGCTGCCGACCTGTGTTTTTGTGTGTTTGATCGCTTGCTTTGGGTTTTCGAGGAATCACCTGCGAGCCGCTGATTTTCTCAGCGAACTGCAATGTGTTGGTATTTGCAAGGTGGCGAAGTTCTCCCGGTGGCAGCGGCGACCGGGTGGGCAGACCTTCGTTCTGATACGTGTCATCCAGCGATCGGATGGTCTTACTGCCGCCCGGCAGTTTGGCGGCCGCCTTCACACCGCGCGGGCTGCCTCCGCGGCGTTTTTCACCACCGGCGGCGATTCGCAACGAAGCCAGTTTCGTCGCCGTGGCGGCTGGCTGAGCGTAGCGGTACGGTTCGCCAGTCGTCAGAATCCTCCACGCGATCACCGCCAGCTTGCGAGCCGTGGCCACCACGGCCACGTTGTGGTTCTTGCGCCGTTTGATGCGCTGAAAGAAGTGGCCCAGCGGACCGGATTGGCGCGAGTACTGTTGAGCGGCCTGCACCAGCATGTAGCGGGCCGTTGAGTTGCCGTGCTTCGTGATCGGGCCGTGATAGACCGATGTCGCCGACTGTCGCGTCGATGGAGTCAGACCGAGATAACTCGCGGCCGCATCACCCGACTTGAAGCGTGTGATGTCTCCAAAGGCAGCCACCAGAGCCTGCGCGACCACGACGCTCACGCCGGGAATCGTCATCAACAGTTTGACTCGATCGTCTTCCCATGCAAGGTCGGCCAGTCGCTTGTCAAACTTATCGATCTCCAACTGCACAGACTGCAGCAATCGCAGGTCGCTCTCGATCATCATCAGCCCATCCACGTCGATCGTGTCGTTGGTCAGCGTCTTCAGCCATGCCAGTCCATGCGTACCGAACAACGCGATCCCGGCTGGTGGAATGATCAGCCGCATCGCCAGCACGCTGTGAATGCGGTTCTGCAGTTGCGTTCGCTGGCCGACGAGGGAAGCGCGACGACCGGACACCTGGCGACGCAGTCGAGTGTCAGCGTCCGGTTGCCAGACCGTCGGCAGGAAGTCACAGCGCAGCAACTGAGCGAGTACCTTCGCATCGACCTTGTCTGTCTTGATCTTTGAGTGCGCGATCGCTTTCGTGGCCATTGGATTTGAAACGACCACGTGTGGCACATGCTGTTGCAGAATCTCCACGACCGCCCAGCAGTTCGTGGTGGATTCCAGTGCGATGTGATCCGCAGGCTGCAGGACTTTGCTGGCAAAGTCCGCCAGACGTTCGCGAGTCAGCACGATTTCGCCTTCGCGAATTATCGCTCCGGCTCCGTCCAGAATGCAGTACGTGATCTGCTTCTTGTGAACATCAAGCCCCACAAAACGTGTTGCAGGCAGCGCCGCATTGGACGTGGAATCCTGCACGCTCACGGGCGTGTCTGGAGGTTCATGTGTGGCCTGCGGTGGTGCAGGCGGATTCTTTGTCGATCGACGTTTCTGCGTCGATTTGGCGGATGATTTTATGGATGTGATTGAACGAGTCATGTGATAGAATTCTCCCTGAAAGTTTGTGGAGCAATTGTTGTTGGGCAACCTGTTGAAATGTTTCCGGGAAACCGGATGCAGATCTGCAGGCTGAATCGCATCAGTTTCAGAAAGCATGATCCGTAGAGATCGCGTTTGCTTTCGTGGACTGATTCGAAAAATGGGCAGGACGGCAATTACCTCTTCGAGCTCAAGGCTCAACCGGGTGGACCGGAAAGGGGCTCAGTTACGACAGCGAGCTCGAAGCTCAGTACGTCGATCGAGCAGCCCCTGAAAACGTCCGGCCCCCGTTCAGGTTTGCACCTGAACGGAAGATTGCTTCACAACTTTCTTTTCTGAAAAAGATGGAAACCAACAACCAGGCCGGCGTTTCAGCCAACACCCGGTATCTGAAGTTTTAGCAAAAGTGATGTCATGGTCGCGATAGCTTTTCCGCAACGGCGTTTCACAGTGACCAGACAATGCGAAAACAAGGATCGGCGGAGTTGCCTTCGTCGGAGCCGGCCGTCGGTCGCTCAATTCCATGGCGACCGACGGCAGGCGACAGAGAAGGCAACGTTGCCTTTGTTGGAAGGCCCGAGCGAGCCCTCTGTTGTCTGCTGCGATTCTACTCATACCGGTTACGATTGCACAGGTCAGCTGACCAATGACATCTACCGCCCGGCCACGACCGCTCTCAACTGGAACGGATTGACGGTCCATCAATGGTATCTGCTGAGTGTCGATGACTGGCATACACTGGCTGTCGATGAGGCGCCCACGGGCGGAGCCGGCACACTGGGCTATGATCCGGCGGGAATCTGAGTTCTGCTACACTGTGGTCTGACAGTCCATGATATCGACCCCTCCTTCGAAAACATCCACATGCACAATTCCAGCACGACTCTGCTCTGCCGGCTCGTTCTTTCAATCCTTGGATGCAGGAGAATGCTTGTCTTCGGCGATTCTCATTCTGCAGCATTTTCGAATATCGAGAACGTCGAGGTACTGCATGTTGGCCCGGCAACTGCACACAATCTGGTGAATAAGGGAACAACAACGCAGGGCCACGAGAAAATCTTTGCAGCACTTGCAAGCCATTCACATCTGGAGACGGCAATAGTCCTTGCATTTGGTGAGATCGACTGCCGAATGCATATTGTCAAGGCCGCATCTTGCCTCGATATGACGATTCTTTCGGCAGTGAACACTACGCTCGAAAGATATTTTTCATTCGTGCAGTCAATTATCTCACTCGGTTATCGGATTTTGCTGTATGGGCCGGCTGGGAGCGGTAAGGGTTGGAATGCGAATTTTCCGACTGTGGGCAGGGAACAGGAACGAAACTATGCGACGCATCTGTTTAATTCACTCCTTGCGGAGAAGTGCGCGCTGTCGGGGGTAGCATTCGCCTGTATTGACGATCTTGTCATCAACAAGCATTCATGGCAGACGAGGTCGGAATTCCTTATTGACGGTTGCCATTTGAATGACTACCCGAATACCGCTTCGGAACTTCAATCGATCATCCTTTCGAAGTTCCTTATATGGCTGCAATCATATTGCCCTTCACGCCACGAAGTGCAATTGATCACTGCGGCTCCCGCGAGAAAGGACCACGCCTGTGATAAACCGTTTGTGCTGACTTCAGCAAGGCACGGCGACCCTGTCGCGGGGTTGATCAGCGTTGGCGTGCCGTACCTGTTTCATACCGATCTGGGCACGAACGAGGGAATTCACATTGACCTTCTGTCTGCATATGTCGTGGATGAAATCATCATCCACACTCGTACGGACACGGGCCAGGAGCGAGCCAATCAACTGTACGTTGCTTTGGGACTCGACCGTAATCCAGATCGCACGGAGAGCATCGAGACCACCGATGATTTTCTCTCAGGAACGACGTTGTACGTTTCAAAACGGTTCAAACCAGTCCTTGCACGGTATGTGTTCCTTTTCAGCACGGCGGACACCTATCTGCATCTGTCAGGAGTAAAGATTTTGGGTCACTATCCTGCGGAGGCACCTGCTGTGACTGCAACTCTCCACCAGCGATAGAAGTATTTCAACGGTTCAAATTCGCATTGTCCGACCTGGATTGGTTGAAACTTGCGAAAGTTAAGTCAGACTCTGCACAGTTTGCCAGGTTCAGTCAGGAATATCCTTTCGAGTTCAGGCCTGTGTTCAGCCTGGGTCGCAGTCAGTCAACCCATTACAAGGCGAGTGCTGATGCAATTGGAACTTGGTGCAGGGCGTCAGCCCACGCCCGGCTTCATCCACCACGACAAACGGAAGCACTCTCCGGACATCGACGTGGCGCATGATCTCGATCTGCTGCCATGGCCATGGGGCGACAATACCTGTGACGAGATCCTGGCTCTTGATGTGTTTGAGCATCTGCAAATCATGCCGGAGGCATGGATGAGAGAATGTCATCGAATACTCAGGCCCGGCAGAATACTTCGGCTGCGTGTGCCCATCTTCGGGTCTCCATGGCATCTCTGGGATCCCACTCACGTTCGCGGATTTCATCCGGCCAATTTTCAGTACTTTCTGCGTGGACACGATCACTGGCTCAAGTACGGCTGTTACTACTTCGATTTTGCCTGGGCTTCAGGTGAAATCGAGATCGAGCAGTTCAACATTGTAGTCAAACTGACCAAATAGTCTTCGTCGGGAGCGACCAGTGCCGCGTTATCTCTTTGGCCCAGTCACCAGTTCCTACGCGAACCTGTATCTGAACGGGCCGATCACGGCTTCTGACTGTGTAGTGTTCAACCATGATGGCCCGCTGGCATGCCGTCCGGATGACTGTTGGGAAACATTCTCCAGTCGATTTCCTTCAGGCTGGCAACCCGAGTTTCTGGTACTGATGCTTCAATACAACGTCATCCCGGACTGGATCTGGCAGGCCCCAATTCCGATCATCGGACTCGCCACCGACTGGAACCTGCAATGGCATTATTACCGACATGTCGCCGACCACTGCGATCATATTTTGACCGACAAACCTGGCGTAAGCAAGTTTCAGCGTGCAGGGATTCAGCATGTCAGTGTCGGCAATCTCTATGGCTGCGATCCTGCGTGGCTCTCCGATCCTCCTCACCATGTGGAGCGCGATATCGACATCTTGTTCATCGGCAATGTGCATCCGTACGTCCAGAGTGATCGCCTGCCGTGGCTGGCACGCATCGCCCAACTGTCTGATCGATATCGCGTTTGCATAGAAGGGGGCGTATTCGGCGAGGATTATCGCAATCGATTGGCACGCTCCAGAATCGTCTTCAATCGCAGCATTCGTGGTGAGTGCAACATGCGGGTCGTTGAAACGATCGCCTCTGGCGCTCTGCTTTTTCAAGAAGCCGAGAACGAAGACGTGCGAACAATACTCGCGGATGGCCTGGAGTGTATCTTCTACGACGATACTAACCTCGAAAATCTGTTGGAATACTACCTCTCGCAGGAAACACGGCGATCGGAAGTCGCTCAAAATGCCCGTCAGCGAATTGGGGATTTTACGTTTGAGCGTTTTTGGGGCGAACAGCTGGCCGCAATCCAAACTTTGGCACCCGAGTTGGCCGCACGAATGCGAATGCGACTCAACGGTTCACAAGGAGGCAATCTGATGGGACGAGTTTGGCAATGCCAGGTGGCAGCTTTCGGGACTGACGAAGCACTTGAAGCAGATCTGTTGCGGGCGCTGGCTGACGATGCTAGCAATGCGACGTTGCAACATGGGCTCGGTTGTCTCTGTCGATGGGGACGCCAACTTGACCGCGCGGCGCAGAGTTTTCAGAAAGCATTTGCGTGCGATCCCCGACACCTCGTGGCGGGTGCGTCCTTCGCTCAGGCTTTAGTGGGGCTCGGCCAGCAAGAGTTTGCGATGGATCAGGCTCGGCGTGTACTGCGAATGCTGTCACAAACTGAAGCTATGAACGAGTTGAGCGATCTGGTGCTGGCCGCGCCGGTGCCGGAGCTGGAGTACACTCCGCTCCGGCAGGCGTGGGAACGCGCGGCATTTGAGAACGCTGGCAATCGCGTTGAGGAACTGCAGACAAAGCGCGCCATCATCTTCTGGTGGATGCATTCTTTGCTGGGAGAAGTGACGGGAGACGAATCGCATTTCTATGAAGCACTGCGTGCCTGCCCGAGAATGCCGACGACGCATGGACTGCTGGCCGCACGACTTGTGCGGCGTGGCCAATCGGAGCTTGCCGTCGCACATCTTCGCATCGCGACGACCGCGCTGCCGTTCGAAACGCACTATGCTTCTGAATTGTACACTGCCCTTGGGAATCTGGGCGACATTCTCGGGCAGCATCGCCTGGCTGTATTCCGAAGCCGTTTGCACGCGGCCGCGCCCGGATTGATCCGCCTGGAAGAATGGTTTGCCGACTTGACTTCGTCCGCGTCTGCACTTCGAAGGGATAGTGCCCGAAAATTCAGAATTGCCTGGCATGGTGATCAATCTCCGCTACACTCGCTGTCGATCGTCAATCGCGAGATTTGTCGTCGGCTGATTGAGCGAGGGCATGAAGTCACTCTGGCTGAACAGAATTCTGGCCTTGAGAACAGCAGCACTTGCCCACTGTCGCCAACACTTTCCGACCGACTAAACGTTTCTCTGACTGGTCCGGCAGACATACACATCTGCCACCGTTGGCCACCGGTCATGAACGCTCCGCCAGATGGCCATTGGGTGTGGATTCAGCCCTGGGAATAAGGATCGCTGCCCGTGGCGTGGTTTACAACGGCGTATGATCTGCTTGATGAAATCTGGGCTCCAACGCGGCATGTGCAACAGAGTTTTCTTAAGGCAGGAATTCCGCGAGAGCGAGTGCCCGTGATTCCCTATGGCATTGCAGACGTCTATTTCGAGACACATCCGCATTTCCCGCTACAAACTCAAAGACGCTTTCGCTTTCTGTATTGCGGCGGCACAATTCATCGTAAAGGTTTCGATCAGCTGCTCAGTGCCTATGGACAGACGTTTCGTCGAACAGACGATGTCTGTCTTGTCGTCAAAGATATGGGGGCTAAATCATTCTACAGCGGACACACGTCTCAGGATCTGATTGCTCAGTTTCGGGAAAATCCAATGGCACCGGAGGTCGAGTATCTGGATGATGAATTATCACCCGAAGAAATGTCGGGTCTCTACGCCAACTGCAGTTGCCTCGTTCACACTTACCGGGCCGAGGGCTTCGCCATGCCGATTGCAGAAGCGATGGCCCGTGGTCTTCCGGTGATCGTGACGGGGGCTGGCGCCGCACTCGATTTCTGCAGCGATGAAACGGCATATCTGATATCCGCACACATCGTCGAAGGAAGTGTCAACGCCGTTAGCGACATTGCGACACTGGGACCGCCCAGTTGGGCAGAAATCGATCCCGATTCACTGCGACGACTACTACGTCAGGTTTTTGAGAACATTTCAGCGACTTCGAAACGAGCCACACGGGGAGCCGCCCTGATTCGTGAGAAATTTAACTGGGAGCAAGTTGTCGACCAGATTGAAAACCGCCTGGAAAGCATTGCCAAACAGCCTGTTCGGCGAAGTCGATCTACAGCTGTCGCCCCGACCGCTTTGGAATCAGGGATGCTGACGCAACCGGCGACCCGGACTTCCGCGCGACGTCGAGTCTCCCTCTGTATGATCGTTCGCGACAATGAAGACACGATTGAGGCGTGCCTGGCCAGCGTTCGCCCGTGGGTGGATGAAATCATCGTTGTCGACACTGGCTCTCTGGACAGGACCCCGGAAATCTGTCGGCGGTTCGGCGCTCAGGTGTACAACTTTCCGTGGTGTGATGACTTTTCCGCCGCCAGAAACGAGTCGCTCAAGTATGCGACGGGCGACTGGATCTTCTGGATGGATTCCGACGACATCATGCCTCCAGACCAGGGACGACTGCTCCGTGAACTGGTTCTCCGGCAGCACGCTCACAATTGTCTTGGTTACGTGCTCCAGGTGCATTGCCCATCCCGACAGCCCGGTAACTACACGGTCGTAGATCAGGTGAAGCTGTTCCGACGAATGCCCTCACTCAGATTCGAGCACCGAATCCACGAACAGATCATCCCGTCAATTCGCCGAGCTCAAGGCACCGTTGAATTCACAAAGATCTATGTCGTTCATGCGGGATCAAATCAGACGAGCGAAGGACGTGCCCGGAAACTCGAAAGGGATTTACGAATACTGGAACTGGAACGTCGGGAACGTCCGGATCATCCGTTTGTGTTGTTCAATCTGGGTATGACCTATGAGGATTCCGGTGACCATTCCACCGCAGAGGTCCATCTTCGCCGGTGTATTGAATGTTCCGGGCCTGGAGAATCCCAACTGGGGAAAGCCTGGTCATTGCTTGTGAATTGTTTGCGAAGTCAGGGAAAAGGCGAAGAAGCAGTCATTGCTGTGAAGCGTGCTTTACAACAATTCGGGAGCGACAAGGAACTATTGTTCCGATATGCGACGTTGCTACAGGATGTGGCAAGTCACGAAGAGGCTGTCAACATTTACCATCGCATTCTTACGGAAGATATTGAACCAGGCTTTCAAAGCACCGATTCATCGATCAGCGGGTACAAGTCCCATCACAACATGGCGGTTTCACTGAAGAAATTAGGGCGCCTTAAGGAAGCGACAGACCACTGGAGAATGACCGTGTCTCTATCTCCGTCGTTTGACATCGCCTGGCTTTTGCTTGCAAGAGTCCTGATGCAATCGAGAGATTTTGGTGCATTGGATGTGCTCGTCCAGAGCCTCCCCACCGTGATTCAGAACACGGCGACAGACGCATTGATTCGCGCCTTGCTGTTTGAAGCTCGGGGAAGTTTGATTGAAGTACAGCAAACTTTGGAAACGGCATGGAACGACTTTCATGAGCCGGAATGTCTCGATGAACTTGCCCGGATTCTCATGGATAGTGGAAACGCAATAAGTGCGATCGCGGTCTTACGGACGCTTCAATCCGTCCGTCCGGAATGTCCCAGCGTTCTTCATAATCTGGCACAGGCACTCAGGCTGGCTCAACGACCGGCTGAAGCGATTCCATTGGCGCAACGCTCACTCGAACTGCGTCCAAACGCTCCACAAACAGTTCGGCTTTTGAAAGAGCTGCTGGATTCCCATGACGATCCCGGACGACAAAGCTGACGACTGAAAGCCAAGTTGAACGGCAGTTCAACGCAAAAGACCAGTATGAGGCAGTTTCTGTGTCCTGAGGGAGCGTGAAGGCTTGACGAATAGCGAACGCAATAGGACGATATGCGTTGACAGTTCGGCGGAAGTTCTCTCATTCATCGTTTCGGCACAGGAATCCGTTCATGGATCATCAGCCGCATTGTGGTTGTCCGGTTCCTGTCATCAATCCACCGGATTTTGGCGCAGCAACGCGGTTGCCCGTGTTGCCGTCAGGCATGCCGGTGGACCTGCCCTATCCTCCGGACCCGTCGCACGCTTTTCCGCGAGTCTTCACGGCCAGTGCCGACACGCGGCAGGGGACATCACTCGCCACCGAATCGGCATCGGGATGTGGCTGTGACCCGAGGTATCCTCGTAACCGACGGCTCACTCCGCGAGTCTCGGCCGGATATCGCAATCCGGGCCTGAACTTTGCGTCGGCGGAAGTGGCGTCCCTGGTGAATCGGATTCTGTATCCGATTCCGGGCATCTGGCTGCGTCCGGCCTGCGTCCACATGCCGTCAGGAAACGTGGTCGTCCAGTTGGCAACGCCGCGAGGTGGACCGTTCGATCCGGCACCGGTGTTCACCTACAACTCCCAGGCGGCGAAATCCACTCTGGGACGTGGATACGGCGTTTCTGACATGTTTCATCCGACCGTACTGCCGTTCGGAGGTATCACGTCGCTGATCTCCGGTACCGGTAAATCTCTGGAATACACAGACGTCGGAGAAGGATCATTCGGAACCGCACCCGCTTCGACTCGTAACGGCCTGAAAGGCAAGACCGGCGGCGGCTGGATTGAGCGGCAGCCGGACGGGATGGAATGGCATTATCTGGCTTCGGGCATGCTGGAAAAGCTGGTCAGTCCCTCGGGCGACGAGTGGATCATCTCCCGCACGAATTGCCTCGTTTCCTCAATCGCGGGACCTGGTGGCAGAACGACAACAATTTCTGGTGGCGATGATTCGTTTACAGTCACCCAGCCTGGCGGGCGTGTGACAGTGTTTACTCTGTCGGGCGGCAAGAAGAAAGTTCTCACCTCTGTTTCGTATCCGGGAGGTGCCAGCGTCAATTTGACTTATGGTGGTAAGCAGCTTCTGTCCAGCTTCACGGATGCCGACGGAAACATGACACAATTCCTGTATGACTCAGCCGACCGGCTGCGTTTGCTGACGACAGCCGAAGGCCACGAATACAAATACAAGTACATCTTCCCTGAAAATGAATACGAGACGGACTACTTTGTCGAAGTCACGGATCCCGCCGGAAACGTGACGACCGTTGTGCATGACTGTAATGTCGTGAACGCCGTGGTGAACCCATTGGGAGAACGCACCACGTTTATGTGGGAAGGCAGCGGCGACTCTCGTCTCTCAGCCGTGATTGATGCCAACAATCATGCGACGACGCTGACGTATACAACGCTGTCCTACGGCGTCACGGCGCTTTCAGGTATTGAGCGACCGGTTGTCGGGACACTTTCGATTGCCTACGGAGGAAATGACCGTTGCAGTTCGGTGACTGACTATGACGGCAACGCCACCAATCTGACCTGGGACAGTGACGAAAACCGCAAGAACGTGGTGGATGCGGAAGGCAATCGCTTCACTACGACGTACAACGCGCATCGTCAGGCCGAAGTCACGATCGACCCGCTGACCTTCCGTACAACGACCGTTTACGACACCGCAGGTAACGGGACCTCGATTGCCAATGAACTGAATGAAATCACCACGCTGACATATGACGCCAATGGAGATGCAACCGCCGTCGAAAATCCACTGACAAAAGTTACAACATTCACACGAGATGCGTTGGGCCGAATCGAGCAGATCGAGAACCCCCTGACGTTTAAGACAACGTACACGTACAACGGCAACAGCCTGCTGGCGTCGTCCGAGAACGGAGAAGGCGAAGAAACGACCTACGATTACACGGGTGAACTGCAACTGACCAAAGTCGCCGACCCGCTGACCCATGAAACGAACTTCGACTACGACTCGCGCGGCAATCTGGAAGCCGTCACAAACGCCGAGAGTGAAACGACCACGAGCGTCTACGATGCCGGCAGTCGCCGGATCAATTCCCTCAATCCGCTGGGATTTGTCTCCACTTTTGTGAACGACAACGTCGGGAACGTGCTGGAATCCATCAATCCGATGAATGAACGAACCACGTTCATCTACGATCAGGCTGACCGACAAACAGACATCTTTCCACCCCTCAATTTTGCGACTTCGCCAACGTCGATGCGTACGAGTTTATCGTACTTTGGCAACGGGCAGTTGAAGTCACAGAGTATCGTACCAATGAGTCCGCCCGTTGTTTCGAACGAAACGTACACAGGGCTCGGAGACATCAAGACTGCTCAGGATCCTCTCGGCCACACAACCACCACCGGCTACGATAAAGCCGGACGGCCTGAGTCCGTGACCAACGCCGAGAGCGAGACCGTCACCACGGTGTATGACCCTGCCGGGCGAATCAAGGCGACCGTCACACCGATGGGCCATCGGACGACATTCAACTATGACATTGGCGGTCGGCAGACTGAGATTGTCAATCCTCTCGGAAAGATTACCACGACCAATTATGACGACGCCAATCGTCCAACGTTCGTGATTGATGCCGAGTTGAACCGCACGACGACAACGTATGACAAAGCCAACCGTGTGAAAACCATCACCATTGGCGATAACGAAATCACAACGACCCTCTACGACGAAGCCAGTCGAATCATCAATGTCATCGACGCAATGGGTGGCGTCATCACGACGACATACGACAACGTCAATCGAGTTCTGACCGTCACAAATCAGGCAGGCGAAACCACATCAAACGACTATGACGAAGCGGGACGTCTGACTGCCGTAATTCCGCCGAGCAGTAGCGCCTATCCACTGGTCTACGACAAAGCCGATCGTCAGATTGAAGCCTGGACCCCTCTGGGACTTTGCACGACAACTGTCTATGACGACAACGGGCGAGGTATTGCGGTTGTGCGACCTGCGATCGATGGCTCGACACCTGGATTTCGCACGACCACAACGTATGACGCGGCGGACCGGATTGTCAACATCATTAACGCGGAGAGCAAGACAACCACCAATGTCTGGGACCAGGCCAGCCGACTGGTCAATGTCATCGACCCGCTTGAGCACAAAACCACATTTGCGTACGACAACGCCAACCGCAAAACAGCGACGACGAATCCTGAAGGCCAGACCACAACCACCGTCTACAACGATGACAGTGAAGTCATACAAACGATCGATGCACGTGGGAAGGCCACGGATTTCGAATACGACGATGCCGGGCGACTCACAAAGACGACCAACGCGGAGGCCGAAGTCACGACACTTGTTTACGACTTCGCCGGTCGCCGGATCGAAACCATTGATGCCGAAAGCCGGACATTTACCACAGTCTATGACAACGCAAATCGCCCGATCGCGACTGTCAATCCCGACGAGAAGCGCTTCACAACGGTCTACGACAAACTCTCGCGAGTTCAGAACACCATTGACCCGCTGCTGCACAAAACGACAACTCTGTACGACGGCGTCGGCCGTGTGACAGTCACTTACGATGGTGAAGGCAACGAAACAAAGATTCATTACAACGGAGCAGGTCTGCGAGACCGATTGACAGACGCCAACGGGCACGTCACCAGCTTTCAATACGACGATGATCAACGCCCGACCGTCACCATCAATGCCGAAGGTGATCAGACAGAAAGCGTCTATGACAATGCCGGTCGAGTCATTGCCTTCATTAACGAAGAAGACAAACGCACGACGATGACATACGACAAGGTCGATCGTCAGCTGACCGTCAGAAATCCGTTGAATCAGGTTCAGACGATGTCGTATGACGATGCAGGCAGGCTCCTGCAACGCATCTTTCCCCGAGCTGACTACACAGACTATGAGTACGACAACGCGGATCGCCTGCTCAGC
>Ga0105046_10009426_pt1 | contig 15264 bp, 14 predicted proteins | sample MAT03_FD_78385 | JGI IMG/M metagenome (GOLD analysis project Ga0105046, IMG submission 78385) | Freshwater microbial communities from Lake Fryxell liftoff mats and glacier meltwater in Antarctica - MAT-03 (megahit assembly) | ecosystem: Environmental > Aquatic > Freshwater > Ice > Liftoff...
AAAATCAAGTTCCATTAAGCTCTTTTTGAATTTCTTACAAAAGATTCAAAGTCAGCAGATTTACCGTAGCAAAAAGTGGATCGAATGTCTTGTGGTACATGAAATAGATGGAATGAAAATCGGGATTACCAGCCAAAGCGATAAGTTTCCCATTCTCAAAAGCAATTTCGATTTTTTAATCGATGAAATGAGCTGCAGCATTGTGGTCTGTGCCATCAACGAAAAAACCAAAGGTGTCATTCCACTTCTGGAAACCTTAATATCCTCGGGATGGGAGATAGAAAGGATTGAGAAATACCCTGATTTTTGCAATCGGGCGCAAAGGGACCAGTATTTATCATTCAATCTGGGGGCGGCACGAAAAATATGGGAAGTCTTTATTTCCCGAATACCGCTATCCACTGAGGCAACAAATTCTGAGGTTATTCACGAAAACTTATTTATAAATCATTCTTTGGATTAATAATATGAACCAACAAATTCTTACCGGCGTCCCAGGGTATGCCAGACCCGAACCCTCCAAAAGAAACCACAAAAAGCTGGGAATTCTTGAACGATTGTTTAAGAATCTTCTCTTCTTAAACTACACAGTTTCCGTTTATTTTAATGGTTGGCGGGAACAATATTATTCCGTTTTGGCCGCCCGTATTACAGGATTTCAAGCCTCTTTGGTCCTTATTCTGGTTCAATACTCCATTTACCCAAGGCTGCGAGGCCCAGTAGATCTTAATTTCTATTTCGCCCTTGTGGCGGCGTTACTATACATTGGTAACATCTATTTTACAAATGTTGCAGGCCGGCAGCTTAAAAAGTACGGCACCGCACAATCATACCAGCGTAGAAAAGACAATATGGGTCATTTGTTTTTTGGAATGATTGTTTTACTGGGAATAGCTGCCATTTTTTTTGCCGCCACCTTCTGGGAAATCTACAAATACCAGCATCGATTAACAATGAGAAGGTATTGATTTGGGTTATTTTTCAAATACCGAACAGATGAAAGTCGTTTCCCTTACGGATTCAACTCTACTTTCCATTGGAAATATGGTTACTTGTTGGCGTTTCACTGATCTGATTCTGAATTGAATTCCTTATTTAAGTTCTTAATAAATACCAATTCATTTGAAACTCTTTCTATGCCTATTCTTAATGAAGGGGATATTGGCTTTTAACAACATGAATTAGTTTGATCATCTCATCATTTTGTGAACATAACCAAAAGAAAAGTCCTGTTGAAAATAGAACGGCTGGCTCTCCCCTTCCTGAATATGCAAGCCAGGTTAGGGAAAGGAAAATAAAAAAAAATGGAAGTAGAATAGCCAGAATTTTTAATTCCCCGTTGTTTCCTTCTGAAGGAATCTGAATAGAAAAGGGAACAATGGTTTGTTGGAACTTTATTTTTAAATCAATGATTCCCGAAAATCTGAGTACGGCAAATTTTAGTATTTCCTGTGCAGGTTGAATCAATAGCAGCACTATAAAAAATCCTTTCAAAGTTCCTGATACCCAATACACTCTGGAGAAATTGCCAATGAGTTTTGAGCCAGGAATCCAAAGGAATGAAAGAATTAAAATGAAATAGTATGTAATAGCAATGGTTTTCAGGAAAGCCCTTTCCCCATTACCAAAAAACCAATTCCCTTCATTGCGAATGATGAAGTGTTTCAAATTTGAATATCTAAACTTCAAATCACCATATTTTCCGGAAACTTTCAATATGCTTGCCCGCTTTTTAATAAAGCATCACAATCCGGTAACAATGCAAGAATTTTTGAATACAGGATTAGGACTTCAAAAACATACTTGACCGTTGGATTACGGTCAAGTTGCAATTTCACAAATATTCATAAGCCGCTAAAAGTATGCGTGGCAAAGTAAATGATTGGGTGGGATATCCAGCTTGCGCAAGGCCCCATCCATTTGAGAAATTATGAGCATTTTAAAATTTTTCAACAAATAAATCGGACTTAAAAACTGCGGGGTTCCAAATGTGTGAGTTAGAAAAATGGTTCCAAATCCCAGGTTTGTGGCTCACAGACCCATGCGACGATTAAAGACAAAGAATAAAATTCGAAGTTTAGATCTGGCTGAATATTGGTCTGTGTCACAGAAGCAGTTACAAAACAATATGAATTGAATTCATCCTGAATATCCAACTATCCTTACAATCCTGATTCAGACAAAAAAGCAAGATCTGACAGAGTATAGGTCTGTGTGTCATAGACCCAGGTGAACCAATTTGAATAAAATGAATCGCATTCATCCTGAATATCCAACCATCCTCTCAATCCTGATTCAGACAAAAAAGTCTGGTGAAAGTACCGGTTCTACAACCTCTCAATCTTCGCCCCCAGAGCATTCAATCGCTTGTCGATGTTCTGGTAACCCCGATCGATTTGCTCTACATTGTCGATCAGGCTGGTTCCTTCGGCACTCATGGCGGCAAGGAGAAGAGAAACCCCCGCACGAATATCCGGACTGGTCATCCGAATTCCTTTCAGCGGAATCTGACGATCAAGTCCAATCACAGTGGCACGGTGCGGATCGCAGAGAATAATCTGTGCGCCCATATCAATCAACTTATCCACAAAGAACAGTCGGCTTTCAAACATTTTCTGGTGAATCAGCACCGTTCCTTTGGCTTGAGTGGCCGTAACCAATACAATGCTCAATAAATCGGGTGTGAATCCGGGCCATGGCCCATCGGCAACCGTTAAGGTTGAGCCATCGATAAAGGAATTGATCGCATACCGTTCGTTTCCAAACACCCGGATGTTATCGTCTTTGATCTCCATCTGTATGCCGAGTTTGGCAAAAACATCCGGAATCTGGCCCAGCATATCCAGCCGGCAATTGGTAATCGTAATGTCCGAATTGGTGAGAGCGGCCATTCCGATGAACGAACCAATCTCAATCATATCGGGCAGCATCCGGTGTTCGGTTCCGGACAGTTCCTTCACTCCGGTAATTCGGAGAAGGTTTGACCCATGCCCTTCGATCTTTGCGCCCATCCGTATGAGCATTGCAGAGAGTTGCTGAAGGTAAGGTTCGCAGGCCGTATTGTATAAGGTTGTAGTTCCTTCAGCCAATACGGCTGCCATAATAATATTGGCAGTTCCGGTTACGGATGGCTCATCCAGTAAATGGTAGCAGCCTTTTAGCGATTTTCCAGTAACCTGGTAGAATTGGGTGTCCGGATCGTAGACAAAACTGGCACCCAGTTTTTCAAGACCAACAAAGTGAGTATCAAGTCTTCGGCGACCAATTTTATCCCCACCTGGTTTTGGAATTCGTGCAGTTCCAAAACGGGCAAGTAAAGGACCAACAATCATAACCGAACCTCGCAGTGCAGAGGCTTTATCCTGAAATTCGCTGGTTTGAAGGTAATCCAGATTGATAGAATCGGCATGAAAAGTAACCGATCCGGGTCCGTTTCGGGTCACTTTCACACCCATTGAATTTAACAACTCGATGAGTTTGTTGACATCCCTTATGTCTGGAATGTTGGTTATTGTGACTGGTTCTTCCGTTAAAAGTACACCACAGATTATTTGCAAGGCTTCGTTTTTAGCCCCCTGCGGTTCAATGGATCCGGAGAGCCTGGTGCCTCCTTTTATCCTGAATGTAGTCATGTGAAATTACCTTCGTCTCTTGTGCTGATTATGACGTTGATTACGGTTATTTCGTTGGCCACCGCCACCAGAATACCGTTGTCCTCCGGAATGAGGAGCTTGTAGAATATCCTTTGGATTGATGCTCAACAAATTATTGGCAGACACTTTCTCTCCATCCAGGATCAGCTTGCCATTTGAAAGTTTTCGCAGGTTTTCTATTACCACCGAGTCTTCCACCATATCCTTACTATGGCTCAACACGAACATCTTCATCAACCGGCAAAGGTAAATGGAAGCATTTTCTCTTTCCTCTTCGGTAGGTAGCTCAATGGCTTGCTGAACAAGGAGTTCAATGCTACGGCCGTAATGTTTGAAACGGGCATCTCCTACTCTGTAAGGAACGGTTCTTGGTTTTTTGACCAATACCGCATCATCTGGTTTTGGAAAAGGAATGTCTACTTCCAGTTGCATACCGGTCATCACATGGAGATGATCCCACAATTTCTGGTAGTAATCATTCGGTTCACCGACTACCGGATTGAGTTGTTTCATCAATTCAACCAGCGTGATCGCCATTCGTGTCCGTTTTTCACGGTCGTCTATGGTAAGAAGGTGGCTGGCCATATTTTGTATGTTCCTGCCGTATTCTCTAAAAGTTACTGCTTCCTGCTCATTGGCGTAGGTAAATTGCTTTTTAGCCGCCGGCTGGTAATTAAATTTTTGTTCCATCTTATTGTTGCAAAGGTGGCAATGAATTTTGTAGAAAGCCAATTCTGATTTGGATGAAGTTAAAATTAATACCCGAGGATTATCCCGGTCTATTTTCTTTTAATTCCGTCCGGCAGATTGTTGAAAGAATCGATAAAAACCGTTGCGTTGGTTGCCTGAAGAAATAGAATTCTTCCTACTTCGCAGATTTCAACCAGGCTGCACCCATAGCGATCCGCAATTCCCAGTTTTGAAACCGATCGCCGAAATGCTCATTCAAGGGTTGAATACGAGGCTGTTCATTCAGATTCAATCCCAGTTTGATGGCAGCATCGGTTATTTCCTTGTGCTTTGATGGAGATAAAAGCATATTGAAATCAACTTCTTCTCCGTCTTTGGCTAATTGAAGTAAATGCCCGGCAATGGTAGCCCCTCCAAGATTTCGTTCTTTTGCGATCTCTACAATTCCACGACCTTTCTGATATAAATCAAAAGAAATCAATTGCGTAATTCCGGAATTGAGCTTGGTGCCTTCCGCCTGCTTTTCACGGAGAAAATTCTGAATCGCTTTCAAAAAGTGCTTACCGTATTTCTGCCATTTGCTTTGGCTCATTCCCTGCACATCCATCATTGCCGCCGGACTTATCGGCTTTTCTTCCACCATGCTGCTCAGACTGGCATCGGAAAAAACAATGTAAGGAGCCACATCATCTGCATCGGCTAACTCCTTTCTCAACGTGCGCAACCGCTCAAACAACAACTTTGCGGCCTCCACTTTCGGATTGACTGTTGGAACAAAAGATCTCTGATCGTCTCTGCGTTCACGGAAAGTCTGTGCTTCGGCGAGCAACACCTTTTCACCTTCTTTCAAAACCCTCATGCTGAGAGCATTCAACTTAAAAACATGGCCTTCGTCGTAGGCTATATCCATCACACCCGAATTCAACATCTGCATAATGTAATCCATCCAGACTTCCGTCCTTAAATCTTTACCTGCTCCGAATGTGGGCAATTCTGTAAAGCCGCTTTTAACCGTAATGGCTGTCCTTTGTCCACGTAAAATATCTACCAAGGAAGTCATACTCACCGTTTCTTTGGTCCGGGCAATGGCCGAAAGTGCCTTTTGGGCTGGCACCGTGGCATCAATCCGTTTTCTGGGATGCAAGCAAATATCACAGTTACCACAGTCCTTATGCACCTCTTCATTAAAATAGCTTAATAATATTCTCCTTCGGCAGATATGTGTTTCGCAATAATTTTTCATCCGACTGAGCTTGGCACGACGAAGTTCTTTCTGATCTTCATCGGCATCCGATTTTTCAATCATATCAAGCCTGGTCATAGTATCACCATAAGCATAAAACAAAACGGTTTCTGCCGGCATTCCATCCCTTCCTGCACGACCAATTTCCTGGTAGTAGCTTTCCATATTATTGGGAAGATTAAAGTGGATAATCCACCGGATATTGCTTTTATCGATGCCCATCCCAAAGGCGATGGTGGCACACATGATCTGGATTTCGTCCTTTATATACGCTTCCTGCACTTTTGCTCTTCGTTCAGACTCAATTCCGGCATGATAAAAATCTGCTTTATACCCGGTTTTAATTAAAAAAGCAGCAAGGTCTTCAGTGCCTTTGCGGCTGAGGCAATAAATAATTCCGGATTGGCCTGTCCTGGATTTTAGAAACGAAGCAATTTGTTGTCTTCGCTCCAAGCCAGGTAAAACGGTAAGGCTTAGATTGGGCCGATCAAAACTGGAAACAAAAACCGGTGCATCTGGAATTCCAAGTTGGTTGAGAATATCTCTACGGGTCACCCGGTCGGCTGTAGCGGTTAAAGCAACCACCGGAACGTTTGGAATGTACGATCTCAGCTGACTCAGTTGCCTGTATTCCGGTCTGAAATCATGGCCCCAACTCGATATGCAATGTGATTCATCAACAGCAATGAGTGCTATGGGAAGGTCTCTCACAGAATCAATTACTCCCGAAGAAAATAATTTCTCAGGAGCCAGATAAAGAAGTTTCAGATCTCCCGAACGGCACTGCGACCAAATCTGACTTTGTTCCGCATTGGAAATACTTGAATTAATGAAAGCAGCTGAAATTCCATTTGCCCTTAGGTTTTCTACCTGATCCTTCATTAGGGCAATCAAAGGAGAAATGACGAGGGTGATTCCCTCAAGCATAAGAGCTGGCAACTGGTAGCACACGGATTTTCCGCCACCTGTGGGCATCAGGACCAGACAATTTTTTCCGGAAACCAGAGTGTCTACAACCTCCTCCTGTAAAGGACGGAACTGATCGAAACCAAAATAACGCTTTAATAGCTGAAATTTGGTTTCAGGGTTTAATACTGCATTCAATAGAATAAAATTTAGTTTTTAATACTGGATTCCTACTTTGGATTCCGGTTCAAATATGCAGACTTTCAGAAATGATACAAAACAATTCTATTAGGCGAATTCAAATTCTAATCGGAAGTTTGCAAAACGCTGTTTAAATATGAAAAGAACCCTTGAATTCCTTCCTTGTTTTTTAATATTCCTGGTCATCGGACTGGTTACTTCCTGTTCATCCGGTGTGAGCGAGAAGGAATTCCTCACAAAATTTAAAACCCTGAGTGATAACCGTATTCAATTCAGAAAAAACATGAAAGCTCTGGGAGACAGCTCCTTTACGCATAAATCCTACGCCCGGTTGATATTAGAAGTTGCGGAGGCAGATACTGTTTTGGATCCTGTTTTTGGCCCGGCCTATGCTGCTTACAACGACTCTATCCGGCAAGATCTAAAATCGGGTAAAAATTATTTTGAAAGCCAATTCATAAAAAACAAACCAATGATCGGTCAATGGGAGAAGAACGAAATGAAGTTAGATCAAATGGTGGAACAGATAAAATCGGGCGACCTATCCGAAAGAGAAGGAATGGATTCGATCGAAACCGTTCAGGCTCGTCTGGTTAAACTCATTCACCAAAGCGATTCGCTTGTAAAAATATCGACAGACCGTTACTGGAAATTCAGGAATACAAATGCCGAATACCTGTACAACATGAAAAATCTCCGGATTCTGTTTGCAAATGAGTTGTACAAACGCAAAAAATAGTGGGTTGAAGAAAATGAATTCCAAGGAAGAATCCGGCCCTCATTCATCCCACTAGGGATTTTGAAAAAAATTCCTTCCAATTGAATCCCGATTTGCGTTTTAATCGTACTTACTTTATGGATATCAGTTGGATTAACTATCCGATTGCCGTTCGTTCCTTCAATGGAGTAAACTCATTTTATTCCTATTCTCCGCAATGAGAATAGAGAAGAACTCAGGTGTCGAACTAAACGTGTATCTTTTATTTGTGTGCTGCCGGGCTCTCTAATGGGAGCCCGGTTCTTTTTGTGCCAGATCCACCAGATCCTGCCACAAAAGATGGGTTGGAAGTCCCATCACTGTAAAATAGGATCCTTCGAGCTTATCAACGGCTATCAATCCAATCCATTCCTGTATTCCATAGGCTCCGGCTTTGTCCAATGGCTTCCCTTCTTTCAGATACCAGTCTATTTCATATGATGTAAGTGATTTGAAATGGACTTTGGCAGTATCGGTCCTTGTCAAAACCGAAGTTGGAGTAACGATAGAATAGGCTGTATGTACATAATGCATCTTTCCCGACAAGGAATGAAGCATCTCACGAGCTTCCGGCAAATGCAAGGGTTTATTGAGAATCTTACCTTCCAGGTCCACAACGGTATCCGCTGCAATAATTACGGATTGTGGTCGGATTTTTTGAACCGTCAGTGCTTTGCGTTCGGCCAGAATTCCCGGAACTTCAATCGGAGGAAGAGTTGGTTCGAAAGATTCATCTGAATCCGAAACAACCACCTTGAAGGGCAGATTTAAAATCGACAACAGTTCTTTTCGTCTGGGAGAACCGGAAGCCAGTATGAGCGGGAGCGGTAACTGGATCATCCTTTCACTTCAAAGTTTGTGAGAACGGATTCTTTGTAATTGTATACAATACACCCTAATTTTTTCCGATGCATTTCGACGTAACTTTTTTTACTGCTGTTCCAAACCAACAAAAATGTGAGAATATCGGCAGATGCCCAGGTCATGAAAATGATGGAGGCAAATAGTAACCAGGTATTTTCAATATAAAAGGCGATGCACAGTGGAATTACGCCCATTATCAGAAAAGGAAACACCAGACCAATCATAAAAGGAAGCGTTCTCATGGGCCTTTGACAACCAATGACGGGTGTAAACGAATTCCATCGCATTCCAATGCGGAATTCCTGAATCGGATATTGGGTAAGTGCCTGCCAGCAAAGAAAATGGAGCATTTCATGAAGAAGAAATCCGCCGGTAAAAATCAAAAACAGATTTGGCAACGTAAAAAATTCATCAATCCCAAGCATAAATGTGGCCGTACCAAAATTGATTACATAAATGAAAAGAAATGCCACTGGATACAGAATAAAGGGCAGGTTGTATTTGCCCAGTTTCTCATCCGGCACAACCCGTTCCTCAGAAACATAATCCGCATAGTCGAACTCCTCTATCATAATTACTGGCACAAAGTTGAAAAAAAACAGAAAACAGAAAAGACATTAGGCAAATTTGCCTTCTAATTTAGATGAAATGAAACACATTATTTTCTGCCTTACTTTCTATCTTTCTATTTTCAGTTCTATTGCGCAAGAAAATACACCTAAAAAAGAAAGTCATTTTAAAAACCTGAGACAGATTTCTTTTGGAGGAGACAATGCAGAAGCCTATTTTTCACCGGACGGAAAGAAACTTTCGTTCCAGACTAACAATCCAAAATGGGGATTGAAATGCGATCAGATTTATTGGATGAGATTGCATGCCGAAAACAAAGACAGTGCCTACCAACCTCATCCACTGAGCAATGGAGAAGGCCGAACTACCTGCTCTTATTATATGCCAAATAATAAAGACATTCTTTATGCCTCTACCTATTCAGCAGGCAAAGATTGTCCGCCTCCTCCGGCGCCCAGATCAGACCGAAAATATCTCTGGGCTGTATATCCCGAGTTTGATATTTTCGTTGCCAATGAGAAAGGAAAAATATCGGCTCAGTTAACCAAATCTCCCCGCTACGATGCGGAGGCTACAGTATCTCCAAAAGGTGATAAAATCGTTTTCACTTCCGACCGAAGTGGTGATCTGGAATTATGGACAATGGATATTGATGGTAAAAACCAGAAACAAATAACCACCGGGTTGGGCTACGATGGAGGTGCATTTTTCTCACCGGATGGAAAAAAACTGGTTTTCAGAGCATCCAGGCTTCAAACAGAGGAAGAGGTAAATGAATACAAAACCCTGTTGAAAGAGCATTTGGTGGCGCCAACCAATATGGAGATCTACACATGCAATGTGGATGGAACAGATCTCACTCAGGTTACCAAACTTGGAAAAGCAAACTGGGCACCTTTTTACCATCCTTCCGGAAAAAAAATCATTTTTGCCAGCAACCACCACAGCACAAAAGGATACGACTTTCAACTTTATATGGTAAACACCGATGGTTCCGGTTTGGAGCGCATCACCGAGGAAAGTATGTTTAATGCCTTCCCGATGTTTTCACCGGATGGTAAAAAACTGGTTTTCAGTAGTAACCGAAATAATGGCGGGGGAAGAGATACAAATCTTTTCATCGCCGACTGGGTAGAATAAGGCAATCGGAAGAAACCTGTTTTTGAAACTAAGCCGCATTTCAACCGGGCTAAATGCAGCTTGCCCCCATAGTTCTGCAATTCACTTTAGTCATACAGCATTTGCCTGTTCTTTACTTTCCGGGCGTAGGAGTTGAGCACACCTTTGTATCATCAAAAACAGAAACAAAGTTCTCAACAAAAAAAATAAACGATTATGAAAACGCTTGCAACTTCCATCCTTACCTTATTTTTCGTTGTTTCTTCTGCCCAATTCAGCTTCTCAGCCAATGGTGTTGAAAAAGGAAACAAGATCCAATCTGAAAACGCAACCAAGACTTGCACAACGGCAAGTACGACCACATTTCAGTCGAATATTTTCCAGAATACCAGCGGAAAAGTCAGCATTATTATACTGAAAACCGATCAGGAACCGGTGACAGTTAGAGTATTGGACAATCAGGACAATCTGCTGTTTACCAAAACCATCATCGAAGATTCTGTTCGCCAGAATCTCAGTATGAAAGAACTGGATCCGGGACAATACAAGATTACCCTTTCCAAAAACGGTGAATGTTTCACGAAAACGGTAACGGTGAAGTAAAACCATTGGAAGCCCTGGTCTATGATTGGGGCTTCCTTTGTTATATTGCCTACCCATATTAGCCGATACAAATCCCATAATGCTTCGTTCTACCAATCCAGTTACGATTCCAGGAAGATTTCTTTTCAAAGTCTGGCCCTGGTTTTCTATCGTTCTGGCTGCTGAGCTTAGCATTTTGGTGGTTAATTCCCTATTGGCTCTGGTTTACAAAAAATTCACCTGGCACTTTGACCCGACCGTACATCTGAGCACAGTAATCCTGGCCGGGTGTATTCTTGGCAGTATCCGATTCTTTAATAGCCGGCTGGATAAAAGAATCCCCTGGAGAGAAAACATCGGACAGCGACTTTTCGAACAATTGGTCTCAAACCTGGGAATCACTCTCTTTTTTACAGTGGTTGTGCGAAATCTGATTCTGGTCATCGGCTCTCCGTTCAACGATATTTCCACATTTGTGCGGTTACAGGATGAAGTCATTGTTTCATTGGTAGTTTCGTTTTTCACTCTTTTGGTGGTGTTGGTAGATTTGGGAATTTATCTGATGGCCCAATGGAAATCGTCTGCTACTGAAGCCGAACGCTTCAAACAGGAAAACCTGGAATTTCGATTCGACCGACTTAAAAATCAGGTTAACCCACACTTTTTATTTAACAGTCTCAACACCCTCGCTTCACTGGTATACAACGACCCGGATACCGCCTCCGGTTTTATTCGTCAACTGGCCAAAGTGTATCGATATGTGCTGGAAAACAGGGACAAAGAAGTAATCACACTGGCTGAAGAATTGACCTTCATGGAAGCATATTTGTATCTGGTGAAAATCCGGTTTGATGATGGAATACGGTTTGAACTGGATATCCCTCCGGAAATCCAGAGCCTCAGTATTCCACCCATGACGCTGCAGTTGCTGATCGAAAATGCACTCAAGCACAACATTGTCTCGGCATCCAAACCATTGAGCATTAAGATATCGGGAAAAGGGGAAACACTGGAAGTCCGAAACAACCTTCAGCCCAAAATCAGTCCGGAACCCAGCACGAAAACCGGACTTGAAAACATCAAAAACCGATACGCATTTCTTACCCAGCAATTGGTTAAGATTGTGAAAACCGAAACGTATTTCTCTGTCGAAATCCCTTTGCTTGTGACAGCCAACTAATTTAACAGAATCTCCGTATGAATGTAATTATCATTGAAGACGAGCCCCATGCTCAAAAAGAACTGAAGCGAATTCTACAAAAAACCGCCCCGGAATGTGTGATTACAGGAACAGCAGATGGAATAGAATCTGCGGTACAACTCCTCAGCGAGCAACAACCGGATCTGATTTTTATGGATATCCAATTGTCGGATGGGCAGAGTTTTGAGATTTTCTCCCTCACCGATGTGAAGTGTCCGGTCATTTTTACCACTGCATACGATGCGTATGCCCTTCAGGCTTTTAAAGCAAATGGTATTGATTACCTGATGAAACCCATTGAACCGGACGATATCCTGAAAGCCCTCAACAAATACAAGATGCTGAAAGCAGCCGGCGAACAAAATGGCCCGGTTTTGCTGGATACTGAAAAACTGAGACAAATGATGCTTCAGGGTTCGCCTCGATGGAAAACCCGTTTTATGACCAACATCGGCGACCGGATTCGTTTTCTTAACGATACTGAAATTGCCTATTTTCAGGCAGATGATGAAGTAGTGTACATGATCAGTAACGAGAAGAAGAAATACATCATCAATTATACCCTTGAGAACCTGGAAGCCCAACTGGATCCGGCAAAATTCTTCCGGATAAACAGGCGCTACATCACCCATGTAGATACCATTGGTGATATTCACAAACACTTTAATTCACGGTTGAAACTGATTCTGGTGCCTGCACCGGACGAAGAAATTCTCGTTTCCAGAGCAAGAGTTCAGGCATTTTTAAACTGGATTGGTCAATAAGAATGGCAATTGGATTTCACATAGGTAACTTGAAAAGTAAAGCGGTGATTTTCCGTTCAATCGGCTTGCAAACGATGCTTTGCCTGGCTTGTGCTATCCTTTTTTCGTGTGGAAGAATGACATTGGAAATTGAAAAATTACCAGAAAACACTCCTTCCGGAGCACCGGTATTCGTTTCGGGAAATTTCAATCTTTGGGATCCAGGCGATGGAAATTTTTTGATGACAAAATCAGAAAACGGAAAGTATTACCTTGATTTCCCAACGGGATGGGGAGAAATTTCTTATAAGTTTACCCGTGGAGACTGGACCACCATCGAAGGAGATGGTTGTGGCCACAGCATTAACGACCGAACAGCAAAAGTGGGGCAAAACTGGCTTCATTTCTTTCAAAATGATACCATCCGTCACCGTATTTACAGCTGGGAAGATCAGGGACCTACCGATTGCGATAAAGTGACATTCCGGATAAAAAGACTACCCAAGGAAACACCAAAAAATGATCCGGTAATTATGGTGGGTAGTTTTAATGATTGGCAACCCAACAACAATAAATATCGGTTTACTCCCTCCGGCGATAACCGGTATTACTATCTGGATCTTCCAAAATCGGACAGAGAAATTGAATTTAAACTAAGCAGAGGCAGTTGGGAAAAGGAAGAAGCAGACATTAACGGTGACCGGATCCCCAACCGAAAATTTATTTATGGCACACATGATACCGTAGATCTGGAAATAGGCGGTTGGATTGATCTCAATCCCGGTTTAGAAGCCAGGCAGATTACATTGATGGTCAATACTCCTGTAGGCACCCCTCCGGAAGACCCTTTGTACATTGCAGGTAGTTTTAATAAATGGGTTCCTGCAGATCCACGTTTTGAAATGAAGAAAATAGGGCCCAATCTTTTCATCATCACCATTCGTAAACCTGAAGGAGAAATGGAATATAAATTTACCAGGGGTCCATGGGGAATGGAAGAAGTAGATGTGTATGGCAATCATATCAGCAACCGGAAACTGAGGACTTCTGCGGACACAATCAGAATAAGCATTCCGGAATGGCTCGATATTCCCATCGACCAAACGTTTTCACAGAGCAGGGAAGAAATGAATTACCTTATGGACAACCAGGATGTGATTGCATTCCCTATAAATTCGAGCAAAGGTGAAAAGGCAGTTAAATTTACATTGGTTCCTGAAATCAAACGCCCAAGCTATATTTATGTTCGGGTAGCACTACCTGCCGTGCCAAATAATCGAAATTACGGAATGGTGGATTTTATTAAGCCCGGACAGAAAATCAAATTGGTTTGTCCAGTAGGATCAGTTTTTTATGCTTGTGATGGCCCCTATTGGAACGAAAATAAACCAAAAGAAGAAAAAGCATTTGTGGTGACACAAGAGATGGATGGAATGGAAATTCATTCAAATGCTTTACTTCCGCCAAATTGAGATTTTCCTGACTAGTCAACTGGATTAATGACCCGGACATAATTTCATTGTCTTTTTATGGTTTTGGGTAAGGCAATTCAACTTAGTTTTGTGCTTTATAAAAGACTATGAACATCATTCAAAACTGGGGAAAGTTCTTCTTATTCCTTTCCAGTACCGTTCGAAACAGGGAACCATTTCGCGTGTACCCAACCTTGGTTCTGGATGAAATGGTGAAAATCGGTACAAATTCCTTTGTGATTGTAGCCATTGTTTCGACCTTCATTGGCATGGTAACCTGCCTACAAACGGCAGATAATCTGGTGAGTCCATTGGTACCTATGTCTGTAATAGGCACCATTTGCCGTGATATGACGCTTTTAGAACTTGCTCCGACCTTTACCTGCGTAGTGTTGGCAGGCAAAGTCGGCTCCAATCTGGCTGGAGAAATCGGATCGATGCGAATAACCGAACAAATTGATGCAATTGATGTGATGGGTATCAATTCGTCCAGCTACCTGATCTTACCAAAAATTATTGCAGCCTGCATTATGATTCCTGCACTTTGCATTCTCGCCGCTTTTTTATCCCTTTTGGGTGGCTACATGATTGGCGAAATCACAGGTGCTATTTCTCCCAATGATTTTGTCACGGGTATTCGTGATGGTTTCCGCCCTTTTAATGTATTTTTTGCTCTGACTAAATCCTTTGTATTTGCTTTTCTGATTTCGACCATCTCTTCCTATAAAGGCTATTATACCTTTGGAGGGGCTCTTGAAATTGGTCAGGCAAGCACCAAGGCTGTGACCAATTCGGTTATTGCCGTACTGTTTGCTGATCTTATTCTTGCTAAAATAATGATCTGATCCCATGATTGAGATTATTAATATTAAAAAATCATTTGGAGATAAAATGGTTCTCGACGGAGTATCCGGTACGTTCGAGAATGGGAACAACAGCCTCATCATTGGTGCTTCCGGAACCGGAAAATCAGTTTTGCTCAAGTGCATTGTCGGTTTAATTCAACCGGATGAAGGGGATGTACTTTACGATGGAAGATCATTGTACACATCCACCGTAAGTGAGGTAAAAAAGATACGCAGGGAAATGGGAATGCTGTTTCAGGGAGGAGCGCTGTTTGATTCTTTGTCTGTAGCAGAAAACGTACGGTTTCCTTTGGATATGCTCATGGCCGAAATGTCTGACCAGGAAAAACACGATCAGGTGATGCACAGTCTGGAAAGAGTTGGACTGGAGCAGTCGGCAAACAAAAGACCTTCCGAA
>Ga0105046_10009427_pt1 | contig 15263 bp, 12 predicted proteins | sample MAT03_FD_78385 | JGI IMG/M metagenome (GOLD analysis project Ga0105046, IMG submission 78385) | Freshwater microbial communities from Lake Fryxell liftoff mats and glacier meltwater in Antarctica - MAT-03 (megahit assembly) | ecosystem: Environmental > Aquatic > Freshwater > Ice > Liftoff...
AACCGTTTCACAACGCTCTCACTCTGGCCGATGAAATCGCCCGAATGCTCAGCGGACTCCGATTCACCTTGGTGGGCAAGAGATAGCGAATAGCTCGGGCTTGGCTCTTCTCTCTCTTCTCTCCCCCTCTCGTCTTTTCCCTCATGCAACTTGCCTCCGTCATCGGTCGAACGAACGCCACGATCAAGCACCCGGCCCTCAACGGCTGGCGGCTTCTGATCCTGCAACCGCTCGATCTGGCGGAGGGGGCGGATGGGGAGCCAGTGATCGCGATCGACAACCTCGGAGCCTCGATGGGGGGCAAGGTGATGTTCACAGCTGATGGAGCCGCTGTGAAAGACATGATGGGCCGCCCCGACACCCCAGTGCGATTCGCCATCATTGGATTGGTGGATGAGTGAGGAGAAGTTTTCAGTGTTCAGTCGTCAGTATTCAGTCAGAGTGGCTGGAGTAGGCGGCTGTGAGCGGCAGAGCGTTAGCCGCCGGCTCTGTTCGACGAGGCCACAAGATTCACCACGGAGAGACCGAGGCACAGAGAAAAGTAGGGCAGACATTCCTGTCTGCTCCGCACCAGAACCGACGAGGAAGGCAGACAGGAATGTCTGCCCTACTCAAGTGAAGTGACAGCCCCCACCGGACCACATCTTCACTGACAACTGACAACTGAGAACTGACAACTTCCCCCCATGCTTGATTCCTCTGCCGTAGACCAGATCGTCGCCAACGTGCTGAAGCAACTCAGCGCGGGGGTGGAGAGACGAGAGGCGAGAGACGAGAGGCAAGTGCCAGAGAAGTCTGCTGGTTCTCGTCTCTCGTCTCTGGTCTCTCCGTCTTCTTCCGGCTCTCCTCCCTCCTCTCTCGTCGCTCATCTCTCTGATCGCATCATCACGGGCGACCTCCTCACGGAAAAAGCCTCCGGCGCCACGCAGATCATCATCTCGGCCAAGGCGATCCTTACGCCGACGGCCCATGACTTCCTCAAGGCCAGTCGGGCTCAGATCGTTCGCGAGGGCAGTGCGGCTGCGGTGAAGACCGGCGAGGTCTCGCTCACCACCTGGAAACTCATCACCGTCACCAGCACCCCCGCTGTGGCTCGACTGAGCAGCGAACTGGCAGCCGGATGGAGCCGCGAGATCCTCGGGTGCCCGGATGACGCGGCCTCATTGGCGATCAGTGCGATCTGCCGAGGCGACGCGGGTGGGATTGTCATCCTCTCCAAACAACACTTCCGGGCGGCCTGTCGAGCCAATCGCAACGACAAGGTCCGAGCGGCCTCCATCAGCAGTCCTGCCGAGGTCAAGACCGCCCGTGAACAGCTGCGACTGAACGTGATCACGATCGATCCGACCAATCGCAGCTACTTCGAACTCAAGAACATCCTCGGGGCGTTCACCGCCCCGGCCAAGTGAGTCCCATGCGAATCGCCCAAGTCATCGGCAAAGTGACGCTTCTGCGAGGTCACTCCTCTCTCCGAGGAGCGTCCTTCAAGATCGTCGTGCCATTGACCCGCGAAGGTTTGGAAGGGGACGAGGCCGGTCGGACCGAGCCTCTGGTGATGTTCGATGCTCTCGGAGCCGGGGAGGGGAGCTTTGTCGCTCTCAGCGAGTCGGCAGAAGCTGCCAATCCATTTCACCCCGACACCAAGCCTGTCGATGCGTATAATGCGGCGATCCTCGATTCCATCAATCTGGAGGAACGCCATGCCGGTGCATGATCTCCAGCGGCTCGTCGCATTGAGCGAGTTCCACGACTTTCACATCGGCTTCGTGACAACTCTCCGCAACACCCTTAATCGCATTTTGCGACCGACAGACTACTACGCATCTGCCGAGGGGCGAATCATGGGGTACGAGCCGGACACGAGTGCGTTCCAGAGAGGCCTGAGCCGAGAAGCGTCGCCCCCATCGCTTGGCGGAGTCGCCATTCAAACTGAGATTCGCCAGATCAATCAAACCAGTCCGCACACACGTTTTGTGGACGAGGCGGATCACTGGAACGCTCTTCGAGAAAGCCATGTCGCAGTTCGAAGCAAGCGAGGAGATAAACTCGTCGCGATCGTCGAGATCGTCTCACCCCGGAACAAGGACCGAGCCGACGCGATCGAAGCCTTTGGCAACAAGCTGGAGAAGGCACTGAACTCAGGATGCAACGTTCTTGTCGCCGATTTCTTACGCCCTGGTCCGCACGACCCTCAAGGAATGCACTGCACATTCTGGACGCGGTATTCGGAGGCACCGCATGGGGTGACCACACAAGAGCCGGTCGGAATCGCCAGTTATCTGGCAGCTGTCAACAACGTCCAGTTCCAACCAGTGGCTTATTTCGAATCCGTTGCCATCGGGCAGAATGTGCCGGACATGCCCTTGTTCTTGGCCTCCGGAGAGTATGTCCAAGTTCCAATTCAAGCGATTTACGATGAAGCTGTGGCTTCGTTGCCGCCGCCTTACCAAGAGGATTTGGAAACTCCGAAATCCTCTTAGCCGTGTCGCCCGAACAGTCGATCTCACTACCAACAACCTCAATCTCAAACTGAAACCGCCCATGTCCTACCACCCACTTTTCAACAACCCCCGCATCAAAGAGCAGATCTGCGAGATCGGTCGCCGGGTCTACAACAAGGGCTTCGCAGCCGCCAACGACGGGAACATCTCGTACCGCGTCGGCGAGAACGAAGTCCTTTGCTCCCCGACATACATCTGCAAGGGGTTCATGACCCCCGATGATATCTGCATGGTTGACCTCGACGGAAACCAGCTGGCGGGCAAGCGGAAACGCACCAGCGAAATCCTGCTGCACCTGACGATCATGAAGCACCGTCCGGACGTGAAGGCTGTGGTTCATTGCCACCCTCCTCACGCGACCGCGTTTGCCGTGTGCCGCGAAGCGATTCCACAGTGCGTGCTGCCCGAGATCGAAGTCTTCATGGGCGAGGTGCCACTCGCTCCGTACGAGACCCCCGGTGCTCAGGGATTCGCCGATACGGTGGTCCCGTTCCTTAAGTCGTCGAACACGATCATCCTCGCCAACCACGGGACCGTGACCTTTGGCAAGGAGCTCGAAGAGGCGTACTGGAAGACCGAAATCCTCGACGCCTACTGCCGCATCCTGATCCTCTCGCAACAACTCGGTGGGATCACCTACCTAAACGAGAAGAAGTCGCGCGAGCTGCTCGACCTTAAGAAGCGTCTCGGGTTCGATGATCCCCGCTTCCACGACGAGAACTGCGACCTGTGCAGCAACACGGCGTTCCGCGATGGATATAAGGAAGGCACCGCCCCCAAGGTCTCGGCCTTCGAACCGCCCCCTTCGTTCCCCGGCTATCTGCAAAAACCCGCCTACGAGAGCGGCAACGCCAGCTCCAGCGGAACTGGCAACGTCGACATGGAAACGCTCGTCAAAATGATCACCGAACAGGTGATGGCCGCTCTGAAATAGGGCCGGTCGGTGAGTGAATCGGAAATCAATCAGGGGCGTGTCCGCAGGACTCGCCCCTGATTCGTTTTGGGCTCTGGATATGCCGCTCCGTCTGATCGGATTTCGATGGGGGTCGCTCCCGGATTGGAACCCCGCGTTTCTAGTCTTTTTCCAGCGACCGTTCTAAGCGTCGTCTAGGACTACGGCTGCCCTTGGGCGGCGCGAAGGGCGTCGAGCGCTTGCCGGGCGGCGGTTCGGCCGGGATTGATTTGCAGCACTTCCTCGTAGTAGCGCATGGCTTGCTGGAGGTCTCCGCTCTTTTGGGCGATCTCACCGAGAAAGAGCCTCGCGTTTTCCGACTCCGGCTGGATTTCTAACAGCGTCGTGAAATGCTGGGCGGCGAGATCGAGTTTGCCGAGCTTCAGGTACGAGAATCCCAGCATGTCGTGCGCTCGGTCGGAATGGGGGTCGATCTCAAGTGCAGACTTGAACCAGTGTGCGGCATCCTCGTAGTTGTTCTGTCGCATTCGGCACCGGCCCAAGTTCAGCCGGGCGCGCAGGAAATTGGGGACATCGCGGGCGATTGGTTCCAGGATGACAGCTGCTGCATCGAATTTCTCCTCGCCCATCAGGTGAGTCGCCTCGTCCAGCTGATTGAACGCCCCAATCATATCCTTGATATCGGGCAGCGGGCTCGCGGCATCGGTTGCGGGTGAATTGGTGGGGGACGAGGTTCCACCGGCGTAGCCAATGCTCTCCAGCGCGCGGCGTTCCTCGGTGGAAATCGCGACATTCGTCCCCGATCGCATTTTCAGTCCAGATTCAAAGACTGTTAATACCTTCTCCAATTCACGAGCCTGGTCCGGCTGAGTGGCGAACAAATTGACGAGTTCCTGGGGGTCGTTCGACAGGTCATACAGCTCGGGCTTCGTCGTGCGTACGTAGCGCCAGCGTTCGGTCGTGATGCATTGCAGCGGCGACCAGAACGCCTGCAAGTAGGGTTCTTCCGTCCGCGAATAACAGGTGCGTGGTGCGAGCGGAGTTCCGTTGAGGGCCGGCAGCAGGCTCTGGCCGCTGCAATCTCCCGGGACTTTTGCGCCGCCAGCACTCAACAGCGTCGGGAACAGATCGACGAGAGTGACCGGTGTCGCGACTTTCTTCGGGAGCGCAGGGCGGCGGGGATCGGAGATGATCAGCGGTACTCGCAGAGTCGAGTCGTGCAGCATGTAACCGTGAGTGATCTCCCCATGCTCGCCCAGGCTTTCACCGTGGTCGCCGACAACCACAATCAGCGTGTTGTCGTCGATCTTCTGCTGCTTTAGTAGGTCGAAAAGACGACCCACCAACCGGTCCGTATAGGCGATTTCAGCGTCATAGGGGCGGCCCGCGAACGTCTCGCCGAACTCGTCCCGATGCTCCACATACGGATCGTGCGCATCGTACAGATGGACCCAGCAAAAGAACGGTTGGCTGGAGTGACTTTGGTGGTGCTCCGTCAGCCAATCGACGGCGGAATCGATGACCTCTCGGCCATCCCGTGACTGATGCAGTTGGTCGGTCGTCGTTTGCTCAGCCGAGAGATTGTCGTCATACACATCAAACCCGCGATTCAGGCCGAATCTCGAATTGAGTACGAACGCCGCGACGAAGGCAGCTGTGGAGTAACCCCGCTGGGAAAGGGCTTCGGCGACAGTGGGAATATCCTCGGCCAGGCCATCGCGTCCATTGGTGGTGACGCCATGCTCGGGTGACCATAACCCGGTGAACATTGACGTATGAGACGGGGACGTCATCGGGGCGGGTGCGTAGGCTCGCTCAAACAACACTCCTCGTTGAGCCAGTGCATCCAGCTGGGGCGTCTGAGCAGGGCCGTATCCGTAACAGCCAATCCGGTCCGCACGCGTCGTGTCGAGCGTGATGAACAAGATGTTGACCGGCGGCGCGGAGTTCAGCCAAAAATACGCGCCGACCATACAGGCAGCAATTGCGCCACACGCTATCAGAAGTGGTTTTCGTTGCATGCTGCCTCGGGCAATGCTGGAGCTTGTGACTCCAAAGTCGATCGAAGTCTGAGAAGCCGTCCCTCGCCGGAGCAAGGGACTCCTCAGCAATGAGACGTGTCCCGACCGTCGAGCGTGATGAGGCTATCAGGGAAAAGACGGGAGGGGAAGGAGCGGCGGTAGTCGGGCTCCCCAAGTCTAGACGAAACTCGAACGGACGGAGGCGTCCGTTCTACGTTCCACGCCTCCCTGAAGCTCCAGCGATCAATGCGGGGACTTGATACGCATCCCGTAGAATGACCGGTAGACGAAGACCATCGAGATCGCGATGAACACCACTGACAACCCGATCGTGACGACCGATCCCTCTTTCTCTTTCAGCGACACGGCCAACGGGACAGCCAGCAGTCCAAACAGCGTCGTGAACTTGATGATGGGATTCAGCGCGACCGAAGAGGTGTCCTTGAACGGATCGCCCACGGTGTCGCCCACCACACAGGCTTCGTGCAGCGCAGTGCCTTTGGCTTTCAATTCGGTCTCGACGATCTTCTTGGCGTTGTCCCAGGCTCCCCCGGCATTCGCCATGAAGATCGCTTGGTACAGTCCAAACAGTGCAATCGACACCAGATAGCCAATGAAGAAGTACGGATCGAGGAATGCAAACCCGAGCGTCGAGAAGAACACCGTCACGAAGATGTTGAACGTCCCGGCCTGGGCATAGTCCGTACAAATCTGCACGACCTTCTTGCTATCTTCGGTCGAGGCCTTCTTGACCGATTCATCCAGCTTAATGTTCTGCTTGATGAACTCGACGGCGCGATAGGCCCCCGTGGTCACAGCCTGCATCGAGGCCCCCGTGAACCAATAGATCACCGCACCGCCCGCGATCAAGCCAAGCAGAAACGGCGGATGAAGAATCGACAGCTTGCCCAACAACGCGGGATCGAGCCCATGGGTGAGTTCGAGAATGATCGAAAAGATCATCGTCGTCGCACCGACAACAGCTGTCCCGATCAGCACCGGTTTGGCAGTCGCCTTGAACGTGTTGCCCGCTCCGTCGTTCTTCTCCAGGTTTTCTTTGGCGAGCTCAAAGTCCGGGGTAAATCCGAACTCTCGCTGCACGTCGGCAGAAATACCGGGAGTCGTTTCCATCATGGACAATTCGTAGACCGACTGTGCGTTATCGGTCACTGGCCCATAGCTGTCGACAGCGATCGTGACCGGACCCATCCCCAGAAAGCCGAAAGCGACCAGCCCGAATCCAAACACAGCCGGGGCCAGCATCAGATCTTCGGGGATGGTCGTGCTCATGCCGTACGAGGCCCCCATCAGCAGCAGAATGATCATGCCCAGCCAGTAGGCACTGAAGTTGCCCGCCACCAGACCCGACAAAATGTTCAGTGACGCTCCGCCTTCGCGAGAGGACGAGACCACTTCCTGGACATGCGCTGATTCCGTCGACGTGAACACCTTCACGACTTCGGGGATGATCGCCCCTGCCAGTGTTCCGCAGGAAATGATGGTCGACAGCTTCCACCACAGTGTGCTGTCACCCGCCAGACCCGGAATGAGAGCGGCCGACGCAGCATACGTGAGCAGCATCGACGAAATGGATGTCAGCCAGACCAGACAGGTCAGCGGTGCCTCGAAATTGAAGTGTTTGGCCTGACCATACTTCTTCAGTGCCAGACTCTCATTCACGAAATACGACGCCGCAGAGGACACGACCATCATCACTCGCATCATGAAGATCCAGACCAGAAGTTGGATCTGCACCTGAGGATCTTTCACGGCGAGCAAAATGAAAGTGATCAAGGCAACACCCGTCACTCCATAGGTTTCAAATCCATCGGCAGACGGGCCCACCGAGTCTCCCGCATTGTCGCCTGTGCAGTCCGCAATCACGCCCGGATTTCTGGCGTCGTCTTCCTTGATCTTGAAGACGATTTTCATCAAGTCGGCACCGATGTCCGCAATCTTCGTAAAGATCCCGCCCGCCACACGCAAGGCAGCTGCGCCCAGTGATTCGCCAATCGCGAATCCCACGAAACAGGGCCCCGCGTAATCCCCCGGAACAAAGATCAGAATCATCAGCATGAGCAGCAGCTCAACGCTGATCAGCAGCATGCCGATGCTGATTCCGGCCCTGAGTGGGATCGAATAGCAGGGATAGGCCATGCCGGTCAGCGAAGCGAACGCGGTTCGCGAATTGGCATAAGTATTGACCCGCATCCCGAACCAGGCCACGAGGTAACTGCCCAGAATTCCGATCACACTGAAGCCCAGAATGACCCCCACCTTCAGCGTGCTGAACAGCAGCAGATACTTAAAGTAGAAGACAATGATTGCGCCGACAAACAACCACAGCTTGAACAGGAACCGGCCTTGCGTCAGCAGGTAGGTCTTGCACGTCTCATAGATCAGTTCGGACACTTCCAGCATCAATGCATGGACCGGCAGATTTTTGAGTTGCCGACTGATGAGAAGCCCAAACACCAAGCCCAACAGGCAGATCACAATTCCGCTGCAGAGCAATGTCTTGCCGCCGATGCGGTCGCCCAGGAAGAGAACCTGATTCAGGTCGGGCAACTTCAGGCCGGCCTCCCCGCCGACATGAGCCGCCGAGGGATCAAATGACGGGGGTGGAGTTTCAGCGGCAACCAACTGCGATCCCGAGATCAACAGCATCAGCATCGCTCCCATGACGGTCACAGCTGACATTCTCGACAAGAACGTGACACCTCGGAGACGCTGGAAATGTGAACCAACTGTTTCAGGCTGTGCGGGCAACGGCTGAAGCATCATGAATGAAGGGTCCGGGTTTTGGGTTGGGAAGCGGCCAACTGTAGCATCGACTCTGGTTCATGTGAACCGAACGCAGACAGAAGAACCGACAAACCCCGCAGCCAGCTCGCCCAGCCGGTTTGGCAGCGCCAGATCGATCAGATACAAAGGAATCTTGAGAGAACGACGGCACGCTTTTACACGGCGTGAGATGCGAGGAGTGGCACCAGTTGGCCCGCTTCAGGGCGGTTTGCCTCTTGATCGTTGGCCCCCTCCGCGAGGGAACCGCAGCCCTCGGGAGGGCGAAGCTCCGGCTGAGCCGTTCCCACTGTGATCATGTTCGGGGTCGCGTGGATGTGGGGCACGTTTCCTTCGTGCCCGTCTGGTGCGCCGCACAACACGAGCAGCTGTCTCGTCGCTTTGGCATGGCTGTTCATTGGGACGTCCGACCACTTATCCCGACCAAACCCGCTCGCCCGGCGCGATGCTGGGGTGGGCACGTAGAAAACGCCCCACGACAACACGTGCTCCCGGCGGGGTGGCAGGGTCAGCAGCGCAGCGAATGGCCCGGGCGGGAACCCGCGTGACACGCCACCTTTTCGGGGCCTTCCGCAAAGCCGTCAGACTAGGCCACCCGGCTACATGCCAACGATCCCAGCCGGGCGGCAGAAGTTTGACGACTTCTACTACGGGGAACGGGCAGAATCCGCCGAACCTGGGGGCCTCCCGCGGTGTCCGCCCGGTGTCCCAACCTCTGGTTCAGGCGGGAGTTCCTGCCGGGGCGGCGTTCGGATCGGCCAGATTGCATGGAACCCGGACTTGTCGGGGCTTCGCAATCCGGTCACAGTCCTCCCTCGTCGAACGGGGGATTCTCAGCATCCCAATGTTTGAGAATTTCCGATCGGCGGTCCGGGTGTAACGTACACTTCAGGCAAATCCCTGCGGTCGGGAAACCGCCAGGATCGTATCGAGCAGACCACCTCAACTGGTCGATACCAGAGGATTCCCAAAAGGTCGGCGAGCGGAGCAGATGCTCCCGCCGATCCCATCGAACGTGTTCCGAATGGTGTCGTTGCTCCCGAGGCGAAACTCGCGACGACCCCGTACACGGAGCACTAGTCGGAATCCCTTGCACACCAAACGCAAGGGGGACCGCTGGAGCAGTTTTCCGTGTGGTCTTTGAAGAAGGCGCAAGTCGCCATCACTGTCGCCGGGTGTCTGGGCATGGCCTACACCCAGATGACGACATCCGCAGTCGTGATTCAGTTTGCACGATCCCTGGGAGCGACCGGGCTGCATATTGGAATCCTGGGAGCCTTGCCGACCGGCATGCTCTTCATGCAGTTCGTCGCCGCCTATGTCGCGAACCGAGTGCAGTACCGTCGGCCACTTTGGGCAGCTGCGTGCTACGCCCAGCGCGTCTGTTACCTGCCGATCGCCTTGGGAGCTTGGTACTTTCCGAGCGTCTCTCCGCTCGTCTGGCTCTGGGCGTTCCTGGCGGTCACAGTCGTCGAGCAAGGGCTGGCCCACTTCTCGACACCGCTCTGGATGTCCTGGATGGGCGACTACCTGCCGCACCAGGGACTCAATCAATACTGGGGAACCCGCCACCGCTGGCAGCAGTTCACAGCTGCGGCTTGCATGCTGGGTTGTACGCTGTTCTTCTGGAACGGGGCCTCGCAGATGCGGGCGGGGTTTGCGGTCATCATGTCGGTCGCGGCGATCCTGGGTATCGCGGACATCATGCTGTTTCGGAAGGTCGACGAACCGCCCGTCACGCCTTCCAAAGCCATTGGGCTGTGGGAGTCGTTCCTCGCCCCGATGCAGAACCCGAGCTTCCGCTCCTACATCGGCTTCATGACCTATTGGCACGTCGCCAGCATGGTCGGGGCTCCGTTCATCAGCTTGTACTTGCTCGAATATGTCGGGATGCAGCTGTGGCAGGTGTTGGCCCTGTGGACGGTGGCCTGGGTCGGGGGAGCGGTGTTTTCCCAGCTCCTGGGTCGCTCGGCAGAGCTGCACGGCAACAAGGCCGTGTTGCAGATCTGCGTGATGCTGAAGCCGATCAACATGTTCTGTTTGATACTGGCTCCGCGCGATGCGACGCTGGCGTTCTGGACGCTGCTGCCGATGTTCATGCTCGATGCGGCGCTCAATGCGGGCATCCTGATTGCCAACAACGGGTTCTTGCTGAAGAACTCCCCGACCGAGAATCGCACGATGTTCATCGCCTCGGGCACCGCCATCGCGGGGATCGTGGGCGGAGTGACGGCCATCATCTCGGGCTACGCCTTGACCCAGATGGAAGGTCTGTCGATTCCATTCGGCCAGAGCACCATCACCGGTTACCATGTCTTGTTCGCGCTCAGCATGCTGCTGCGATTCGGAGCTGTGCCGATGGTCCGCCGGATTCAAGAGCCCTCCTCCCACCCGCCGATGCCAGTCTTTTCCGAGCAGGTGGTCGTGGTCACGGTCTTCTGGTTCCGCCGCATCGAAGGCCAAATCCGCAGCCTCCGCCCCGCCCGCACCGGTCGCAAACGCCGCCCGCTGCCCGAGAAGGTGACGCACTCGGCGCATTAGGCCGACTGTCGTGGGGCACGTTTTTTACGTGCCGCTTCGGTTGCCCCTGGCGAGGGCCTTGACCCGCCAGTCCCAGGCGTGTGGCAGAGCGGGGAACTGAAATTCTAGGCCGCTGCGAGCGGAATCACTGGCGGCCCAAAAGCGACCACCAGTGCCACCCAAAATGAATCCTTGGTCGCGGGGTGGCCCCGGTTGAGTCGCATTGAACTCTCCCGGGGCGGCGCTCGCCGGAAGACGTTTGCTCGTGAGATCGTGTCGCGAGCGAACCTCTTGTGCTGAAGCACACAGGTTGGCTCCCACGCGAGCCAACCTGTGCTACCCCGCGGTCGCGACGCTCTTGGTCGCCATAACAAGTTTTGAGTCTCTTCGCCCTGAAAGGGCGACGAGGTGGGGTGTGGCTCAACCGCTGCTTGAGCGTGTGTGCTGCGAAGCCTCAGGCGGCTCCACTGAGTCCGCCCGCGTCACTTCACGATTCACCTGACGCCATTCTGCATCTCCCCCCGATTACATCGTCACGGGAGCACCGGGAGTGAAATCTCTGCCGGCTGAGCAGGAACGAAAGCCGGTGGACGAGGAGCGGTCTCAATCGGCAAATCGAGCGATCGACGATATAGCACGCTCGCAGCGAAAACAGTCAAACAGATGGAAAGAGGGAGGAGCCAACGACTCGCAATGACCCACCACGGAGCCCTTTCATTCCTCTCCTTTCCGTGAGGTCAGATGTCAACGCCATAGCGATTGCATTGAATATAACCCTCCGGGTAATGACTAACAGCTGCTGGCCTGACTCCAATGTCATCCCAGTGCCTAAAATTTACCCCGCATCCCGGACAGCGACATCGCTTGAGGTGAGTCAGCAACGTAGGCCATAACCAGACAAGTAGAAAGATGAGCAGTGACGAATCCCTGCAAGAATCTAATTCTGGGTTTGAGAAATCGGTGATGGGTTCCTGTCACTTTGTCTGAATCGAGACCCTGCACCCCGGTGAGCATGCGGGACGCTGCGTCGAACGTGAACAAGTTATTGGTGCCTGACACCTTTATCGAAGCCTCTGGCACCTTTATCCGAAACTTTATTTTACACCTTGACACCTTTATTCTCCCGGTCCTGCAATCATTCGGAGATCGTCCACGCGATACTCCGACGGGAAGAGTGATTTCGAAAGGATCTGGGCCGGCAGCCAGAGGGCCCTTCCCGTTCGACTCTTCCGCGTGTCAGGCCGCTTTGGGCAGGAAGATGACGTTCCTGGCTTCAGTCGGATTGTCGCCCGAGAACCGCTCCACAGAGGTCAACTGACCCTCGACCATCATCAAGGCGGAATAGCCCAACTTGGTAAATCGAGCCACCGATTCGCGCCAGGGACGATCACCGTTCCAGTCAATGATCTCGACGAGCATGACGGGCTTGTCACGCCGGATCAGCTCCTCACACCCGTCCAGAACTTCGAGTTCATGGCCTTCGACATCGATCTTGATGAATCCCACATTCTCCAGCGGCTGATCATCCAGGCGAACGGTTTCGACCGAGACCCGCATGACGTGGCCCTCAAACTGGCGATCGGAATCGAGCGTTCCGATATTGTTGCAGAACCCCTGTTTGTTCCGGGGAATCACGAGTTCCGCCCGACCCGGCTTGTTGGACACGGCAAACGGCAGCACCGTGACATTCTCGGGCATGGCCCCCTCCAAGAGGGTCCGCATGGCCGGGTTCGGTTCATACGCAAACACCTGGGGGCACAACTTCGACAGGAAATACGAATACGTTCCCTTGTTGGCCCCGACATCCAAGGCGATACGCTGACGCGGCACCAGGAAGGGGAGGATCTTCAATTCCGGTTCACCCCGTCGGAGCGATCGCTTCGCCCGCCACCAGGAATGAAGGCGAGGAGGCACAATCGCGCGCGCTGCGCGCTGCGTCCAACTCAACAAATGTCTTTCGCCGCCATCCATGGCCTTCTCCGAGAGGGAAATGTGTCCGCAGGGTTGTCTTCGGGAATCGGGACTGTGTCAAGAGGGAACCGCTGGCCGTCAGTGATGCGGGGATCAGAGCAGTGTCACGCGTTGCTCATTTGACCGGGCCACGCCGCCAGTTAGGCTGCGCCGCGCTCGCTGGTCGCGGAATGGGAACCGCTTTTCGCGAGTAGCTGGCGTTCGGTGTCGACGATGTAATCCCGAGTCTGAGGGACGGCGTGACGGTCGCGCGACAATTGCATCTGAAACACCATTCCGCTGCCGTGGCGGAACACCATCTCCGCACAGGCCAGATAGAACTCCCACATCCGGCAGAAGCGTTCATCGTACAGTTCGGCGACACGCTTTCGATTCGCCTGGAACCGCTCGGACCAATGGCGCAGCGTCTCGGCGTAGTGTAGACGAAGAATCTCAACGTCCGTGACCCACAGTCCGTGACGTTCGGTGGCAGGGAAGACCTCGGATAGCGATGGCGTGTAGCCGCCGGGGAAGATGTATTTCCTGATCCACGGTCCCGTCGTGCCCGGCGGACTCATGCGACCGATCGAGTGGAGCAGCATGACGCCATCGTCAGTAAGCAGCTGATTGACCTTCCCAAAGAACTCGTCGTAGTGTTTGATTCCCACATGTTCAAACATGCCAATGGACACGACGCGGTCAAACCGTTCGGAGATGTCCCGGTAATCGCGCAGCTCGAATCGGACACGGTTCGACAGACCGAGCGCTTTAGCGCGCGCGGTTGCCACCTGATGTTGTTCGGTCGAAAGGGTGACGCCGACCACCTCGACATCCGCCATCTGCGCCAGTTCCAAGGCCAGGCCACCCCAGCCGCAGCCGATGTCGAGCACCTTGTGCCCCGGCTTTAAGAGCAACTTGGCTGCGATGTGCAGCTTCTTGTGGAGCTGAGCTTGGTCGAGCGTGTCGGTCTCTGGCGCGAAGTAAGCGCAGGAATACTGCTGATCCACGTCGAGGAACAGAGCGTATAGCTCCCGCGACAAATCGTAGTGATGTGCGACGTTTTCCTGTGCCTTGCCGATCGGATTGTGCTGCTGAAGGAAGCGGAGCGCCTTCGAGATCCGCCGCACCACCGACTGCAACGGGTAGTTTCCGAGCGACTTCCGGTTCAAGTTGAACAGATGCAGGAAGTCGTACAGGGTGCAGTCTTCAAACTGGATCGCACCATCCATGTAGCCCTCACCAATGGCGAGGTCGGGATTGAAAAACAGCCGCCGATGGTAACGTGCATCGGAGATGCGAAACGTCACTTGAGGACCGGCGCTCCCCTGAAACACGTGTCGACGCCCGTGAGCGTCGATCACCGTCAGCGTTCCCACCTGGACAAAACGCCTCATCATGTGGCCCAGTAGAAACATAGTGGCTTCCTCGACAGCGACAGTGGCAGTAGCAGTGACAGCGGAAGTGCAATGGCAAGCAAAGCTGAGGGACCGTAGGGAAATCTTTTTGGCAGGTCAATCACAACTCCCGCGGTGTGGGCGGGGTGGCGGAGCGGCCTCGGCGTGGCTTTGCACGTCCGGGTGACGCAGGAACATGAGGATCATTCCCATGGCCAGCCCGCTCTGTTAGTCGTTTGTTGCTCCACAACCGAGACTCACAGCGCCATGGCCAGGCCGCTCCTTCACCGGCGATGGCTTTGCATCGTCAGCACATGAGACATTTCAGCAGTGAGAGGCAGGTCTCCGAAACGGAAAAACAATGCCGGCTCAAACCGACCGCCAGCGGCCCCTAAATTGGAATCACGGCGATGAGCTCAAGACCCCAGTGCTCGAAGACCGTGCGACTCCACCTGCCAGCGCGACCGCGACCCAGTCAGCCAATGCCGAACCAATAATGTCGCAAGATATGCATCGGACCGCGAACGTGCTATCGTCCAACTCGCGGCAGGTGGTCTCAGCATGACGGCTTACCGCGGGAACTGATCGGATTCGCCGGAAGACTACGTGAAGAGCAAGCTGGCTTTGCCAGCGGGCTGGTTACCGAGTAAGCCGACGTGATGATGCACCTGAGGGTGTCTCGCCACGTCGGCTTTTTTGTTTCCTGGCGTATCCGCGTGGCATCTCTAATCGAAGGAGCATGGGCTCCGTCAGGAACAGGAGGAATTGTGACAACCAATCCAACAACTAAGAATCAGTCATCCGATGGGCGTTCGGGTCCGGAGCGTGGTTCTCCGTCAACGGCGGAAGCTTGGCACACGCTGTCGTTGACCGAGGCGTCCGAGCGGTTACAGGCCGATAGCGGGCGCGGTCTGAGTCAGTCGGAGGTGACTCGCAGACTCGCGCAGTACGGCCCCAATTCGTTGTCGCAGGCACGCGAGCGTTCGACGCTAAGCATCTTGCTGGCGCAGTTCCGCAGCCTCATCGTGGCGCTGCTCGTGGCAGCCACGGTGATCGCGCTGGTCATGCGTGACTTCATTGAGGCGGGCGCGATTCTGGTGGTGATCGTCCTCAACGCGGCCATTGGTTTTTTCACCGAATGGAAGGCGCAGCGGGCGTTGTC
>Ga0105046_10009429_pt1 | contig 15262 bp, 10 predicted proteins | sample MAT03_FD_78385 | JGI IMG/M metagenome (GOLD analysis project Ga0105046, IMG submission 78385) | Freshwater microbial communities from Lake Fryxell liftoff mats and glacier meltwater in Antarctica - MAT-03 (megahit assembly) | ecosystem: Environmental > Aquatic > Freshwater > Ice > Liftoff...
AGCAGGTGTTGGATTCGCGGATACGATACTTTTACCCGGCCGAGGACGGAGCGAGCGGCGGCTTTTTTCAGAGTCATGGTTTGAGCGTATTCAGGTTTTGGATTCTTCCAAGCGCCCGTTGGTGCCCATCGGGCGGGTTCGGACGACGGGATGGTTTTCTCATTCAGTCTCCATCGTTCCAAGGTTCGTCCCATTCGTTGTCGGTGAAGGCGAGGGCAGTGGCGCGTTCCTCGATCAGGCTGATGAGCTGCTGCGCAATGCCGGTCCAGGTGAAAAGGCTCCGGGCTTTGTGCGCGCCCATGCGGGCGAGCCGGGCCGAGAGCCGTGGGTGCTTCAGCACTTTGACGATGGAAATGCCGAGATCTTCCTTGTCGAACGGATCGGCATAGAGCGCGTGCCGGCCGAATGTGACGGCGCGGTAGAGTCCGCCGTGGGTGGTGACAACCGTCGGCGTGCCGCAGGCCATGGCCTCGATGGCCGTCATGCCGAAGGGTTCGTAGCGACTGCTGAGCACGAACACATCGGCTGCGCGGTAGTAATCGGCGAGTTCGGTATCGGCGACAAAGCCGCCAAACTTTACGCGCTCAGTAAGGCCGAGGGTGGCGACCTGGGCCTTGAGATCGTCGAGGATTTTCTGCTCGGCGGGATTGAGTTGGGTTCCACCGACGGCGAGATAGAGCGTGGCATCGGGCAGGCGGGAAGCGGCAAGGGTGAAGGCATCGATCAGCAGATCGTAGCCCTTGTTGCGGGCGAGCCGGCCGATCGCCAGTACGACTTTGCCTTCAAAACCCAGCCGTTGACGGATGGCCTTGCGGGAGGAAGCGCCGACCGGGAAGAAACGGTTGTCGTCATAGCCGGGCGGGATCATGCGCACTTGCTCGGCGGGCGCGCCGTAGTCGGTGGTGATCATGTCCACCTGTGGCGGGGTCGTGGCGATGACTTCGTCGCAGTTCTGATAGAGCAAAGTCTCTTCGTTGATGCGTTGGGTGAAATTGTATTTCAGTTCGAATTGCGCCGCATCATCCGGATAATCCTTTTCCATCAGCTGTTTTTTCCAGAGGCCGAGCGAGTGCGGCGTATGCACATGCGGTACGTCCAGTGCTTCGGCGAGCCGCTGGGTCGCAAAGCCGGCGTCCCAGTAATGACTGTTGAAGAACTGGTATTTGAGCTGGTGCTTTTTGATGAAGCGCAGCGCGTGCTCGGACCACTCGCCGAGGTGGCGGACGAGGTATTCCTTGTCGAGAAATTTAAGTCCGCCGCAGGGGACGCGGATGACCCGGACACGTTCATTGATCACATCGATCTCGGGCTGGTCCTCGAAACGTCGGGTCCAGATATCGACCTCGAAGCCGAGCTGGGCAAGTTTCTTGGACAATTCGATGACGTAGACGACCTGGCCGCCGGTGTCGGCCGCACCGAGCGGAGGCTCGGCGGCGACATAACCATGCGTGGAAACCATGCCGATGCGCGGCAGCGCAGACTCAGGGAGCAAGACTGACATAACTGTTTTGGGTTTTGCCGCCGCAGGCTGTGAGTCGCAGGCGGTGGCAGGTGAGCGTTGACGCGGCCGTGACCGCGGGCCCCGGAGAGCCCGGGGCGATGACGCCGCTCACGTATCCGAAGTCGAGTGCACTTGATGAAACACGGGGCGGCGAAACGTGAGCGACCCCGCAAAGACGAGACACCTGCAATAGCGATATGCCAAGAAAATTTTTGTTTTGCGAAAAAAATCCCTGTGAAAATCAGACAAGCCAACCGCAACGCGACAATCGGCGTGGAGGCCGGGAACGATCATGCAGGGGGTTCAAAACGCCATGAAGCATACTGCCATGATCACCGTCGGCGCCAGAGCGGCGGCGAGGAGACGGAGTGGGGCGACGCCATCGGGAAAATAGCGCGCGAGAATGGCCTGACCTGCTGGGTTGGGGGCATTCGCGATCACGGTCAGGCCACCACCGGTGACGGCACCGGCGACGACGGCGAATTTCAACGAGTCGGTTAAGCCCGGCACGAGCGTGGCCAGAAAAGTGATGGCGGCGTTGTCGTTGAAAGCGGTGAGCACTATGGCACTCAGGAACAGCGGGACTTCGCCCAGACGGCTGAGGATCGGTTCGATCCACCACGCTTGCAGACCGCCGTGGATGACGAGTCCGGCGAGGAAGAAGCCGACTAAAATGGGGGATTTTAAATCCACCTTGCTCTGGTGATGGGCGGTGGCTTGGGCGAAGGCCAGGAAGAATAGAAAGGCACCGATGAACATCACCGGATGATGCGCTTGCCAAACCGTGAAGGCTAAAAATCCGAGTTGCACCAGCGTAATCCAAGCCGGAGCGGGCGGACGCTGAGTTGGAGTTTTCTGCTCGGCGGCCCGCACCGCGAGGGCGGCGAGTTCACGCCGGAAGATGAAATAGTAGAGCAGGGTGGAAATGACGACCCCGAGCACGGCGCGCACGCCGAAATGCGTGAGCATATGGAGCAGTCCCCAGTTCCACGTATACGCGACCATGATCACCGGCGGTGCGGCGAAGTGCGTGAGCGTGCCGCTGACGGAGATGTTGACGAAGAGCAGCCCGATCGTCGCGTAGGCGAAGCGCGGACTGGGCTTCAACTCATAGAATTGCTGTGCGAGTAGCAGTGCGGCGATCGTCATCGCTGCCGGTTCTGTTATCAAGGAGCCCAAGAGCGGAGCGATGATTAAAATCGCCAGCCACCACGCGCCGGGGGTGCCGCGTCCGAGTTTCGCCACGGCGCTGAGGCAGCGTTCGGCGAGCGCGAGCACGGGATGCGTCGCCGCCAGCGCCATGACAATCACGACAAACAAGGGCTCCGTATAACTCACATGGCCGCTGATGTAGCCGACCACGGCGGGCCAACCCTTGAACCACGTGATCGCGCCGGCGAGCACGACGACCCAGATACCGAAGACCGCTTCGATCTCGCCGAAAAAATGCAGCACTTGGCCGGCAAAACTCACTTCATCCGGCTGGCCGTCATCATTAGCGTCGGCGGGTTGCGCCGGTTCGCGTTCGCTGAGGCGTTTGGCGTGGCGTATCTCGACGACATGGGCCCAGTGCCGGATTTTGGCCGTGAGAAAGGTGTGGCTGATTGCGCTGAAAAAAATGAACAAGGCCACCAGGTTGAACGGATCTGCGGCGATGCGGTGCGTCAGGACATCCCATAAACCGGCACTGACCGGATCGTGGTATTGATCGAGAGGCGTGGGCAAAAGGGAGGCGGAGGGAGCTGCGGCGAAGGCAGTCGAAACGTACGAGGAAAAGAGCATGACCAGTGTGATTGGAGAAATGCGTGACATGGCGATCATGAAAGAACCGTTCGGCAGAATGAAGGCAACCTTCCGTTCCCGCTTTCCAGTTTCAGCCATCCTGATCCCCGCCCGTGGTGAAAGGAGGCACGAGGAAACGAGCTGAACCTGTAAGGGCGATGGGTATCAGGTAGCGGCCGTTGACCTCAACGGCCACGGGCACAGGGAGGCCGGAGTATAGCCGCGTTTGAGCCGCAGGCGAAAGCGCGGTGTCTTCCGGCCCCGTTTTCGGGCTGCGCCCTCAAACGAGGCTACACGCACACAGCAAAACCTCCCACACGGCTCGGGAGCCCGCGCCACTTCCGCCCAATCACGTCAGGCTCCGCGCTCTCCGGCTATTCGACAGGCTCAGGCGGTCCTGAACGAAGTCGAACGGACGCGTCCTCCGCGTTAATTATATTATATCCCGCTTTGCGGCGGAGTTGAGCTCACCCTCATTCCTCGGGATCAGGATGACTGAGGCTACGGACGACAGGCTGCCGGCCTGCGGCAGGCTCGCGATGACAAGAAAACTTATGCTGCTTGCCGGGTTAACCGGATAATTGTGCGCATGGCCTGAAAAACCCTGCGCATCCGGCATGCGACGTGCTTTCTGTTGGGCGTAACACGCTCCAACATAAACGTAACACTCACCCCCTCCATGCACCTCCCTCGCCGGTTCACCTGTCTTGTCGTTCTCGCTCTCACTTCCTTGGCCTCGGTTCTCCAGGCCGCGCCGCTGAAAATCGCCTACAGTGACTGGCCGGGTTGGGTTGCTTGGCAGGTCGCTATCGAAAAAGGCTGGATCAAGCAGGCGGGCGTGGATGCGGAGTTTCTTTGGTTTGAATACGGTCCTTCGATGGAAGCCTTCTCTGGCGGCAAGGTCGATGCGGTCATGGTGACCAACGGCGATGCGCTGGTGACTGGTGCGGCCGGCCCAAAGAACGTTATCATCATGCTCACTGACTACAGCAACGGTAACGACATGATCATTGCCAAAGCGGGCATCAAGTCGGTCAAGGATTTGCAAGGTAAGAAAATCGGCATCGAGGTCGGCTTCGTCGAACATCTCATGCTGCTCAACGCCCTGAAGAAGGCCGGCCTGACCGAAGCCGATATCGAAATTGTCAACACGCCTACTGGTCAGACTCCTCAAGTCCTCGCCTCCGGTCAGGTTGATGCCATCGCTGCTTGGCAGCCCAACGCGGGTCAGGCCCTCAAGGCTCTTGCCGGTTCCACCGCGATCTACACCAGCGCCGATGAACCCGGACTCATCTACGATACGATCACGGTCTCCCCCCAAAGCCTCGCCCAACACCGCGCCGACTGGGTCAAATTAGTTTCCGTTTGGGACAAGGTGCTGGCCTACATCAGCAATCCGGAGACCAAGGCCGATGCCTTGAAAATCATGGCGGCCCGCACCGGTTCGACGCCGGAAGATTATGCGGCGTTCATCAGCGGCACCCGTTTCCTCTCGCTGGCCGAGAGTGCTGAAATCATTGCGAGCAAAGCCACGGGCTTCGGTTCACTGACTTCCTCCACCTCTGTGGCCAATGATTTCAACGTGAAGAATGCCGTCTATAAGGAATCTCAGGATGTCTCCGCCTACATCGATGCCAAGCTGACCGCTGAGGCTATCGCTCTAGGAAAGAAGTAATTCTCGCAACCTAGTCCGGCCCCGCCGGATTTAGTCTCATGCTATCATCTCGCTGGCTTACCGTGGGCAAAGAACCTGCGGCGAGCATCCGTTTTACGCTGACGGTTTTGTCTTTTCTGCTCCCCATCGCAGTCTGGGCGATCGTCAGCTACGTCCCGTGGATTTGGCATCCGCTTATCCGGGTGTCGTCCGCTGGCGACGTGGCGTGGTTTAAAACCGGCTTGCTGGTTGAACGCGTAGTTTTCGCGGAGGAAAATCTGAAAGTCGTGACCTCTGGCGGGCACGCTGCCGAGGGCGAGCGGGCTAATCCCGTTTTCCTGCCCGCACCGCACCAAGTGGCGCAGGCTTTCATCACGGCGTTTCAAACCAAGCCGATCCTCCGCGGCGATCGCTGGCTGCATGAAAGCCTTTGGTTAAGTATCAAGACGATCGTGCTCGGTTTCGTTTTCTCATCTTTGCTCGGCGTGCCCTTGGGCATTCTTTGCGGCGCTTATCCGCCGATCGCACGACTCACGGAACCGGTGATTGATTTCATCCGCTATATGCCGGCACCGGCTTTTGGCGCCCTGGCCGTGGCGGTGCTGGGGATTTTCGATGCCCCTAAAATGGCGATCATCGTGATCGGTACTTTTTTCCAGCAGGTTCTGGTTATCGGTAACACCGTGCGCCGTCACGAACCGGCTCTGGTCGAAGCGGCCCAAACACTCGGGGCCAACCGCCGTCAGTTATTACTCAGCGTCATCGTGCCGAGTTGTCTGGTCGATCTGTACAACGATCAACGCATCTTGCTCGGCTGGGCGTGGACTTACCTGATCGTGGCTGAAGTCGTGGGCGTGAGCAGCGGGATCACTTTTTTCATCAATCAACAGGCCAAGTACCGGAATTTCGAAAATGTCTACGCCGCGATTATCATGATCGGCCTCATCGGGCTCATGACCGATCAGGGGCTCGCGTTTATTGGCCGGCGACTTTTCCCCTGGCAACTCAATCCGCCCAGTCGTTTGGGACGGTTTCTGCGCTGGCTCTTCCCGCAAAAGGCGGTGGAAGCATGAACTCACCTGCGCCAACCACCGATTATCTCCGGCAATCGCTTGGCGTGACGGAACGCTTTCAGCGTCTCAAGGCACGCCCGGTTGTCCTCGAGATCGAAAAACTCGGCCGCCAATTCGCGGGCAAGAACGGCCCCGTGACCGCGCTCCGTGACATCTCCCTCAAGATCCATCGTCGCGAATTGGTCTGCGTGATCGGCCCATCAGGTTGCGGAAAATCCACGCTGATCCGCATCATCGCCGGTTTGGACGTGCCCACGTCCGGTCGCCTGTTGGTTGATGGCAAGGAATCGCGCGGCCCTTCCTCTGAACGCGGCATGGTTTTCCAAGGCTACACGCTCTTCCCATGGCTCACGGTGAAACGCAATGTCATGTTCGGGCTCCAAATGGGCGGGATGAGTCAGTTGGAAGCGGAAGGGAAGGCGCTGGAATGGCTGGCGCTGGTTGGTCTCTCGAAATTCGCGGACACCTATCCCGCCCAACTCTCTGGTGGCATGAAACAACGTGTCGCCATCGCCCGCGCGCTCGCGCCGAATCCGCGCGTGTTGCTGATGGACGAACCTTTCGGCGCCCTCGATGCGCAAACGCGTGCGCAAATGCAGGCGCACTTGCTCGAAATCTGGCGCAACGTCGACGTCACCATTCTCTTTATCACGCATGATCTGGATGAAGCCATCTATCTGGCTGATCGCATCATCGTGTTGAAGGCTCATCCGGGCGAGGTGCAGGAAGTGATCGAAGTGTCCGTGCCTCGCCCCCGCAGTGCCGAGCAGTTTAATTCACCCGAGTTTCTCGCCACCCGCCGCCGCTTGGAAGAACTCATCCATCCGCGCGTCGATTTAGTTCACGAAAAACTCCCGATCGTCCGGCTCACCCCGGTCGGCGATGACGTCGAATGATAATGCGATCCCATAGTTTGCCATTGGCTGACACCTCCCTGTCCCCCAAGTTGAGCGTAACTACTATGCCCCGCCGCCAACCCCTACTCGCCCGCTTCAGTGTTTCCCTGCCGTCCGATCTGCTCGACGAACTCGACGATATGGTCGTCCAACGCAAGCTCCCCAATCGCTCGCACGCCATTGCCGAGATGGCCCGGGAGCAGTTGACCGAGCACGCTCGCGAACTCGGCGCCAAGAGCATGGCCGGTACCATCAGCCTCGTGTACGATTACCGGAAGCGGAATCTCCAGCGCAAACTCGCCGATATCCAGCACCAGAATTACCTCATGGTCGTCACCTCGATGCATGTCTATCTGGAACACGATCAATCCCTGGAAGTGCTGCTCGTGCAGGGGCCGGCGCGCGAGCTCCGCCGCTTGGCCGACAAACTGGCCGCCTGCAAGGGCGTGAAGCATGCCAAACTCAGCCTCACCGCAACGGCGATGCCCCCGCTGCTCTGAGCTGTTGTATGCAACCGCAAACATCCACCCATTGTGATCAAACCAATGTGCTGGGTGTAGGACCGGCCCTTGGGGCCGTGCCGCGACCCGCGAAAATGGCACGGCCCCAAGCGCCGGCCCTGCAATAATCCCATGCGAATGATGATCGTTATCAACTCTTGACGTAACACGAACAGACACAAACGTAACACCTCATCCGCATGGACCCCGTCATCAATAATGCTCCCGCCGCCGCGCTCTTCACGAAAACCCTGACCCATTCGGGTCTCTGGTCGGGGGTGGTCTCACGCGGCAAAACGCTCCGGCTCACCGCGCTGGAGGCCGGCGCCAATGTCGGTTTGCTCCTCTACAATGCCGACGTCCCGAGCGAGCGCTACAACCTGCCCGACACCCTCAAGGGCCAGCACATCTTTTATTTGCGCCATCCCTATTGTATTCATTCCGACATGGGCCGGATCCTCGCCTCCATCACCGCCGACTCCGTGGGTTGGCATGAGACTGTGTGTGGCGCGTCCGATGCCAAACTCGTCGCCGCCAAGTACGGCGAGAAAAATTATCAAAGCGCCCGGAATGATTACCACCGCAACGGCCGAGATTCCTTCCTCATTGAACTCACGAAGTGGGGTCTGGGTCAGCGCGATCTCGTGCCGAACTTGAATCTCTTCAGCAAAGTGGTCTCCGACGAGGCTGGTCGCCTGACGTTTGTCCCTGGCAATTCCAATGCCGGCGATTTCATCGAGCTGCGTTTCGAAATGGATACTCTGGTTGTGCTCAACACTTGCCAACATCCGCTCGATCCCGATCCGACTTATCACCCGCGTGACGTTCGCTTGGAAGTTTTCCGCCCCCAACCGCCTGTCGCCGACGATGCCTGCCGCCGATCCCGGCCCGAAAACGAACGCGCATTTATCAACACGGAAAATTATCACGCACTACGAGGGTAGGGCGGATTATCCCTAATCCGCCGCTCACCATTCCCGACGCGTTAGGGATATCGTGCCCTATCAAAAAATATTCACCTCCATGACCACCAGCACCCTTTCTCCTGCCGACGCGATCTATCGCCACGTCATTCCCGCCGGCGATCCGTGGACGTACGAGATCAAACACGGTCAAACGCTCCGCATCGTCGACGTGGAAGGCAACCAGGCCGCCGATACCCTTTTCTACGACGCAAACGATCCGGCCAACCGCTACAGCGCGTCCGACACGATCCAGCGTCAAGCCGCGCTCTACCTCAGCACCGGCACCAAGTTGATTTCCACGATGGGCGATGAGTTGCTCACCATCGTCGCCGACACCTGCGGCCGTCACGATACGCTCGGTGGCGCGTGTTCCCGCGAGAGTAACACCATGCGCTATTCACTCGACAAGGAATACATGCACGCCTGCCGCGACAGTTTTATCTGCGGCGTCCACGCGTGGCGGCCTGATCTCGGGAAGCGTGACATCACCTGCAATATTAATTTTTTCATGAACGTACCCGTCACCCCCGACGGCCGCCTCACTTTCGCCGACGGTGTCTCCGCTCCCGGCTATTACGTCGAGCTCCGCGCCGAACGCGACGTTGTCTGCGTCCTCTCCAACTGCCCCCAACTCAATAACCCCTGCAACGCCTACAATCCCACGCCGATTGAGGTCATGATTTGGGATGAGGCGGTAGTTGGTAATTAGTAATTGGTATTCCGGATAAAGACTTACGTATCATGAGTACCGAGAGAACGAAGATAAGCATTCCAAGCGGGCAGCAGCTCCTTCAGCACCCGTTGCAAGGGGGCTTTCTGTTCCTTCGTGAGCAATCGCCGTTTGTCGGCGCGTCGCAGAAAATGCCTGACCTCGTACAGCGAGCCGCGCGCGATGCGAATGAACCGTTGATGATCACCTGGCGACGCCCGTCCATACCCTTCCGCAATATTTGCCCCGACGCTGTCAGCCCGCCCGCACGAGTTGATGACCAACTGTGGTTTTGGCGAAAGATTCCCAAAGAACCACCGCATCCCAAACCAGATCGGCCAACTCCTCGGCCATCGCATAGACTCTAAGATTTTCGAGCGCGAATTTGGCCACGGCCAACCGGCTACCACTCTCGCTGCCGTTTAGCGACCAATTACCAAATTCCAATTTCCAACTACTGCCTCGTTCCCCATGTTCACCAAAGTTCTCATTGCTAATCGCGGCGCTATCGCCTGTCGCGTCATCCGTACACTCCGCAAAATGGGCGTGCAGTCCGTCGCGGTTTACTCCGATGCCGATAAACATTCTCTCCACGTTCAGCAGGCCGACGAAGCTGTGCACATCGGCGCCGCGCCCGCCGCGCAGAGTTATCTCGACGGTGACAAAATTATCGCCGTCGCCAAATCCGTCGGCGCTCAGGCCATCCATCCCGGTTACGGTTTTCTCTCGGAGAATCCTGGTTTTTCCGACGCCTGCGCTGCCGCCGGCGTGATCTTCATCGGCCCGACCGGCGACCAGATGCGCATGTTCGGCTTGAAGCACGCCGCTCGCGCCATCGCGCAGCAGCACCACGTGCCGCTGCTGCCCGGTTCGGAGTTGCTCCGGGATGAGGACCACGCCCGCACCGAAGCCGCGCGCATCGGCTACCCCGTGATGTTGAAGAGCACCGCAGGTGGCGGTGGCATCGGCATGTCGCTCATCCGTAAACCGGCGGAACTTTCCGCTGCCTTCGCGGCTGTGGGTCGGCTCGCCAAAAATAATTTTAAAGAAGGCGGCATCTTTCTCGAGAAATTCGTCGAACACGCCCGCCACGTCGAGGTGCAGATTTTCGGCGATGGCAAAGGCCACGTCGTCGCCGTCGGCGAACGCGACTGCTCGGTCCAACGCCGGAACCAAAAGGTGATCGAGGAAACGCCCGCGCCCGGTCTCACTACCACTCAACGCACCGGTTTACTCGAAACCGCCGCACGGCTCGGCACTGCCGCCGGCTACCAAAACGCGGGAACCGTCGAATACGTTTATGACAATGATACGGGGGAATTTTATTTTCTAGAGGTAAATACGCGTCTCCAAGTCGAGCACGGCGTCACTGAGGAAGTCACGGGCGTCGATCTCGTGGAGTGGATGCTGCTCGCCGCCGCCGGCGAACTCGATCTCTCGAAATGGACCGCTGCTCCGCAGGGCGCATCGATCCAAGTCCGCGTGTACGCCGAGGATCCGGGCCGGAATTTCCAGCCCGCTGCCGGTACGCTCACCGATGTGCATTTCGCGCCGTCGGCGCGCAACGAAACCTGGGTGGAACGCGGCACGGAGGTTTCTGCTTTCTACGATCCGCTGCTTGCCAAGATTATTGTCAAAGGTCGGGATCGCACCGAGGCGCTCCATCGGCTCTCGGCCGCTCTCGCAGACACCCGGCTGCACGGCCTCGAAACCAATCTCGACTATCTGCGGCAGATCGTCGCGTCCGCCGGCTTTCATGCCGGCGGGGTGACCACAAAGTATCTCAGCAAGCTCCCGTACGCCGCGTCGACCGTCGATGTGCTCGAAGGCGGCACGCAGACCACCGTGCAGGATTATCCGGGCCGCCTCGGCTACTGGGATGTCGGCGTGCCTCCCTCCGGTCCGATGGACGGACGCTCCTTCCGGCTCGCGAATCGGCTCGTGGGAAATCCCGACACCGCCGCCGGTCTCGAAATCACCGTGCAAGGTCCGTCGCTGCGTTTCAACACCGCCGCCGTCATCGCGCTCACCGGCGCCAACATGCCGGCAACTCTCGATCACAAACCGGTCGCGTATCATCGCGCGGTTCGCGTCAAAGCCGGTCAAACGCTGCGCATCGGTGCCATCGATGGACCCGGTCTGCGTACCTACCTCGCGATCCGCCACGGTTTCGACGTGCCGGATTATCTCGGAAGCAAAGCGACGTTTACGCTTGGTCTTTTCGGCGGACACGCTGGGCGCGCGCTTCGTCCCGGCGATGTCTTGCGGGTCAAACGCCACACGGCCGCTGGCGTGGCCGATGACGCGCCATTGCTGCGTGCGCCCGCGAGCGTGCTGCCCGTCCTCACGCGCGAATGGCAGATCGGCGTACTCTATGGCCCGCATGGCGCACCGGATTTTTTCACCGACGACGACATCACCGTGCTCTTCAACACGGACTACGAGGTGCACTACAACTCGGCCCGCACAGGAGTGCGGCTGATCGGTCCGAAGCCGCAATGGGCGCGGCGCGACGGCGGCGAGGCCGGCCTGCATCCGTCGAATATCCACGACAACGCCTACGCGATCGGCGCGATTGATTTCACGGGCGATATGCCGATCATCCTCGGCCCCGACGGCCCGAGCTGTGGCGGTTTCGTTTGTCCTGCCACCATCGTGCAGGGCGAACTTTGGAAAATCGGCCAGCTCAAGCCCGGCGATAAAGTCCGTTTTCACGTACTCACGGCGGAGGACGCCCGCATTCTGGCCACCGCGCAGGATGCAGAGATCGAATCGCTGCAACCCGCGCGTAAATCCGGGGTAGGGCGAACCGGTCGCGCTTCTGCACTGACCGCCCCCCCGGTGAGCCGCGGCTCGTCTGGGACTTCTCGCCCTAACTTCCAACCGCCCGAGCCGGCGATTCTCCATGAGATTCCCGAGCGTCCTGATGCTCCGGCGGTCTGCTACCGCCGAGCCGGCGACTCCTATTTGTTGATCGAGTACGGCCCGCTCATGCTCGACATCGCGCTGCGCATGCGCGTGCACGCGTTGCAGACTTGGATTGAACGCCAGCATATTCCCGGACTGCTCGATCTCACGCCCGGCATCCGCTCGCTGCAGATTCACTTCGATTATCGCGCGCTACCGTTGGAGCGCCTGATGGAAATTCTCCTCCGGGCTGAAGCGGAATTGCCGGATGTCGCCAGCATCGAGGTGCCTTCGCGCATCGTGCATCTGCCGCTCTCGTGGGAGGACGAATCCACTCTCCTCGCGATCCGCAAATACATGCAGATCGTCCGCAAGGATGCGCCGTGGTGCCCGAGCAACATCGAATTTATCCGCCGCATCAACGGCCTCGAATCCGTCGACGAGGTGTATCGGATCGCCTTCGCAGCGAGCTATCTCGTGCTCGCGCTGGGCGACGTCTATCTTGGCGCACCGGTCGCCACGCCGGTCGATCCGCGCCATCGGCTCGTCACCACGAAATACAATCCCGCCCGCACGTGGACGCCCGAAAACGCCGTCGGCATCGGCGGCGCTTATCTTTGCATCTACGGCATGGAAGGCCCCGGCGGCTATCAATTCATCGGTCGCACTTGCCAGATGTGGAACCGCTACAAACAGACCGTCGAGTTCACCGACGGGAAACCGTGGTTGCTGCGGTTCTTTGATCAGATCCGTTTCTATCCGGTTTCAAATGCCGAGCTCGCGAAGTTCCGCGAAGATTTCCCGCAGGGCAAAGTGCAGCTCAAGATTGAGGAAACCACCTTTCGCCTGCGCGATTACCAGAAGTTTATCAAGACCGAGGCCGAAACCATCACGGCCTTCAAGACCCACCAACAAGCCTCGTTCGAGGCTGAGCGGAAGCGTTGGGAAGAGAGTGGGCAGTTGAATTTCTCCGCCGAATCCGAATCCGCCGCCGCCGTGGATGAGCCGGCGATCCCCGCCGACTGCGTCGCCGTGCCGAGCCACATCCCGGGAAATATCTGGAAGATTCTCGTGACGCCAGGCGTGGCGGTGAAGGAAGGCGATCCGCTCGTGATTCTCGAATCGATGAAGATGGAGGTCACTATCATGGCGAGCCGGCCCGGCAAGATCCGTGAAGTGCGCTGCGTCGAAGGCCGCCCCGTGAACGCCGGCGAAACCCTCATCGTGATCGAAGCAGCCAAGGAAGTAATTGGTAGTTAGTAATTGGAATTCCGATAAATTCGCTGCGTCCAATTCCCAAATACTAACTACCAATTGCCAATTCCGCTTCCCATGCCTCTCTCCCTCGACCTCACCACGCTCCGCACGGCCTACACCGCCGGCACACTCACGCCGTCCGCGCTCATCGGTGAGATCTGGCAGCGCCTCGAGGCGCACGGCGATCCGGCGGTGTGGATTCACCGCCTGACGCGCGACGAATTACTCGCGCACGCACAACGAGTCGAGGCGCGCGGCCTCGCGACCCAGCCGCTCTACGGCGTGCCTTTTGCGATCAAGGATAACATCGATCTCGCCGGCGCGCCCACGACGGCGGCTTGCCCCGGGTTCGCCTATACGCCGGTCGAATCCGCTTTCGTCGTGCAACGCCTGCTCGATGCCGGGGCGATTCCCATTGGGAAAACCAATCTCGATCAATTCGCCACGGGCCTCGTCGGCGTGCGCTCGCCTTACGGCGTTCCGCGCAATCCGTTTCATCCGGAAATGATTTCGGGCGGTTCCAGCAGCGGCTCGGCGGTCGCGGTCGCGGCGGGACTCGTGAGCTTTGCCCTCGGCACCGACACTGCTGGTTCTGGGCGCGTGCCGGCTGCCTTTAATAATCTCGTCGGCCTCAAACCCACGAAGGGAGTCTTGAGTACTCGCGGCGTAGTGCCGGCGTGTCGCTCACTGGATTGCGTTTCGGTCTTTGCGTTTACCGTGGAGGACGCTTCGGCGGTCGCGGCGGTCGCGGGTGGCTTTGATGTGAGCGATCCGTTCGCGCGGTCCGCTCCGTCCGCGATTTTCGGAGCCGCATCCGCTGTGCCGACGAGTTTTCGCTTCGGCGTTCCGGCCGCTGAGCAGCTCGAATGGTTTGGCGACACGCTTTCGTCCGACTGTTTTGCCAGCGCGATTCGCACCCTGGAATCACTTGGCGGCACCAAGGTCGAAATTGACTTCACGCCGTTCCGCGATGCGGCGCGCCAGCTCTACGAAGGACCGTGGGTCGCTGAGCGTTGGTCCGCCCTGCGGGCTTTTCACGCGGAGCATGCCGACGCGTTTTTTCCGATCACACGCAAAATCATCGAGGGCGGGGCGAAGTTGTTCGCGGTCGACGCCTTTGAAGCCAGCTACAAACTCGCGACCCTGCGTCGCGCAGCAGACGCCACGTGGACCAAGGTGGACACGATGCTTCTTCCCACCGCGCCGACGATCTACACCCGGACTCAGGTGGAAGCGGATCCCATCACGCTCAACACTCGTCTCGGCACCTACACGAATTTCGCCAACCTGTTTGATACGGCCGCACTCGCTGTGCCCACGGGCTTTCGTTCCGACGGCCTGCCATTTGGCGTCACACTTTTTGGTCCCGCTTGGAGTGACGCGCGACTGGCCGCGCTCGGCGGTGCGTTGCATCGTGCCACGTCGTCGAAGGCTGGTGCCACGGGGTTGGCGTTGCCAGCTGCACCACTTGCACCGTCAGCCAGCACCGGGGAAATCGCGCTCGCCGTCGTCGGTGCGCATCTGTCTGGCCAGCCACTCAACGGCCAACTCACGACGCTCGGCGCCCGCTTGCTTCGCACCACGCACACGACAGACGCCTATCGGCTGCACGCGCTCGCCGGCACCGTCCCGCCCAAGCCTGGCCTGGTGCGCGGCGCACCGGGAAGCGGCGCAGCCATCGAGGTCGAAGTCTGGGCGCTCACGCCCGCAGCCTTCGGCACCTTCGTCGCCGCCATTCCGCCGCCGCTCGGCATCGGCACGCTGCAACTCACCGATGGCAGCACGGTCAAAGGATTCATCTGCGAACCGTCGGCCTTAGCCGGAGCCAAAGACATCACGTCCTTCGGCGGCTGGCGGGCATTTTTGAAAAGCGGCTAACTTTATTGCACGGGAGTTCCGGTAATGGCCGCCATAAAAATATCCTTAGCCCGCACGTTAGGATTGAGTCTGTAAATATTCGGGGCAAGTTCGCGGTAAACATGGCGCGACCTATCGGCATAGATCTTTTCGCAGGAGTG
>Ga0105046_10009430_pt1 | contig 15262 bp, 7 predicted proteins | sample MAT03_FD_78385 | JGI IMG/M metagenome (GOLD analysis project Ga0105046, IMG submission 78385) | Freshwater microbial communities from Lake Fryxell liftoff mats and glacier meltwater in Antarctica - MAT-03 (megahit assembly) | ecosystem: Environmental > Aquatic > Freshwater > Ice > Liftoff...
ACGGCCTTTCTGAATACATGCCAACCCTTAAGGAAGCAGCAACAGAAGAACGCGACCGAGATGAGAACGATGCACTGCTTGATTGGGCATCCTTTAATGAAGACCGAGCGCAGAAATTCCTAAACGTCCGTGCGCGACCGGAAGTTGAACGCAAGGTCGAGAAGACGTTCGTGGAATATTTCAGGAGCATCGCGAGAACCCGGGCCGCCAATCCTCATTCGGATGAGAAGACCCCTGAAGGCTTATGGCGATTCGAGTTGGACGGTACTAAATCGGGCGTGTTGCCGATGGATACTGGTGGAACACTAATCGGGACATTCCGGCGCGACATCGCGCAGACTCGTTTGGATTGTGCCTTCTTTCAGATCGGCAATCCTTTCTTTGATGCTGTCGCGAATGCCGCTCAACATGACCCGAGTTTTCGGACCTACGCCGTTCAATGTCGCAACGCTACCAGTCCGCCGTGGTACGGATTCGAGTTTGTCTACTCCTCCCAACCTAATCTAGAGATCTTAGGTGATCGGCTAGATCTTGTTAACTTATCGAAATCGTTTTTCTCTTCGTCGCCTGTGCACATTTTCCTTGACTTTGAGGGCCGTGAAGGTGAGAGCAACTCTCTGCGCATCTTGCGACAGTCGTTGGGCACTGACAACAAGGGAAGAGCTTGGATGAATCTTTGGCGGGATCGTGAGGGTGCGCTGGATTCCCTGCTTGAGAAATCCGCGTGGGCTGCGTTGGTGGCTGACCTTGAACTCTCAGCACGCGCAATTGCGCACAAGCGCTTAAGCGAGCGACTTCTATCCCTTCACGAAACTACAACATGGTGGGCAAGACAGGCTCGAAGATTTCGGGAACTTGGGACGCCTATCTCTCTTGCAGAGGCTTCGACACTAGAACTACTTATTGAGGCTCTGAACAATTGGCGGGTTTACCAGGAGAGCGCCGGTTTTTTGTCCGTCAATCATCAGTTGGTGAGGTTCAGTTGAGCGACTTGTTCGGCACACTCGCGGCGGCCTTGAGCAAGGATGACGCTGGAATTCTCAGGAAGATTCAGCGACCTCAAAGCCCGATTGGTCCGGAGTACCCTATTTGGCGTCTGGGACAGGCATGGACAGAGGCATTCGGTCCGGATGAGGCGCTTCTTGTTCGGCAAGCGATTCGCAGCAGAGGGAATCACCTTTTCTGTCCCGATGTCCCTGAACCTATTCGTTCTCCGCTCGCAAATGCCGGAGTAAAGCTAGACGGAGCGTCGCGCCTTACAGTAGGCGCATTCCGACCGGAATGGCTAACTTTTCAAAACGGCGAAAACGGTGCAGATGCCCCGGTGACGCAGCGTGTTTCGAACGAAGAGGTGGTCGGCGAAGCCTACTTTGAAGAGTCCTTTGGTTATTCCCATTGGAAATCCCGAGCTCTAAAGGAGGCATGTTGGACGGTCCATATCGCAGCGCCTGGATCTACCGTAACCGTCGCGCTGCCGACCGGATCTGGGAAGAGTCTTTGCTTCCACTTCTTGGCGCGGTTTTCTTCAGGGTTAACCCTAGTCATAGTGCCGACCGTTGCGTTGGCGATCGACCAATATAGAAGTGCCAGAAGCCTCGCAGGATTGCGCGGGCTTGAACCCAAATATTTCGCTGCGGATGATCCCGATTTTAGTCCGCATCAAGTGGCCGAAGAAGTTCGTTCTGGTGCAAGCAGAATCCTATTCTGCTCACCAGAATCCTGCGTGTCGGGTCGTCTACGACCAGTACTGGATCAACTCGTGGATGAGGGGCGACTTGAAAATGTTGTAATCGACGAAGCTCATATGGTTGGTACTTGGGGAATGTACTTTCGCGTGGATTTCCAACTGTTCTCGGCTCTCTGGAAACAGTGGCGGCAGCGGTCGAACAACACGCTGAAAACAATCTTGTTGTCTGCAACATTTACAGAGGATTGCCGTAAGGGATTGGCCAAATTGTTTCCTTCAGACAATTGGACGGAGTACATCAGCCAGCGCTTACGGCCAGAATTGACATACTATTCCTCGCAATTCTTCTCTGAGCAGCAGAGATCAGATGCTGTCATGGAAGCGCTTTGGCGACTGCCGCGCCCGGCGATCCTTTACACCACCCGTGTCGACGATGCCATTGCCTGGAAAGCCACTCTGACAGGGCACGGTTTTCGCCGTGTAGAGTGCTTCACCGGCGAGACATCCTCTCGACAACGGCGAGGTTTACTCACAATGTGGCGCGAAGACAAGCTCGACGTAATGGTCGCCACCTCGGCATTTGGACTTGGTGTGGATAAGTCCGATGTTCGCTCAGTGATTCATGCTTGCTTGCCCGAGGATCTTGACCGCTTTTATCAAGAGGTCGGTCGGGCAGGGCGGGACGGGTGTTCGGCGGTTAGCATTCTTGCTACGATTCCCAGAGACCACGCTTTGGCAGTCGGTATGGGTCCGACACTTCTACGTCCGGAGACGATCCAGCAGAGATGGGAGTCACTCTGGCGAACCCGTCAACAAATCGATGCTCGTTCGCACGTTTACCGGATCAACCTTAGAACCAAGAAGGACGCCTTAGTTGGAACCCGAACGTACGAAGAGAATGTTCGCTGGAATAAGCGTCTCCTCCTTCAACTCTATAGGGCCGAACAGGTCGACCTGCGAAACCTTCAATCCGAGACCAGCGAGGGGGAGAAAGCTGAGTGGGCGACCCTCGAATTGCGCTTTCCACCGCTATCCCCCGATATTGTTAGGCTCATAGGGGCGGTTCGCGATGAGGAGTTAAGAGTCTTGGAGTCTGGCCTTAGGCGAATGCGTTCCTGTGTAGTGGATAAAGCGCGAATTTGCGTCGTCCTAACGAAAATGTATGGGAAAGGCACTCTACGAGTTTGCGGTGGTTGTGATGGCTGCCGGGATGAGGACCGACCAGTTGACGACTGTCCGCCGTTACCTATACCGAAATCTCCACCTTCAGTGCCGCTAATGGAGCTTGTTGCTGGACTACCGTCATTGGTGCTGGCTCGGACTGGACCGCATCCTCTAGCACGCTGGATTAGGCGGACGACTCAGACAAAGAAGGTTCGGCGGTTCGCGTGCGCGGAGGAAGATTTGACCACTCTCAAAGGAATATTCAAAGAAGCATTCGGCGGCGATCCGGCGCCGTATCGTGTCGACGGCCTTGGCGAAGACAAGCGTGACTGGGAATGCCCCTTCCGACTGGATCTCAACGAGAATCTTGTCGTTATCCACACGAGGAGAGTTCATCGGGGAGCGTGGAGTCTGAAAGCCGGTCGAGTCATAAGCCATTGGCTTTGTGATAACTGCGACCCGGTCGACGATCGAGGCCGACAATGGCTAGACTACCGAGGCATTCGTCCACATCATGTGCCAGACGCGTGGCTCGCCACTGGAGAGACCAATGTTTACTGATGACGAAGTAACCCCGACCCGACTCGAAGTGTTAATCGATGTGCTGCGCGAGTATAGCCGCCGAGACTGGGATCGCGCGGAGTTAATCGGTGTGCTCCAGCCTAAGGGGTTGCCGGATCTTAGTCCCAATAGTAAGCAAGCCTCCCACACCATCGGTGCTGCTCGAGAGTTAGGCGTGGTAGTCGAAGAGAATCAACGCCTTCGCCTAAACGTGGCTGATCGAACTCTAACTACGCGTCAACTCTTACTACAGTTCATTGACGACCAGATGCTTTCTCGCACCGACGTCGAGCCGTTCTATGGACCGTTTTACGCTTATCTTCTTAGTCTCGACGCGGCCGGATGTCAGCGGCGCGACGGCGATAAATGGGCGATTTCTTTTAACCAAGACTGCCCAGCGGTAGCGAAAGCAGATAACCCTTTTAATAAGGCCAAGTATACCGGTCTCAATCGATGGTATTCGTATTCGGGGCACGGTTGGTTCGATACTCAGGAGGTCTTTCAGCCGAACCCTTACCAACGCGTGAGACGAAGGCTGGGTCATGTTTTTGGAAGAGAAACAAAACTTGACGGCGCAGAATTCTTCACAAGACTGTCAACCCTTTGTCCAGAACTAGACGGTGGAGCGATTTTTTGCAAAACTGTAGCCAAATACGATCAAAGTCGTGGCGTGGTCAGTCTGGCTCTAAGCCACGCTCTGATTGACCTTCATTTTGATCGCGTTATTCGCCTTTTTTGTGCCTCGGATAGTCGGGGGTGGAGTATTGAGGCTGCGCAACCGCCCAACGACGGAGACACACTGCGGTCGGGGAGGGTTGACTATGTCCAATACCTCGGCTAACACCCAAGTAGAATCAGGACCTGTGCAGTCTTGTTGGACGGCAGACCACGTAGGCCGCGCAATTCAGAATGCGGCCAATCTGTCCGATGCCGACAATCACTACTTTCTTGCCTCCCACGCTCCCATTCGCTGTATTATCGACGACCGTACGAAGGAAGAGATCTCCGACGCGTCCTACTTTGACCTCATCTTCAGATCGGCGCATCGAAACCTCCAGGCGATCGTATATGGAGAACCAGGGACCGGCAAGTCTCACCTCATTCATTGGCTGAAACTCCGTTGTGACGCTGAAGCACGGTCATCTGAAGACTTGAACGATGTCAGGTGCGTTCTGATAGAGCGACGAAATGGCAGTCTAAAGGACGCCCTTGAGCAAATTGTAGAGCAACTGGGGCATGATTTCTCTTCCTACTTCGATAAGATCCACACTGCCCTCCGCCAGATATCCAGTGATACTGCGCGACGGGAATTAGCTGGGCAGTTCCGTCTAGAGTTGGGGTCGCGGCGGGCAGATCGAGATTTGCTTCCCTTGCAAGCAGACTTGAAGCATCTCTCGGAGTGCTTTGTCGCCCCAGGATTCGGAGACTGGTTGTGCCGCGCTGATGGAACAATCCATCGATTGGTTTCGCGATTGACCGAAGCAAGTTCTGTGGACGAGCGCCAGACGACGCCAGAGTTTACGATTGCAGATTTCTTGCCTCAAAGGGAGCACCACCGTCAAAACCCCCCGATTGTACGCGAGTTGATAGACCAGTTCTACGACGATGAAGACCTGCGCAAGCAAGCTTGCGCTTACGCAAATGGGGTCGTACGGGAATCTGTCCTCGGCATGACGGGCCTGACGGCGACAGACCTGCAGAACGTCTTCTTCGACATCCGCCGGGAGTTGGCACGACAAGGGAAGCGGCTAATCCTGTTGGTCGAGGATGTTTCGGTGTACGCGGCGCTCGACCGCGACCTTGTCGTCGCATTTGAGCCACAAACCAGACAAGGTCTGTGCGATCTCCGAGTTGTGTTTGGAATGACAGGACCCGGACTCGACACGATTCGCGCGTTGCCAGATAATCAAATTCAGCGAATCACCTACATCCATTCGGTCTCTCCATCGTCCACGCGTTGGGGTGCAGATCGCGACGAACTGGCGAGATTTGTAGCGCGATATCTGAATACCGTCCGTCTGCCCGAACATCGCGTCAGGGAACTGTCCGAGTCTCGGCGCGATGGACGTGACGTGTCTCTCAGCGCCTGCGATCAGTGTCCCTTTGGCATCAAAGATGACTGCCATTCGCGCTTTGGAGCTGTTACGTTTGAAAATGGAGTTGAGGTAGGGCTATTCCCGTTCTCACCTACAGCCCCCGGACGCTGGTTCAGTCTGTTCGGCGACCGCGGATCTTCAACATTCAGCCATACTCCGAGGACGCTATTGACCCAACTCCTGTTTAAGGGCTTAGAGCGACCGGACAGCATTCCTGCCAGGTTTCCACCTGCGTCGATCATTATTCCTCCTGCTGCCTTGTCGTATTGGACGTCGTTCGAACAGCAATACTGCGGGAATTGGCCCTCTGACGAGAAGAAGCGATTGCAGCGACTCGCAGCCGTTTGGTTAGAGGCTGACACCGTTCATGATGCCGCACAGCAACTTGAAGGTTTGCGGCAGGCATTCGGCTTCGCGTCTTTCACCCGAACACTGGAGACTGCTCGCCCTCCTTCATCGACCGGATCGAAGACTGGGGATCGTGCCGAGCCGCCCAATGTTTCTGCACCATCAATAGTTGCCATCTCGCCGCAGTTTCAACGATTGCTGTCCAACATAGAAGAGTGGCGATCCGGTAAGGCCATGAATGAAGACGCTGTCCCACGCGATCTCCTTTTTGATTTAATTAAGAACTCAATTCAATGGCAGGATATCCGGAGTGTTCCGCCCAAAGAGCGGCAAAGACTCCTTAAGAATAAGGCACTGATCGATATCGCGGATCAGCGCAGCAAAGCGAGTGGTGCTCTGGTGCGGTTTGAGCGAAACGATGAAACCGCAGATTTGTTGCGGGCCCTCGTCTACTTTGAGTATCTCGGCAATCGGACGTGGGCATTCGAAGATGGTGAGCGATTCAAACGCATGGTTGCAACTTGGCTTAGGCGCCATACCGACAGAGTAGCGGCGTGCCTAGTGCCGAAGGTGCCGGATAGTGACCAACCCATTAGAACAGTCTGTGGCTATTTGGCGTTCATTTACGTTACGAATGCGCGCAAGAAACTTCCTACTGATCGCTTTGCCGAATTGATTGGTGCGCTTTTCTCGTCGCAGACAACTCCGGCACCATCGCGGATCTCAGTCGCTGGGCAGAAACTGGCCGTCAGCATCCATGAGAAAAGTCAGATTCTCCGGGAGTGGTTGGGTAATGAATTGAGTATTCCGCAAGGCGCTGCCGTTAGTTGCGTCTACATCGACCCGATACCCATATTGCGGGCGATACGTTCTATTGGAGAATCCCTTGCTATACCCCGACTGGGCGACGAATACACTCGTGATTTTGCAAGCGGGCGATATGCTGCCGTCGCTTCGCTGCCGGATCTCGACCGGTTCTGGTTGGAGGAAAAGGACGCACTTAGGGACCTTCGAGCGACCGTGGTCTCGTTCCTGAGCGATTCAGCCGATCCAAGCCAGGCTTTGATGGAATATTGTGAGGAGCTTAGTTCGATCAAGAAATTGCAGTCCCAGAAAGAGATCGACTTCACTTTCCCTCATGAAGAGTTCGATCCGTTGTGGCGGGAACGCCAATACAACCAACGGCTTGAAGTATGGTGCACGGAGTTACGACGCTCCGAGGAAGTGCTGATGTCCGATTCGAACATCTCGTTGTCTGTCTACACGCCGGAAGTACTCAACCAACTCAAGAAGGCGCTTGTCGCTGCTGAAAACTACTTGAATGCGTTGGAGTTTCAATTGAAGCGCCGCCTCGATGCCGTCACCGAAGATGGCGATCCCGACCAACTGCAGGATCGCTTGACCGCGGCCCTGCAGGACATTGTCAACCTCCCACAAGGAGGAAAGTCGCAATGAGCGACCAGTCAAGCCGCAAGTGGATTGTGGAAGCTCTAAGTGCTTTGCCGGGGAAGACGCGGAATAAGAACCTAGTCGCCAATCTCCGGAAATTTGCCGAGCTGTCTGAGCTATCCAGAGATCGCCTTGTGGGGGCACTCGACGGGTCTGCCAAAGTAAAGATTGTTTTCTCGTCGGCTCAAATGGCTGGCATGGAAGACAAGGTATCGAACGCCAAGAAAAAGGCCCGAGGTTGCCTAAAAGAGTTATCCCAAAGCATAGACGCAGTTTCGAAAGCTACGTTCGAGACTCGAATCATCGATATGAAGGACCATGCCTCCAGTTCCGTGAGGCCGGTCCTGGAAGCATGGCAGAAATCTCTTGATGGTTCGATCAATCCTTACGAAAGACTTGCTCAAATCGTTCAGGAACGACAGTTGACAGGTGGCGAGGCGCTTACAAGGTCACTCACTTCCCTACGGACAACTCGTACAGAGACGCCGACTTCCGAGGCCGGTGCTCTCGCTATCAAGGCTTTAATCAACAACATGCCCGAGGTTCTCCGCTCACTTGGTCTTAGCAAGGCGGTTGGCGCCTTCCTAGTGGCTGTGGCTGAGGGACGCGGTCCAGTTCGTGAGTTGGAGAATATCGAGATCCGAGAGTTTCTTGATCGATACCAAATGTGGGACACTCTTCGGCTGTCTTTCGGCGGTAGACGATGACGTTTAAGGCCTTTGCCAGCGAATTTCTTGCTCTGATCGAGCGACAAGAGTCACGCCTTCTTTCTTGGGGCTTTTATGGCGGTTCGTTTGACTCTGCTCAGGTTGAAGAGTGGCTGGCGCAAGGAACTGAGGACTTGCAGCTTGAATGGTCCCAGATTGCATCCACGGGAGAGTCGCTAGAAAGCTTGCTGGAATTGCTAAAGGAAGAACGTCTCCTTTACGAATTGCCGGATCGGCCCGGGAACTATCGCACGCGATTCGCTGAAGGCGTGCGCCTGCTTGCCAGTCTCCGCCAACTCTTCCCAGGGCGGGCATGGACGGTAGCACCTAGGCTAGTTTCGGATGTAAGGATGCATTTGAGTCCTCGTCTATATCCGCGCCGCGATGTGTCTGTTGACGAATGTTGGAGCGATCTCGATCAGTTAATTGAGCCAAGCCGATCCGAACTGCTGAAACAGTGCTTTTTCGCGTTGGCCGGCTATCCCGATTCGACGATTACATTTTCCGGATTCCAGCGCCGCGCCTTTCAACACATCTTCTCGGCTTATGCATCTAACAGAAACGGTGGATCGATCGTTAGTGCCGGCACAGGCTCTGGAAAGACCAAGGCTTTCTATGTTCCTGCCCTTCTTCGCGTTATTGACGAGATCGCGCAGAACCGTTCGGACTTCACCAAAGTGATCGCCATATATCCCAGAACGGTACTGCTTGCAGATCAATTTCGTGAGGCCCTGTCAGAAGTTGCTAAGGTCGCCCCAATACTCGAGAAGGCTGGTCTACGACCCATCACGTTTGGTGCACTGCTCGGCGATACTCCGAATCAGACCGATTTTGATCGCGTCATGCCGAACACATCGAGACTGCTCGCGGAGATCAGACACTGGCGACGGGTCGGTAATGGATTCGTTGTGCCTTTTCTGAAGGCACCCTCAGATTCGCGCAGGGACCTCATCTGGCGGGACGAGGATCGCCTAGCGAATCGGAGTAGTCTCTATTCGGATGCCGAACCAGGCAGACCTGAGGTGCCTAACGGCGTCGTCAGACTCACGCGAGAGAGTCTCCAGAAGCACCCTCCTGACATTTTGTTTCTTTCAGCGGAAATGTTAAATCGGGAACTAGGGAACCCGGACTGGTCGAAAACATTCGGGTTCGGCGAGGGCGGCTTATCGCCTCGACTTCTCCTCCTTGACGAGGTTCATACGTATCAGGGTGTTCCTGGCGCACAAACATCGTGGCTGCTGCGCAGGTGGAGGCACTGGGCGCGAATACGGAACATCCAGGTCGTCGGACTCTCCGCCACGCTCACCGATGCGCCGTCCCATTTGGCGAGGGTCGGCGGTGTTCCGCCCTCAGCCGTGACTGAATTCAGGCCGACACCGTCGGAGATGGTAGCTGAGGGGATGGAATACAACCTCGCCGTCAAAGGAAATCCGGCGGGAACATCCCTATTGGCAACGTCGATACAAACAGCGATGCTGATTAATCGACTTCTCGCTCCGAGTCACATGAGGGACGCGGGGCAGGATGACATTCATGGCAATGCGTTCTTCGGACGCAAGGTCTTTGGTTTTACCGACAATCTGGACACTCTGAACCGTTGGTTGGCCGACATGAAGGACGCCGAACAGAAGCATCTTCCACGACTGCGTCAGATCCCCCAAAATGCCTCAAATCTGGAAATAGCTCGCCTTCGAGCAGACGGTCAAATCTGGGAATTGTGTACGTCCATCGGTCACAACTTGAACACCTCGCTGCGCATCAGCGGATGCAGTTCCCAAAGGCCGGGAATCAATTCTTCATCCGATCTGGTTATCGCCACTAGCAGCCTAGAGGTCGGCTTCGACGACCCGGAGGTTGGCGCCGTAGTACACCACAAAAGGCCGTCATCCATGGCTTCATTCGTCCAAAGGAAAGGCCGCTCGGGCCGTCGGCGCGGAATGCGCCCGTGGACAGTCGTTGTCCTGTCTGATTATGGGGCCGACCGTTTTGCGTTTCATAATTCGGAGCAACTCTTCAGTCCGGAAATTGGCTCACTATTTCTGCCGGTGGGTAATCCGTACGTTCTGAGACAGCAGGCAGTCTACTTCCTTCTGGAGTGGTTGGGTCTGCAACTGAGGGGAGGTGGGCCCTTTTCATATTTCCGGCCCGGACGACTTTCCGTCGCAGCGCGGCGGCTAACAATTCGTCTTCTCAGCGAACTGTTAGATCAAGGACCAAAGTGGCAACGTTTTCGACAGGACCTAGAGAAATTCTTCGCCAGTGGCGGTTTGTTGGATGCTTCCGCTTCTTCAAGAACGGTCGATTCCGTTCTTTGGAACGATCCGCGTCCGCTACTTCTGGAGGTAGTCCCTGCTCTCTTACGCAAGGTTGAGACGAACTGGGCTCAATCGGATCCAGACAAGAACGGTTCGCCGGAGGATCGAACCTTTAACCGTCCACTACCTTCGTATATTCCGGGTGCGACGTTTGGAGAATTGGACCTCTCCGAGGTGACGATACGCTTCGGCGGCACTCAGAAGGAAGAGGAGCAGATGGGCTTGGCACAGGCTCTTTACGAATTCTGTCCGGGACGGGTATCCAAAAGGTACTCAACGGGCGACAAGGAACCGGGATATTGGTTGACAACCTCCGCTCTGTTGCTCACTGGTCAGTACGAAGTGTCAGTGAGCCAGGCATTCCCTGAGTCAGTGCTACTCGATAGCGTGAATCATGAGCAAACTCAAATCATTGTCTACCAACCGATCATCATTGAACTGACGGCTCAGGCACAACAGGTGACGGAGCGAAGCAATGCTTTCTGGCAGTGGCAGTCTCGCCTCAAAGCGGTTGGGGAAGGGACGCGACTGCCACTCAGACGTTCTGGAATTTGGAACACCGCCGTCAAAGCAGCGCAAGCGTATCTCCATCGCGATCAATCGAGTATTGAGGTTTTGAGATTTGCGAAGGAATGGGGCTTCGATCTCCAAATGTCGCGGTCGAAAGGCCAGACGAAGTCAGGAACCGGTATGCTCTGCAGCAAAGATGCGGATGGTGCAGTAGACGAAGCCATTGGTTTCCGAACGAAACCTGACGGGTTGCGATGGGAAGTCGACGCGGCGTTCCTCTCAGGCTTACCTGACCTTCCGAAAGAAGCATTTCGCGGCTTACGGACGCACTACTACCTCGATCGACTGCGCACCAATCCCGATCTGAAGGGAATCGTAGATCGGTTTTCTGCCGAATGGCTACACCGAACCAGTCTAGCCATGCTTAGCGCGACCGCATTAAGGAACCGTTGCACTCTCGAAGAGGCACAGATGGTCCTCAAGGGCGTTCGTTTGGGCGCTTTGCGCAGAGTGCTAGATCAGATCATTCCGGTTGCGACGGATGAAGATCACTCACCGGAAGCCCCAGCAAAACTGCGCGACAAATTGGTATCGCTTTGGTCTGACCCGATCGTTCTTGCACAGGTTGAAGCCATGGAAGCTTCACTGTGGACGCCTCCGGATGCTGGATTCCTCTTTTGGTGTAAGCGGCGGTGTCTCTCGGCTATTTCACAGGCTTTCAGAGCAGCGGCATTGACGCGAGCCGACGGAGTTTCCGAAGACGATCTGATTCTCGACGTGTTCTGGGATGAGCATGATGATGCCTCGATTTACCTATCGGAAGCGGGATCGGGCGGGCTAGGGCACATTGAAAATGTGGTCTCGGCGATGAGAGAATCCCCTGGAGATTTTCCAGAAGGGGTGCGGCATGCGCTTAATTTTTGTCCAAGAGACCAGTTGGCTAACTCGCTTTATGAATTCCTGCGCACTCTCAACACTGAACCAAATGGCGGCGTGCTTCAATCGGCGGTGGCGGAAATCAGAAGTGCAAAGGATTTCAAGGCGCTGGAAAGAGCTGGCGAGCAGTTCCGCAATGCACTCTCGGAGTCGGGAATCGAGTCAACGAGGTCTTTTGTGGTTGCGGCCGTTTCAAAACTCATCCGCCCAGGTAGCACCAATGGGACGGATCGGATTGCCTATCTGGTGAATGCTCTCTGGCGCCGGAAGTCCCGTCAACTTGGACTCGACATCGAGCCTGCAGTATGGGCTTATGTGTGTGCTAACTATCAACCCGCAAACCGGCGCTTTTCGCGGGTTCTGGCTGAATTGTCGGGTGGAACGCCACCGAGTCCGGGGCAAGTCTACCGACTGGTCCAGCAACTACTCATTGAGGGTTGTAGCCACTCTTGCCCGGAATGCCTGGCTGATGTCAATCACTTCAACTTTGCTGGCCTAGCTTCCCGACGGCTTGCACTCGAATGGTTTGGGATGCGGACTCCCGAAATCACAATCGACTCCGAAGCCGATTGGCGCACCAGACTCCGAGAAACTTTAAAAGATTATGCTCTCGTCGAATTAATCTTTTCAACTTCGGCAACGACAGTGGCAATGGAGGAACTGCAATCGATGCTGTCTGAGGAACTGGAGGTCGGGAGCGTACTTGTCCCGATAATGATCAGCGCAATGCGTCGCCGCGGCCGACAATGGGTAATCCAACTTCAATTGCGGGGGTTGGTGTCATGAGTCAGTATGCACCGAGTCGAGATATCTGGTCGCATGGAAGTGGCACGCAGGCGGTTGACCTCATCTCCTCATCGCTGGCGACTTTGCTATTGATGCCCGCATCTGATTCCCCTATCTATTTCAGTAGCCCGTGGATCTCGGATTTCGCACTCCTAAATAATCAATTCAGGCAGTTCAGCTCTCTATTCCCTCACATTGATGGCCGCTCGGAGATTCGCTTCTCGGACGTTCTTGTAGCCATAGCACGCCGGATACCGGTTAGAATCATCACCGTGTCAAACGACACTTCCAATAACTTCGTGCGGTCATCTTTGCTGGCGGACTGCCCGGGTATCACAACTCGCTTCGCGCCCGAAGTCCATCATGAGAAGGGTATCCTGACGTCGTGGTTCTACATTGAAGGTTCGATGAACATTACTTATCACGGTGTCCATATTCGTGGCGAGAAGATCACATATCACGTCGCGTCCTCGAACGAAGGGCGTCGAAAGATTGCACGTGCGTTCTTGGAGTTTGATCGCTACTGGAGCACCCTTGGATAGCCGGTCTAATCAAAGCGAACTTCTCGGGCGATTGGCACTCACTTGGCCGATCGAGTGGCAGGATTTGCTTGACGACACGAACAACCCCCTCCGGTATGAAATCCGCGCTCTTTTGGCCGGAGGCGAAGCGCACCTGCCCTACTTTCGCGGCAAGCAAGTCGCGTGGCTAACGGTTGCCAAGGATGCGACCGCGTTGCGCGGCGCAATCACAGGGCTAAAAGCTTGGATCATCCCAAGTTTTGCATGGGAGGACCACACAAGGCCAATCGTTCGACCAAACGATTATCAGGGCCCGCTCGCCGAAGCACTTAGAGCAGTCTCGCCGACTGGCTATTATCGGTGGCATTCTACCTCCTCTGCGGCCCGAGACAGGATTATCGAAAAGCTTGTGCTCTGGAGACAAGTGCTCGTCCTGCGACCTTTGACTGCTCACACTGTCGCGCCTAATCTGTTCGAATTGAGAGAACAATTTCAACTCGCGCTCGCGACTGGCGACCGAGCACTGGCTGAAATCTCTATTGCTGCGATCGACCAAGAGCAATTAGATACTGCCTCGAATACGGCATTTATGCGCACCCAGTTGCGCGCTCGGTTCGCCTCCTATGGCGACATTGTGAATGATCCCAATTTGAGCAGGATACTAGTACTCAAGGTTCCGCGGAGCGTTCGAACAGCAATTATTGACGCCTTCTACGAAACCTTTATACGCCGACTCATCGAATCGTCTGACTCCGCCGAAGCGCTCGATGCATTCTGGAACAACGTCGTGCCGCGTATTCAGGGACTCTTCCCACTGGCTCGACCGGAGGACAGCGAAGGCACCAAATGGTTCCTGCAACAGTTAGGTAGCATCGATTCGCCAACACCGCCGGAACTTCCGAAGTCGAAAGAGGAACTCTACTTCGACGCGTTACGACGTTCTGATTGGCGCTGTGTCCAAGATGTCGGCCTCGGGTTGCTGAACTCTGAGCAGGACGGCCCCGTGGGTGTTCTGGTTCGAATAGGTTTGATCGAGAGTTTGAACCAAGAGCCCAACTCCGAACTCGCATCAAGGCTCAATGTTTTCCAGCTCACTCCCTCGCCGGCGCAAAGTTGGGCGGAGTTCTTAGATTGCATACGGGAATCGCGTATTCAATGTGCCCAAGCGTTTCTGGCGCTCCCCGAACGCCCTTCGTTACAGCTCAATGATCTGGCCGCCACTCGCACGGTCGTGGCAGACATCGAAGAATTTCTAACCTCGCCGAGCCTTGCAAGCGACGAACGGAGTTCGGTTCTCGCGCAATGCCTGGCGTCACTTGTAGAAGATCTGGTAGGAGATCGGGAATATCCGAGATCCGACTTAGCCGCTATTTACCTGACCCTGCTGCAGTTGTGGGTCAGCAACCGAAACGGCAGTCTTCTGGCGGGTGACTCGAATGTCGTTATCAGCCTCGCGACCGGAGTGTTGCAATGCCAAAGCGACGAGGAAGTTGAGGTCGCCCGCCTTCTTCGGAACTGGTGGGAGAGTCGCCCGGTGAGGACAAAACTGTCATTCGTCCTCGAATCTCTAGATTTGCTAGACGAACTGTCAGCACAGGTCGGCACGGCACAGGGGTTGTGGATTGACGGCGTAACATTTATCCAAACGCGAATGGTTCCTCTTACATCGGCGGAGGATAAGTTGTGGCGGAGGCTTGGGGCGAAGCTGGGATTCGATTCGGCGACGATCCTCGAGTATTTGCCGCCAGAACTTAAAGACAAGGAGTCGGATTTCCTGAGAGCGGATCCACTGACAACGGCGGATCTAAAGAAGGTCGCCATAGTGTCCTTGCATTCAAAGGCCGCCAAGGCAGCGGCTGATCTCATCCGTGAACGCTCCCGAGCCGACGTTCTGGTCGTGGATGATTTCGTTGCCGGTTCGGGTACGGCGAGCGCACGGAGTGCGGATGTGATTCTTCTGGTCTGGGCTGCCACGAAACATTCGGTATTTCGGGCTTTTGATGATGTTCGGGGAAAACTGGTCTACGTGCAAGGCACTGGTCCCAGCAGCATAATGCTCGCACTCGAACGGTGGGTGGTCGCGTCTGAAGAAGCGAGTCTTCGTCCTTGAGCATGCGGACACCAAGCAATCGGATCATCGAGTGCGAGATCGACGGTTCGAAAAGTGCTTGGCGGCAAATAC
>Ga0105046_10009431_pt1 | contig 15262 bp, 13 predicted proteins | sample MAT03_FD_78385 | JGI IMG/M metagenome (GOLD analysis project Ga0105046, IMG submission 78385) | Freshwater microbial communities from Lake Fryxell liftoff mats and glacier meltwater in Antarctica - MAT-03 (megahit assembly) | ecosystem: Environmental > Aquatic > Freshwater > Ice > Liftoff...
AAGGAACTCAAAGCTAATTGTATACATCTACAAAGTGCGCGTAAAAGGATCAGAGCTCTTCAGTCTCGTCAAGTGTATGGATACTTTATTAATGAAAGTGCTTATGATAATACCTATATACAACCTCAACAATTTGCTACTAACCCTAATTCACTGAATCTTTTATCCCGAATTACTCTGGGTATATGGCTCAATCAGCATCAAACAAATATTAGTTCGAGCAATTAGAACTGGTCATAATAAATGACTAACACTGATTAATAATGAGAAAACACGTAGATCACCCGAAGAAATAAAACGTGATCTGACGGAATCAATCGAGTATACCCCCTCTTATTCAAGTAAAATATTCGATTAGTGAGTCAAGTCAGAACAATATTAAATATTATTCCCTTATTGAACAAAACAACAATAAAATTATATAACAGTGTTATATAATTTATCGATATATTGAATATCTTATTTGTAGTACATTATTTTATAAAATAAATATGTCTGAAACTATTAAATGGGGAGTTTGGTTAACTCATATTGGTAGAAACTTTGATGGTGAATGTTTTGTGTGTAGTCGTAGTATCAGTGTCAATAAATGGAAATATATCAAAAGATTACCACTTACACGTGATGGAACACCAGAAGATGATAATCTCAGACCTATATGTGAAGAATGTCATTTCTCTATTGGAGACACCAGTATCGTGGAATATTTAGCATTTCTCCAAGATATTAATGTCGCACATTCAGCAGATGTTGATGAAGTATCGAATGTTAAAGAAATATCAGTATCTGGAAAAACATGTAAATATATCTTCAAACGTGGTGAACTTAAAGGAAAACAATGTTCTAAACATGTTAATGATTCAAATGAACACTGTTAATATCGGTCATATTATCTAAAATATATAATCATTGTTGTTATTAATCTGATTATGGGACAAAAACATTATCGTCTTTTTATATTTTTATAATAATATATATTATTATAAAAGTCGTAATATGATTATGTGTGGAGAAGAAGAGTATTATATAATTTCAATATATTATAGGACCCTTTCTTTTTGTATATAATCATATTAATGAATATAAAAATGGATACTTTGTGAATTCCATTAAACACTTACATATTAACATTAATCATGGAGTCCACATATAATACAGTCAATAATAGTGATGCTGATACCGATTTTATTATCAGAACTTGTCAATATCTATTTGACCTGAACTTAGAGAGTGAAACAGAATCGTCTTGCAAAATATATTGTGGCAGATTGATCAAAGGAAATAATAGATACTGCAATGTTTGCAAACCAAGACATCCACGTGTGCAACAGATTAGAGCCATGCACAGTTCTGGATTCTTAGCTTAAAAAAAAATATTATACCCACACGAGTATAATATTACAATAAATAATAGTTTATTGGTATTTATCTCAATATAATTACATATATTGATCTTTGATAGATGCTAGAATCATTCTTTACAAGGTTATGTGCTAGTAAATATATCAATAGATTAAGTTCAACAGATCTATCAACATGATAATAAGTGTTATATTTGTTGCAAAGATAAATATATTAAGTATATATATATATTCTATATGAATCTATATATTTGGTGACATATATTGTTATTAGGTATGATATATATATATATTCTATATGAATGTATATATTTGGTGACATATATATATATTGTTATTAAGTATACAACATACTATATATTGGGTGATATATTATATATCGTATTTACCTGTTTGTTCAGCTTGTTCATTCTCTTGATATTCTAACATTCTTTCATAATCCTCATCATATCCGTATCTTTGTGTTATTCGCTGAGGTCGTGGTAATTTATCATAAGAAGTATCTTCTATAAGATTCTGATCAGGGTTCCATTCTGATAATCTGTCATATTGATCCCCCTGACGTTGAAACAACAACCATTGTTGTTCTATTCCATAATTTGGATCTTTATCTCTTGATTTGTCTACATCATAATCTGAAGGTATCTCTATTATAGTTACATCGGTATCGGATCTAATTATTTCACCACTCGGAACACTGCCTTCTAATGTTCCTCCTAACCCATAATATCCTACTTTATTACTTGGTGGGGTATTTGTGGGATTTTTCATGGAAGTTGCACCCTTGACATTTAAGATATCTGGTAATATATGTGGCACAGATTCCTTTGTAAATATAGATATTTTAGGAAATATTGCAGGTTTAAAAATCGAAGTTTCCCTCTGACTGGAACTTTGTCCCTTTTCATAATTTGAAATATTATTACTTATCCTTCGGTCTTGTATGGGACCAATAGACTGTAATATAAGGTCATTAAATGTGGGTAAGCGTGATATTATGCGACTAGATCGTGATATGTCACTTGATTTGGTATTGGTATATACGGCAGCAGTCATTTATAGTTCGTAGTGATTTAAATATTATTCCAAAACCTATATCTTGATTATAATATTACTGATAATAGTTAACTATTATATATTATAGTTATTTCCAAATCCAAAATATCAGTCATAATTATATATTACTCATTATATTATAATAATCAAGATATTAGCAATATTATAAATGATGTTGACAAGATTGACCCATTGAATTAGACCGAGAAATATCAATAATGATATACATAAGAGAGTGATACATAATATGTTGCATTTACATTTAAATATAACTATATCGTATTCAAAATATTATAATAATCGAGATATTAGCAATATTACAAATGATGTTGACACGGTTGACCCATTGAATTAGACCGAGAAGTATCAACAATGATATACATAAGAGAGTGATACATATTATGTTACATTTAAATATAACATAACAACATAATCGAAATAATTAAACCATCATCTATTTAATAGTAAATGAAGAGAATAGCTATAGTTGATACCGATCGTTGTACTCCTAGTAAGTGTAAACGAGAATGCGAACGATTTTGTCCCGTCAATGCACAACAAAAACAGTGCATAACTCACAATAGTAATGTTATTAAAGGAAAGTCGACAAGTAAAGCAGAAATATCAGAAATTTTATGTACTGGTTGTAATATATGTGTCAAGAAGTGCCCATTTGGAGCAATATCCATAGTAAATTTACCTTCGGCATTAGGTCACGTAACTCATAGACATGGTCTCAATGGATTTCAATTATATGGGCTTCCAATGCCAGAAAAGAACTCAGTCCTTGGTCTCGTTGGAAATAATGGTTGTGGTAAAACAACAGCCATACTCATACTTATCGGAAAGTTAGTTCCAAATCTAGGTGATGTGAATAAATGTGGAAAAAATCGACGAGCCCTGAATATAAGATATAGAGGGACTAATATTCAGAATTATCTTACAGAATTGGATAGTGGATTACGTATTGGGTATAAACCACAAAACATCCAATGTTTGCGTAAATTAGAGAAAAAGATAAGAGAAATTATTAAACCAGATATATTGCATAAGCTTGAATTAGATACACTTGCAGATAGAGATTGTCAAAATTTGTCCGATGGAGAATTACAAAGAGTATTTATAGGAATTACTCTGAGTGAAGATGTTGATGTACTGGTATTCGATGAACCTTGTACATATCTCGATATTCATCAACGCATGTTAATATCACGTATGATCAGAGAATCCTCAATACCATATAAAATGGTAATCGAACATGATTTCACAGCGTTAGATTATATGGCTGATAAAGTTTGTTTATTATATGGTGTACCTGGAGCATATGGTAATATTACCTTATCAATGACAGTGTCCGAGGGTTTGAATTGTTTCCTGGATGGATATATTACTTATTCTAACACCAGATTTAGATCGAACAATCTTGATTTTATATTTTCTGGCTCAAAAGATGATATTATATATGAATCACAGACTGATAATAAGAAGGGTATACACTATCCATCATTCTCTGTATCATTGGGTAAGTTCAAATTAATTGCCGAATCAGGATATATACCATTATCATCATTAACAGTATTATTAGGTAAAAATGGATCTGGTAAAACAACATTTATTAAGTCACTATGTGGTAATATACCAACATCTAATGGTAACCTAGATATTGGTATGAAATTCGGATATAAAACACAAGATGTATATTCTGATTCATCTGAAACAGTATACGAATATCTCACAAAAGTTGCATCTATATGCAATGATATGAACTTCAAGCATGATGTTATCGATCCGTTGTGTGTTGAACATTTGATGAATCGTAAGATGTCAACACTATCAGGAGGAGAAATGCAGAAAATTGCTATTATAGCAACTTTAGGACAGAATAATGACATCTATTTAATAGATGAACCATCATGTTATTTGGATATAGAATCTGTTTTGGTTCTAGCTAAGGTACTAAAACGATTTGCATTAAATAATAATAAATCGCTATTTGTAGTTGAACATGATTTTATTCTAGGATTATATTTAGCCGATCAGGTACTATTATTTAATGATGGTATCGTATCTAAACCGATGTCAAATGTGGATGGATTTAATACATTCTTGTCTGATCTTAATATAACAATGCGACGTGATCATACTACATCACGTCCTCGTATTAATAAGCCCGGATCACGTAGTGATACTGAACAAAAGAAAGCACAAAACTTCATAAGTGCTATTAAAGAACATGTTCAGATAACAAATAAGGATATTGTTCAAACATCTTTTGAAGTCAAGGATATATCATGGTAAATTGGTACAGTTAAAGGGATAACTTTTTTTATACAGATTGATGCTTGGATCAACGTATAATAATATATCGCAGTAGTTTTTTATTGACGTGTATTTATAAAATAATTATAGACAACGCTTATATCATCAAACGACTATTAATTTATCATAAGTATACCATCGTCAATAGGGGTATCAATATCATTACATATTAATAATGATATATTTATATATATATATATATATTGCCATTAAATCCTTACATAGTACATTATCATTTGAATGTCAATCCCTAAGCCTATTAGATGGGAAGTGTGGAGAACATACATAGGTAGATATTATGATGGTAAATGTTTCGTATGTGATAGGAATATTGACGTTGAGATGTGGGAATGTGGGCATGTAATATCACATGCCGATGGTGGTACAGCTACTACTTCTAATTTGAGACCTATTTGTTCAGTGTGTAATAGAAGTATGGGAACCCGAAATATGTTTGAGTATATGGAAACTCATATGACAATAGGATTCATCAAGTTCTTGAACAATGATGTTTCTATAGATCCGACGAAAAATTTTGTTAAAATCTTTGATTCTGATATAGATGGAACTATATCCCATTCCGTGGTTAGAACATATAAAATTCCTATAATAAACGATATTAATGAAATGGATATTATAATCTCTGATAATGGTAATGTTGTACAAAAAATACTCCCGAAAGGAGTATTTAATGAAGATAACCCTGTGCCTAGGCACAGGGTTATTGTACAAAAATCATCTGAGATCACAAATACAGATAATACTGGTCATTGTATGTTTTTATTCCCGGGTGATGCTAAACAGGCGTTTTGTGGTAAACCATGTATGCCATGTACTGATATATATGAATACTGCGACAATTGTTCACAAATTATGCAAATCTTTACACGCATATTAGATCATAATATTCATACACCTTCGGATGATCACATAATTGTTCCACAACGCATACTTCACAAATTAGATGTTCATACAATTGAAATATTATCTAAAGGAGAAATTATCGATGTGTCGAACATGTCAATGAATACAGGAATAGGCGCTCAGATACTCATGGAATCTGAGATAGAACATATCACAAAGAAAGGTATATATGGTAATTATAATAATATACCTATTTTCTCCGATGATCATTTCAAATATAAGCACGCACTAAAGCTCATATTTGGCGAAAATAAAGCAAAACGTTATGAAAATAACGTTAAACTAATTAGGAGAAAATGCAATATTCATTCAAAGATGACTTATATTACAGATACTTATATTAAGTCAATAATTAGGCAATTATTTGAACTGGATAATAAGTCATTTAAGAAACTGTCAAAATTAAGTGACTACGAAAAGTTGATCTTAATTAAGATATACTTCGGACTTGATGATGCTTATTTAACACGTAATAATTATTACGCAGATATTGTATATATTGCTGGAATATTTGGCATATGTAAGAAAGGTGGTAAAATAATTATGATCCAAAAGATTAAAGATGAATTATTCTGTTAAAAAAACATTAAACTTAATTAAGTTTAATATTATGATTGATAAGAACTTGGTATACCAATATTATATTATAATGTGATGTATTGTAGATTCTCTAAGAGAATCTGAGATAAATTTGTTGGAGACCCTTCAGGCCTCCAACAAATTTATTGTAGATTCTCTAAGAGAATCTGAGATAAATTTGTTGGAGACCCTTCAGGCCTCCAACAAATTTATTGTATATAACGTAGTAATACGTTTATTATTTACACTACAGAGCGTGATAAACATAAGTTTAGATCTTATGTTTCTTTACACAGTATTATGTGTTTAATAATGAAATAATAGTTCCATCATAGATTTCTTATATTAAGTGTGCACATTATTCGATAAAGTTGAATATGATGTGTTAGTAATAGTAACATATGATGGATCAATCTCAAGTGATTGTGCTTCATATCTGTGATAATCAACAAAAATAATGTGATGCTCGATCTATTAATATTATAAAAAAAGAAACATTATATTAATATACGTTTTAATCTTTCGAAAAATTAAAACATTGGTATATATGATAACATGAGAAAAACTCCAATAATTATACTGTTATTTAAATCAATACTATTATATATGATATAACATGTGATAATTATAACTCCAATAATATTTTATCGATACATAGAGATATCTCTATGTATAATTTATAAACGGATGATATCAAACTTTTTCTTTATTGGTATACTACATTTATCACCAAGATGATATCTTTCTAGTTATGTATCATCATTGTTACTTTCATAGTGATATCTGTGACATGTTGTGAATATTAATAATATCAAGATCGAAATATTATATATAATTTTAAATACATATATATATGGTGTAAATTATTATTTGGCCTATACTTGAATGATTTTTTTAACTTTACTAATCATCTGGCCATTGTAACATTACGTGATAAGGCAATGTGTTCTTGCAGCAATTAGGTCAACGGAGTCAACTGAGATAAAATTGTGCCTAGGCACAATTTTATTGTAGGCCATAATTTAATTACAAATATAAATGTGTGCAAGCACTCTTTAGATCCCAGAGGGATCTCTAGTTGGAAGTCCTTTGGATCTTTAACACATTTATTGCACAGCTATGTTGTGGAGTTGATTGTAGCGAACAGGCTTAAGGCTGTTCACAAAGATAAATGTGTGCTTGGGCACAGATTTATTGTAGCGAACAGGCTTAAGGCTGTTCACAAAGATAAATGTGTGCTTGGGCACAGATTTATTGTAGCGAACAGGCTTAAGGATGTTCACAAAGATAAATGTGTGCTTGGGCACAGATTTATTGTAGCGAACAGGCTTAAGGATGTTCACAAAGATAAATGTGTGCTTGGGCACACATTTATTGTACAACTTAATAGGAATTGTGAAATAAATACACATATTTAATCATGTCACTAAAATGTCAGAATCGATAACTATAGTATATAAACCTATTCTATATAGTGATATTATTCATAAGAAAACATTAAATATATCAGAAGAAGGATTAGCAGGTATTATTTTTATCGTCACACAGATATTACATTCGAACAGAATAACTATTGAGCGTGCCGATGGTAATATTATTGATCTCACAGAATCAATACATTTACCAAATATAACTAATGATTATACATGTTATATAGATAATCTAAAAGTACAATTTGATACATTAGATTTTATACAAGGAGCTTATATAATATGTATGTTAATGGGAATTAATTGTTCTAGTCTTATAACAAACTCAACATATAAAGACGATAAATCTATTAATTTTAAGTTCGAATATTATATTGGGAAAGTCTTCATAAAAGAACTGCCATTTGATGAACCGGATCGTGATTTTATAGTTTCGATCAATATATTAGATATGTATATGAATCCAAGAATAGCTAATTCTATGTCGGAAACTCTACGTGATTGTTTTAGAGAATATAATTCAATTGGAGTATTCAATCCATCTGTTAGTTATATAGTTGTATCAGATGAACAATATCATAATGTTGTAGGCCTCTCAAGTGCCACACCCGTATTACGTGTTTTGCCTCCTAAATATGCTAATGGTAGTTTATGGACCAAAGAATTAGGACATCCTTGGTATATATTTAATGTATGTGCTAGGACCGAACATCGTAGAAAAGGTATTGCTAAATCATCATTAATAAGTGTTATTAATGGTCTTATTACTGAAGGTGTTCGTTCATTTGTATTACAGGTAGATCCTAGTAATACATCAGCATATAACTTATATATTAGTCTTGGATTTATCAAAATAGATGTCAACATAAATAGTGATACACGATATGATATCTTACATCTTCCAATATATCCTTAATATAAATATATTTTACATATCCTTAATATAAATATATGTATTATACATATATTTTACAATATATCCATTTCGGACATATTCATTGATTCATTGAATCATTGATTCAATGTCTACTGCTATACCGCTTAAAACTGTCTGATTATAAGCCTGTAGAGTTAAACGTGATTCATGTTTATATTTAATATGCGCTATTAATAGCAATACTATTAGTGTTACGCAATTTATATATATTAATGTATAGTTTGATTGTGACACGTTAAAAATAAAGAACATTATATTTGATATCAACTGAAAGGCTATAAATGTTGGTGTGATATTATCGCCATTATCATTTTTCCACACAGCAATTAATAACGATAATAGGGATATTATGATATATATTTGTGCAAAAGATTGTGGATTTAAGATATAATTCATCATTTAAGTTTAATCTGATAAATATCGTAATATTATATCATATTATAAAAAAACATATGCTATACATATGTTTTTTTTTATTCTCTAACCATTGGGATTCTACGTTCTTCACACCATTGTGCAACAGCCACCATCCTATCCATCCCGATAAAACCTTCGCCCGGAGCAGCATGACGATCTACACATGCTCCACATTCTACTTGTGAATCATTGAAATGTACCAATTTAATAGATACGTTACAATGTTTCTCCCAATGCTGAAAATAAGGCAATGTATCATATCCAGCCCCATGTATGTGCGCAGTATCAATACAGACCCCTAACTTCTTTCGTTCTTCATCATTGAAACGAAAGAAAAACCCTCCCAGATCCTGAATATAACGGCAAACTTCAGTACCTTCCCCACAAGGGGTTTCTAGTAATAGTGGACATGTTTCAGTGGCATATGGTAATGCCGATCTCACCATGTGCTCCATTATTGTCATAGCATCCTCCTCAGTATGTTTCATTCTTGCTCCAGTATGAACAACTACTCCTCTCCCACCCATTGCTACGGTGTACGCGAGATCTTCATTGAGTATACGCTGTTGCCAATATTCACCTTTATCATCACAGGCATTAGCACACATATTAATAACATAGGGAGCATGTGTAAAATATAATAAGCCAGTGCTTTTGATTACATTTGCCGCACCTGCTATTTGTCCGGCAGTTTTACCATTACGTTTACCATTACGTGGATTAGCTAGAAACATCTGACATGGAAGTCCAGGATAACGATTAGTAAAATCAAGGAGTGTCTTTTCAATGTTCTTTCCTTTTGATATATGTGCTCCTATATTATTTATATGTCCAGGTTGGGATATTCCACCAAGATTTACTTGTTGTGACATATCCACAAGTGTCTGGTTAACATCGATATTAGCAAGTTGTTGAATAATTCTCCCGAGATCTAAACCATCACCAAGATTTAATGTAAATACATTACGACCTAATTTATCACCTTCTGCTGATAATAATTGTAGATATCGTGCAGAATCCCATGTACTAACATCGTAAACTGAGATAGTTCTTTGTAAAGGTAATATAAATCCTACATACTTTACTGAGGGGAGTTTGGGCTTCATTATAGCATAATATGCCAGTACCTGTAAACAAGATTCTTTAGCCATCTTGGGAAAAGAGCCTGTCGTTTTGATTTCCAATATCGATTGATCTGTGATAACATCGGGGTGACCAGCAAAACATCCATATGAATACTCAGCATTAAACTTGACTGTACCAGATAAATAAAAAGCAAAGTGGTTCCATTTGATGATTATATCTTTTACAATATTAACAAGTGTAGGAACATACTTAGCCATCATCTCATGTGTGTAATCACATTTTCCCATTAATAATGTAGTTAATTCTAATGCAGATCGAGCAATATCATTCATGTTCTTTGATGTTTCGTATGCATTCATAATAGATATAGCTTCTGCTACTTTATGATCAGGCAATGATTGAATCACTTCAGCCGTAGGATCTACTCCTAATTCGACCTTTTGCTGAAGATTGATACGAAGACCTGCTCTGATTATATAATCCATCAGAACACCAAAACTCGCGAAGTGATTAGGATGCTTATTTGCATAGACGAACGGAGAATACTTCTTTATAGCAATCACATCGGGACTTAAGAAAGGCATCAGATCAGGAATTATTCTTTGTTTGACTAAATCATCGTATGATAGGTTATTGATAATAGCACGTGTTCGTATCATTTGATGAATATATTAAGGTTTCAGCACAAGTAGTGCTAATGGTATGTATTAATATATTCAATTAATATACCTTATCACAATTATTTAAAGTATAAACCTACTTTAATTATAACATATTATACAATGTAAATTAAAGTATATCCTCAAACATCACAATATATGTATAATTAATTGTGCGTATTATACAATATAAATTAAAGTATATCCTCAAACATGACAATATATGTATAATTAATTGTGCGTATTATACAATATAAATTAAAGTATATCCTCAAACATGACAATATATGTATAATTAATTGTGTATATTATACAATATAAATTAAAGTATATCCTCAAACATCACAATATATGTATAATTAATTGTGCGTATTATACAATATAAACTAAAAACATATATCTACTATGTATGTTTTTTTAATACTTATTCCTCTATTGTGATATTTGAGGATGTCGCCCTCTGGCGACATCTGTTACACAGTATCTCGATCGCACAAAATAGCGAGGATCCACAGGAGGCAGAGTTTTACAAATTTCAGGAGTTAACATAATTCTATCATTAGTATCAGACCCAGAAGTTGATTTTCCAGATCTAGTATTTGAGTCAGCAGTTGATATATTCATTATTTACTATGGAATGATGATAGACATACTTAATTAAATCATATTATTACACATTAATCGTTATTTTGTATTAATTATAGTTTGAATATTCAAACAATACTATTATAAAATAATAATAATATTAGTCTGGAAATATACATATATCATGTATATTTTAATGATCAACAAATCGAACTCGGTCGATAGTGCCGGATGTTTTAACTGATTTTTCCATATGGTATTCATGACAAAAATCACATGAATGTTCAAGCTGTCTATTATCTAGAGCCGCACAAAGATGTCTTGTTCTTTCATCATTCCTAATGAGAGTTTCAATATTGTAATCATCTGTGGTTTCACCATATTTAAATACGGTAGATCCTAGTGTTGTCATTGCACAAAAATAAATTTTATCAACCTTCAGATTAGTATGATGCTGATAAACATTTTCATACATACGTCTTCGTGTCATAAATAAATCTTCAAGACTACTAAGAGTCTTCCGTTTAAAAGCTATGTGTTTAGAACTATCGATCACAGCGTTGGATATAATATAATCGGAATGAAATCCAGGGAATCCAGTGTGATAGGAATCTCTTCTAAGATAATCCATTTTATCAACATCTATACCACATTCCGCATTACAAACTATTTGATATAGATAAGTGAAATTTTCGTCACGAACATATCCTCTAATTGCATCTTCGACGAATTGTCTTTCATCTTCTGTCAATAATTTAAGACGATTATTGACTTGATTCAAGAAATATACAGATCGAAGTTCATGTCGTGTTAATCGAAATACACCATCAAGTTTCTCTTTTTCGTTGATTTTCTCTAAGAAAACATCAAATAAATGAGAATATGCAAAATGTCCTATATCATGATACATACCGGCTAATTGTATAAGATCTTTCGTTCTATCAGATATAAAAACATAATTTCTGAGTTGATCTACCATCTTTCCAGCAAGATGCATAACACCTATAGAATGCTCTAATCGTGTGTGTACAGCTGATGGATATGCATAGTGTGCTACACCTAATTGTCGTATACGTCTGAGACGTTGAAACTCATAAACATCCATGAATAACATACATAACTCAGATAAATGTATATGTCCATAGATACAATCTTTAATTATTTTACACCAACTAACATTCCTTTGTTTGTGTTGTAAAATTTCTTGATGACAGTCTCCTCCATCTTTCTTGTCAAACATATCCGTCATGTTGTTTATATAAAATATATAAAGCATGCATATATTCATTTATCAAAATGAATATATTATACTTCTTCCATATCCATGGATAGCTTATCCCCATATGGCCGTTCATTAATTTCTAGAGATGGATGTTCATCTGAATATTTCATCCCATAATGAAACTTCTGCCATGCCATGACGCCTAACAAAATCGTAACAGATCCATTACTAATCATTAAAGGTATACTGTTTATAGATACATCATATATAAAGAACATTATATTTACAAATAGCTGGAGCACAATAAATGTATATGTGAGATTGTCAGCTCGCTTAGTCTTATATATAGCATATATCTGAGAACAGAATGATATTAAGAGACACAAAGCTCCTAAATACCCAATCGCTAATGAGATGTTATTATCGGTACTCATTTAATTTCTAAATATGAAAAAATCCATATAGTAATATCAATTACAAAGACATCCATAAAATTTCAGACCACATCAGATATATAATCGTTTATATTAATTCACAATATAGATACATAGCCATATTTAAATTGCATAAATGAAATGTACTTAAACATATAATTCTACTTCTAAATGCATAGGTCACCTGTCCAAATACCCACATTTCCTCATAATAAAATTCCACCACCTACTCCTGGTCCCTCTCCTATTGGATCGATTCAAAATGATGCTCTCAAGAGATTTGCGGGATTGATGTTAGTGATAAAAGATTCTGATCGTACATTGGATGATTATTTCATAGAATATGATTTCTGGGAGCCATATTCTGAAACAAAATCATATAGTAAAAGATCATATCACGCGGCATACAAAGGGATAATGCGTGAATATAAGAACTATTTATGTATGTTTACTGATGATAATTCGGAATTAGTTGCTGGAGATTATTATGTAGTAGCCAAACATGTTCTTAGTGAATTAGAGCTGTTAGAGCCATATTGTACATGCTTCAGATGTATATTTTCCGTGATTAATCCTATTAAATATTTATGGTGTGCACATTGTACTAAATGTATCAAAGCTGGTCCTGGATTTGCAGATGAAAAATATATAACAAAGGCCCGTGAGTTAAAAAGATTATCCGGCGATAATACAGGTAATACATCCAAATATACAAAATATTTGCAAGAATTACGAAACGGGCGTTGGATCCTAATTGGTGAAGTAACTGTGGCATCAATGGCAATATTATGGGCCACTGTATCAGCATACATATAAAAAAACGTGTATAATATTATACATGTTTATTTATAATTAGAAAGTTATCTGTACTCCCATGGGATTTATAGTATAATCTTTGAGATTACCCCAATATCTATGATGATCAATATTTGCCCATAATGCACCAGTGATAAGTCCATGCATAAAATCCTTGGTATCAGTATAATATGTTGATGTATTCCCATCAATATAGATATCAACGGAATATTTATAAAAATAAGTTTGAGTTTGAGTTTGAGTTTGAGCTAGAGGACTAAGAATTCGTCTAGTTGGAGATCTAAATGGGGTTTGTCCAACAATATATTTGCGATAATTCATTGTTTTATATCTAGTGCTTAGATCTATTTCTTTATCTAGTGCATGAGACTTAAACATGGATAGGGGAAGATTAATACCACTTGCACGTGAAAATATTCTTAATCCATATGCAAATTCAGGTGACATGGTATATGAATGTTGATACTGTTGAATGATAACATCAACGGGAAGTAAATTATCATCTTCTGTTATGAATGCATTAATTAAATTTTCCGATCTATTGATATCTTGTTTAATGTCCCAGGGGAGTAATACAGTATCTTCTACTTGTTCAGAATCAATACAAACAAGTTCGATTAATAGTTGTATAACTCTATAATTAACATAATCTTTTGTGTCTAATTCGGATAATCTAGTATTATTTATAATAAGATCACCTAGAGTGTCTGGAAATTTACCAGATACCCATTCAAGAATATAATTAACTGATAAATCACCGAATATATCATTTATCTCCTTCATAATTTGCTTGGTAGTTAAGTTTACTAATTGGTCAGCAAAGGGTGATAATAAAATTTGAAAGTAGGATACAGATGTTGCAAAAGACACTATATTATCACCATATATTTGCCTCAAAGTATTTTCAATGAAAAGTGGATGAACCAGATCCATTATTTATAATATATCTTATAACCTAGATATATTCCTGCATTGTTTATAAATATATCTTATAACCTAGATATATATTATTCATGTATTGTTTATAAATATATCTTATAACCTAGATATATTATTCTTACATTGTTTATAAATATATCTTATAACCTAGATATATATTATTCATGTATTGTTTATAAATAATATATTATTCTTACATTGTTTATAAATAATATATATATATAGTGACCAGATATATTATACCTACATTGATTGTAGCTATGTTCGATCAAAGATCGAACATAACTGAGATAACCCAAACTTCGTTTGGATTATTGTAGATTCTCGACCTTTAGGTAGAGAATCGACTACGTAGTCGATAAATCTGTTGGAAACCCTTTAGGTTTCCAACAGATTTATTGTAGCGAACAACCTTTAGGTTGTTCACAAAGATAAATACCAGTAAACTGGTATTTATTGTAGCTATGTTCGATCAAAGATCGAACATAACTGAGATAA
>Ga0105046_10009432_pt1 | contig 15261 bp, 15 predicted proteins | sample MAT03_FD_78385 | JGI IMG/M metagenome (GOLD analysis project Ga0105046, IMG submission 78385) | Freshwater microbial communities from Lake Fryxell liftoff mats and glacier meltwater in Antarctica - MAT-03 (megahit assembly) | ecosystem: Environmental > Aquatic > Freshwater > Ice > Liftoff...
CGCGGGTTTGCAGAATACTGTCGTAGATGTACATGCCGCCAGCCGGCGCCGCGCCGTCCACCGAAAAGGCAACGAAGCGGCCGTCTGGGCTCACCGACGGCGTGCCCGAAGCGCCTGAAAATTGGACACCCAGCGCATCTAAGCTGACCCGGCTGGTGAGGCCTGATCCAAGGTTATCCATATAGACATCCGCGCGGGCATTGGTGTCGCTTAACGCCAGATTGGTGGCGCTCGTGGTGAACGCGAGTACGTTGCCAGCGCGATCCAGACTGATCTCGGTGACGGCACCATTGGCCTGCGCGCCGCTGCTCGCCACGCTAACCCGTCGAATCGGAACGGCCGCCGTGGACACCCACAAAAACGCGTCCGCGACCGCGTTGCTGTCGCCAGCGACGATGTTGCTCGCGCTGCTGACAAACACAATGCGGCTGCCATTGCTATTGATCTTGCTGGAGCCATCCAGGTTAGGCGTGGTGCCGCCCGCAGCGGTACCGGTGGTGTTGACGCTGACCAGGTTCAACGCACCGCTTTGCAGGTTGAGCCGATAGCTGTCTGAACTTCCGTTAGCATCATTGGCGGCGAGATTGCTCGCAAAGGTTTCTAAAGCCACCCAGTTGCCGTCTGCGGACAGGCTCGCCGCTTCAACCGGGAAATTCGGCAGCTCGTTGCTTGGGTTGCGTGCGAGCAGGCGAATAGCACCCGTCTCTGGGATGATCTCGGCAAGATGAACGGAATCGAGCGCCTGGCCAAAGCTCGCGGTATCGAGATCGGGCGCTTGGCTAAGCGCGAGCACCCGCGCTGCATTCGGCGCAAGGTCGCTCAGCCCACTGTCGCCCGCCCCAAACACGCTCGGCACCGGTGCATTGGCCACGCTCTCGCGAGTAAGCGCGGCGGTGTTCAAATCCTTCACATAGATGTCCTCAAGGCCATTGCTGTCGACGGCTTCAAGGGCTGCTTTGCTTTGAAAACAGGCGCGCTGGCCGTCATCGCTGGCGCTTGCCAGTTGCGCTGATCGATTGCCATTGCTTGCTTGTTCGGTGATGCCGGCGAGCAGGTCACGGCGGTAAATCCGTCCTATCGTCGCCGGCGCCATTGCGGTGAGGTTCGTGGCGCTGCTTTGAAACCACACGTAGCGCCCGCCTGCAGAGACGCTGGCACCCGAACCTGGCCCATTGGTGTCAGCGCCGGCAAACCCCAAGCTCACCCGCTCGGTGACGCCGGTGAGCAGCGTGTGGCGAAACACGTCATTGGTGCCGTTGCCATCACTGGGATCAAGATTGCTGGCGACGCTGTGGAACACCACGAACGCACCGGTTCGGGCCAAGTCGGCGTCGAAGGCGGCCGCGATGGCGCCAACACCCGCAGTCGTTTGCGATGCGCGGCCAATCGCCCCGCTGCTGACGTTTTTGACAAAGATATCGCTCCCCGAGGTGTCGCCGGCGACGAAATTGCTGGCGCTGCTGGCGAACGCAATCAGATTGCCGCTGTCGTCGACGCTGGCCTCGAAGCTGCCGCCATTGCCCTGAACGCCGGCGGCGCCAGTGGAAATCCGCACCGTGGTGGCGGTCACCGTATCAAAGCGAAAAACGTCGGAAACCGCGTTCGTATCGCCCGCCACGATCGATGCGTTGGCGCTTTCGAAAACCACAAAACGACCGCTGCCTGAAATCGCGACATTGCTGGCCTGAACGGGCTGTCCACTGCTGTTGAGCGCCACGCCGAGCAAGGTTCCAGTGAGCGCGTCAATCCAAAACGCCGTCGGGTTGCCACCAGAATCGTTTTCAAGTAGGTCGTCTCGACTGATAAACACGAGGTAACGACCGGTCTCGCTTAGCGCCGCATCAACGGATTCGACACGTGCCTCCGCCCCGCTCAGGCGCCGACTCGCGCGAGCCAGGTTGCCTGCACTGCGCGCGAAAACGTCCGCATAGCCGTTGCGATCCCCCGGCACCAGCTGGCTGGCTGCACTTTGAAACGCAGTGACCATTCCGTTGCCCGAAATCGCGCAGTTTTGCGCAGCCCTATTGCCCTGATTGCCCCAAATTAAAGGGTCTTCATTGACCGTTAGTTAGCCGCGCAGGCGGTGCGGTCGCAACGCCCAACCAAGCTGCGCGCTGCACGAGCAAAAGCGCGCCGGCCAGTACCAGCAAAGTGATCAATACAGCGGCCACGGGCTTGCGTCGCTTTAACGGCTCGCTCAGCGCGGCAATCTCCCAATCGTCAGCCACAACCGGCACCACAACGACCGCTTCCTCGCGTGTCTCGTCGGCGAAGATCTCCACCGGCTTGAGCCAGCGATAGCCGAGTCGGTGACGGGTTTCGATGAACTGCGGCAACTGCGCGGAATCGCCGATCAAACGTCGCAGGTCGCGAAAAGCCTGCGGCACCGCGCTCGGTGAGATTGAATGGCGGCCCCAAACCGCATCAAGTAGCTCGTCGGTCGAGACCAGCGCCGGCGCCCGTTCCATCAGCACCTTGAGCGTCAGCGCCAATTGTTTGCGCAAACGCACCTCACCGGCTGGCCGGCGCAGCGTGGCGGTAGTGGAATCGAACTCCAGATCACCCGAGCGATAGCGCATCGGCGCGGTCTACTAAAGCGCAGCCGCCTGATCGGTGTTTGCAGTGCTGCACAGACAAACCTGCCGGATTTGCGCAACGGCTGTTGTTCCCGCGACTAGGCGGCGAGCCAATCATCGAAAGAACCGATCAAGTGGCGCAAAATCGCGGGTCGCGAAGAAGAGGTTTTCGCCAGCTTCTGCAGGAAATCCCTGATTGCGCGCGATCGAGAACGAGTATTGATCATTGACTCTGCGCAGCGCAGGCGAGATGCGAACGTCCTGAGGGCGTCTACTATCTGAGTGACAGCCTCTTCGGATTAAAGCGCAGGAGCTTTTTGATTGCAAAGTTACCGATGAAACGTCGACGCCTTTTTTGCTAGCTTCAACGACACCAACTCGCTGAAGGAGTGCGTCATTGCGCCATTTGATAATCGTTTTGTTGTTCTTGCTGTGTGCTTCATCACCTGGCTATACCCAGGCTGTGCTGATCGCCAATCCCGGCCCCGCCAACAACTCTAGCAACGCGGGTGCTGCGATTTTTTTTGACCTGGAGGCCAGCACCGGGGTGGTTGTTACCGGGCTGACCACAGCCGCCAACGCCCTATCTGGGGCCGCTTTCAGCGTGCGGATCAGCACCCGCGCCGGGACCGCGCTGGGCGGGCCAGTGGGCGTTGGCCCAGGCAGTTCCACTGCGGGTTGGACGGTTCTTGCAACTGTGCCAGCCACCCAGGGCAGCGCTGGGATTTCCTTGCCGATCACCCTTCCGGAACTGTCGATTGCAGCTGGCCAAGTGCTAGGCGTTGCGGTCGAATTTCTCGGCGCTGGTCCCGCTTACTTTGGCACTGGCGCGCTACCGTTGGAAACCTACGGTAACGCCAACTTGACGCTGCGCACGGGCGACAACCGCACGGTGCCATTCACCACAACGGGAGATTTCTTCAGCTCGCGCGCGCTGGTTGGATCGATTCGGTATCGGCTCGCCGATCCCGTCTTGCGAGCCAATCCTGGCCCCAGCGACAACGGCGGCGGGGCAAATTCAGGCATGTTCTTCAATTTGCAGTCGGCAACCGGTGCCGTGGTCACCGGCATGACGATCGGCAGTAGCGCCCCGGCAGGCGGCAATTTCCAGGTCGAGGTTTATACGCGCAACGGCACGGCCTTAGGCAATGTAACGGGTTCGGGCCCGGCAACTTCCAGCGTCGGCTGGACCCTGCAAGGTGTCGTCAATGCACGCAGAGGCCCCGGCGAGATTTCGCTGCCGATCGCGCTGCCTCCGCTCAACGTTGCAGCGGGGCAGACTCTAGGCGTGGGCCTGCGCTTCCTCGGATTCGGGCCGCGCTACGTTGGTACCGGTGCACCGCCAGTGGAAACCTATAGCAGTCCGGGCCTCACTCTGGTCACTGGACAAGCCATGACCCTACCGTTTACGACGATCGGTGAAGTGTTCACCTCGCGTGCGCTCGTCGGATCACTTAGCTGGCGGCCGTTAGGTCAACAATTGCCCGCAGCACCTGGGCCTACCAACAACGCCGGCAATCCCGGCTGGGGAATGTTCATGGATCTGCAAGCGCAGACCGATGTGGTGGTCACTGGTCTGAACATGGCTACACAGGCAGCGTTCAACGCTAACTTCCAGGTGCAGGTGTACACGCGAAGTGGCAGCACCCTAGGCGGCACATTAAGCACTGGACCCACCAGCAGCAATGCCGGCTGGACCTTGCACGCGGCCGTGAGCGGGCGCCAGGGTGCAACCGGTCAGGTTTCACTGCCGATCAGTATCCCGGATCTGCGAATTGGCGCCGGACAAACGCTGGGTATTGCACTGGTGTTCCCGGATGTAAACCCAGGCTATGTAGGGAACGGTACCAGCGCAGTCAGCACCTACAGCGACCCCAATTTGCAGCTGACCACGGGTGAAGTGAAATCAAACCCGTTCATCAGCGGAGGCTTATTCTTTGTTTCACGCGAGTTGGTCGGCAACGTGTACTACCGTGCCGGCGTGATCTTCAAGGATGGGTTTGAATGAGTGCGCCGGTAAAAAGCTGGCGAATCGAAAGGAGTGAGCTAGCGATTATTCTTGCGTACTCTGCTGAGGCTCAGCACCGCCGCGAAATTAGCGCGCACCAAAAGCAGGTCCGAGATGTCCAGTTTGAGTGCGCGCTGAGTTGCTGGGTCTTGCGCGTTTCCACTCAAATTGCTGTCTACCGCTAAGGCCAGCAGCGCCTCCGGTTGCAGCGCAGAGTGCCAGGGGGCGTTTGAAAAACCGTGGGCGACGTCTCGGGTGGCAGCGTCTCCGGAGCGGGCGATGTCAACGGCGATGGGTTGGCGGATCTTATCGTGGGCGCGTACGGGGCCGACCCTGGCGGCGACTCTGAGGCGGGCGAGAGCTATGTTGTGTTTGGCAAGTCCAGTCTGATGCCGGTCGATCTGGCGGCCCTCGGTGCAGGCGGCTTCAGAATCGACGGCATTGATGAGACCGAGCTCTCAGCTGCCAGCGTCTGCGGTGCGGGGGATGTCAACGGAGATGGGCTGGCGGATCTTATCGTGGGTGCCCTAACGCGCTCTTCAGGCAGCTTCAGCCCGGCAGCCGCCAACGTGCACTGGCAGATCCAAACCACTCGACAGAACTGGACCAGCGCCGAAGTGCGCTTTCGCTATCTCGACAGCGAACTGACTATCGCCAACGAGAACGCCCTGCAAATTCTGTTCTCTCCCACCGGGACGGCACCGTTCACCGCACTGCCCAGCGTAGTCAACCCGCAGAACAACACTATCTCAGCCCACATCTCCCAGGCTGGATTCTTCTATCTGGGCCAAGCGCCCAATCTGATCTTTGCCGACGGCTTTCAGCTTTCACCGTGAAACTGCGGCAGACTGGAGATTGACCGCAACGAAAGCTAAAGAGATTTCAGTCCCGACCTATCTTTGCCAATAACTTTGAATCCGTCCCCTAACCCAGCCTCAGGCAAGCCCCGGTGGCAGCGCGATCATTCGGCGGATTTCGTCGCTTTGTAGGCCCACCGCGCCGGGGTTGCGTGTTCCGGGCAATACGGCTACATCAAACAGCTCGCTGACCACGCCCTCAATGCGCAGCTCATGTGCGACATCGCCGCGCTTGAGGTCAATCACTTGCAGGGCGCAGCGCGCTCTAACGCCTTTGTCGAGCAGACGTTGATCGAGCGCTATATCGCGGAAGGTGCGGTTCTCGCGCTGCACGGATAGGCCCACCACGGCATAGTCGCCAACAAAAGCCAGTCCGCGCAAAAACCCTGGACAAAAAGCGATCGGCTCGAAGCGCCCTGCGGTCAGATCAACCCAGCCGAACTCGCCCGTTCCGGCATTGAGCAACCACAGACGATCGCGATACCAGCGCGGCGAATGCGGCATCGAAAGGCCAGCGCAAACCACCTCATCCGCGCGGATATCTAGCAACAGCCCACCGTGCGCGCGGTGCTCGCGCCAGCCTTCGTTGGCGTCGCTTCGCCCGACGCAGGTAGCGTATGCGGGGCGACCGTCGCGCATGGCCAGGCCGTTGAGATGGCAGCGGTCTTCGGCTGCGTAGCGGCTAACAAACGGCGGCTTCCACAGGGGCACAAAGCTGTAGCGCGGATCGGGCCGTGCGATGCAGGAGAACAGCGTGGACACGAAGACCGGTTCGCCGTCGCCGTCGACCGCCACATCGTGCACGTCGATATCGCCGGTGGTGTAGGCCAACTGCGGCACGTACCAGCAATCAAAGGCGCCGCGCCGTTCGCCTGCTGCCAGCGCGTTTTCGAATCGCCACAGTTGCCATAGCGTGGCCACCCACAGCGTGTCGCCATGCGCGGCTAAGCCCATCACGCGGGCCAAGGTTCGATTGAACACGGCCAACTTGCCCTGCTCGTCTAGGCCGATAAAAAACAGCTTGCCGGCTTGATAAGTGGTGAAGGCAAGGCTGGCACGCTGCTCTGCCAGCCAGCTGGTGAACAGGCGCGAGGCGCTAATTTCGAGGCGAGGGGTGTCGGCGGGCATGAACGTGCGCGGTAGGTGACAGTTGCCGATTGTAATTGCGCAGATGCAAGCAAACGCATGACGCTCGCATCAGCGCGGCGCGCCCCCGCATTACATAAACGGCTGCTTAAGTTGGGCCAAAAAACCGCGCGGCGTGTAGGCATCAATGCCGATGTCGCGCGGTGGACGGCGATCGGGCATGAAATAAGTGCCGAACAGCCAATCGAAAACCATCAGCCGAGCAGCGGGAACGAAGGCCTGGGAATCCTTTGAAAAGATAGCTTAGCTGTCAAGACCCGCCATTTTAGAAGCTCGATCCGGATTGTTTTAGAAACCCGGCCTCTTCAAGGCTTGAAGGACGGCCAAGAATTGCGTTTCTATGCGGATAGCGACCAAAGCGATCGATGATCGCCTTGTGTTTCAGCTCGAATTTGTAGTTGGTCTCTGGCGCAAACTCGCGATAGAGGCTCTCTGCCCAGACATGGATCAACGCCGATTCGCTGTGCATAAGCGGCAAAAAAATGACGCCTCGTTCGGTTTCAGATAGTGCTTTGTGCGCGGCGATGCCAATTGCTTCTTGTGCCAATGCAAGCGCCATTGGATCTTGTGAGAACTGATCCAGAACGATCACTTCCGCCAAACGGCCGCGTGGCTCATTTCGCCACCCATAGGGCAGTTTTTCAAACCGCTCATGAGTCAACCGAAGCGCAAATAAGCGGTTCACTAATTTACCAAGCGCCCTTACGTGCTCGTGGAGCGAGTCGCTTGACTTGCCAAAATTTTCGACCGCGCGGCTTGCAGCAGCAGCCTCGAATACAACTTGTGAAAGCCGAGAAGCGCGTGGAATACGGCGCCCATTCTTGGCGCGCCCGGCGAACTGCTCGGTTTGGAGATCACAGCAGAGCCGAAATACAGTCTCGTGCATTCCCCTGTTTGCGAGTTGCCAACCGCGGCGGACATCAGCCATGACTTGGTTCTGCCAGTGAAATCGGCGAGAAGAAGCTGTTCATTCGACCTGCTCTCTACTTTCCACGCTGAAAATGAGCTGGCCGTGCCGGCACCCAGGCGCGCAGCATCGTCGTCCGTGGCAGGCTTGCCCGCAAACCAAGCGAGCAGCTTGCGCTCTACTTTGAACAGCGATGTTGTGTAGAAAGCTTCGACAAATTCGGCAAGCGAAACGCTGCCACGGATGTCTGTGGAATAGCAGTCCGCGTACGCGTCCTGCTCTTGTGCGGTGAGCAGGGTGGCGGAAAGCGGAATTTCACAGCGCTGTACATTGGCCATAGTTATGGGTTCGACGCCTGAGGCAGCTGAACTAAGGAACTGTCCAGCAAGATAGCAAAACCGCGCGCCTGAGAATCCAAGTGACAGGCAGGTTAGCTGCGGGTACTTTTGAAATCGCCGAAGTCGACGCTCGCACCCTTGGGGGAGTTTGAAAAACCTTAAGCGAGCGAGCGAGCTGAGGGCAAGGCGCACCGCGCGCGGGAACCGTAGCGGACGTTAAGTCCGAGAGGATTCCGAGCACGGAGCAACGCCGCCATCGGCTCCCGCAGTAGGTTTTTCAAACTGCGGCAAACGCGATTAAGACCGGCCATAAAACCGTTGGCATCAGGAGTTTGAAGCGCTGACGCTAGAAGCCTTGCGCGAGCTGCGAGTAGAAAGCGGCGTGATTGATGACGCGCGCCACGATCTTGCTGACGTGGTTAGCCTTTTTGATAAACGAGCTTGGTAGACGAGCCAGCCATGAAATCCTTGCCGCTTTCTGAGGCTAAAAACCGCTTTTCTGGGGTTATTGCCTGGGTCGAGACCGGGCAAGAGGTAGTCGTGAGGCGGCGCGGCGTCGCCATTGCCAAAGTCGCGCGCTTGGATTCAAACGCCGCCGCCCAGCGAGAGCGCACGCGTGCAGCTTTCGCGGTGATGGATGCGATCGCGCCGATCCAATTGGCGGGCGAGCTCAAGGGGCTGGCGCGCGAAGATCCTCACCAGAGCACCGCCACATCGTAGTTCTTAAACACGGCATCGCAGGTCACCAGCTGCGCCTTTTCCAGCCTCGCTTGCGCGATCAACATTCGATCAAAGGGATCGCGCTGCGGGCCGGGTAGCAGGCCCGCTGCGAGGGAATGCGCCAGCGTCATCGGCAGGATCTCAAAGCGCTCTTTGCGCAGATATTGCGCTAGTTTTTGGATCAGGTTTTGCGCTTCTGGCATTTTCCCCAGCCGGTATTTGGTCGCCATTTCCCACCCGCTGGCGGCGCTGACCAACACGCGGGTGCTGCCAGCGCCAATGGAGTTGCGCGCGGCGGCGCTCAACTCGGGCTGCCGCCAACGGAACGCTGGTAATCGCCGAGCAAGCCCAGGATGCCGACCGGGACTAAAAGTATCCACTGTGGCAAAACGAGCAGAGCCGACGGCCCAGAGAACGTTAGAGCGACCACCACAAACACAAGACCAAACAGCAGCCACAGAATAGAAATGAAGCGCGGCAGCGCACCGGCAGGTATTTTCGCGGTTGGGCGAGCGCTCCAAATCAGGGCTACCGCAGAGAGAACGAGCGTTACGGTCACGAGATGCCAGCATGCGTAGAGAAGAAGACTGACCGACATCGGCATTGATGAACCCAGGAGTGGTCCTTGAATTTCTGAGGTGCCCGCAAGGGTATGCAGGGCTGCGGTAAAAGCGGCGATCAGGCCGGAAGCCAGTAACAAGCGATTGCCTTTCATCTGAGTCAAATTCCTTGGTTTGGTCTAGTGCCCAACGCTATCTAGGGTTCTGCTAGGGAAGGCTCTAACTCTGCCTTGAGCGGCCCTTGACCCAAGCCTGATCGATGAAGACGATAGCAGCTCCGCTGGATGTGTTTTAACGGAGTGTTATGAATGGCACTTCCACGACCACGAATGAACTTGCTCCCCATCGGAATCGCTAAATTCGGCTCCCCGAACGAATCCCAATTTTGCGACCAGCGAACACGATGCCACGTTGACAGGTGAGATCGAAGCCAGAACCCGACTGACAGTGCCGGCACATTTGACCAATTGCAGCAATTCCGACAGGCCCCACTGGCCATAACCTCGTCTCCAGAATGCTGGGGAGATGCCATAGGGAAGTTTGAAAAACTGTAGCGAGCGAGTCGAGGGCAAGGCGCCTAGCGCGCAGGAACCGCAGCGGACTTGAGTCCGTGAGGATTCCGAGCACGAAGCAACGCCGCCATCGGCTTGCGCAGTAGGTTTTTCAAACTGCCCCATAGCCGACCTCCACTTCGCCGGAATCAGGTGTCCCCTTGAACCCACAGCCGCCCACAATAGTGGCAAGGTCCAGGTCCACAATGCTGAAGGGAACTACCCAAATAGGCTCACAACCTAAAGCCCGCCGAATCTACCCCATCAAACCCGCTTGGCGGGTTAGCCAAACCAGCAGAAACGCGAGGCCGGCGGTCGCTGGGATGGTCATCACCCAGGCCCATAAAATGCGCTCGATCACCCCCAGCTTGAGCGCCGAAAAGCGCTTGGCGCAACCCACGCCCATGATCGAGGTGGTAATGGCGTGCGTGGTTGAAACCGGCATGCCCATTGAAGCTGCGACAGCCAAAACCGTAGCTGCGGTGGTTTCAGCGGCGAAGCCGTGTACCGGCTGCAGCTTGACCATTTTGTGACCCAGCGTTTTGATGATTCGCCAGCCGCCGGCAGCCGTGCCCGCCGCCATGGTCAGCGCACACAGCACCACCACCCAGTTGGGAATTCCCTGCGAGCTCGCGTCGATCACCGCAGGCATATAGCCAAAGCGCAGCGCCTCGGGCAGCCAGCCGATCACTGAATCTCCAAGCGTTAATTTGTGCGGGTCAGATCCTTCACCGGTGCTCATCCATGCAAGCCAGGCGGGCACGCCGACAAACAGACCGCCTTTCGTTGCAGCGACCAGCGCGAGCGTGACCAAGCCCATCGATTTGGTTGCGTCGTTCATGCCATGGCTAAAGCCCATGTAGGCGGAGCTGGCCAACTGCAGCTTGCCGAACACGCGATTCACCGTCACCGGTTTCCATTTGCGCAAAACCACGTACAGCAAACTCATCACGATAAATCCAGCCACAAAGCCCGCCAGCGGCGAGGCAATCATCGGGATCACCACTTTGTACAAAAGCCCGGCCTTCTCGATGCTGGTTGATTCAAGCGCTAGCAGCGTGCGTTCGCCGAAGGTAACCAATTTATAGGTGTTCTCGCCAAGACTTAAAACCGTGGTGCCATCCAGCAAGTCTTGCCCACGAATCGCATCGAGTATCTCTGGCGGCGGATCGACCAGCGTGGTCTTCACCTTGTCCTTGAGTTCAATCCACTTCAGCGCCGCGAAATTTCCGCCAGAAGCCGCCAACACCGCACCGCACAGGCTGCCGACCAGCGCATGCGTGGACGAACTCGGCATGCCGAACCACCACGTCAGCAGATTCCAAGCGATGGCTGAGATCAACGTGGCGAGCAGTACGCCCTGGGTGACGAACGATGAATCAACCAGTCCGGATGAAATGGTTTTTGCGACTGCTAGCCCAAAAAACGCGCCGATCAGATTGGTCACTGCCGCCAAGGCAATGGCCTGCCGCGGGGTGAGAACTTTGGTGCCGACCACGGTTGCGATTGCGTTGGCGGTGTCATGGAAACCGTTGGTGTAGGTGAAGCCCAAGGCCACCAAAATCACCGCGATGCACAGGATTAGATCAGCCATCAGGAATTTTTTACCAGCACCGTGTTGATCAGCGCCAGTGCGTCGCGCAGGCGTTCGTTGAGCTTGTCTACCAGACCTAATACATCGCTAAGGCAAATGGCCGTGATGGGATCGATCGGCCGCTGATACAGCGCGCGCTTCAGTTCAACCAAAGCCGCATGCGCGTTTTCGTCAAGCGGGGCATAGTCTTGCGCAATGCGCTGCACTTTTTCCGGGCCCGAGCCTTGCTGCATCGCAACCAGCACGCGTTCCATCAGCTCAGCGCCAGCCATCAGCGCGGCCAGCGCTGGCGCAAAGTCGTAGGCACGCAGGCGCTCGGGGGCCAAGCTGTAGCGCTCGGCAAATTTACGCGCGAGCTTCGCCAAACGGCTGACGGCTTGCGAGATCGCAGAGATGTCTTCGCGCTCGATCGGTGTGATAAAGGTCGTTACTAGGTAGTTGCGCACGGCTTCGCGGGCGGCTTTATCGCGCTCCTGAATGCTGCGCAGGCGCTCGAAACACGGCTCCGCCGGGCCGCCGTTGGCTAGCTCACGCGCTAAGTCAAGCGCCTCAATCCCAAGCCGCGTGCTCTCAATGAGGCGAACGTAGAAATCCGCTTCGCGGCCAAAAATTCTCTGCAGCGACAGCATTAGGTATTTTTCAGCACGATAAAGGCGATGGCGTTGCCCGCATCGCGGCAGCGATCGACCACTTTTTCAAGCAGCTCGAACACGTCCTTCAGCGCCAGGATGCGCACCGGATCGGTCTCTTTGGCATACAAATCCTTGAGCTGGGCCAGCATCAAATCATCCGCTTCGGTCTCTGCCTGGCTGATCTGCGCGTTGAGCGCTTTAGTCTCCACCAAGCGCCCCGAACCGATAAAGCGTAACAATTTGACCATCGAAAGCAAACAATCGGTCGCGGTGTTCAACAATCCGACGTAAGGGGTGAAGTCATGCTGCCCGACATGGCTGGCCAGAAGCAAAAACCGTTCGGCGATTTTCTCAACTGTTTTGGGGATTTTGTAAAGCGCATTGGCCAGGATTTCGATGTCTTCGCGCTCAAGCTGCGTGACAAAGGTTTTGACCAGCGCTTCATTGATCTCCCGTGTGATCTGTTTGTCAGCTTCTTTACGGGCGTGAAACTCAGCCAGATTGAGGTTTTGCCCCCGCGCATTCAGCACGACGTTGAGATCTTTCACGCTCAAACCGGCCTGTTCTGCCGAGCGCTCGAGCAAATCGAAAAATTGATCGTCCTTACCGAAGAGCTTTTGAAGCGAAATCATGCTGTCACGTCGGGGTCGAATGGACGCTGAGTTTATGTCGCTTTTGTGCACAACTCATGACACCTGCTCGTGTGCAGGGCGATTAGAGTGCATCGAATTGCTGTCAGTTGCAGTACCAGCAGCCAAGCCAACGGCGGCAATTGCTATGCTCAAAAGCCACAGCCGTCTACCGGAAATTACGAGATGAACCCTTTAATTGAATCCGTGATGGGCGCCCTTGATCAGCGCACCGTGAGTCAAATGTCGAGCCAGCTCGGCACGAGCCACGGCCAAACCAGCGGCGCGATCCAAGCCGCGTTGCCGATGCTGCTCGGTATGCTCAACCGCAATGCGCAAACCCAAAGCGGTGCCGACTCACTCGCCGGCGCGCTTGAACGCGACCACCAGGGCGGCGGCGTGCTGGATGACGTCATGGGCTTTTTGGGCCAAGGTCAAGGCGCCAGCATGGGCTCGGCCATTTTGGGTCATGTCCTCGGCGGCAACCAGCCGAGAGCTGAAAGCGCGCTTGCGGAACAGTCAGGTTTAGGCGCGGGTCAAGCCGGTCAGCTTTTGGCAATGCTCGCGCCGGTGGTGATGGGTGCGCTCGGCCGCCAAGCGGGCCAGCAAGGCGGCTTTCAAGGCGCAGGAATCCAACAAATGCTCGGCGGCGCAATGTCGGCGATGGGCCAGGCAGGCCAAAGTGGCGGCACATCGCCTTTTGCGCGCATGCTCGATAGCGATGGCGATGGCGATTTAGACATGAACGACATCGCCAGGCACGGCATGTCACTTCTCGGCGGCTTTTTTAAGCGCTAATCCTCAATTTTCTATCTGCAAGGAACACTTCACATGGGTATGTTTTCATTCCTGAAAGACGCGGGCGCCAAGATTTTTGGCGGCGGTAAAAGCAAAGAAGAAGAGCTCAAAGAACACTGTCGCAAGCTCGGCATTGATCCTGAAAAATTCAACGTGACCTTTAACGAGAACGGCGACGTCGAAACCGTGGCAATGGTGCAAAGCCAGGCTGAGAAAGAGAAGCTGGTGCTCGCGCTGGGCAACGTCCACGGCGTTGCAGGCGTCGATGCCAGCAAGGTTGAAATTTCAGCTACCGCTAAATCCGCGATTACCGCCGCAGATGCGGGCAAAGTGGACCAGCCCGACGTGGAAGCGCAGTTCTACACCGTCAAAAAGGGCGACACCCTGGGCGCGATCGCGAAGGCGCACTACGGCTCAGCGAACTTGTATCCAAAAATCTTTGAAGCCAATAAGCCGATGCTCAGCCACCCGGACAAAATCTATCCCGGACAAACGCTGCGCATCCCAGCGAAAGCTTAGGCGCTGTAATCCTTGGCCTAACACGCGACCACTCCGCTGTGGTCTGGCCTTGGGGCCACCACAGCGGCACGCATGAACGTTATCTCCAGCAATCGCATGGAAACTCTGGTCGATGCCTTTATCGACTTGAGTTTCAGCGCCCAGCGCGACCCCTTTTCGCGCACCCAAGTGATCGTTCCGCAAGCCTCGCTGGGCGCGTGGATTGAACTCAAAATCGCCGAACGCCTCGGGGTCTGTTTGGGCTACGACTTCACCCTGCCCGCGCACGCGCTGGCTGGTTTAAGCGCTCAAGCCGGTGGCGAGGGCGAGGACGCCATCGATTGGCTGTGTTTTCAGGCTTTGTGCAGCGCGCCACCCAGCGACTTCGCAGCGATCCTTGGAGCGCCTTTCGCTGAGCTAAAAGCGATGCGCCTCGCGCAAGAATTGGCGCGCAATTTCAATGAATACCTGCTCTATCGCGGTGCAGAATGCTTGCACGAGCTGCAATTTGCGCCTGCGCTAGATGGCCAGGCACAGCTGTGGCGCGCAATTCAAGCGCGCGTGCGGCCCCATCGCGGCGAACGCCTGCACACTCTAGTTAAAGCGCTCTTAAGCGGCCAGCGCAGCGCCGCGAACGTTCACTGGCATTGGTTTGCCAGCTCAGTCCTGCCCGCCCCACAGATGCAGGCGCTGCAAGCGCTGGCCCATGCCGGTGCACAAATCACGATTTACGCGCTAACGCCCTCGCGCGAGTATTTTTTAGACGTGCTCAAAGTGCGCGGTGAAAGGCCCGATCAAGCCGTCGCACCGCTGCTGCTGGCCAACAATGCGCGGCGATTTGCTGATCTAACCGAGGCGCTGCTGGAGCTCAATGCAGTGCAGTCGAGCGAGCGGATGATTGACGCGTCGCCCAGCACCACGCTGGGCGTGCTGCACCAGCGAATGCTGGATTTGGCTCAGCCGGGGGCGCTGATTGAAGCGGACCAGTCGGTAAAAGTGGGCTTGGCAGTCAGTGAAATCGATGAGCTGATCTGGCTTAAGCACGAACTCATCGCCCGGCTGGACGCCGACTCATCGCTCGAGCCGCGCGATATTTTGGTGCTAACCCCGCACATTGACCGCTACGCGGCGCTGATCGAGGGCGTGTTTGGCGCAGTCCAGAACGACGCGCCGCTGCTGCCCTACTGCGTCAATGACCGCACCTGCGACCGCACCCAGCCGTTGATCGAACACTTTCTCGGCATGCTTTCAATTGATCTGGGCGCGATTGAAATAGGCGACCTGCGCGATCTGCTGGCCGCACCCAGCTATTTGCAGCGCTTGGGGCTTTCAGCGGATGAGGTGTGCGCTGCGCTTGAATTGCTCGACCAGAGCGGTTTTCGATTCGGCTTAAGCGCGGCTGCACGCGCGAGTTCGGGCTTGGGCGATTTCGCCGAGCACAGCCTGA
>Ga0105046_10009433_pt1 | contig 15260 bp, 11 predicted proteins | sample MAT03_FD_78385 | JGI IMG/M metagenome (GOLD analysis project Ga0105046, IMG submission 78385) | Freshwater microbial communities from Lake Fryxell liftoff mats and glacier meltwater in Antarctica - MAT-03 (megahit assembly) | ecosystem: Environmental > Aquatic > Freshwater > Ice > Liftoff...
CTCCCGGTTGGCTCGCTGGAGCAGCATGGGCCGCATCTGCCGGTGATCACCGACACCCGCACCGCGTGGGAAATAGCCATCCGTGCGGCCCGCCTCGCCGCCCCGTCAATGCCCGTGCTGGTGTTGCCCGGCATGTGGACCGGCATGAGCGAGCATCATCTGCCCTTCGGCGGCACCATCACGCTGAATTTCGCCGAGTTCCGCGGCGTGATCTCGGGCGTCGCCCGCTCGCTGAAGGCGATCGGCTTCGGCCGCCTGCTGCTGGTCAACGGCCATGGCGGCAATATCGATCCGCTTTCGGTTGCCGTGCGCGAACTGGCGGTTGAATACGGGTTGCCGATTGTTGCCACCACGCCGTGGATGATCGCCACCGACGCCATTGCCGCCATCCTGGAAAAGCAGAAAGGCCCCGCCCACGCCTGCGAGGCCGAAACCTCCGTCATGCTGGCCATGACCCCCGACACCGTGCAAACCGACAAGCTGGAGGAAGCGGTGCAACAGGCGCCCGCCGCCATCAAGGGCCGCGCCGGCTACAGCCGCTTCTGGAGCTTCTCCGAACGCGCGCCAATCACCGGCACCATCGGCGATCCACGCGCCGGCACGGCGGAGAAAGGCGAGCGGCTGCTGGATGCCATGGCCGCCGCCCTGGCCGAGGGAATGGCCGACAAGGAACTTTGGCGCACGCCGGATCCGGTCTGGACGGCCGGGCGTGGGCTCGGGCCAACGGCAGGTTCGGCGCTGGACTAGGAGGACAAGGTTCTGCCTCATAGCTACGAAGGCGGGGGCGCGGGATATCGAGGAATGGCAGGAAGGGGAAGAATCTTCTTTTTGTGAACAAAAAGAAGCAAAAAAACTTCATCTGTTCGCTCCGAAGCGTCCAGAGTAAATAATTGACATGTAAGACGCGGCACCCTCCGCTGAGGAGGGGAACGGTTCGACTCCAAATGGATAAAGTTTTTTTGCTTCTTTTTGTTCACAAAAAGAAGACTTCTCCCTTCCCTAATCCTTCTAGTGCCCAGCGTTCTCACCGGAGAAATCCGGCGCTTCCAAACCGGAGGCTTCCAGCTGCGCGACCAGGGCCGATTTCAGCCGTTCGAGGCCCGGTTCGCTGGAGGCCTCGCAGCGTGCCACCAGCACGGCCTGGGTATTCGACGCGCGCAGCAGCCACCAGCCGTCGGCGGTGTTCACGCGCACGCCGTCGATATCACTCATCGTGGCTCCGGCGGCACGTAAGCGGGCGGCGACTTCGGTGATCACCTCGAACTTGCGGTGGTCGTCGCAGTTGAAGCGCAGTTCCGGCGTGTTCACCACCTGCGGCAGCGCCTTGCGGATGGCCGACATCGTCTGCGTGCCGCGCGCCACGATGCCCAGCAGGCGGACGGCGGCGTACAGCGCGTCGTCGAAGCCATACCAGTGGTCGTTGAAAAAGATATGCCCGCTCATCTCGCCGGCCAGCGGGCAGCCGGTTTCGGCCATGCGCGCCTTGATCAGCGAGTGGCCGGTCTTCCACATCTCGGGCTTGCCGCCGGCGCGGGCGATCTCGTCGAACAGCACCTGGCTGGCCTTGACGTCGGCGATGATCGTGGCGCCGGGGTGGGTTTTCAGCACATCGCGGGCCAGCACGATCAGCAACTGGTCGCCGAACATCATGGTGCCGCCGTCGTCGACCACGCCGATGCGGTCGGCGTCGCCATCCAACGCGATGCCCAGGTCGGCGCCCCGTTTGGCCACCTCGGCCACCAGGGCTTCGAGGTTCTTCGGCACGGTCGGGTCGGGGTGGTGGTTGGGGAAGGTGCCGTCGATTTCCGGGAACAGCACCGTGTGGGTGCCTGGCAGGAGCTTGACCAGGCGCATCAATACCGCGCCGGCGGCACCGTTGCCGTTGTCCCACACCACGTTCAGCGTGCGGTCGCCGCCGTCCCAATCGCGGGCCACCCGGGCGATGTATTCTTCCGAGATGTCGATTTCGCGGTCGCTGCCCGTGGCTTCGGCCACCACGTCGCCGGCGGCAGCCATGGCGCCGATTTGGCGGATCTGTTGGCCGAAGAACGGTTTCCCCGCCAGCATCATCTTGAAGCCGTTGTAGTCGGGCGGGTTGTGGCTGCCGGTCAGCATGATGGCGCCGCCGGTCTTCAGCACGGTCGATGCGTAGTACAGCATCGGCGTGGGGCCGAGGCCGATGCGCACCACCTCCATGCCGCTGGCCTTCAGCCCGGCGACGAGTTCGGTCTCCAAAGCCGGCGAGGATAGCCGGCCGTCATAGCCGACCGCCACGACGGTACCGCCGGCCCGGGCGACGATGCTGCCGAAACAGCGGCCGATGGCGAAGGCATCCGCCGCGTGCAGGGTTCTGCCGACGATGCCGCGGATATCGTATTCGCGGAGCACCGTGGGGTCGAAATTGTGGGCGAAGACCATCGTCAATGTGCTCCATGGGAGGAGGGAAGGAAGAGTTCTTTTTTGAAAAAAGAACCAAAAAACTTTCATCCCTCAGAAGGAGACAAAGAGGGCGTTCCTTCGCTCGCCGCATCCTAAAGATCAGCGCAGTAGCCCTTGAGGAAGCCTTTTACGGCATCCGCCATGTCCGGACGCTTCAGGGCGAAGGCGATCTGCGCTTCCAGGAAGCCGATCTTGTCGCCGCAGTCGAAGCGGCGGCCCTCGTAGCGCAGGCCGTGGAACGGCACCTGGCCGATCATCTTGGCCATCGCGTCGGTCAGCTGCACCTCGTTGCCCGCGCCGCGCTGCATCATCGACAGGTAGTCGAGCACCTTGGGCGACAGGATGTAGCGCCCGATGATCGACAGGTTCGACGGCGCGTCCTCGGGCTTCGGCTTCTCCACCAGCCCCTTCACCTCCACCAGCCGCCCGTCATCGGCACCGATGTCCAGAATGCCATAGCGGCTGGTGTGCTCGCGCGGCACCTCGGTCACCGCCACCACGCAGCCGCCGGTTTGGTGATAGGCATCGGCGAGCTGGGCCATGCACGGCGTTTCCGACAGCACCAGGTCGTCGGGCAGCAGAATGGCAAACGAGTCGTCGCCAATGAAGGCCCGCGCGCACCAGATGGCATGGCCGAGGCCCAGCGGCTCCTGCTGGCGCACCGTCACCATGGCGCCGGGCGGCAGCTGCCAGGAACGCAGGTTGCGCAGATCAGCCTCCTTGCCGCGCTGGCGCAGGGTGGCCTCCAGCTCGAAGGCGATGTCGAAATGCTCCACGATCGCGGTCTTGCCGCGCCCGGTGACCAGGCAGAACTGGTCGATCCCAGCAGCGCGCGCCTCCTCCACCGCATACTGGATCAGCGGTTTGTCGACCACCGGCAGCATCTCCTTGGCCATCGCCTTGGTGGCCGGCAGAAAGCGCGTGCCGAGCCCGGCGACGGGCAGAACGGCCTTGCGAAGCGGCTTGGTCACGGGTGGGTTCCCTTCGATGATGGTCCGGTGAGCCAATGCCACGCCCTATTGGCGGGATTGTGGCAGAGGCTCAAGCCCTGTCCGGCTGCGCAGCGCAAACCATGCTCCCCGCCCCTCACCCCAGCAGCACATCCCGCGCCTGGTTGATGCGCGCCGCCAGCCAGTCCGACCCGCCGCGGTCGGGGTGGGCGGCCTGCATCAGCCGCCGATGCGCTGCCCGCACGTCCGCGACCTTGGCGTCGGGGCGCACCCCGAGAATCTCACCGGCTTCCTCGCGCGTCATGCCACCGCGCGGCGGCGGCCGGAAGAACCCGCCCGGCCCCGGTGTGCGCCCGGGTGCCCGCCCCTGGGCGATCCAACTCCACACCATCGGCCCCAGGAAAATCAGCGCGCTCAGCGCAATCGCGCCGCGCCCGGTAAAGAACAGCAGGGCTGCCAGCAGCACGCCGCCGATCGCCCCGGCCCAGATCAGCGCCGCCTTCACGCTGGCAACCTTGGCGCGGCTGAACATGCCCAACACGGCGAGCAACGTCACCAGCGACGCCAGGCCCAGCAGCAACGTGATCATATTTTCATCCCGCCATGTGCCGCGACCGCCACGCCTGCGCCTCGATCGCTGCGATCGCGCTGACGTTGACGATGCCGCGCGCGGTCACGCTGGGCACCACCACATGGATCGGCTTGCTCATGCCCAGCAGCATCGGCCCCACCGGCAGGGCATCGGCCGCCGCCTTCAGCAGGTTGAAGGCAATGTTGGCGGCATCCAGGCTGGGCATGATCAACAGGTTGGCGGTACCGGTCAGCCGGCTGTCGGGCACCGCATGGTTGCGGATCGTCTCCACCAGCGCCGCGTCGGCGTGCATCTCGCCATCCACCTCCAGCTCCGGCGCGCGCGCGCGGATCAGCGCCAGCGCCTGGCGCATGCGCCGTGCGGAGGGCGCGTTGGAGCCGCCGAAGTTGGAATGCGACAGCAACGCCGCCTTCGGCACGATGCCGAAGCTGCGCACCGTCTCGGCGGCCAGCAGGGTCATCTCGGCCAACTGCTCGGCAGTCGGATCGGTGTTGACATAGGTGTCGGCGATGAACAGCGCGCCGGCCGGCAGGATCAGGCACGACAGCGCATACAGCCGGCTGACCTCGGGCCGGCGCGGGATGATCGGGATGATATACTGCATGTGCCGCCACCAATCGCCGCTGCCGCCGCAAATCGCCGCATCGACGATCCCGGCATGCAGCAGCATCGCAGCTGCCACCGTCGGGCGGTTGCCCAGCCGCCGGGCCGCGGCATCGGGTGGTGCACCGCGCCGGCCCACCAGGCGTTGGTATTCCGCCACCAGCGGCGCGAATACCGCCGCGTCGGCCGCGGGGTCGAGGATGCGCACGCTCTGGTCCAGGTCCATGCGCAGCCCCATCTCGGCCACCCGGCGCGCGATCACCTCGCGCCGACCGATCAGAATGGGCTGGGCGATGCCGTCATCGAGCAGCGTCTGCACCGCGCGCAGGGTGCGCTCGTCCTCGCCCTCGGCATAGGCGATGCGGGCCGGATGCGCCTTCGCCGCCTCGAACACCGGGCGCATCAGCTGGCCCGAGCGGAACACAAAGCGTTCCAGCTCGGCGTTATAGGCGGCGAAGTCGGTGATCGGGCGCCGGGCGACGCCGCTGGCCATTGCCGCGCGGGCCACCGCCGGGGCGATCTGCAGGATCAGCCGCGGGTCGAACGGCTTGGGGATGATGTAGCCGGGGCCGAACACCGGCGCCGCCCCGCCATAGGCGGCGGCCACCACCTCGCTCGCCTCCACGCGGGCCAATTCGGCGATCGCCTCCACGGCAGCCAGCTTCATCGCCTCGTTGATCTCCGTGGCACCCACATCCAGCGCGCCGCGGAAGATGAACGGGAAGCACAGCACGTTGTTCACCTGGTTCGGATAGTCGCTGCGCCCGGTCGCCATGATCGCATCCGGCCGGGCGGCGCGCACCGCCTCGGGCAGAATCTCGGGCTCAGGGTTGGCCAGCGCCAGGATCAGCGGGTTCGGTGCCAGCTTGCCCAGCCACTCCGCCTTCAGCACGCGCGGGGCCGAAAGGCCCATGAAGATGTCGGCACCGTCCAGCACCTGGTCGAGCGTGCGCGCATCGGTGCGCCGCGCGTAGGGCCGCATCCGTTCGTCCAGCCCCTCGCGGTCAGCGTGCACCACGCCCTTGATGTCGGTCAGCGTGACGTTTTCCGCTTGCAGCCCCATCGCCACCAACAGGTCAACGCAAGCAAGCGCCGCCGCCCCGGCACCGGAGGTGACCAGCTTCACGTCGGACAGCACCTTTCCCTGCACCAGCAACGCGTTGCGCACCGCTGCGGCCACCGTGATCGCGGTGCCGTGCTGATCGTCGTGGAACACCGGAATGCCCATCCGCGCCCGCAGCTTCGCCTCGATGTAGAAGCACTCCGGCGCCTTGATGTCCTCCAGGTTGATCGCGCCGAACGTCGGCTCCAACGCGGCGACCACGTCGCAGAACCGGTCGGGGTCGGTTTCAGCAACCTCGATGTCGAACACGTCGATGCCGGCGAATTTCTTGAACAGGACCGCCTTGCCCTCCATCACCGGCTTGCCAGCCAGTGCCCCGATATTGCCCAGCCCCAGCACCGCGGTGCCGTTGGAAATCACGCCCACCAGATTGCCCCGCGCGGTGTAGAGATAGGCATCGTCAGGGTTGGCCACAATCGCCTCGCACGCCGCCGCCACCCCGGGCGAGTAGGCCAACGCCAAGTCACGCTGCGTCGCCATGCGCTTGGTCGGCTCGATCGCCAGCTTCCCCGGCCGCGGCAGCCGGTGGTAATCCAGCGCGGCGCGGCGGAAATCGTCGTCCATGTCACGGTCCCGGTTTGCGTCCCCCACCATCGCGGCGCCGCCCGCGGGATGCAACCATCAGGGGGCACCCCATAGGCGCGAGGAAAAGGGAGGCTGGGCTCTGCCCAGACCCGCCAGGTCCGGAGCGCGCCTTCGCGCGACGGGCCAAGCCCCTGGACCTTTCGACTTAAAACTAATAGTTACAATAGGTTAATAATTTAGGAATGCCACAAGTTTCTTGGCTGCGCCATCAGCCCCAGATTGATACGAAGGTTCGACTGGCGGCAGATGGCACGGCCACTAAAGGTAGTGGGATCAAAGGGTCCCTGACCCTTTGCGGGTCCCGTGGCGCGGTTCGCGCCGCGACGGCAGAGCCCTCGCCTTGCTTATCTTCGCGCTGGTGGGGGGGACGCCGCCTTGCCGAACGCGCAGCCCGCGGCAAAACTGTCGCCCCAACCCCCGAGGAACGCCCCGCATGCTGCAACCGCCCCCCGCCCGCCCCGGCATGCGCGAGGACGAGGTCGACACCCCCGCCCTGCTGATCGACCTCGACGCCTTTGAGCACAATCTCGACACCATGGCCCGCGCGCTGGAAGGCACCGGGGTAAAACTCCGCGCCCACGCCAAAACCCACAAATCCCCCATCGTCGCCCTGCAACAGATCCGTCGCGGCGCCGTCGGCCAATGCGTCCAGAAGGTCGCCGAGGCCGAGGCCCTGGCCTGGGGCGGCGTGACCGACATCCTGATCAGCAACGAGGTCGTTGGCGCCACCAAGCTGGCCCGCGCGGCCGCCCTGGCACGCATCGCCCGCATCTCGATCTGTGCCGACGACCCATTCCACGTCGCCGCCATCTCCGCCGCCGCGCGCGATGCCGGGGTAGTGCTCAACGTGCTGGTGGAAATCAACGTCGGCGGCAACCGCTGCGGGGTGGAGCCTGGCTCGCCAGCCGTCGCGCTGGCGCAGATGATCGCCGCCGACCCGCACCTCACCTTCGGAGGGCTTCAGGCCTATCACGGTCGCGCCCAGCATTTCCGCACCCCCGCCGAACGGCAAGCGGCCATCGCCCAGACCGTGGCCGACACGCGGCGCACGGTGGAGATGCTGGCGCAACAGGGCCTGGCCTGCCCGATCGTCGGCGGCGCCGGCACCGGCACCTTCGAGATCGAGGCAGCGTCCGGCGTGTTCACCGAACTGCAAGCCGGCAGCTACTGCTTCATGGATGTGGATTACGCCCGCAACCTCGACGCCGCCGGAAACCCGGTCAGCCAGTTCCGCCATTCGCTGTTCGTCCTGGGCACTGTCATGTCCGCCCCCCGCCCGGGCATCGCGGTCACCGATGTCGGGCACAAAGCCATCGCCATCGAATCCGGCATGCCCGGCGTGTGGCAGCAACCGCAGATGAAGTTCGTCAGCGCATCCGACGAACACGGCAAGATCGAGTTCCCACCCGACATGCGCGGCCCCGTGCTCGGCACCAAACTGCGCCTGGTGCCAAGCCATTGCGACCCGACGGTCGATCGCTTTGACTGGTATGTCGGCGTGCGCGGCGGCCGGGTGGAATGCCTGTGGCCGATCGCGGCGCGTGGGGGAGCGTACTAGGGCGGGAAGGCCAGGGCCTTGCCGTTGCGGCGCGAAGCCGCACCGCAGGGACCCGCCAAACGCCGACGGCCTTTGGAAACCCCTTTATTATCAATTAGATGAGGTCCAGGGGCTCGGCCCCTGGTGGGGGTGTCGGGGGCGAAGCCCCTGACGTCTAATCCCCGATGCCCTGCTCCTTGCGGAACGCGGCGGCCGGGTACACGCCCAGAATGCGGGTTTCGCGTGAGAAGAACTGCAATTCCTCCAGCGCCCGGCGCAGCGCCGGCTGTTCCGGGTGGCCTTCCACGTCGCACAGGAACTGGGTAGCCGAGAAGTGGCCGCCCATCATGTAGCTTTCCAGCTTGGTCTTGTTCACGCCGTTGGTCGCGAACCCGCCCAGCGCCTTGTACAGCGCCGCCGGCACATTGCGCACGCGGAACATGAACGTGGTCATCAGCCCCGCCGTATCCGGGCTGACCGTGCGCGCGCCGCGCGCCATCACATAGAAGCGCGTGGTGTTGTGTGCAGCGTCTTCCACGTTGCGGCGCAGCACCTCCAGCCCGAACAGCTCGGCCGCCAGTTCCGAGGCGATGGCGCAGTCCTCGGGGTTGCCCCAGCCCGCCACCTGCTCGGCGGAACCGGCGGTATCGGCCTCCACCACCGCCTGGAGGTTCAGTTCAGTCAGGATGGTGCGCACCTGGCCCAGCGCCACCGCATGCGAATGCGCCCGCTTCAGCCCGCCGATGGTGGCGCCTTTGAGTCCGAGCAGGCAGTGCTCCACCCGCTGGAACACCTCGCCGACCACGAACAGGCCGGATTCGGGCAGCAGGATGTGCATGTCCGGCACCCGCCCGGCCAGCGAGTTTTCCGTCGGCATCATCGCCAGCTCCGCCGCTCCGCTGCGCACCGCCTCCATCGCCGCTTGAAAGGTATCGCAGGGCAGCGTTGTCCACGCCGGATAGGCGTTGCGGCAGGCCAGGTCGGAATAGGCGCCGGGGCGGCCCTGGAAGGCAATGATGCCCTGCTTGGCGTGGTCCGGTATGCTTTGAGGGGTCATGTGCTCTCGATCAAATAGGGGCCAGTTCGGCGCGCGCGCGCTCCAGATCGGCCGGGGTGTCCACCCCGAACGGCGCATGCGCCACCCGGGCACAGGAAATCCGCATCCCCGCTTCCAGCGCGCGCAGTTGTTCCAACGACTCTCGCCGTTCCAGCGGCGATTCCGGCAGTGCCACGAAGCGCGCCAGGGCCTGGCGGCGAAAGGCGTAGATGCCGATGTGATGCCACAGCGGCCCAACGCCCCACGGGATGGCGGCGCGCGAGAAATACAGCGCCGGCGCCACCGCGCGCCCGCCCTCGAAGGCGCAGGCAGCCTTGACCACGCTGGCCGCCGCCGCCTCCTCGGGCGAGGTGATCGGCGCCACCAGGGTGGCGATGTCGATCGCCGGGTCGGCCAGCGGCGCCAGCACCGCGCGGATGAATTCCGGCGGAATGGTCGGCAGGTCGCCTTGCAGGTTCACCACCACGTCGTGCCGCCCATGCGGGTCCAGGTGCCACAGGGCGGCGTGCACCCGGTCGGAACCCCGCGGCAGCGACGGGTCGGTCAGCACCACTGCGCCGCCGTCGCCGCGCACCGCATCCGCAATCGCCTCATCGGCCGCGGCCACCGCCACTGGCCCGATCCCCGCCTCCCGCGCGCGGTCGAGCACATGCAGGATCATCGCCCGGCCATGGATGTCGGCCAGCGGCTTGCCCGGAAGCCGCGTGGCAGCCATGCGCGAGGGGATAAGGACGATCGGGTTCATGCCGGTGATGCGTTTCCTGGCGCCTCGGACGCCGATTTCTGCCCACCCGAGCGAGCCGCCGGGTTGAAGCACACGATCCACTTGCCTATGGTGCGCTGCACCTTAGGTAGGCTGCACGCGCCGCGCAATGCGGCCCGCCTTTCCTATCGCCGCCTGACGAACGAGGAACCGCGCCGCATGGACAGTCTGGAGTTCAACAAGGCCGCCGCCGCAGCATTGGTGGCCGGCATCGTGTTCATGGTGTCCGGCGTGGTCGCCTCCATGGTTGTCAAGCCGCAGGTGCTGCACCACAGCGTGCTGAAGATCGAAACCGGCGCCAACACCGCCGTCGTCGCCACCAAGCCCGAGCCGCTGGCCCCGATCGCGCCGTTGTTGTCCATCGCCGACGTTGGCGCCGGCGAGGCCACCGCCAAGAAACAGTGCGCCTCCTGCCACAGCTTCAACGAGGGCGGGAAGAACGGTGTGGGGCCCAACCTGTATGGGATCATGGGGCGCGCGCACGCCTCAACCGCCGGGTTCAACTATTCCAACGCGGCCAAATCGCATACCGGGCCGTGGAACTACGAGGAAATGAACGCCTGGCTGAAGAAGCCGAGCGCCTTTGCCCCCGGCACCCGCATGGCCTATGTTGGGCTGAACAACGACAAGCAACGCGCCGACGTTATCCTCTACCTGCGCAGCCTCGCCGCCACCCCGATCGCACTGCCCTGAGCGGTGCTCCCATGAACGCCGCCGCCCTCGCGGCGCTGATCCGCGGCGCCGAGGCGGCGGCAGATGTCGCCGGCGCCGTCATCCGCCCGTTCTTCCGCGCCGGCGTGGCCAGCGACCTGAAATCCGACGCTTCCCCGGTGACCATCGCCGACCGCACCGCCGAACAGGCGATGCGCGCGGTGCTGTCGGAACGCTTCCCCGGCCACGGCATCCTGGGCGAGGAATTCGGCCTGCAAAACCCCGGCGCCGAGCTGCGCTGGGTGCTCGACCCGATCGACGGCACCCGCGCCTTCATCACCGGCCGCCCCAGCTTCGGCACCCTGATCGCCCTGCTCGACGGCGACACCCCGATCATCGGCATCATCGACCAACCGATCACCGGCGAGCGCTGGGTCGGTGCGCGCGGCCTTGCCACCCGCTTTCGCGGCCCGTTCGGCGGCATCGCCGCCACCCGCGCCTGCCCCGCCATCGCCGCCGCTGAACTCGGCGCCACCACCCCCGACATGTTCGTGGGTGCCGACGCCGGCAAATGGGCCCGTCTCACCGCCACCGTCGGCCGCACCTATTACGGCGGCGACTGCTACACCTACGGCCTCGTGGCGCTCGGCCAGGTCGACATTTCGGTCGATGCCACGATGAAGATCTGGGACTGGGCCGCCCTGGTGCCGGTGGTCGAGGGCGCCGGCGGGCGCGTTACCGACTGGCAGGGCCAACCCATGCGCCCCGACGGCGACGGCCGCACCCTGGCCGTCGGCGACCCGGCATTGCTGCCTCAGGTGCTGGACATCCTTGCCTCCTGAGCCCGTCGCCTGCCACAAGGCAGGTCTGCATCCAGCACGCCACGCCGGGGAGGGACGATCTTGCGACGCACGGCCACCGTACTGACTATCCTGGCCAGTCTGCTTCCCGCCATGGCGCCGACCTCATCGATTGCTCAGGCGCCGATCCGCAGCCACGCGCTGTCGCTGATCGGCGATGCCCAGTTGCCGCCAGGCTTCGCCCATTTCCCCTACGCCAACCCCGCGGCTCCCAAGGGCGGCGAGGTGGCACTGGGCGCTGTCGGCACTTTCGACAGCTTCAGCCCGCACATCGTGCGCGGCATCGCCGCCGGCGCCACCGGCTCCATCTACGACACCCTGATGCGCGCCAACGCCGACGAGGCGCAGGTCGCCTATGGCCACGTCGCCCACACGATCGAGATCGCCGCCGACGGCCGCTCGGTCAGCTTCGAGCTGCGACCCGAGGCCCGCTTCCACGACGGCACCCCGATGACCGCCGAAGATGTCGCCTGGACCTTCGCCACCCTGGTCGCCCAGGGCCGGCCGCACTACCGCCAGTACTGGGCCGACGTGTCCGAGGTGAAGATCGAAACCCCGCACCGCATCACCTTCCGCTTCAAGCACGCCGACAACCGCGAACTGCCCAGCATCCTCGGCCAGCTTGAAGTGCTGCCGAAGCACTGGTGGGCCAGCCGCGACTTCTCCAAGCCGTTGACCGAGCCGCCGCTCGGCTCCGCCGCCTGGCGCATCGGCCGCTTCGAGTTCGGCCGCACCCTGGTGCTCGACCGCGTGCCCGACTACTGGGCGCGCGACCTCGGCACGGCGCGTGGCCTGGCCAATTTCGACCGCCGCCGGGTGGAATACTTCCGCGACCCCACCGTGGCGCTGGAGGCATTCAAGGCCGGCCAGATCGACTTCCGCCAGGAGAACATCGCCAAGGACTGGGCCACCGCCTACGAATTCCCCGCCGTCCGCCGCGGCCTGGTGAAAAAGGAGGAGTTCCGCCACCGCCTGCCCACCGGCATGCAAGGCTTCGTGATGAACACCCGCCGCGACGTGTTCAAGGATGTGCGCGCGCGCCAGGCCCTCGCCCTGGTGTTCGATTTCGAATGGGCCAACGCCAACCTGTTCTACGGCGCCTATACCCGCACCTCCAGCTACTTCAGTAACTCCACCCTCGCCTCCACCGGCCTGCCGCAGGGTGCCGAGCTCGCGCTGCTGGAACAGTACCGTGCCAAGCTGCCACCTGCCTTGTTCACCCAGGAATTCCGCCTGCCCGTCACCGACGGCTCCGGCAACAACCGCGAGGTTCTGCGCCAGGCCCTCGACCTTTTGCGCAGCGCCGGCTGGACGGTGCGCGACCGCAAGCTGGTGAACCCCGCCGGCCAACAGATGCGCTTCGAGATCCTGCTGTCCAACCCCTCGTTCGAGCGTGTCGCCCTGCCCTACGTGCAGTGGCTGGCCCGGCTGGGGGTGGAGGCGCGGGTGCGCACCGTCGATCCCGCGCAGTTCCAGCGCCTGTCCGACACCTACGACTACGACATGACGGTGGAGGTGTTCGGCCAGTCCGAAAGCCCCGGCAACGAACAGCGCGGCTACTGGACCTGCGAATCGGCCGCGCATGAGGGCGGCCAGAACGCCGCCGCCGTCTGCGATCCCACCGTTGACGCACTGGTCGAAAGCGTCATCAACGCCGCCGACCGCCCGGCGCTGGAGGCGGCGACCAAGGCACTCGACCGGGTCCTGCTGTGGGGCTGGTACGTGGTGCCGCACTGGCACGTCACCAGCACCCGCGCCGCCTATTGGGACCGCTTCGGCCGTGTCGATATCCCGCTGCGCAGCGGCCTGGTGTTCGATGCGTGGTGGATCGACGCCGCCCGCGCCGCAGCCACCGACGCGGCGCGGCGTGCCGGGAATTGATCATGGGTAAAGGCAAGGGAAGGCCAGGGGCGTCGCCCCTGGACCCCACCAGGGGGCCGAGCCCCCTGGACCCTCAAATGGTAGGGGTCTGGGGCGACGCCCCAGCGGGTCGAGGGCAGCGCCCTCGCCTTCGGACATAGCAAGATGGCCGCCTACATCCTGCGTCGCCTGCTGCTGGTCATCCCCACCCTGTTCGGCATCATCACCATCAACTTCGTCGTGGTGCAGTTCGCCCCCGGCGGCCCGGTGGAACAGATGATCTCCGACATCAAGGGCCGCGGCGGCGACGCCACCATGCGCATGACCGGCACCGGCGCCGAGACCATGGCCGCCGCCCCCAACGACGGCACCTACCGCGGCGCCCGCGGGCTCGACCCCGCCGTGGTCGCCGACATCAACCGCATGTTCGGCTTCGACCGCCCAGCGCACGAGCGTTTCCTCAAGATGCTCGGCGACTACCTGACCTTCGATTTCGGCCGCAGCTTCTTCCGCGACCAGACGGTGATCGCCCTGATCCGCCAGAAAATGCCAGTGTCGATCTCCATCGGGCTGTGGTCCACCCTGCTGATCTACCTGATCTCGATCCCGCTCGGCATCGCCAAGGCGGTGCGCCACGGCAGCCGCTTCGATGTCGCCACCTCGGCCGCCGTGCTGGTCGGCTACGCCGTGCCGGGCTTTCTGTTCGCCATCCTGCTGGTGGTGCTGTTCGCCGGCGGCAGCTTTCTCACCGCCTTTCCCCTGCGCGGCCTGGCCAGCGCCGGCAGCGAAGCCTGGAGCTGGCCGGCGCGCGCACTCGACTACCTCTGGCACATGGTGCTGCCCACCACGGCCCTGGTGATCGGCGGTTTCGCCGGGCTCACGATGCTCACCAAAAACAGCTTCCTGGAGGAAATCCGCAAGCAGTACGTCACCACGGCCCGGGCCAAGGGCGCCAGCGAGCGCCGCGTGCTGTACCGCCACGTCTTCCGCAACGCCATGCTGCTGATCGTCGCCGGCTTCCCGGCCGCCTTCATCAGCATCCTGTTCTCCTCGGCCCTGCTGGTCGAAATCGTGTTCTCGCTCGACGGGCTCGGCCTGCTCGGCTTCGAATCGGCGATCCGCCGCGACTATCCCGTGATGTTCGGCACGCTCTACATCTTCACCCTCCTGGGCCTGGTCATGCACATCATCGGCGACGTGATGTACACCGTGGTCGACCCGCGCATCGATTTTGACGCGCGCGGGTGACCCTCTCCCCGGTCACGCGCCGCCGCATCGCCGCCTTCCGCGCCAACCGCCGCGGCAGCTGGTCGCTGGTGCTCTTCCTCACCCTGTTCGCGCTCAGTCTGTTCGCCGAGTTCATCGCCAACGACCGCCCGCTGCTCATCCGCTACGACAACCGCTGGTTCTCCCCGGTCCTGGTCGACTACGCCGAGGAGGATTTCGCGCCCGACCTGCTACCCACCGCCGCCGACTACTCCGACCCCGTGCTGGTCGGCATCATCGCCGAACGCGGTTGGATGCTCTGGCCCGCCATCCCCTACAGCCATCGCAGCGTAGTCAAGAACCTGCCTGTCCCGGCCCCGGCACCGCCCTCGGCCAACAACCTGCTCGGCACCGACGACCAGGCGCGCGACGTGCTCGCCCGGGTCATCTATGGCTTCCGCCTGTCGGTGCTGTTCGGCTTCACGCTGACCGCCATCTCCTCGGCCATCGGCATCGCCGCCGGCGCCATCCAGGGATATCGCGGCGGGCTGACCGACCTGCTGTTCCAGCGCTTCATCGAAATCTGGGCCGGCATGCCACAGCTCTATCTGCTGATCATCCTGGCCAGCATCATCACCCCCAGCTTCACCATTCTGCTGGTGTTCCTGTTGTTGTTCAGCTGGATGAGCCTCACCGGCGTGGTGCGCGCCGAATTCCTGCGCGGCCGCAACCTCGACTACGTGCGCGCCGCCCGCGCCCTGGGCGTGTCCGACCTCATGGTGATGGTGCGCCACATCCTGCCGAACGCCATGGTCGCCACCCTTACCTTCCTGCCGTTCACCCTGTCGGGCTCGGTCACTATCCTGGCCAGCCTGGACTTCCTCGGCTTCGGCCTGCCGCCCGGCTCGCCATCGCTGGGCGAACTGGTCAGCCAGGGCAAGAACAACCTCCAGGCACCATGGCTCGGCATCACCGCGTTCCTGGTGCTCGGCAGCCTGCTGACCATGCTGATCTTCGTCGGCGAAGCAGTGCGC
>Ga0105046_10009434_pt1 | contig 15260 bp, 11 predicted proteins | sample MAT03_FD_78385 | JGI IMG/M metagenome (GOLD analysis project Ga0105046, IMG submission 78385) | Freshwater microbial communities from Lake Fryxell liftoff mats and glacier meltwater in Antarctica - MAT-03 (megahit assembly) | ecosystem: Environmental > Aquatic > Freshwater > Ice > Liftoff...
ATTCTTAATGCACTGCCAGCTCACATCGCACTGCTCGACGAGGAAGGAGTGGTCGTTTCCGTGAACGAAGCCTGGCGGCGCTACGCCACGGCCAATGTGATGCAGGGCTCCGATTTCGGCGTCGGCCAAAACTATCTAGAAGTCTGTGCCGGCGCCCAAGGCGATTGCGCCGAAGACGCGGAGAACACGGTCCGCGGCATTCGCATGGTGCTCAGCGGCGAGACCGAAGAGTTTACCCTCGAATATCCCTGCCATTCCCCCACCGAGAAGCGATGGTTCCGGTTGATGGTTACGCCCTTGAACGAGGGCCAGCTATCCGGCGTAGTGGTGATGCACGTCAATATCACGGAACGCAAACTGGCCCAAGAGGCTCTGCGGGCGTCAGATGAGCGGCTCCGTCTTTTGTTCGAACAGATGAAGGACGGATTCTATTACAGCAGTCACAGCGGACAACTACTGGATGTAAACCCCGCGATGGTAGAAATGTTCGGATATTCGAGCCGGGAAGAAATGCTGAACGTGGACGTGACACGAGATCTATATTTTTCCCCCGAAGATAGAAAAAGCCAAACCTTGGACGACGGCAGGGAGACATCCGAGGTCTATCGAATGCGCCGCAAAGATGGTTCATCGATCTGGGTTGAGGATCGCGGCCAATATAAATATGACGAAGAAGGAAATGTTGCATTTCATCAGGGCCTCCTACGCGATGTCACCGAACGTAGACTTGCCGAAGCGAGCCTGATACGAAGCGCTCAGCGATACCGCGACCTGGTCGAAAATGCTTATGACATGATCTACACGCGGGACATGGACGGTAACATTACCTCGATCAACGCTGCGGGTGTAAAACTGACCGGCTATCCACGACAAGAATTTCTGCAAATGAACCTGCAGCAAATACTCAATCCCGAAGACTGGGCACGAGTGCAAGAATTAATTGCCCGGAAAGTTGGTGGTAAAGAAGAATCCTCGTACGAAATGGATATTCTCGCGAAGGGTGGCGGCCGGATAACACTTGAGGTCAACACGACCTTGATGTATCGTGCCGGAGTTGCCGTCGGGGTACAGGGAATTGCCCGTGACATTACCGAGCGCAAACGAACGGAAGAAGCCATGCGTGAGTCCGAAGAACGCTACCGTCTGCTCTTCGACAACAATCCATTTCCGATGTGGGTTTATGATCTTGAAACGTTTCAATTTTTAGCCGTTAACGATGCAGCAAGTTTCTTTTATGGGTATTCCCACGATGAATTTCTGAGGATGAATATTAAAGATATTCGTCCCGAAAAGGACATTTCCGCGTTGGTCGCTGATGTCAATAAGGCACACGGCGGAATTGACGGCCCGGCGCATTGGCAGCACCGAAAAAAGGACGGCACACTCATAGACGTAGAGATAACATCGCATGAATTGACGTTTGGCGGTCGCGATTCCCGGCTTGTTTTAGCTAATGATATTACGGAGCGAAAACGTGCGGAGGAGAAACTTGTTCGCAGCGAGGAGCAATACCGCGACCTGGTCGAAAATGCTCACGACATAATTTATTCGCATGATCTCGCAGGAAATTATAGCTCGATCAACGCCGCGTGCGAGCAGATCACCGGCTATACGCGCGAGGAAGCTCTAAAGTTGAATCTCGTCGACACCGTTGCACCGGGACAATTAGAGAAAGCCAAACAGATGATCGGGCGCAAACTCAAAGGCGAGGAAACAACCGCTTATGAACTGGATATCCTCGCCAAGGACGGAGGAATAGTAACAGTCGAGGTCAATTCTAAACTGATATTGCAGAACGGCGTGCCGGTCGGCATACAGGGCATTGCCCGTGACGTTACGGAACGAAAGGCTGTTCGAGAGGAATTGGAGCAAAGCTCCGCCCTGCTCCGAATTGCAGGCCAGGCAGCGCATTTAGGTGGTTGGAAAATAGAATTGCCGGAACGCACACTAAGTTGGTCAGACGAAAACTGCAGCATTCACGATGTGCTTCCCGGATACGTACCGACTCTCGAAGAAGGCATCGCGAGCTACTATCCAGAACACCGTGAGCAAGTGTTGGCTTACGTAAACAACTGTGCTGAGAATGGAACGCCCTATGATTTCGAATTACCGATAGTTACAGCGAAGGGGCGGCACATATGGGTTCGCTCCATCGGTGAAGCGGTGCGTGACACGGACGGCAAGATCATTCGTCTGCAAGGAGCGGTCCAGGATATCACCGACCGAAAAAAGGCAGAGGAAGCCTTGAGGCTCAAGGATTCATTGATCCGCATTGCCGGGAATCTCACGCTGACGGGTGGATGGGCCCTAGAATTGCCGGAAAATCGAGTCTTTTGGTCTGACGAGGTTTCCGACATTCTCGAACTCCCTCGCGGCGAGATCCCTGATCTTGCGTTAGGATTAGAGCATTATCTGGAACCCGGCCGGGAAAAGGTAGTTGCCGCACTAAAAGAGTGTGCAGAAAACGGAACGCCCCTCGATATAGAGGTGGAATTAATGACCGGGAAAGGCCGACGCATCTGGGCGCGTTTAGTTGCGGAGGCGGACCGCAGCGCCGACGGCACGATAACGCGTATCCACGGAGCCTTTCAGGATATCTCAGATCGGAAGCAGACGGAAGAACAACTTCGACAAGCACAGAAGCTTGAGTCCGTCGGACTCCTCGCCGGGGGCATCGCTCATGATTTCAATAATATGCTGACCGCGATCAATGGTTACAGTGACTTGACGCTGCGGCAAATGAAGGCGGACGATCCTTTGCGGCTTAATATTCAGGAGGTCAAAAAGGCGGGTGAGAGGTCGGCTGCATTGACCAATCAGTTGCTTGCGTTCAGCCGGCGACAGATACTGCAGCCGGAGGTGCTATACGTCAACCGCATAATCACCGAAACCAGCACCTTGCTCGAGCGAATGATCGGCGAGGATGTCGTGCTTATCACCGTCCTCAATCCTAAGTCCGGCCAGGTCAAAGTCGATCCCTCTCAGTTAAGTCAGATCATTATGAATCTGGCTGTGAATGCCCGCGACGCCATGCCACGTGGCGGCAAGCTGACATTCGAAACTACCAACATCTTTCTTGACCAGGAATACACAGATCATCACGCTTACGTGCTTCCGGGTGCTTATGTCAAGCTGACCGTCAGCGACAACGGCATAGGAATGGATGCGGAAACGCAACAGCGCATATTTGAGCCGTTCTTTACCACAAAAGCAACCGGCGAGGGCACAGGGCTTGGGCTCGCAATGGTTTACGGCGTCGTAAAACAAAGCGGCGGCCACATAATGGTCTACAGCGAACCGGGGATGGGGACAACCTTTACGATCTACCTGCCGCGGGTGATGGAGGCATCAGAGGAAGTTGGGGCCGCCGAAGTGTCCGATGAACTGCCAAAGGGAACTGAGACGATTCTACTGGTCGAGGACGAGGAAGCCGTCCGTAGCCTTACGCGGCAAATACTGGAAATGTGCGGTTACACTGTCCTCGACGCCGCCAATGGAAAAGACGCCCTCGTTGTCTGCGAGAACAATCCGGGACGCATCGATCTGCTCATGACAGACGTAGTCATGCCCGAGATGGGCGGACGAGAACTGGCCGAGAAGGTGTCGCTAAGCTACCCGCAAATGGTTGTGCTGTTCACGTCGGGCTATACAGACGACGCCGTTGTACGCCACGGTGTGATCGCGGAAAAAGCGAATTTTATTCAGAAGCCATTTAGTATGGAGGGCCTGGCACATAAAATACGAAGCATACTAGACGAGTCGATGGCGAGCTGAAATAAGCATCCTGCTTTGACGCAACTTATCGCACGACCTGAGCACCGCCCTCGACGTACTTTTGAATCGGATTAGTTTTGAAGACGCCGTTCGATTTTGGATAAAACCCTGCCTATCTTCATCAAGGATCCGGCTCGATATATCTCGGGGATAAAATAACGCCGTAAATCAAGGAACTAAACTTGCAGTAATTATCGGTCGGACTGTTTTTACAACAGCCGACCGGTATTTTTTCGCGCGAGCCATTTTACGATGCAAAATTCTTCGACCGACCGTTTCCTCAATAAAATCCAAAACTTTTCGCATTTCACGATTCCGCTGGCAGCGGTGGTGATCTTGATGGTTCTGCTAGTTCCTCTGCCGCCGCTTCTGCTCGACATCTTGATCAGTTTCAACCTAATGCTGTCCATCGTCGTGTTGCTGGTTTCGATGTATGTTCAGGAACCGGTGAAGTTCACTTCGTTCCCGAATTTACTGCTGATGACGACGCTTTACCGGCTTGCTCTCAATGTGGCGACTTCGCGTTTGATTTTAACCGGCGGTAACTCGGGCGAGGCGGCTGCCGGTTCGGTTATCAAGGCGTTCGGAGAATTTGTGATCGGCGGAAATTATGTGGTCGGTGTCGTTATTTTTCTTATTTTGCTCGCAATCCAGTTTCTCGTTGTAAATCATGGCGCGGTACGTTCGTCGGAAGTTTCGGCGCGGTTTACGCTCGATGCGATGCCCGGTAAACAGATGGCAGTTGATGCCGATCTAGCGGCCGGAATCATTGACGACGCGACCGCCCAACAACGGCGCGAAGACATCAATCAGGGAGCGGAATTTCACGGCGCAATGGACGGCGCCATTCGCTTTACGCAGCGCGACGCTGTGGCTTCGATTATCATCGTAGCCGTCAATATAGGCGCCGGTTTCGCCATCGGCGTTTTGCAACACGGCTTGCCGCTTGCAGACGCGATAAAAATCTACACGACCTTGACCGTGGGTGACGGCGTAGCGGCGGCGATTCCGTCTTTGTTCGTTTCGGTGGCGGCGGCAATCATCACGACCCGCTCGGCAACCGATTCGAGTATGGGAGCCGAAGCCGCTTCGCAATTACTGAGTAATCCGCGCCCTTTATTTATCGCCGCCGGAGTTTTGATTTTTCTCGGCATTCTGCCTGGAATGCCGCATTTCGCGTTTATTTCGCTCGCAATCGGCGTCGGCGTCGTCGGCTATCTGTCAATTCAACAGGCGAAAAATACCGCTGTGAACATCGAAGAAAGTGAATCCGCAAGTAGGCTTCTGGAAGAAGCGAAACAGCCGGAGAGAATCGAGAGTTTGCTGAAAGTTGACGCACTCGCGCTCGAGGTCGGTTACGGCTTGGTCGGGCTGGTCAGCTCGGATGATTCGTTTCTTAACCGCATCCGCGAAATTCGCCGTCAGACGGCAATCGAACTCGGAATTATCGTGCCGTCGGTTCACGTTCGCGACAATTTACAACTCGCTCCGCGCGAATACGCGGTGCTGCTCAAAGGCGAAAAAATTGCGCAGGGCGAATTATACCCGGACGGCTTTTTGGCGATTGATCCAGGCGTGGTGCGCGAGAAAGTGCCGGGCATCGAAACGATTGATCCGGCTTTCGGAATGCCGGCGATTTGGATTCGCCGAAATGAGGACCGCGACCGCGCCGTTTCCGCCGGTTACACGGTCGTTGATTCAACGACTGCCGTATGCACGCATCTGTCGGAAATCATCAAGCGTTACGCCCACGAACTGCTCGGTAGACAAGAGACTCGCGCACTTCTCGATTCGCTCGCCGAAACGCATCCGAAAACCGTTGAAGAAGCCACGCCGAAGGTTTTATCTTTGGGCGAAACGCAGAGAGTTCTGCAAAATCTTTTGCGCGAGCGTGTGCCGATTCGTGACTTGGCAACGATCCTCGAATCAATCACAGATGTCGGAGTTGTGACGCGCGATGTCAACGCTTTGACGGAAGCGGCGCGAACGACGCTCGCCCGAACCATCTCCGCGAGCCTTGCAAACGAGAGCGGCGAACTGTCCGTTTTGACGCTCGATCCACGTCTTGAATCGCAGCTTGCCGAACGCCTCGGACTGCTTGGCGGCGCGAATCATCAGACAATTGAGCCCGAATTCGGTAGGCAACTGCTGGAGAAGATCGAAACCGCATCACGCGCCGCCGTGATGTCGCAACCGATAATTTTATGTTCTTCGATGGTGCGCCCGCACCTCAGAAAACTTACGGAACGATTCTTGCCAGAGTTGGTTGTTATCTCGCACGGAGAGGTCGGCTCGAACGTTCGTTTGATCTCGATGGGAGCCGTCGCCTGAAGCCGAACTTAGATTTTTACAATCAGTTTATCGAATGGCAAAGAAGGCTGAAATATCGTGAAGACACCGCAACACTTAAAAATGAATATAAAAAAATATCGGGCGGCGACGACCCGCGAAGCTCTCGAACAAATCAAGCTCGATCTAGGCGAAGATGCTCTCGTTCTCGAAACTAAACAGGTTCGGAACGGCGGATTTCTCGGTTTCGGCGCGGAAACGCAAATTGAAATCAGTGCGGCAGTTACGAGCAATTCCGAACAGATTCAACCGAAAAGACCGCTGATCTCCGCCGGACAATTTAACAATCCGGACAACATTCTGCATTTGACCGACGACGCGCCCGCCATTCCCCAATATAACGAAGAGAAAAAAAGACTCTTGAATAATTTGAAAATCAGTCAGGCGGTGGAAGGTTTTTCCCGTAAAGCTCTGCTTCCGCCGGTTCCGAAAATTTTGGGAACTATTCCGCAGCGGGCATTTGGGCCGATTGAAGCGGTCGAAATAAATCCGTCGGCGCCGAGAATCGTTCATCTGAAAAAAGAAGCGCCAATGACGATCGCCGATGAGCAGATAATGACCGAGGAAAAGACATTTGAAACGCCGCCGCCAGTTCCGGCGACGAGTCGCGAGTTCGAGATCTTGCGTGCCGAACTCCGCGAAGTCAAATTTTCGCTCGGTTCGCTGTCGGTTCGCCGAAGCCAGCAGTTTTCGCACAACGACTTCGATCTCGAAACGCTCGGAGAATTTCTCGATTCGCCGTATTACGAGTCCTATACTGAACTTATTTCAAAAGGGATTTCTCCTGAACTTGCCCGCCGAATGATTAGCGTCATCATTCCGCAAGTTAAAAGCGGTGCGATCGCCGCCGGCGAAATTTCGCGCCGAGCGCTTTTGCAAACTATCACCGAAGAGGTCAAATTCGAGCCGGATCCGCTTGACAGCGAAGGGCGGATTATTTTAGCGCTCATCGGAGCAACCGGAGTCGGGAAAACGACGACGATTGCCAAGCTCGCCGCTTGTATGTCGTTGCACAAACGCCGCCGCGTCGAACTTATCACGCTCGACACGTACCGCATAGCCGCCGTCGAACAACTGAAGACTTACGCGGAAATAATCGGAGCAGGTTGTCACGTCGTGCGTTCAATCTTCGAGATGGAGGCGGTTCTGAGGCGGATACCGGTCGATGTCGATATTTTTATTGATACAACCGGGAAAAATCCGCACGATTTGGCTGATCAGTATGAAATTTCCGATTATCTTTCGCGGCATACGGAAATCAGAAAATGTCTCGCGGTGCAGGCGACCACCCATCCGCTCGACGGCCTTGCGGCAATCGGGAAATTTGAAATGTATGGCGCGGACTGCCTGGCTTTGACGAAAACGGACGAAACTCTGCGACCGGGAGCGATGCTCGAGCTCGCCGCCGAATCCTCTCTGCCGCTGGTCTATTTTTCGACAGGACAGCGTGTGCCGGAAGATTTGCAGGCTGCTACCCCGGAAACTTTCGTTTCGCGGATTTTAGGCGAATAGCCGCCGCGACGACGTCTAAAAAAGTTTGATTTTTTCACACGGATACCCCGACGGAAACAAGAATGAACGACCAAGCAACAACTTTACGCACGATGGTGATGACTCTGCCGCCAGTCGCCGACGGCTTAGACGAGCGTCAGTCCGAGCCGAAAAGCATCGCGCCGAAAAGTAACGGGCCGAAGATGCGCTGTCTGGCGATCTCCGGCGGCAAAGGCGGGATCGGTAAATCGGTTTTGGCGGTTAATCTCGCACTCGAACTCGGCTCGCTCGGCAATCACGTTTCGTTGCTGGATGCCGATTTCGGATTGGCAAACGCCGATCTGCTATGCGGCGTGACACCAAAATATCATCTCGGTCACGTCGTTTCCGGCGTGAAAACGCTTGAAGACGTCGAGATCAGATTGTCAGAATCGGTAAATTTAATTCCGGGTGGCAGTGCGGTCGAAGAACTGGCAAATTATTCGCTCACGGCTAATTCCGATCTTTTCGCGCAGCTTCAGTCGCTCGACGACCGTAGCGATTTTCTGCTGATAGATACGGCTGCCGGCATCGCCGAAAACGTCCTCGGCGTTCTGGTTTCAGCAGCGGAAGTCGTCATCGTCGTCACGCCCGACCCGACGTCGATAGTGGACGCTTACGCGACGATCAAAGTCCTCTTGCGGCATTGTCCGCAGAAACCCGTGTCAATCGTTGTCAATAACGCGGTCGGAGTCGGCGACGGAGAACAGGTTTTTCAGCAGGTGAGCCAAGCGGTCAAGGGGTTTCTTAATTATCAGGCGCGGTTTTTGGGAATGATTCCGCACGACACGCAGATGCAGACAGCGATTCGTGAGCAGATTCCGATTGTTCGATACGCGCCGCAGTCGCCGGCGAGCCGGGCGATTCGTTTGATCGCCAGACAATTGCACAAACAATCAACGAACGGCTTCGATTTTCCGGTCAGCACTGAGTCTTTCTGGAATATCTTGTCGGGTAAATAACTTTCAAATTTGTTTTTACGACGACCGATCTTTATTAAAAAAATGCTTGAGTATTCATCAACAACGACCTATCGAAATCCGGTATACGGCGCGCCGGCGATCGACGGTTCGACTGACGGACGCAACGCCTTGATCACAGCGCATCTACCCAAAGTCAAATATATCGCCGACCGGATCGCAGCCAAACTGCCCCCCTCGGTCGAACGCGAAGACCTATACGGCGCGGGTGTGATCGGTTTGATCGACGCGGTTGAACGCTTTGATGCAACGCTCGGCGTGGCGTTTACGACATTCGCCGAATTGCGAGTCCGCGGTGCGATTCTGGATAATTTGAGGTCGCTCGATTGGGCTTCTCGGTCGGCTCGCCGTCGCTCGCGAGAAGTGCATGCGGCTTACGCCCGCGTCGAACAGGAAAACGGACAAGCCGCCAGTGAAGAAGAAGTAGCCGCGCAAATGAACATTCCGCTCAAAGAGCTTTTTTCGACCTTGCAGGATATGCACGCTCTGACAATTACGAATTTGGACGAGCCGGACGGAACGACGGGGTTGACGGCGGCCGATCTGGTTTGCGACACCGGCCCGTCTCCGTTTAAGAATTACGAGGACACGGAAATCCGTCGGTCTCTTACCAAGGCTATTGACAAACTGCCGGAACGCGAGCGGAAAATCGTCGCACTTTACTATCTTGAAGAATTAACGATGAAGGAAATCGGCGAAGTTTTAAGCGTCACGGAATCGCGCGTTTCACAAATGCACACGCAGGCAATCGTTCGCTTGCGGGCGAACTTGCCGAAATAAAAAAATGAGTAACCCGGACGAAACGGAAAAACTTTTAAGCGACGAGGAAATGTCGGCTTTGCTGCCGGAAGATACTTCGGACGGTTCATCGGACGAGACGGATAAGCGGCGACCGATCGTGCCGTATAATTTTCGCCGTCCCGACCGTCTTTCAAAGGAACAGGTTCGCTCGCTATACCTGCTGCACGACCTGTTCGCGAAAGTTTTGTCGTCGAGCTTGCCGCTTTTTCTGCGGGCGATTACCGAAGTCAATCTGATCTCGGTCGAACAGCAGTCGTTCGGCGACTATCTGCGCGGAATGAGCGACCCGACGACGATTTTCAAAATCTCGGGCGACCAATTGCCGACCAGTTTCGCCATCGAAACCAACTCGTCAATCGCCTTTCCGATCATTGATCGGATGCTCGGCGGCGAAGGCACTTACAACGGCGAGAAAAACGCCGCTACCGAATTGGAGATGAAAATTCTCGAAGGCTTTCTGCGCGTCGTCACCGAAAATTACTCGGAGGTCTGGCGACCAATCGTTGACTTTAAGACCGAATTGATCGGACATGAAACGTCACCGCACCTATTGCAGATCGTTCCGCCGAACGAAGTAGTGGCGACGATCGTCTATCAAATGCAAATCGGCGAATCGCGCGGCTCGATGAGCATCTGTCTGCCGATCGGAATGCTCGAAGGCGTGATTGAAAGATTTAATCAATCCTCGTATTCATCTGACAAAGTTCCAGCGCCGGAAGCGACCAATGCCCTGTTGCAAACGATCTCAACCGTGCATTTTCCGATTGCCGCTGAACTCGAAAAACTTCCGGTGTCGGTCTTGGATCTTATAGCTCTGGGAATCGGCGACATTTTGAAAACCGGTCACCGCGTTGAAAAACCGTTCAACATCATTGTTGACAACTCTGTAAAATTCGGCGGAAGACTCGCCGCTCTCGACGGTAGAGTCGTCGTGCAGATGACCGAGCGATAAAAACGAGCTCGCGTCATTGTCTATGGAAGCGAAATGCCCCCACTTCGGTCATTAGAGAGATTTTAATATGGAAGAAAATGAATCCCCGAAAAATATAGAACGGCTGCTCGATGTCGAGATGGACGTGACCGTGCGTTTTGGGATGACAACGATGCCGCTTCGTGATGTCGTGCGTTTCGGCATCGGCTCAATGATCGAATTGAACAGAACGATCGACGAACCGGTCGAATTGCTGGTCAATAATTACTCCTTCGCGCGGGGCGAAGTCGTTGTCGTTGACGGTTATTACGGAGTTCGCATAACAGAAATCGGTTCGCCAGAAGAACGCTCGCGAACGTTGCTCGAATCCGGCAATTAAACGAGGTTTAATAATGAATTTAGAATCAATAATATCGTCAATCGCGGCTCTCCTCGGAGTTTTGGCTTTCGTCTATTCGTTCACCGCATTTAAAAAATCGCGCGATTGTCGCGGGCTGCTCGAATTTCTCGCCCAGCGAATCGAGGATTTGGAACAAACTGTGGCGGTGGTAAAGGATTTGAATGAAACCGGTGCTCAGCGTATTTCCGAACAGGCACGCCGCATCGCCTGGCTCGAAACGCGCGTTCGCCAGCCGAAATTAAGCGAGGAAGATGGTTCAGACGACGCACAGAATGAAATTTCGACCAAGTCAATTATTACCGAACGGCGGCACCGCGTTTTGACGCTCGCCGCGCGCGGTCAAAGCATTGAGGAAATCGCCGAAACTCTGGGAATGATGCACGGCGAAATACAGCTGATAATTAGTCTAAACCGCATCACAGCGTAACTAAAACAAGGTAACTTATGAATAACGGACTCTACACGGCTTTTTTGGGAATGCGTTCCCGCCAGCGAACTTTGGACGTGCAGGCGAGCAATATCGCTAACGCTTCGACGACCGGCTTTAAAGCCGAACGTCTGCTTTACGCTTCGTTTGAAGCGCTAAATAAAGGTGCGGGCGACAAACAGAATTTAATCGCGGGCGTGGCGACGTCGAGTAATACAGATTTCACCGCCGGTTCGATCCGCGATACGGGAAAAAGTTTGGACGTAGCGATTGACGGCGACGCTTTTCTTCAAGTTCAAACGGCGAACGGCACAAGATTTACGCGAGCCGGAAATCTGACGCTGGACGCGAACGGGCAGCTCGTCACGCAAAAAGGCGATCTGGTCGTCGGCGACCGCGGAGCGATTACGATCGCACCAGGCGGGGCACTTTCAATCGGCGCGGACGGTACTTTAGCCGTCGGCGGTCAGAATTTCGATAATTTGAAACTCGTACGTTTCAACAATCCGGCGACGGCTTTGACGAAAGAAGGCGACGGACTTTTTACGACGACCGGCACAGAACAACCCATTGCCGCGACGAATTCAAAAGTCGTGCAGGGCTCGCTTGAAACTTCCAACGTCAACTCCATTTCCGAAATGGTGGCGATGATAAACAACAACCGCGAATTCGATTCGCTGCAAAAATCAATGACGCTTCTGATGAACGACATCGGGCGCAAAATTTCCGGCGATATCGGAAAAATGTGACGAAGGACAAAGGACATAGGACATAGGACAAGGGACGAAAGACTAAGGACAAAGGACCAAGGATTAAATATTATGCCAAACAGGGCTTTACTAACGGCTGCAACCGGAATGCGTTTGCAGCAACAAAACGTGGACAACATCGCCAACAATCTGGCGAACGCTTCGACCGTCGGCTTTAAGCGCACGCGGCTCGAATTTCAGGATTTGCTTTATCAAAACCTGCGGGCGGCGGGCGGCGCTTCAAATGCCTCGACGAATCTGCCGGTTGGTCTCCAAATCGGACTCGGAGCGAGAACGATCGCTTCGGAAAAAATCTTTTTGCAGGGCGATTTCAGACAAACCGAAAATCCGCTCGATATGGTCATCGAAGGAAGCGGATTTTTCCAGGTCCGGCAGTCCAACGGTGATGTCGCATACACGCGAGCCGGACAATTTCATTTGAATAATCAAGGTCAGATCGTAACCGCGACGGGCGAATCGCTCGAACCGGCAATCACGATTCCGACACAGACGACTTCCATCACTATAGGCACAGACGGCACGGTCTCCGTTACCCTTCCCGGTCAGGCGAATGCGCAAAACGTGGGGCAATTGCAGCTGGCAATTTTCGCCAATCCCGCCGGTTTGGAAGCACTCGGCGGCAATCTTTTTAAAGAAACCGGCGCGTCGGGACAAGCTGTTTCGGGCGCGGCTGACGCAAACGGCGTCGGGCGGATAAATCAGGGTTTCGTTGAAGGCTCGAACGTCAACGTCGTCGAAGAACTCGTCAATATGATCTCCGCGCAGAGAGTCTATGAAACGAATTCCAAAGTGATCTCGACCGCCGACAAAATGCTCGGAACCATCAATCAGGCAGTTAATTAACCGACCTTGAAATCTTTTGTTTGCCCGCGAAATACACCGATTTAGACGAAAAGAAGAAAGCTATTAACTTAATCTTTTTACTATTTTTCCTTGCCTTTCGAAGACAAAATCCTGAATTCGAACACAATTTCTAATGAAGAAAATCAACGCGAAAATTAGTCGAAAATTATTCGAGTTGAGCGAACAGCGACAATCGCTGCGACAGATTGTTTTCGCGCTGATTTTATTTTTCGTGGCGGGGGTTTCCGTCACGGCTCAGACGAAAACAATCGTGAGTGTGGCAGTCGAAACAATCGTTGAGAATCAGACGATCAATCTTGGTGACGTCGCGCGAATTTCAGGCGACGCAGCACAGATCGAGCGGCTGAAAAACATTTCGCTCGGCTACGCTCCGAACATCGGCGCGGTGCAGGTTCTGACGCGTGAACGAATCGCGCTCGCGATCTCGGCCGCGGGTTTCGCCGCGGCGGAAGTGCGCCTTGATGCGGAGCCCTCAGTCAGTATTCGCCGGGCAGCGCAGGAGATCAGCCGCGCTACTCTTCTCGAAGCGGTAGAAAACGCTGTGCGAAATCAGATTTCGGCCGAAACCATTGACGCCCGGCTCATTAAAATTGACTTGCCCGAAAAGATTTTCGCGCCGAACGGCAAGGTGGAAATCAGGACGAATCTGGCGGGCGTTCGTAATTTATTCGCGCGGTTCGCTGTCTCGATCGAAATTCGCGTTGATGATCGGACTGTGCGACGGTTTTCGGCGAACGCGGAGATCGAAGCCTTCGTCAAGGTTTTCGTCGCCGCGCAAAATTTGGCTGCCAACGCGAAAATAACGGCGGCGGATGTTCGGCTCGAGAAACGGCGCATAGAGAATCCTTTATCTTTCTATTTGCGCGATGTGGAAAAACTGCGGGGCACGACGCTCGTCAAAAACGTCGCCGCCGGTATGGAGATCACCTCCGATTCGTTCGTCGCCAGTATCGTCATACGCGTCGGCGACCGGGTTCGCATCGTCGGTCAGTCAGGCAAAATGCAGATCATCGTCAACGGCGAAGCGCGAGCGTCGGGAAAAATCGGCGACCGTATCGCTGTCAAAAATTTACAGTCGAACGCTGTTTTGCAAGCCGTCGTCGAAGATGAAGGGTTGGTCAAAGTGATTTTCTAAAACCTATTATGAAGCTCAAAACACCCATAAACCTAATATTGATTTTGTTAGTTTTCGCTACTGTTCAGGCGCAGGACAAAAAACCGAAAAAGCACTTAAAAGAGCAGCCCAAACTCGCCGTCGTGCAGATCGATGAAACGCCGCCGACACTGCCGCCGGTGCCCGTAACGGTTGACGATCTTATCAAACCGGCGAACGGTTCGCTCTTCACGGATTCGTCGGCGAACGGAAACCTGTTTCGTGATTTTAAGGCCCGACAACTCGGCGATCTCGTTTTTATAGATATTGACGAAACCAGCACGGCGACCGTTACGTCTGGAGCGAAACGAGCCCGCGATTCGGGAACGGTCGGCGGACTCACGACGGCTGCCGGTGCTTTACCGGTTCCCGGAGCGGCAATTGCGGGAACGGTCATCGGGGCGCTTGGGACACGTAAATACGAAGGAAATGGCACGACGCAGCGTAAAAGTACGATTAACGCTCGCATCACCGCCCGAGTTGTCGAGGTTCTGCCGAACGGCGATCTGCGGATCCAGGCTCTCAAACTTGTCCGCATCAACAAGGAAACCGAACAAGTCGCCGTTACCGGAATTATCCGCCCGAACGATCTAGCCGCCGACAATTCCGTACCGACCGTTTTGATTGGTGATCTGCGCGTCGAATTCAATGGCAAGGGAGTTGCATCTGCAGATAATCAACCGGGTTGGTTTTTCCGGCTGTTCGATAAAATTTCACCTTTTTAGATTGTTGGCTCCAACATTTCATGGTTGCTGAGTTCTCAAGGAAACAACGGTTAATGCTCAACAAAAACAAAAGCTCCTTCCTTCGCGAGCGTCTCGGTTCACCTCTTTTGCTGACCGTCGGACTTTTCTTTTTCTTCGCCGCACCCGCCGCCGAGTGTCAACAAACCGATGCGCGGACGAGCGTTCGCGTCAAGGATTTGGCAGAAATCGAAGGCGTGCGGTCGAACCAGTTGATCGGTTACGGCCTGGTCGTCGGGCTCAACCGCACGGGCGACCGCGTTCAGCAAAATCTCTACGCCCGCCAGACCTTGCAGAATCTCCTCGAACGAATGGGCATCTCGACCGAAACGGCTACTCTCAAGCCAGAAAATATTGCTACGGTTCTGGTGACGGCGACGTTGCCACCGTTCGCACGACAAGGCTCCAAGCTCGATGTCACGGTTTCTTCGATCGCTGACGCACGTTCCTTGCAGGGCGGAACTTTGATTTTAACGCAGCTTAAGGGGATTGACGGACAAGTTTATGCCGTCGCACAGGGTTCGATTTCCATCGGAGG
>Ga0105046_10009436_pt1 | contig 15256 bp, 8 predicted proteins | sample MAT03_FD_78385 | JGI IMG/M metagenome (GOLD analysis project Ga0105046, IMG submission 78385) | Freshwater microbial communities from Lake Fryxell liftoff mats and glacier meltwater in Antarctica - MAT-03 (megahit assembly) | ecosystem: Environmental > Aquatic > Freshwater > Ice > Liftoff...
CGGGGGTTGGTGGGAGGGGAAGGCGTTTCCGCTTGTTGTATCGGCCGACGACCGCCGCGCCCGGTCACTGGCCGTCGGTCAGGGCGTACTTGACGAACTCCTTCTTGTCCGGGTCGATCACCCACACGGCTTTCCCGTCGGCGGTGACGGCGGCGGCGGCGGCCGGGTGGCCGAGCTTGCCCGCTGGCTTGCGGTCGGCGGCCGTGAAATACTCCCCGGTGGACGCGAACAGCAAGTCCCGCGAGGCGGCGACCAGGCGGGCGGGCGTCTTCGCCACCACCACCGTCGGCCCGCTCAGGTCGATCAGGTCGTCGCCCCGGTACAGCCGGCCGCCGTCCCACGACGCCTCGAAGCCGCGAATGATGCCGCCGGTCTTCGAGCGGGTCAGCGGGTGCTTCCACGTCACCGCCGGGCCGGCGTCGGTCATGGTGACTTCGGCCAGTTCCGATTCCGCCCCGGTGGCGTTGACGGCGTACAGGCGGTTGCCCGCGGCCAACGTCGGCTGAATCATCGACACCTCCGGCTTGGACTCCCGGACGTCCGTCAACTTGCCGGCGTCCCACTCCAGTTCGCGGACGGCCGTCCGGTAGCGGGTGTCGGTCTCCTTCACCATCGCGACGGTGGCGAGGCGGTCCTTGTCCATCGGGAAGACGGAGCGGGTGCCGGCGGGCAGCGGGCACGACGCCCACCCGGTCTTGGCCGGACTCAGCCGGTAAAGTGTCTTCGCGTCCCAGGCGTACAGGGCGGACCCGTCCGGGGTGGCGCGGACGGCGGAGATGCCGAACCCCATGGGGCGGGCGGGGAGCCGCTTCTTGGTGGCCAAGTCGTACAGGCGGACCCCGCCGTCCTTCGGCGCGGCGTGGACGGCCAGCACCCCCAACGTGTCGGCCACCACCAGCCGAACGGCGGCCGCCGGCGCGTCCGGGATGCGATCCACTTCCTTCACCACCGTCTGCGTGCCGCGGGCGAACGGCAGGGTCGGCCGGCCGGCCGCCTTGGGCGACTCCCGCCCCGGCTTGGGCGGCGGGTTCACGGGGTTCGTCTTCGGCGGCGGCGGGACCACCGGCGGCGGGGGCGGGGCGATCTCGGCCTGCTCGGTCAGCGCGCACCGGTGGACCTTGCCTTTCGTGTCCACGGCGAACAGCGTGACGCCGTCCGGGGAAACGGTCGCGGTCTCCAGCACGAAGGGGAGGCGCGGCGCGCGCCGTTCGCCCGCGTACACCTGCCCGCCCCACAGGAACAGTAAGTCCCGCGAGGCGGCCCGAGCCGTCGTCGCGCCGGTACCGGGCACCGGCGTGGTCGTCCCGTCGGCGGTGTCCACCGCGTCCACTTGGCCGAACAGCCGACCGGCGTCCCACGCCTGCGACAGGAGCAGGAAGACGCGGCCGCCGTTGAAAGGGGCCTTGAACCGCACCGGGGCCAGCGACTTGAAAAGGCCCTTCTCCAGATGGAAGCGGCGGAACTCGGCGGTCCCTCGTAACTCCCGGCCGATGAGGAACAGGGTGCCCGTCTCCGGGTCGTACCCGATGGCGTCGGCGGATACCGCGAGCGACGACCGCGCGGTCGTGACCAACTCGTCCGTGCCCCACCGCGCGACGCTGACGGTGGTGCGATTCGCCGGGGCCAACTCCGCCAAGTAAAGCCGGTCCTCGCCCAGCGCGACGGCCCGGTTCGCGGCGGTCTTCCGCTCCGTCCATTCGAGCGACTTCAGGTCCAACCGCCGGAGCTTACCGGGGGTGAGGACGAACGCCGCCGTCTGGTCCGGGGCCACCGTCAGGGTCATCTCTTGGAGCTGCGGGCGGACCGTCTCGGCGGGTTGAACGGGGGCGGCCGGCTTGAACGTGGTGGCGTCGAACACCGATACCCCGCCGCTCCGGTCCAGGACCACAAGCCGATTGTGCTTGTCCGAGTGGGCCAATTGGATCGCGTCCTTGATGCCGATGTCCTCGGACGCCTTGACCGTAACGACCGTCTGCTTGCCCGCCGGGGCGGTCAACTTCGGCGGCGCGACCTTCGGCGGCGACCACTCGTCGGCCTTCGGCGGCGGGTTCACCTTCGGCGGGGCGACCGCGACCGACTTCCCGGCGGTAATGGCGTACTGGCGGTACGTCGCCGCCCCGGCGTCGTACGCCCACACCGCCCGGCCGTTCGACGACACCGCGATCGGGCGGGGGCCGTCGGGCTTGTCGGGGAACGGGAACAGGCCGACCACCGCCCCGGTGTCGGCCCGGTACAACTCCGCCGTCGGGTCGGCGAAGGTGAGGTCGCGGGCCGCCGCGCGGACGTACGGGTGCGGGGCAGCGACCGGCTTATCTTGGTCCAGCGGGAGGACGCGGCCGTCGTAGTAGAACAGCGTGCCGTCCGGCGACAGCGCGGTCGTTCGGTAGTGGAACCCGCCCTTCTCCTGGCCGAGACGGACCTCGCGGACCTGTGCCAGTTTGCCTCCCGCGACGGCGAACTGCCGCAGCGTCAACGTCCGTTTCGGGTAGCTCTTGTCCCCGACCATAATGGACACGCGGGCGGTGTACGGGTCGTACTCGGACCAGAGGGCCCCCCCCTTCAGTTCGCCCTTCGGCCCGTCCGGCGACACCCCGGTCGGCGTCCACCGGACGAGGCGCGGTTCGTTCGGGACGGCCCGGCTGCTCTCGGTGGTGCGGAGGACGAAAATGAGTTCGTCGGACAGCGCGGCCACGGGGGACGAGACGAACGGGCCGGCGGTGTTGGGCGCTTTCTCCCACTTCTTCCCCGCCACCGTGTAGCGGTGGACGGTGATGCTACTCCAGTAGAAGATCACCGACTGGTCCGGGGCCACCAGCACGTTATACCGGGCGTCGTCGGGCGGCTCGACCGCCACCGCCCCGGTTTTGGCGTCGAGAACGTGCGGCCGGCCATCCTTGTCGATGACGACCAGAAGGCCCTTACCGTCCAACGGCAGTAGTTTCCGCGGCACGATCTCCGATTTGAACGCGGCCGTCGGGCGAAGGGCGGTCAGTGTGCCGGCCGCCTCCGGGTGCGGGATAAACTTGGCTTTCGCCGGCCACCACTCGACGACCTTCGGCGGCGGCGGGACCACCGGCGGCGGGGCGACGGCGACCTCGGCCTGTCGCTCGAGTTCGCAGTGGTGAACCTTGCCGACCCGATCCACGGCGTACACCGTCACCCCGTCGGTCGAAACGGTCACGGCCGACGGTTGGAACGTGAGAAGTTGGACCCGCTTGTCCCCGGCGAACACTTCCCCGCTGCGCGCGAACTGCAAGTCCCGCGACGCGGCGAAAACCGGGTTGTCGTAGTCCGGCGTCGGCGTGGTCGTCCCGTCGGCGGTGGCGACCGCGTTCGCCCGCCCGAACAGTCGGCCGGCGTCCCACGACTGCGATTGGAGCAGGAAGGCGCGGCTGGCGTTGAAACGGGCCGGCAACCGGACCGGATCGGCCGCCCGCAACTTCCCCTTCTCGATCCGAACGCGACGGAATTCGGACACCCCCTGTTGCCCCTTGCCGACGTGGAACGCGGTGCCCGTCGCCGGGTCGTAGCCGAGGGCGTCGGACGACGCGAGGAGGATGGTCCGCGCGGTCGTGACCAGCGCGTCGGTGCCCCACCGGACCACCGTGACGATGCTTCGCGTCGCGGACGACTGGGCCAAATACAACCGGTCGTCGCCGAGCGCGACGGCCCGCGTCGCCGTGGTCTTTCGCTCCGTCCATTCGAGCGACTTCAGGTCCAGCCGCCGGAGTTTACCGGGCAACAGGACGAACACCGCCGTCTGATCCGGGGCCATGGTCAAGGTCAGGTCGCCGTCGGGCGGGCGGACCGCCTCGGCCGGCCGCCCGCCCGCCTCCGGCAGGAACGTGCCGGTGTCGATCACCGACACCGCCCCGCCCTCCCGCAACACCACCAGCCGCTTGGACTTGTCCGAGTGGACCAATCGGATCGCGTCCTTGACGCCGATGTCGTCGGACTCCTTCACCGTCACGACCGTCTGCTTGCCCGCCGGGACGGTCAACTTGGGCCGGGCGAACATCGGCGGCGACCACTCGTCGGCGACGAAGGTCGGACTCACCGGCGGCGGCGCGATCGGCGGCGGCGGCGTGATGGGGGCGGTCGCCTCGCGCAGTTCCAACGGTCGCAGCAGGCCGGCACCGTCCGCGATCCACCCGCTGCGTCCGTCCCGTGCCAGCGCCACCACACGCGGGCTGAACGGCAGCCGGTCGATGAGCTGGCCCGTGGTGGCTTGGAAGTATTGGCCGGTGCTGCTGAACGCCACGTCCCGCGAGGCGGCGAAGATGTGTTCCGCGAACTGACGGGTCTTCTTCTCCGGCCGCTCCGTGGCGAATTGATCCCGCCCTTGATACATGTACCAGCCGTCGGTCGAAAGCACCATCGTTCCCATGTCCCCGCCCTCGCCGGCAAACCGATCGCCGGTCCTCGGCCCGAACCCCGTCGCCGTGATGACCTGCGTCGTGTGAGTTACCCGGCCGATCCCCCAATAGCTTCGCGTCAGCCGCCCGGTGTACGGGTCGAACTGGATATCGCCGAGATCGAAGTCTTCGGCGCGGGCCAACTCCTCGGCCTCATCGCCCGCCACCGGCCAACGGTGGTAGCCGGTGATCGCTTTCGGCTCCATCGCCAGCAGGATGAACCGGTCCCCCGTGACGGCTTCGACCCGATGCGCCCCGCTCGTCACCTTCGCGGTAGTGAATCGCTGGGTGGCGAAGTCGTACCGGTGAACCTGCTTCTGGCGCGCGACCCTCCCCGGCACGTTCGCTTCAAACCCGTCATCTCCCACGAACACCGCCGACTCGTCCGGGGCCAACGAGAGTTCCGTCAGCCGCACATTCGCCGGCCGCTTGGCGATGACCTTGCCCGCGGCCGGGTCGAATACGCGGATTTCGTTGAAGTCGGACGTGACCAGCAACTTGTGCTTGGCCGAGTACACCATCCGCATCAACTTGTGGTCGTAGGGCACCGCCGGCCCGACTCGCACGTCGATGCGCTTGCCGACCGCGACCGGATCGACCGCCTTCGGAATGGCGGTGACGGGCGTGACCGCCGGCGGCTTCACCTCCGGCACCCCGACGAACGGCGGCGGCACCACCCACGGCTCCGCCGGCGTCCCCGGCTTCGGCCGCGGTGGCGGCACCGGGTTCGGGTTCACCGGCGGGTCGAACGGCGCGGGCTGCACCACCGCCGGCGGGTCGTTCGCGGCCACTTCCGGGTCCCCGCCCCGCGACCAGAACACCAGCGCGACGACGGTCGCCAGCACGGCCACGCCGCCGCCGACGCCGCCGAGGATCCACAGCGTCCTGCCGCCGCCTTCGTCCTCGTCGGCCAACTCGGCCACCACGTCGTACCCGCGCGGGCGGAAGCCCGTTCGCTTCGGGTCCGCGCGCTTGGCTTTCGGCGCGGGCGGTTCGTCCCACAGGATGTCGTCGTCGTTCATCGGGGGCACGTCGGTCCCTCGGCGGGCGGGTGGCGGGGTGAATGCGTGTTAGTATCGCCGCCGGTGCCGAGTCCCGTCAACCGCGCCATGAGGAATGGCGAGAATTGGTTCCGCGAAGGGGCGACTGGCGGGACGAACTCCGCGCGGCGGTGAAAGCCATTTTGGCGGAAAAGAAAGTCGCGATGACCCGGAAAGAACTGTGGGAGGCCCTGCCGAAAGCGCCGCGGGTGAATGAGGTGACGTTCCGCGAACTGCTGGAGGCGTTATAGCCGGGAGTCGTGGTTCAGGTCCGGCGAGAAGGGAGGTATGAGTGGGTATGTGTACGAAGTAAAGTAATGTCCCGAACCCTGGGGTGGGAGAACTTCTTCAAACGCGCCCCTTCTTCCCCACCCGATGGTGGTCGGCGCGGCTCGCACGCTCACCGCGACGACGGGGATTTCTTTTCTCGCCCGTCAGACCGCGCCGAGGGCCAGCGAGCAGTTGTGGCCGCCGAAGCCGAAAGAGTTGGACAGCACTTTCGTCACCCGGACTTCGCGGGCCGTGTTCGGGATGTAATCCAGATCGCAGCCCGCGTCCACGTCCTGGTTCGTCAGGTTGATGGTCGGGTGCAACGCGCCGTGCTTCAAGCTCAGGGCGCAGGCGATGGCTTCCACCCCGCCGCTGGCCCCGAGCAGGTGGCCGATCATGCTCTTGGTGCTGGACACCATTAGCTTCTTCGCGTGGTCGCCGAACACGGCCTTGACCGCCTTCGTCTCGGCCACGTCGCCCAGGTCGGTGCTGGTGCCGTGGGCGTTGATGTACTGCACGTCGGCCGGGTTCCAGCCGGCCTCGCGCATGGCCTGCCGCATGGCCTCGGCCGCGCCGATGCCGTCCTCGTGCGGGGCGGTGATGTGGTACGCATCGGCCGTGTTGCCGCAGCCGAGGATTTCGCAGTAAATGTTCGCCCCGCGCGCCTTGGCGTGTTCGTACTCTTCGAGAATCAGGATGCCGGCTCCTTCGCTGAGGACGAACCCGTCGCGGTCCTTGTCGAACGGGCGGCTGGCGCGGGCCGGGTCGTCGTTCCGTTGCGACAGGGCTTTGATGTTGATGAACCCGGCGAGGCCGATGGGGGAGATGGCCGCCTCGGTGCCGCCGGACACGATCACGTCGGCGAACCCGTAGGCGATCTGCCGCATGGCGTCGCCGAGGGCGTGGGCGGCGGAGCTGCAGGCGGTGGCGACGGTGGTGTTCGGGCCGCGCAGGTGGTGGCGGATGCTGACCACGCCGGCGGCCGAGTTGGCGATCATCTTGGGGATGACGAACGGGCTGACGCGGCCGGGGCCTTTGCTCAGGAGGGTGCCCACCCCGTCTTCGAACTCGGCGATGCCGCCGATGCCGGAGCCGAGGATGACGCCGGCGCGGAACGGGTCCACTTTGGACAAGTCCAGGCCGCTGTCGGCGAGGGCCTCGTGGGCGGCGAAGGCGGCGAACTGGCAGAAGCGGTCCAGGCGGCGGACCTCGCGCCCCTCGATGACGGCCGACGGGTCAAAGGCTTTCACCTCCCCGCCGAACTTCACCTTGTGGTTCGACACGTCGATGAGGGCGATGGGCGCGATGCCGCTTATCCCGGCCAGGAGACCCTGCCAGTATTGCGGGACGGAGTGGGCGATGGGGTTGACCGTGCCCAAGCCGGTGACGACGACACGACGACGAGCCATGAGAGTTACGCCTTCGCTCCGGCGTCCCCGGACGACCCGGCCTTCTGCTTGGCCTCGATGTACTCGATGGCCTCGCCGACGGTCTTGATCTTCTCGGCGTCGGTGTCGGGGATTTGGATGTCGAACTCCTCTTCGAGTTCCATGACCAACTCGACGATGTCGAGGGAGTCGGCCCCGATGTCTTCCTGGAAGCGGGTGGTCCGCTGAACGTTTTCCTTGTTCACGGCCAGGTGGTTGCACACGATTTCGACGACGCGGTTCTCAACGGACACGCTACGACCCTCCGGGGCGGCTGACGGCGGACTGTGTGAAGTCGGGCGGGAGGGGCATCGACCGCGAGGCCGACGCATTTCCCGGCACGCACACTTTACGACGGGCGGGCGAAAAGGGAATAGCGCCTCGGTGCCGGCGGGTGTGGCGATTGAGTTTTTGGCGGGCGAGCGGTGGTGTCACTCGGTCACGACTTCGCCGGCCCCCCGCGTGCCCAGCGCCGCCAGGGTGCGGATGGACAGGCTCTCCCGCAGGAAACGGACGCTGCCGTCGGCCATGGCCGCGTTCGCCCCGCCGGTGTGGAAGGCGTACACCTCGTAGTCGTTGCTGCAATTCACCGCGCACTCGCCGACCATCGTCAGCCCGTCGGCGGACGTGCCCTCGATGCCGAACCCCTGTTGGTGGTCGGCCCAGGTGCCGCCGTTCACGAAGCCGGGGCCGCCCGGCGTGACCGGCGGAACGAGCGTCAATTCCCGTCGGCCCTTCACCCAATATTCGGGGCGGTTCGCGTCTTCGGTGAACAGGATGGTGTTCGACATCCCGTCGGTAATCTGCGCCACCCTGGACCCGCGGGAACTCATGACGCCCCGCCAGTAGCCTTCATAGGTCGAAGCCACGGCCGGGTTCACGCCGGGGTAGTTCAGGTACGCCAGCAGGTTCGGCGCGACGACGGCGATGTTCGTGTAGTCCCACGCGGCGGCTTGATAGGTCGTGGTGCCGACCACCGACTGACCGGTACGGCCGCCGTTGGCCGCCGGGCAGAGGAAGGTTTTCACGGTCGCGTTGCGGGCGGTGGCGTTGGCCGCGTCGTACCAGTTGGCGGTGAAGTCGTAACTGTTGCGGATATTCTCCTGTTCCAAATACGGCAGCAACAGTACCGCCCAGCCGTTGAACGGGCCGAACGTGTTCGACGGCGGGTAGTTGCCGTTCGTCAGTTCGTAGTTGGCGGCCGCGAGGGCCATCTGCTTCATGTTGTTCTGGCAGCGCATGCGGGCGGCGGCGGCGCGCACTTTCTGCACGGCCGGCAGCAACAGGCCGATGAGGATGGCGATGATGGCGATGACGACCAGCAACTCGATGAGCGTGAACGCGGGTCGGGAGGGTCGGTGCGGGGGCATGGGCAATCGGGCCACGGGGCGAAGGGAACGGGGTGACAACTTATGACCGCCGCGCGCCGCTGACACTGGCGCGGGAATGGTTACTCTACTTGCATCCTCCCAGGTGCCCGCCATGCCGCCGTTCGCCGTCACCCTGTTCCACTACAACCCGGCCGGGCAACTGGTGCTGCACGCCATGCCCATCATGGTCGGCGCGCTGTGCGTGCTGGCCGTCGCGTACCGCTACTACTCGGCGTTCCTCGCGGCGAAGGTGGCCGTGCTGAATGACAGCCGGGTGACACCGGCGGTGCGGCTGAACGACGGGCAGAACTACCACCCGACCAACAAGTGGGTGCTGTTCGGCCACCACTTCGCGGCCATCTCCGGGGCCGGGCCGCTCATCGGGCCGGTGCTGGCGCTGCAATACGGGTACATGCCGGGCCTGTTGTGGCTGATCGTCGGCGTCTGCCTGGCCGGGGCCGTGCAAGACATGCTGGTTCTGGCCGCGAGCGTGCGGCGGGACGGCAAATCGCTGGCCGAGATCGCCCGGCGGGAACTCGGCGGGTCGGCGGCGGTGGTGGCCAGCATCGCCATCCTGTTCATCGTCGTCATCGCCCTGGCCGGGCTGGGCATGGTCGTGGTGAAGGCCCTCGGCGGCGAAGAGGCGAAGTTGCCGGCGGGGGCGCGGATCATCGTGCCGGCCGACAAGAAGGCCGAGTTCGTCAACGACTCCAAGCCGGGTCAAGAAGTCGCGTTCTATCGCGTCCCGCCGGGGTGCTTGGTTCAATATTCCGCGACGGAATCGGAGTATGCACGGAGCGAGGGATTCACCATCCGCTTGAAGACGGACGAGGAGTCCGCGCAATGGTGGGATGAGAAGAAACTTCAACGGCAAGAGGCCGACGCCCGAGGCCGGGATGTCTACACATTAAACGCGGGTAGCGTGCAACTCGTGCGCGGCAGTTCGTGGGGCACCTTTACGATTGCCTGCACCATTCCCATCGCGCTACTGGTCGGGCTGTGGATGTATCGCATCCGGCCGGGGCGGGTGGTGGAGGCGTCGCTCATCGGCGGGGCGTTGACGCTGGGGGCGGTGGTGGTCGGCGGGTTCGTTCCGGGGTCGAGCCTGGAGCCGTACTTCTCGCTCACGCGGACGCAGACCATTTGGGCGCTGTGCATCTACGGCTTCTTCGCGGCGGTGCTGCCGGTGTGGCTGCTGTTGGGGCCGCGCGACTACCTGAGCAGCTTCCTGAAAATCGGCACCGTGATCTTGCTGGTGGCGTCGGTGTGCGTGGCGAACCCGCCCTTGGAAGCGCCGAAGTTCAATGCCGTCTTCATCAACGGCGGGCCGACGTTCGCCGGCGGCATCTTCCCGTTCGTCTTCATCTGCGTCATGTGCGGGGCGGTCAGCGGGTTTCACGCGCTCGTCAGCAGCGGCACCACGCCGAAGATGATCGAGAAAGAATCGCACATCCGCACCATCGGTTATGGTGCCATGTTGATTGAAGGGCTGGTCGGTATCACGGCGTTGATTGCCGCCGCCTCGCTGCCGAGCACCATCTATTACGACATTAACGTCGCCATCCCCGACTTGCCCGAATACGCCGACAAGGTGAAGGAGGTGGAGTCGAAGTACGGCAGCGACCGGATGCACGCGGCGGGCGTGTCGGACCTCGGCCACCTGGGGCAGATCGAGGAGAAGGTCGGCGGCGAATCCCTGCGGGGCCGCACCGGCGGGGCGGTCACGCTGGCCGTCGGCATGTCGGTGGTGTTCGAGGACGCCTTCCGGCAGTTCGGCGTCACGGCCGACTGGCTGCTGAAGTACTGGTATCACTTCGCCATCATGTTCGAGGCGCTGTTCATCCTCACCACCATCGACGCCGGCACCCGCATCGGCCGGTTCCTGCTGCAGGAGACGGTCGGCCGCGCGTACCCGCCGTTCGCCCGACCGAGTTGGCTGCCCGGCGCGCTGCTGGCGAGCGGCCTGATTACCGCCGGTTGGGGGTGGCTCATCTACTCCGGGTCGGTCGCCACCATCTGGCCGATGTTCGGCATCGCCAACCAGGCGCTGGCGGTACTGGCGCTGGCGCTGGTGACGACGTGGCTGGTGAATAGCGGCCGGGGTCGATATGCGGCCGTCACGCTGTTGCCGATGCTGTGGGTGAGTACCACGACGCTGAGCGCCGGCTATTTATTGGTGACGGACATGTTCCCGAAGCTGCACGCCGTCAAGAAAATGTCCGACATGGCGCTGGCGCTGAATATCGGGCTGGTGGTGTTCGTGCTGGCGAGCGTGTTCGGGCTGGTGCTGCTGGCCGCCGTCCGCTGGCTGCTGGTGCTCCGCGGCAAACTGCCGACGCGGGCGGAGGGGTGAGTCGGACGCCAGCCACCGTGCTGGCCCGCTCGCGCGCCGTGCGGGGCAGGCAACCCCGCACGGTCCCTGGGACAACTCCAGTGGGGTCTTGCCTCAACTCACCGTCCAGATGTCCTCGGCCTTGAACAAGTCGGCGGTGGTGCCCTTCCCCTTCTTTTCGATCTGCACCTTCGTCTCGGCCGCCAGCAGTTCCTCGTAGCACGGCTTGCGGATGCTGCGGATGACGCCGACCGGCTCCGGGAAGTCCGGCCCGGTCATCCGCGACAGCACGAACGCCAGGGTCGGGTCGGCGCAGCTCTCGTCGTGGACGAGCAGGTCGGACGTGCCCACGTCCTTACCCAACTCCACCACCTCCGGCCGCAGCCCGTTCAGGCGGATGCCCTTGTCCTTGTTCTTGCCGAAGATCATGGGCTTGCCGTGTTCCAGGTACAGCAGGTTGTCCGCCTTCACCGCCCGGTCGCTGGCGTAGTCGAACACGCCGTCGTTGAAGATTTTGCAGTTCTGGTAGATCTCGACGAAGGCGGTGCCCGTGTGGGCGGCGGCCCGTTGCAGGATGGGGATGAGATGCTGCGCGTCCACGTCCACGGTGCGGGCGATGAACGTGCCCTCGGCGGCCAGCGCCACCGTCAGCGGGCGGGCCGGCCGTTCGAGCGACCCTTGCGGGCTGGTCTTGGTCTTCGTCCCCATCCGGCTGGTGGGCGAGTATTGCCCCTTGGTCAGGCCGTAAATCTCGTTGTTGAACATCAGGATTTTGATGTCGATGTTGCGGCGGAGGACGTGCAGCAGGTGGTTGCCGCCGATGCTCAGGCCGTCGCCGTCGCCGGTCACGAGCCAGATTTGCAGTTCCGGGTTGGCCAGCCGCAGGCCGGTGGCGAAGGTGGGGGCGCGGCCGTGGATGGTGTGGAAGCCGTAGGTGTCCATGTAGTACGGGAACCGGCTGGAGCAGCCGATGCCGGACACGAACGCCATCTTCTCCTTCGGCACGCCGACGGTGGTGAGGGCCTTGCGCATCTGCGTCAGGATGGAGTAGTCCCCGCAGCCGGGGCACCAGCGGACATCCTGGTCCGTGGTCAGGTCTTTGGCGGTCAGGGTGGGTAACGAGGCGGTGGCGGCCATTGGGAGAGTACCGGGTATGGGGTGTGAATCGGGTATGGGCGGGTATGAATCGGGTGTGGGGTATCGGGTGGTCACAGGCGAGCGGCGCGGCGTCATCCCGCCGGTGGGGGGCGAGTGGGGGGCACCGGCGGGCTGACGCCGCGCCGTTCGCCGCTTACCCCAGGTTTTCCGCGATCGCGGTCTCGATCTCGCTGATGAGGAACGGGCGGCCCTGCACCTTGTTCAGTCCCCGCGCGGGGACGAGGTACTTGGCCCGCAGCAGCATCAGCAGTTGGCCGCTGTTCAGTTCCGGCACCAGCACCTTCGGGAACCGCTTCAGCACTTCCTCGGTGTTGGCCGGCATCGGGTTCAGGTAGCGGAAGTGCGCCCGCGCCACCTTCTGCCCCTTCCGCTGGGCGCGGTCCACCGCCGTCGTGATGCTGCCGTAGGTGCCGCCCCAGCCGATCACCAGCAACTCGGCGTCGTCCGGGCCGACCACTTCCAGGTCCGGGATGGTGCTGGCGATGTACTCGATCTTGCGGGCGCGGACGAGCGTCATGTGCTCGTGGTTGGCCCCGTCGTAGTTGATGTTGCCGGTCACGTCCTGCTTCTCGATGCCGCCGATGCGGTGCTCCAGGCCGGGCGTGCCGGGGATCGCCCACGGGCGAACGAGCCGCTCGTTCCGCTTGTACGGCAGGTACTTGCCGCCCACCCCGTCGGCCGCCTCGTGGAACTGGGTGCCGTCCGAGTTCGGCTCGGTCGGGTGGACGATCTTGATGGCCGGGTACTTGGACATGTCCGGGATCTTCCACGGCTCGGCCCCGTTCGCCAGGTAGCCGTCGCTCAGCAGGAACACCGGGCACATGAACTCGGTGGCGATGCGGACGGCCTCGTAGGCCATGTCGAAGCAGTCGGTCGGCGACTGCGGGGCGATGATGCACACCGGGGACTCGCCGTTCCGCCCGAACATGGCTTGCAGCAGGTCCGCCTGTTCGGTCTTGGTGGGCAGGCCGGTACTCGGCCCGCCCCTCTGGATGTCCAGTATGACGAGCGGCAGTTCGGTCATCACCGCCAGCCCGATGGCTTCACTCTTCAGGCAGATGCCCGGCCCGCTGGTGCCGGTGACGCCGATGGCCCCGCCGAAGCTGGCCCCGATGGCCACCCCGCAGGCGGCGATCTCGTCCTCCGCTTGCAGCGTCTTCACCCCGTGCCGCTTCATGTCGGCCAGTTGTTCCAGCACGCTGCTGGCCGGCGTGATCGGGTAGCCGCTGTACACCAGCGTCTTGTCGGCGGCATGAGCGGCGGCCACCAACCCCAGGGCGATGGCCTCGTTGCCGGTGATCTTGCGGTACACGCCCGGCGTGATCTTGGCCTTCGCCACCTTGTATTGCACCGGCAGCAACTCGACCGTCTCGCCGTAGTTGTACCCGGCCTTGAGCGCCGCCGTGTTCGCCTCCTTCACCGGCAGGTGTTCGGGCTTCTTGCCGAACTTCTCGCCGATCCACTTCAGCGTGGAGTCCATCGGCCGCTCGTACAGCCAGTACACCAGGCCCAGCGCGAAGAAGTTCTTGCACCGGTCCTGCTCGCGGGGGGACAACCCGCACTCCTTCACCGCCTCGCGGGTCAGCTTCGTCACCGACACGCGGATGACGCGGTACTTGCCCAGGCTGCCGTCCTCCAACGGGTTCGCCTTGTATTTGGCCTTGGCCAGGTCGTTGTCGCCGAAGTTGTCGGTGTTGACGATCAGCAGCCCGCCGAGTTCCAGGTCGGCGACGTTCGTCTTGAGGGCGGCCGGGTTCATGCAGATCAGGGCGTTCAACACGTCGCCGGGGGTGTGAATCTCGGTGCTGCTGAAGTGGACCTGAAAGCCGGACACGCCGGCCAGGGTGCCGGTGGGGGCGCGGATTTCGGCCGGGAAGTCCGGGAAGGTGGCGATGTCGTTGCCGATCAGGGCGGACGTGTTGGTGAATTGCGTGCCGACCAGTTGCATCCCGTCGCCGGAGTCGCCGACGAACCGGATGGTGATGGACTCGACGTCTTGGGACTGCCTGGGGGGGCGGGGAGGGTTAGCGCTCATGGCGGGAGAGATCCTAACGGGAGGGAGGACGCGGCGATTCGGCGGGTTCGGGGAGTTGTTCCGGCATCCCGAGGCGGCGAACGACGACACTTCCTATTTTGGTATGCGACCGGCCGGAACGGGTAGGCCACTTTGGGCGAAAATTGTCGGCGACCGTCCCGGCCGGCGGTTCCCGTTGGCACCGACGTGCGTCGGTGCCAACGGGAACCGCGGCCGGAACGGTCGCCGTGAGGGGGTTGGAGAGATCGGGTTTCGGTCTCACTTGCCGCCGAAGTCGGCGGCGAACGCCTTGGGCGACAGCGGCTCGCCGGTGGCGAACTTGGTCAGGTCCCGCCAACTCAGCGTGCGACCGGGGGCGAACACCTTGTCCGTCATGAACTGCCCGACCTTCTTGTCGCCGACGTACAGCACCGTCGCCGGGTCCGCCTGGTACAACTCCTTCGACAGGGCGTGATGGACCTGCGAGGCGAACAACTGGCCCATCATGTAGTTGTGGTAATACACCGGGGCGACGCAAATGTGAATCTTGCTGCCGTAGTCCGGTGCGTCGCGGCCCTCCGGCTTCTGCACCAACTGATACTTCTCCACCAACTCCCACCACAGCTTGTTCAAGTCTTGATCCGGGTTCTCGTACATGCCCTTCTCGAACCGCAACATCACCTGGCACCAGCGGGAGAAGATGAGCAACTCGTTCCGCAGCATCTTGCCGGCGGTGGCGTCGAACGCTTTCGGGTCGGCCAGTTTCACGCCCATCTTTTCCAGCCACGCGCTCGACTTGCTGAACTTCTGGAACTGCATGGCCACGCCCTCGGTGGTGAGGATGTGCGCCTCCCCGCGCAGCACATACGGCAGCGATTGCGGGATGTTCAGGCTGCTATACACCGAGTGGCCCAGTTCGTGCAACATGGTACTCATCCAATACTCGGTCGGCTTGATATTCGCCAGCACCCGCACGTCGCCCGCCCGGTCGATGTCGGTGCAGAAGGCGTGCGGCGACTTGCCCTCTTTCTCATACAGGTCGCTGGCGGCGATCACCCGGCCGATCGGCAGGCCGATACCGGCGTAGAACTTCTCGTTCAGTTGCACGATGTCCAGCTTGGCGTACACGTCATCCAGATTCACGTCGAAGACGCCGGGCGACTCCTGGAAGAACGGGTCGTGATAATGCCACGGCATCAGGTCCGCGACCTTCACCCCGCTGGCGGCGGC
>Ga0105046_10009438_pt1 | contig 15253 bp, 21 predicted proteins | sample MAT03_FD_78385 | JGI IMG/M metagenome (GOLD analysis project Ga0105046, IMG submission 78385) | Freshwater microbial communities from Lake Fryxell liftoff mats and glacier meltwater in Antarctica - MAT-03 (megahit assembly) | ecosystem: Environmental > Aquatic > Freshwater > Ice > Liftoff...
ATAACAATTCAAAAACCTGAACGTATCTTAACATAAAATCTTTAAAAATTGGGCCTGTAACTCAAATGGTTAGAGTAACTGACTCATAATCAGTAGGTTGTAGGATCATGCCCTACCAGGCCCACCAAACAATAACAATGACAAACAACAAAGAATTGTTGATTCGGGCAAAACAAGCACTGGATCATGCAAGAAAATGGATTAAAAATTTACAACCTCAGTTTGAAGATACAGGTATATATTCAATAGTATCTAACGATCTTGCTACAGAAATATCTAACACATCTTTGGATGAACAAATATTAGTTGAACTAACTCGCAATTTAGCAGAAACTCACGCAACTTTGTGCTTCACTTCTAACTATATTGGAACTGAAAGGTGGAAAGCAAATAAAAAAATACTTTTGTTGGTGACAAATAATCAGGATCAGTATGGTTTAAATAATTAGTCTATTTAACACAACTAAGGTATCTTAGTAGTTCAACCCATTCAGGTGGGAATTGTTTACCAAATTAATTTATATGAAATTTATTCTAATTATTCTACTTGGATTAACTATTACACCAAGAGAATCTATCTTTGAAACAGTAGACTACACAGTAGTCGAAGAATTAAAATTCCAAACAAACATCCGAATTCAAAATGATTCAAGTATAGCAATGGCTATGCTTCTCAATAGAGAATGTCCAACATGTTCTTACGATGAGAAAATTTATTGGGCCTCTTGTATAGTGACTGGTTCTCAATCAGTCAATGTGTCTTGGAAACACTACATCTTTAAAATGAAACAATTCTGGCGCTTTAATGATAAAAGAATCCAATTCAACCCTTCAATTCCTAATCACATAGAAAATTTAATGGCTTGTAAACAAGCGTGGGCCAATCCCCATAAAGTTAGATTCTATGCAGGTAAGTATGATATAGGAACAAAGCATTATAAACAAGTAAAGAATAATGCTGTCTGGAAAGGACATCATTATTATTCTTATAAATTACGAACATAAACAAACCAGAATTAGACAGAACACTATGACTGTAAGATTCATCAAGATATTAGATAAAATAGGAATTGTCCTAATTTATCCATCAGCAATTTTAGCCTACCTTTTAATTAAGGGGGGCTTTTTTATTATAAATAAATACAATCGTTTTTAACAATCATAATTAAATTTAAATTTTCAGAAATGCAAAGTTTTTTAAGAGTAACCAATGTAGTAACCAAAACCGCTCCTAATGGGCGAGTTTACCAAACAATTACCTTTAACCAGTTTACCATGATTGGTTCTAAGGAAGTAAAATCACGTCTTACCCGTACAAGAAACGTATGGGGGATAGGCAGCACAAAGGAAAACGAGTCCATTAGTGCGGATCCTTATTTCCAAACCCTAACTACAGGTGATATTGTGGAAGGAAATGTGTTTACATACAATACCACATCGTATCGTGTAGGAGATAATACCGTGTCACAGTGGACAGGGGTAATCTTCTCAGACGAGAAAGATGGAGTAAAATATGTAAACAATCAGTTAAAAAATCAAGGTGCCTGCGTGATTGACGAACATGGGCAAATGACCAAACCCTCGCAAGTGGGAGCAACAGTATCCGATGATGTAGTCATTGCTAAAGTGACTGCGGAAGAAGATTTCTAAGATTAAAAACCAAACCGTTATAGGGGGTTGAAATATACCCCCACATTTTACTTTTTTAAACTAAAACTAAAAAAATACAGCATGACACAAAATGCAAGATTTCTGCTTGATATGCTACAAAAAAACCAAGTAGCAAAAAAAACAACCTATCGTGAAGGTATCTTTACATTTGACACCAACACCAAAGAGTACAATGCTGCATGGCAAGAACTAATAACCGAAGGATTTCTTAATTCCTCAGGAGGGCTTACGAACTCAGGCAAGCGGTACTTTTATATGCCTAATCCAAAAACCCTCAATGAATCACTTGTGCAAGGTGTTGCAACAAACTGTATTAACGAACTTGCTCAAATAGTAGCCGAAAAAGGTTGGACGCTTAATGCTAAATTTACCGAAGCCATTACTAATTTAGTAACGGCTACGCAAAAGGCAGAAGCCTTATTAGCGGCAACAAGTGAACCAAAAGAATTTAACATCTTTACTCCAGATACTTTTCCTGAATTAGAAGAAGAATTTGAAATAAAAGTTGAATTCCCACATTCAACTAAAAAGAAAACAAAAGTTTAAAAATAAAAAAATAAAATGAACTTACCAAACGGGTGTGTAGATTTAACTGCTCGTGCAAGGGGCAAAGACTATTCTTTTATAGGCAGAGATGAAGAAACAGAACAAATTATCGAATGTCTACTTCGTATCAAAAAGCCTAATGTTATCTTAGTGGGGGAACCTGGTGTTGGTAAAACAGCATTAGTTAAAAGACTTGCTTGGTTAATAGCCAATGAGGTAGTTCATCCTGCATTAAAAAACTACAGAGTGATTGAAATAAGTCCAAACGGGTTGCTTGCTGGTGACGGATACAGAGGTGTCTTTGAAAAAAAAGTGGAAGATGTTATCAACATGGTCAGAGGTGAAAAAGTTATTTTGTTTATAGATGAACTTCACACTGCTGTTAGTTTAGGATGTATGGCAAATGGTCAAACACCTGGTTTTGGGAATGCTTTTAAACCCATTCTGACAGATGGGACAGTAAGAGTAATTGGTGCTACTACAACAGACGAAGCAAAAACAATTACCGACAAAGCCTTTTTAAGAAGGTTTACTAAAATAGTTGTTAATGAACCAGAAAAAAGAGTAGTGATTGAGATCATCAAAACTTGTTTTAAAAACTACAACAAAACTTCCATTGAAATTTCAGTTCCAAATATTGAAGATCAAGTTTATCAACTTAGTCTTAACCTTGAAGGATTTAATCCTGATAAAGCAGATGAATTGGTAGACAGCCTCATTGCTGCTGCAAGAGTAAGAGAAGTTTCTATTGACGAAGCCTTTTTAAATAAATTTACTAACCGCGCTTTGAAATCCAGAGGAATTCAAATAGACAATAGTGTAAATATTGACCAAGAAGAAAAAGAAATAATGCTTTAAAAACGGGTGTAGATCTCTATCTTTGAGGTCTACACCTTTTATATTATGAAACAAAAATTATTAATTGATATTGAATGTTATCCTGAGTTTTTCTTTTTAGGATGTATGGATTTTAAAACTAAAGTAAAATTTAGTTTTGAAATATCTGAAAGTATTGATCAAAGAAAAGAACTATATCAATTTCTTAAATCTTATTCAGGGTTTTGGGTATCCTTCAATGGTATTCATTATGATGATGTAGTACTTGCTTTTGGTCAATCAAACAACTGGTGGATAAAAGAAAACTGGTATACTGCTTGTACTTATTTAAAAGAGATGTCGGATAAAATTATATCTGACGATGATTCTAACTGGGAAACCTTAAAAAAATACAAATGGTTTAAGTGGGGCTTTACAAGAATAGATTTGTTTTTATACTGGTCTAAAAAACTTAGATTATCTAAAAAAATTAGCCTTAAATCTTTAGGTATTCAAATGGGATACCCTGTAGTTCAAGAACTTCCTTATGCTCCTCATTTAATTCTCAATGAAGAACAAAGAGAAGATATTAAAATATATAATTTAGAACATGATTTGGGAATTCTCAATTTACTAACAGATAAAATGAATGGTGAGATTGAGATAAGACAAACCATTGTTAAAAAATATAAAATTGATGCTTGGTCAATGGATATGCCCAAGGTTGCATCTGAAATATTACTCCAGTCTTATTGTAAAAAAACAGGAAATGATCTTAGTGAAACCAGAAAATTAAGATTTGATAGACCTACTATTCATATAGGAAAATTACTTGAAGGGTTTAATCCTAAATTTGAAACACCTAAACTTCAAGAAATTTGGAAAAATCTTTTAAACGCAATAGATAGTTTTGATGAAACATTTGTACTCTTTAACTCATTAGACCAAGGAGTTAGAATAAGTGTGGGCGATGGAGGCATTCATTCTATAAATAATAATGAATTGTATTGCTCTACCGATACCCACTCTATTATAACTTCTGATGTAGCCTCAATGTATCCAAGTTTAATAATTAAGCATGAGTTATTTAGATTCTCAGAGGTACTTGATGAATATAAATCTATTAAAAATCTAAGGTTAACTGAAACCAAACCTAATCTTGGAATTGCTAAAAAAAACAATGACCAAGTGGAAATAAAGAAGTGGAAAATAATTGATACACTGTACAAGTTTATTTTAAATGGCCCTTCAGGTCTGTTAGATATGTCTCATTCTTGGTTATATTATCCAGAAGGAGCATTAAAACTTAGACTGATAGGACAATTAACTCTTCTTAAGTTAACAGAAAAGTGTATGCAACAAAACTATCGTGTAGTTTCATTAAATACAGATGGCATTGAAGTGATAATACCCAATGACAAGTTAGATTATTACTACAATGTATTAATTCCTGAACTTGAGCAGCAATTTAACTTAATTTTTGAGCATGAAAAGTATGAGAAAATTATTTATCAAAATGTAAATTCTTATATAACAATTTCCACAGGTAAATCCAAAAAGAAAGGAGCCTTTGTAACTAATCCAGAGAAAGCAGTTACTACACCACCAGCATTAGGTGGGTCAGTAGACTTCTTGATCATTCCCAAAATGCTTCAATGTTATTTCGAAAAAGGAATTAAACCTGAGTTTATTCTAAACAACTTAGATACATTTGAATATAATTGGGATGGGGAAGTAGAAAAATTACACATCTATGATTTTTGTGCATCTCAAAAGTGCGACAGATCATACCAAGTTGAATGGAATTTACAAAAGCAACAAAGGCTTAATAGATATTTTGTATCAAAATCAGGAGCCTATTTATATAAATGTAAAAATGGAAAAAAAACTCACATGATGAAAGGATGGGGAGTACAAATCTATAACAAATATGAGGAAAAAAAACTATCTGAATATTTAATTGATAAAAGATTCTATCTTTCTTCTGCCAATAAAAGTATCTCACATTTAGATGGGAATCAAACACAAATACAAAATTAAAATTATCAACAAACGAATAACATGAATAACTGGTGCTTAGAAAGTTCAAGAGAATTACAAGAACTGTTTGATCAAACCAAAAATATATTACATGGAATGGCTCCTTGGAGGTATTACTACCCTTCAGATTACAATAATATTAAAGGTTCTTGGGAAACAATCCCAACAAGCCACCTATTAGAAAAAGAAAAAGAAGTGATAACATTCACTCAATTTAAACAACTTCAAATGAATTATCAAAAAAGAATATTGTTAGGGGTTCCTGTTATTTTAGGAAAGTCCCACCATTTACAAGCCTTTATGAAGGACTGTGAAAATCTTGGGTATATTGAATCCTCAATATGCCCTATTACACACGACTCACGCCAACTTAAACTTAATGGCAATACAACAAAATCTATCTTAGCAAATCAAGATCACTTTGAAATACTTGTTGGTGTAAATAAAAACTGCGTTCATCATATTAAAGATACATCTATTGTAACATTCCAACTCCCAAATCAATGGGAAGAAGCCTTAAAATTTATGGAAGAAAACATGGAAATCTGGAAAGAGTTACAGATACCTGACTTCAAAGTGGGAGATTGGGTAGTGTTCAATCCAGAAAAGGCTAAAGAAATGAATCTTTACACAAATTTCTGGAATAAATCACATATTTTAAAAATAGATGAAATTAACAATAATAGCCTATCTTTTAACAATTCTAATCTTTCTAATCTTTCTAATCATAAAAAACTGTTCAGATTAGCAACACCAGTAGAGATTGAGTCTGTACAACCAAAAATTTTCAAAATGACTTCTTCTTCGGGAGATTTTATACTTGAAGTATGCAAGAAAGGAATCTATTATGCTCCTGAAAAAAAATGGTTAAATTTAAACTTTTCCCCAATTCCAATCTTAAATAACTTTACAACAAACCCACCCTTTTCACTTTCATATCCAGCCAATATAACTAAAATAGATGTGGGATGTAAAAAAGACACACTTGTATCTGACTGGAACAATGTTTACGATTACTACAACTCAATCAAATGAAAGACTTTCTGTTAATAACTGTCAGTGCAATTGGTTTTATTTATTTTCTTTCTTGTTTTCGATATGAAAAACTATTGCAACAAAGTCATCCTAAAAAGGATAATATTATCAAAATGAACATCTATAGAGTGATTATGATTATTTTTATGGCACTATTTTGTTTCACTATTTATTTACATTATCATGCTTGAATGTACCAATGATTCGTTTACAATAGACCAAAGAATTTTATTTGCTCGATTTAACATTAAGGTTCCTGTGGTAGGAAACATGTATTCTATACGTAAAAAGTTAATAACTCAGAATGGCCCAGCATATTTACTTAATGAAATCATAAACCCTAAAATTCCAAATGAAAATTCTGGACCAGAAGGTGAAGACTATTACTTTGAAGTGTCATGGGCTACGTTTAGATTTTCCATTCTTGATCTACCAGAAGTTAAACAGGAAGAACTTGATTATACTTAAAATTCTATGGTGGGCATTTACAATTTTCATATCTCCATGTTTAATACTAATTCAATATCCGATATGGAGAAATACTGAACACACTAATATAGAAGATTCTTCATTTTTTATTTGGTGGATTAAAAGAAATAATATTTTTGAAAATGAATAAAGTAGAACTAAAAGAGAAAATAAAAGAGTTGGAAAACAAAGAGATTGTAAGTCGTAATGATTTACAATCTCTTTGTTTAGAGTTTCAAAATATAAATGATCATGTTGCATTACTGTTTGCCCCACGTGTAGGAAAAACAAAAGCAGCACTTAATATTATTAGAAACAAAGAAAAAGTTTTAATAGTCTCTAACACAATTCTTATCAGATCAAAATGGGAATCTGACATTAAGGCGGAATACACTATAGATTTTAAATCTATTTGCTACCAGTCACTTCATAAAGAAATGAATGAATATGATGTAATTATTTTAGATGAGGCTGATTTAATTACAGATAATTATTTTAATTTTTTAAAAGAATTTACCCCCAAAAGATTTATAATATTAACTGGTACTGCAACTTGGAAATCTTCACTTTTAATTAAAAAACTCTGTAAAGAAAATCTATTTGAATGGTCTATTTCCACTCAACAAGCAATAAATTGGAAACTGCTACCACAGCCTGAAATTATCTTATTTGGTTTAAATTTACAAGACGATAAAAGTCAAAGAAACCAAGTATTTCAAATAGGAAAAGATAAAACCAAGTCTAACAAAGTTGTTAAATGGGGAGAGCACTACCAATATCTGAGAGGTAGGAAAGAAAACCTATTAATTCAATGTACTGAAAAAGAGTGGTTGGAGATGATTGAATATGACATTAATAGGTGGAAACAAATGCAAAAAGATATTGAAAAACTTGATCAACTTAAAATTAACAATTTTAAAACTACAGAAGAAATAAATGAGATGTTGGAATTAAGTCTCAAATTAAGTAAGTTCCAAGTTCCTCAAATGATTATTTCTAACAACATTAAAAGACTTGGATTAGAAAGAAAAAAGTTTTTTGCACTTAGAAAAAATCGCTTTATCAAAAAAGTTATAAAGCATTTTAACTTAGAAAAAGAAAGAGTTTTAATTTTTGCTAATTCTATTCCTCAAGCAGAATGGATAAGTGAAGAAACAGCAGTTCATTCCGGCAAAGATAGTGCTCATTTATTAGAAGCATTCAATAAAGGTGAAATATCTAAACTGGTAACTGTCAATATGTTAGATCGTGGAATTGATACTATCGGAGTAAACACAAGTATAATAATTCAAATGGGAGGATCAGAAGCAAGCAACAAACAAAAAAGTTCTCGTAACATGCTTGATGTAAGTCCTAAACTTATTATTATGTATTACATGAACACACAAGATCAAATCTATGTAGATAGATTTATAACACAATTTAAACCAGAATACATTAAACGAATAACACCTTATGGATAATTATGAAACTAAATAAAGAATTGAAAAGAGTGTTTGAGAATTTAAAAATACCTGAGCACAATGGGTATGCTTTTTGTTTATTGTGGTATTATAGCAATGAGGTTTCAGGACTAAAGCATTTTATTATAGATCAGGGGATTATTGATTTGGAAAATGAAGAAAAATATCGAATAGGTCTTCTTAAATTAAATGAAGATGGAAATCTTGAACTTAAATATGAGTTGTTTGAAAAGATTAATAATGATTCTTATAAATTATTTTGTACAAAGTTAGCAGATACAAAAGTTATTAACTCATTAGGTCATTTAAATAATCGTCAAGACTATTCAGTGTACAGTGTAAGTAAAAGTGTAGAGTTTGTGTGGCAAACACTTGGTGAATTAGATATAAATGTTGCAGTTGCAACAGTGGTCAAATATTATGAGACTGCTAAACCTGCTAAGAAAATAGAAAACTATTTAACAACTGGCTTCACCACCGATTACCAAATGAATTTTTAAATTTAATGAGGAAGTTAGCAAGAATAAAACAAAATTATCAAGATCACATTGATGGTAAAGTTAATTATTTACCTTTTCCTAATCTGGGTTTATTCAGCAAGGCTTTTCCAGGATTAATGAGAGGTGAAACTAACGGATGGACAGGAACACCAGCAAGTAGTAAGACAAGTTTTGTTAAATTTCTAACACTGCATCATGGGATTAAAATAGCAAGGAAACTTGGACTTGATTACAAAGTTTTGTGGTTTCATCTTGAAGAATCAAATGACCAGTTTGAATATTCTCTTTTAAGTAATGCTCTTTACAGCAAAAGTGAAGGAAAAATCAGGAGAAACATTAGAGATTTCGAATTCATTGGAGGAGGAGTAAATCCGTCTGAGTTTGAAACAATAGAGCAAGCAGAAAAAAGAGTTGATGTAATGCTTGAACATATTGAACATCACGATGGTCCATACAATTTAACCGGGATTTATAAAGCAATTAGAGCATTTGCAAGAAAGAGAGGAAGGTTTTTTTTCCAAGGTAAACAACTTACAGAACAAGAAGTTAATAACAATGCACAATGGGATAAATATGAACCGAACAACCCTAAAGAATTTATTGTTATTGTTTTAGACCATCTTTTATTAATATCCCCAGAGAAAGGGCAAGAATCTGTTCATCAGGCTTTATGGGATATTGTAGAAAGGCTCAGGGGAATTGTAGCCAAGCAGTTTAATTACTGTGTTAATATAGTTCAACACCAAGATAATGTAAGTGAAAATCAAGAAAGTAGAAAAAACTTTGAAGTATTACCCACCTTACAAGGACTCGGTAAAAACAAAGAAGTTGGGAGATCTTATCTAAACTGTATAGGAATTACAGACCTAAATAGAACCAATGCTAATGGAACAGGACAAACAGGCATTCAAATGTGGGATGGGGTTAATGTTCCTAAGATGAATAAATTTATGCGAGTAGTAAATATTTTAAAAAATAGATATGGTGAAGTGGATGTACGAGAGAATCTATTTAGTGATGGTAAGGTTGCACACTTTGAGTTAATAGATAAAAATAAACTTGAAGCCTATTACACAAAAGTTAAACTGATAAACGAATAAATAATTAAAATCCAATACACAATTGTTTATCTTTAAAACTTTAAATATGACAAATCGAGAATTATTAATTAGTACAGTACAGCATTATACATCCTTAAACAGATGTGTTGACGATGACAAGTGTGAATATAGTAATCGTTATTTTCCACAATCATCTGGTTGTGCAATCGGTAGATGGCTTAAACCAGAAGACGCTTTAACAATAGACAATCATTCTGGTGGCGATATAGCAAATATATTTGAAAGTGATTTTATAAACTTGTTACCAGAATGGATGCAAAAAATGAATGTTGCTTTTTTAACAATGATTCAAGACTTACATGACTTACATGACATATCTTTTTGGAATGAAGATGGAATTAATGAAAGCGGAATTAGATATGTACATGACATCTGCTTAAGATTCGGAATACCAAGTTTAACAACAGAAGAGTTTAAACATAAACATAAAAATTAATGGAATTACCAGAATACAGTGAAGGTATCTTAACACACCCAACACTTCTTGTGTTAAGTGGTATGCCCGGACTTGGAAAATCAAGTTTGATTAAAGGGCTTAACACTAAAAAATATAAGGCTTTACATATAGATTTACAAGGAGGAGCCGCACATGTTGGAGGGAATATATGGAACATTAAAAAACTTGCGGAGGATAACAATTGGTCTTTGGCACAAGCACTTAGAATTGCCATTAAAACAATTAAAGAAAAAAACAGAGAAAACGGCACCCCTATTTATGATTTTGTAACTATTGATCCATTAGCCTCTTTAAAACCAGTAATCGTTACTATGGGAACTCGCTATTATAATGAGTCTCTTTTGGGTAAAGCAGCAGCCGGAAAAGCAGCAAAAGAAAAGTACGGAGATCAAAAATTTACACCTGACCAACTCAAACCTTTTTTATCAAAAGATGTTGTAGCAGATATTGGACAAAATGGATGGAACTTTTACAACATGGGGTGGAAAGAAATTTTCGAAGACCTTATAAGTTTAGCAGGAAAGTGCACCATTTTTATTGCACATACAAAATATAACACACTTAAAAAGACTGAACTTACAGAACTAACAATAAAGGAAATAGACTTTTGGCCATCTTATCTTTTAGAATTAGTGGGTACAGCAAGTGATAGTGCAAGCCTTCTTCGTAGGGACAATCAAGTTATTGCTTCTTTTGTTTTTAATGATAACCATGTTCATTTTAAATCCAGACATTTTGATGGTGAAGAAATAGTTTTAAGTACTAAAGAAGGAAACACTATTACTACTCACTGGGAAAGAATCTTTCCATTTCTAAAAGAAGAATGATAATGTACGAAGACTTCACAACTAATCTTGATCTCATGCACTTTGAATTGGATGGGTTGATGACAGCAGAACAATATGATGAGTGGCAAGCCCACGAACATGATAAAGTAAACAGCGAGTTTCCTGAATGGGGAGACTTGCCTTTTTAACAATTAATAATTAATAATTAAACAAATCAACAATGAAATTTGGACAAGTAGCCAAAGCAATTTTCTTACAGGTTTACAATGATCCCACTGTAAGATCGCAAGACATTCACAAAGCAATCACTATCAAACTCCACGAAGCAAAGGAGTTAGATTCTGAAATAGAACTCAATGCAGAAATAGTAAGGGTTGCGTTTGAAGGAAAATTAGGGCTTAACTACCGCAACAGACCACGTACTAAAAAAGAAGTTATAGAAATTTCTTTTGATGATGATAGTAGTGATCTTAAAGAACTTAAAGTGCCAGAAGTAGAACAAGCACCCCAACAGCAAGTTTCTGATGAAAAACCAACACTGGGATTTGTCAATGTAACCACTCGTCAAGAACCTTTAGATGATGATTTTTAATGAGAACACAACCAGATAAAGACAAGTTAATATCAGGTGTCAGAAAGATACACAACGTTACTATTTTAGATGGTTCAGGATCAATGCTCGGTGCTAAATATGAATCTGCCAAAGCAGGTATTCGATTAGATTTAAAGACTTGTTTAGAAGAAAAAATTACTTCTTTTTCATTTGTAGAATTTAATGGTATTTCAAATGCTACAACACACTGTTGGCTACAAGAACCTTCCACGGTTAATTTAACGTTTAATGGTGCAAGCAAGTGTACTCCTTTATATAGGACTATTTCAGAAACACTTTTTAAATTGTTTGTGCAAATTCCTGCAAATGAATTAGTATTGTTAAAGATAACCACGGATGGAGAAAACACAGAATATTTTTCTACTGAACATCTTAACTCTCAAATGCAAAAAGCCAAAGATTTAGGTTGGACAATAGTATTTATAGGGACCAAACAAGATACAGAATCTATTCTTAAATCTCTTACTGGGTTAGATGTGACTAACACAATGAATCACGACAACACAGGAGCAGGCGTAGCAAAAGCATTTAATGCTTCATCTCTGGCAACCAGATCTTATACTGCCCGTGCTAATGCAGGAGAAGATGTCACAACAAACTTTTATTTTAAAACATTAGAAGATTAAATAACCATGATAAAAAGTAATGAAATTCGTACAGGTGACATTTTTAGTGAAGAAAGCAGATACGTTTGTGAAGAAATCAACCCTACCAACATCAAGTTTAATCATTTAGAGTCAGGAAAAACTGTTGTTCTTGACACTAAGTATGTTTCGGAACTTCTTAAAACTGCTGATCAATACGAAAAGCAAGTGGAAGTAGGGAAAGAAGATAAACTTTGGACAGCCAAACAAATTGCTGATGCTACATTTATTGGAGACTACACCCGTGTAGGGGATGTTAGAGTAAAAGGAATTAGAAGTATTTGGGAAGACATTACTGGGGGGCAAGTTTTTACTGTTTGTTTTGTTAAACAAGGTAAAGAACTTAGTGTTAAAGCCTACAAGGCAGCAAAGGAACAAGTGGTTGCTGACATTAACGCTAAGGTTAATGCTGCTAAGACCGGGAAGAAATCCATGCGTGACATTATTGAGCAAGAGATTAACAACCTGATCGACAATCCAGTACTTTCTACCGAGGTTGGAGAAGAGCGCATACTGCGTGGTTACAAGATTGAGTTTCAATCAAGAGACGGTAGATATAATTGTATTGATATGGATATTCAAGGAACTTACCAAGCAAAAGTAAGACCTGTCAATATCCTTACCATTAAATGGCTTGTTTACGATGATGTGAAATACATTGTTGAAAACTAAACTAATTCAAGATTAAACAAATTAAACAAATTAAACAAATTTAATATGAAATTGAATGATGTCCCAGAAGGGCAAGTAGCAGGAAGAAATCTTCTCTTCCTTAAAGAATGGTCTGTTGTAGATGGTCAGTATGGCAAACAACTGGAACTTCAATTTTCTCCTAATATTGGTTCAGAAAAAGAGAAGATTTACAAAACATGGTTGGCTTTCAATAAAGCATTTGAAGATAAACACGCCGGGTTTTTTATCGCAAGGTTGAGAGCAATGGTAGATTTTCTTGCTGCTTTTATTGGAGAAGAAAAAGCACTTGCCCGCTTTGAAGAAGTGTGGGAGAAATTATCTAACGAGGACCTTGACAATACAAGTCTGGACGCAGTGCAAGCATTCCAAGAAAGATTTATCAAAGGAATGCTTAAACTTATACCTGTCGATTTTCAAACTGTACCTGTTACAGTTTTTCTTCATTACAAAGGCCAATATTTAAATATTCCTTCGTATGCAGATAACAATTTCCAAATGACATTTGGGCTTAACCCACCAATGAGTACAAGTTTAAATCTTACTAAACCAGAAAGTGCTTCTGTTCGTGAAATTTCCACAGAAACAGAGCCAAAACCTCAAACAGAGGATGTTTCAGTAAGTACTGAAGAAGACTGGTAAATAATCCAAATACTAATTAGATAAGGGGTAAATGCTTAGGTGTTTACCCCTATCTTTATTTAAACTTTCTGGATATGATACTATCACACGCTCTTAAGACATTAGAAGACTTAGATCAAGAAAACGCTTGGGCATATATCATAAATGATAGAGTACAGATAGGAAAATATTATAGGAATCCCACACGATCAGATAAACAACCAGGTTGTAAGTTTCATTGGAAAAATAATATCCTTTGGTTAAAGGATTGGAAAGATGGGTCTAACCTTAATTGTGTTACAGCGTGGTCTATTATTTCTAATTTAAACTACAAACAAGCAATTGTTTCTCTTGCTAAAGTTACATCTTCCAACACCCCAAAACTAATGGAAGTTCCAACATTATATTCACGCGAAAACACTGGATGCTTCGTAGATGTGGAAAAAAGAAAATGGGAAAAAAGAGATAAAGATTATTGGGATCAATTTGGTGTAAGTAAAAAACAATTAGAAGACCCAAGACACCCAGTCTTACCCATCTCTTCTTACACTTTTGATTATGGAAACTACAAGAAAAAACAATATCCAACAGACCTTTCTTATGCTTATTATGCTGGTGAAAGAAAACACAAACTATATTTTCCTGAAAGACACAAACCCCGCTTCAAAGGAAACCTTAGTAAGAATGATGTGTGGTACTTAGAAAGAGGCTCCGACACTTTATTAATAGCCAAATGTCAGAAGTGTATGCTTACAATAGAGAATCTTTGTGACTTTGATCTTACTCATGTACAAGCAGAAGGTAATTATCCTTCTGATTATATTTTATATTGGAATAAAAAATATTCTCGAAAGATTATATTTTTAGATAATGATACTACTGGTTTAGAAAATGGAAAAATCTTATCTTACCTGATGGATGGAGAACAAAAATTTATTGATCCTTCTATTGGATATAAGGACATAAGTGATATGAGAAAGGGGCAGGGAAAAAAACAAACACAAGAATACTTTACCAACAATTTTATTCACAATTAGTATCTGATTAAATACATGCGGTGTTATTTAGTAATAAAATATACTTTTTAAGGTGCAAAAAAATAAAACAATTAATATAAAATAACATGGCTTGTAAAAAATGTATCTTCGGAAAATGTAAATGTGATAAAATGCTTCAAGCACAAATTGATGCTATGACAGCATACAACAAGGCAAATCCTATTAAAAAAACTTATACAAATGAAACGTCAATTAAAGATACAAAGCCTCCCAATCTTAAAGGAGGACTCTCAGGTTCCCTCTAATATAAAAATAACTTTAGAATTAGAATATCCTAAAACAGTATGTGAATCTTGTGGTTTCCATAAGGATTCATGCACATGTACATATTTAAAACAAAGAAAAAAAAATATTTAAATTTAATGTGGCTTTGCGAAAGTGGCAAACACAAAAGTTCATTGTGATTACAAATCTTTAAATTAACAATTAAATAAATAAAAACCATGATTTTATCTTTTGAATTATCAATGCCAAATTCAGGCAGTTGGAACGGGCAATGGACTGGACAAAGTTCAAAATATTATAGACACAGAAATGTCTCAAAAAAAGAATCTGAAAAAATACTTGCTGATAAAGAAAGAAATAGTTGGTATTATAATTTTGGAGATGGTTGGGGCGCAAGAGTTTCAGTTGAAAAGGTTTTGTCTTCCGAAAAAAACAAACGTGAAAGAGTTTCAAAAGGTTTTTCAGGATATGAGTGGATGATTGATGAAATCATTAAA